>Ga0268254_10001180_pt1 | contig 10203 bp, 10 predicted proteins | sample AgamicOrSfrz_FD_200251 | JGI IMG/M metagenome (GOLD analysis project Ga0268254, IMG submission 200251) | Agave microbial communities from Guanajuato, Mexico - Or.Sf.rz (v2) (version 3) | ecosystem: Host-associated > Plants > Phyllosphere > Phylloplane/Leaf | place: Guanajuato, Mexico... | reverse complement strand
TGTATATTCTATACAATTTTAGTTAACATAATCACTCTTTCCGGTATACATCACAAAAAGAACTCCTTGAGCCACAAGGAGTTTAAGAAAGGTTCCTTTTATGAATTATGCAGCTTTTTATACATCCTTGATATTACTGGTTTGTCCCAAGATCCAGGTGGAAGGAGAATGTATAAAAAGTCTGCGTTTTATACATATGCTTGCAATGGAAAAGATAGTATTTATAGCAAAAACTCGCTATGATTTAATATGAAGCAAATTCCATATTAAGTTTCCCTTATAAGCTACCTCACCTGACGATCAAAGGTAGTTTTCTATTTATTCTTTGTAAGACATACTTCTTAACATATATTTATGTATCCATTATTTTTGAACAGACGTAGGGAATTGTAAGAAGATATACATATAATAAAGACAAAAAACACATCTCTAGGAGATGTGTTTTTTATTTCAATTTTCACTTTATAACTCAATGCATAAAGTAAGCAAATTGATAACCATTGAGTACATACTAACATAATGAAAAAGCAGTGACAAATCGCAGATGGCAGCTTTTTATTTTAAAAAATTATTAGAAAGGCTTCCTTCCAGACCTTCCCTTCCTACTTATTGACATTAAACCAGCCTTTTCGTTTAAACCAGAGAATCATACCGATTGTCATTAAAGCCATAATTCCTAAAACAATATAATACCCGTAGTCCCAGTGAAGTTCAGGCATATGATCAAAGTTCATCCCATATAACCCTACGACAAATGTAAGAGGGATAAAAATAGAGGAGATAATTGTTAATGTCATCATAATGGAGTTCATCCGATTAGCGTTAAGTGAAAGGTAATTATCTCTCATATCTGATGTCATATCTCGATTGGCTTCCACCATGCTTGTTAATTTTATTAAGTGATCATAGATGTCATTGAAATAGGCTTTCTGCTCCGCAGGTATATGTAAACGTTCAGAATTAATAATTCGATATAGCAGATCACGCATAGGAAGAATGGTTTTTCTGAGCTTTAATAAATCACTTCGGATATCAAAAACATCATTCATCAGTAAAGCAATTGATTTTTTGGCATCTCTGCTTTCAATTTCATTTAATTTATCCTCAATTTCATACACAATTGGGAAGTAATCATCCACTAATTGGTCTAGAACCGCATAAGCAATATAGGACACTCCTCTATTAAATCCACTAGGATGTTGTAAAAGGCGTTGTCGTACTGTTTCAATACTGAGTACCGGTTTAAAGTGGAAGGTCACTAAATAGTTTTCTCCAATAAATAAGTCTACTTCTTCAACATCTAACGCATTGCTATTTAAATAATGAAGAACTAAAAAGCTGTAACCTTCATAATAATCAAGTTTAGGACGTTGTAATAAATGAAGACAATCTTCGATAGCTAAAGGGTGAAAGTGGAAAAACGTCTCTAAGACTTTTGCTTCCTCTTCAGATGGAGAGGCAAGATCCACCCAGAACCACTTAATTGAAGGGTCAGATAAGTGATCAAGGGATACATCTTCTTTGACGTGCAAGTCTTGTGTAATAGCGATTGTTCGAATCATTATCCTGCTCCTCCATGTGATTAATCATTCTCTATTGTATAGTATGTTACATAAAATAAACGATTAATCCGACTGCTAACAAGGCAATAAAATCTTTCTGATATTTTCTTCTTTTTTCTTCACTTGTATCTTTATTTTTCCTAAAATATTTATCTATAAAAATAATAAAACAAAGGAGGAGGAAACTAAGGATGATATCCAGTATTAAGAAATGAAAGAAATTATCTATAATAGTCAATGACATAGTAATTCTCCTTATTTCTCACGTTTAAGTGTGAGAATACTAAATAAGTAATAAGTCTCTCTTCATATTTTAATAAGTTACAAAAAGTACTAAAGTCAATTTAGCTTTATAATAACGTATAGGATAAAAAAGGATTCATTTTTTATTGTTTTCTTTATCCTAATGTCTATAATTAAAACATACAAAACAACTTATTATATATAAAAGTATTCTATATGCCCTAATTTGTTGGAAGAAAGAGGATTATTGTTCTTGAAAACATGTATAGTCCAAGAAGAATATAAGCCAATAAGTTGGGACAGAAAGTAAATAATAAAACGTAACTATATAAGAAAAGAAATGGTAGTAGGAGATCTTTATGAAATACGCACAAATTTTCACTGAAAATCGAATTCGAAATGCCACGTTGATTGGATTACTTATTTGTATGAGTATAGCTTGGCTGTTTGATAGCGATTACTGGTACAATATAGCTGTTCTTATGGTGTCAGTATCTTTTATCTTACATGGTGTAAATGATTATATCGTCGGAAAGAACAAAACACGGGGAACTGGTATTATACTATTGAGTGTTCTTTTTACTCTATATAATTTACTAAGAATCTTTTTTTTATGATGAAAATAAGAATCTTACACTTGCAAGGAACGAGGAATTTTTATGTTTAAGAGAATAGTAAAATGTTATGATTACAAATTTATTGTAGCCTTAATTGTTCTAAGCCTCATCGGTTTAGTCATGGTTTACAGTGCTAGTATGGTAACGGCGGTTAGTCGTTACGGTGTTGAAGGGGATTATTTTTATAAAAAGCAAAAACTTGCTCTGATAGCAGGCTTCTTCTTTTTCTGTGTTTCGGCCTTTATTCCCTATAAAATTTATCGAGAGAAAAAAATATTGAAAATCTTATTAATAACAGTGATTACGCTTCTTGCCTTGGTCCTTATTTTTGGACATACCGCAGGAAATGCACAAAGTTGGCTTATCCTGGGTCCGATTAGAATACAACCACTAGAATTTACGAAACTAACGATCATTGTATATCTATCGGCTGTTTTTGCGAATAAACAAGAGTACATCAACGATTTAAAGCGCGCTATTATTCCACCTATCCTTATTGTGTTTTTTATTTGTTTCTTAATTGCTTTACAACCCGATTACGGTGGAATTCTCCTTATTTTAGGCACAGTCTTAGCCATTGTTTTATGTTCAGGTATTTCAATAAAATCAATGCTAAAGATTGCCTTATTAGGAGTAGTAGGCATTATTATTATGTTAGTTGTTTTATTGTTAACAGGACATATTGATACCGTGTTTTCTCCTGTTCGTTTAGCTCGTTTTACTGGTTATCTACATCCTTTTGAAAATCAACAAGGAGATGGGTACCAATTGGTTAACTCCTACCTAGCTATAGGAACTGGGGGACTATCTGGTCAAGGGTTAGGACAAGGCATCCAAAAAGCTGGTTATCTACCTGAGTCTCATACAGATTTTATTATGGCGGTTATTGCTGAAGAGTTAGGCTTTTGGGGAGTGTTACTTGTATTAGGGTTGCTCTTTTTTATTATTTTACAAGGCTTAAAAATAGCAAAAAGATGCAACGATCCTTTTGGTGCCTTATTAGCTATCGGTATTTCAGTCATGATTGGCATTCAAGCATTTGTTAATCTAGGAGCAGTAACGGGCCTTCTCCCTATCACAGGTGTAACGTTACCTTTTGTAAGTTATGGTGGTTCTTCTCTTACATTGCTTATGTTTGCTGTAGGAGTACTGGCAAATATATCCATGTTTAATGAATTTGAAAAGAAATACAAACACAAAGTAACAGATCCAAGGGAACTGAAAAGTGTCTAATGATTTACATGAATGACATTTCTATAAAAATTATTGAGCATAGAATAAAATTATAAACAAAAGACACTGGTTAAGAACCAGTGTCTTTTGTTTATGGAAGTAGGTTAAGTTTGTAGTATTGCTAAAGGAATTCAAAGGTCTATTAGAAATTCTCTTATGTACTATTCATATACTTTCCTAAAAATCTTATTTAGAAGATAAAAATTATTCCCTTCGGGAAAACTGCAAGGCGCTATAAACGATCCATAGAAAACAGGCCATCATAACTTGTTTTTCTAGGCAAAGAATAATTGTCCATAGTATCACTAAAGTTAAAATAGGAATAGATAACTTTCTTATCATTCACACCTTCCCTTTCTTTATTATTCTCCTATCTATATTCATGAAAACGTAGTGAATTGCCTTTTTTGTGCAAAAAAAAGACGCCTATTAGGGCGCCAATATCCAACGAAATAGTTTGGAAAAAGGAAAAGTGTTCACTTTAAGAATTAGCATGATCTTATTTGGATATTACCCTTTTCAAAAAGAAAAAAACATACATTATAGGTAAAACAAATAAGCTACTTAAATTCTCTATTACATTTATTGATCCTCTGGATCTACCTCGAGACTTTCAACTTCATCATTCTTCTTTACTTCTAATCGCACAACTTTATTTTTACTATCTCCAGGCATATTGTCGTCATCTTGCTCAAAGTCTTTAGATTTTTTATAAGTCTTTTTTCCACTAGACACTTCTATTGTTACGTCATTATCTGTTTCATTGATTAACTTTCCAATTATACTGTAATCTCCATCCGCATCTTTTTCGTATATACCATTTGAATCTGCTTTTGCTTGAGGAGTTAACTCTAAGCTTTCTGCATTTTGATTTTTAGCACTAATCTCTACATTTACTTGTTTTCCATCAATATCCTTTGGTGTATCTTTTTCCTTTTTAAACGAATTACTCTTAGGTACCTTTATCTTTTTACCATCAATAACAAGTGTTAACTCATCGTTTGTTTCTTTGTCTAGCGTTCCTATTAAATCAAAATCTTCATCCTGTTTACTATCAGGATCTTTAGAATACTGTTGTAAATTTGATTTATTTTCAGAAGAGCTATTTTCATTTTGTGATGTATTCTGGGATGAATCATTTTGATTAGAACAACCTGTAAGAGACCCTGTAGTTAAAGCACCAGCTAATGAAATACAGAGTAATACCATTTTTTTGTTCATATAGCTTATTCCTCCTTCTTATTCCCTGTTTATATTGCCCATTCTTTAAAGAACTAAACGATATAACTACTTTAAGGAGGGAGAAATTATACAAGATGTTTGTATCATAATATTTCTAATGAAATCCATTATGATAACTAGATCTGGTATTATCATTATATTTGTTGCTTAAGAGTTAATATTTTTCCTCAAAGAAACTTTTATGGTATAAAGTAAAATGTTTGGGCCAATATAACACTAAATATAGCTATAGTGAGAGTGTGTATATGAATTATTTTTATGGTGGAACTTTTTTATTTTTTGGCTTATTTCTTATTAACTGTTTGTTTTCATATCAAAATAAGCATGTTGATCCAGCTTTTTGGACTACTTTAAAATATCAAATGTATGTTTTCCCATTATTTTTAGTTGCTAATATGTTAATTGGATACGGAATTAAATTTGGATTTAAAGCTGTTCATAATTTAACATTTGTTTTACTAACGTCTAAAGGGATGGAGGTAATAATTGCAGTATTAATGGGTTATCTTTTCTTCAAAGAAGCTCCTACGTGGAAAACCCTGCTAGGAATTTTAATTATGGTTATAGGAGTAATTATTTCTAAAATAAAATAGGGGATTGTCATTACATTATAATCAAATGAATATGAGAAACATTAAAATATGGTTAAAACGAGTTAAAAGTAAATTAATTCATAAAAGGTATTAATTTACTTTTATTGTTTTGTTGCATTAAAATAATCTCCACAATTCAAAGAAAATCTTTGAGTTTATTCCTTTAAAGTTTTTAACAGAGACAAATACGCTGTCCGTAATAGTATACTTTTACGGATTGTGTGTTTGTATAAAAAATTTATCATTCTCGACGTTCGTTTAAATTTAAAAACAATTTACGAACGTTCTTTAAAATGCATGTAGTTTTACGAACGCTTTTAGCAAACTAATAGATTGAAAAGTCTACTTCCTATAATCGAACTTATTTAAATTCAAAAAAAAGAAGCGTGTATCTTCTCTTAGATACACGCTTCTTTTCATACTGTTTAGGAATTTAAGAGTTATTGTCTGGCTTTTTCTCTTTTATATTCATATTGACTTTAAATCGACGCCTTAATCTGCTTTGTATAGAAAAAGCGTACAATAAAGAAATAGGCAATCTGAATAGATAGGAAAACACTTAGAACAATAACGGATTCCTTAAATAGATTAAAGTAGAACAAGTGTGATAAGGCCGTAAGAGCTACAGCACCATGGATAAGTGCTACGATTATCGGCACGAAAAACAGCATCATTGTTTGCCTGTTTAATACCTTTTTCAACTCTTTATCAGTTAATCCCATTTTTGATATAGACTTAAATTTTTGTTTATCCTCGTCCAGGTCCATATAAAGTCGGAAGTATAGAAAACTACCAGCTGATACAAAAAAGACAATCCCAATAAATAGCCCAACAAATAAGATGGGACCGTAGCCTTTCATCATTTGGTATATTTCATAATCTACTGCTGTAATCTCAGGCCTTGGTAGTTTCTCGTATAGTTTTTCAGAGGCTGCCATCACCTCGTCTTTCTCATCTAGTGCTTGCCAAGCATAATAGCTTTGCTCATCCTCTGGCTTAGGAAGATGACTGTAGTCTTCATCCGAGACAATATAGTATGAACTAGATACAGGGAGGGCTTTCGATTGAATCATTTCCTTTGCCCTTAGAGTAGAACCTGACGTTAATTTAATTGATTCATTTAGTAAATCTCTTTTCGGTCCAAGGTTTGTACCGTTAAAATCAACAACCATAGCCTGCCCATGTTTTAAGTTAACGGGAGTTTCCCCAGTAAGTAAGGCAAATCTGTTAAAATCGGACTGATTAGTAATAAGGGTTTTATCTCTGCCAATTTTATAATAATCTAACATTGTGTGCTCTGAATCTGCCTTAATGTTTTCTTCCTTTAAAGTCTTATTTATAAACGCAACATTATCTTTTTCATTATCTTTAGATGGCTTATAAGAAAATGTAGCTGCATAAGTAGATTTTACGCTTGAAGTCAGAACGGTTTGGAACCCAAATAAAGAACCAATTGCACAAAATGCGACGGTTGAAACCATAGCTACCATGAAAAAAGTTCGCGCATTGTCCTTCATACGAAAGGCTAAGTCCGAAAACAGCAACATGTTAGTTTTAAACCAAAAAACACGTTCATTCTTTTTTAGTCTTCCAATAATAAATACGCTTAGTTGTGTAAACAACAGATAAGTTCCAAAGCAAACAACGATGATAACTGGCACCATTGCAACTACAACCGTTACTCCTTTTACTAATAAGGCACCACCATATCCTACCCCTAATAAAAGAACAGCTAACAACGTTAAAAAAAGATTCGCTTTTGGCTCACCCTTTGAAATTTTATTACCTTTTATCAATTCAATCAGCTTCTTACTACGTAGAACATATGTAACAAAAATGGAAATGAAGAAAAATAAAATGATAAAAGAAATAAACGTAACGATGATTGCTTTGACTGGAAAATAAAAAGATAGCGCATGGTCAATAATTAAAACATTTTCAGCTAGTAATAAGATAGCCTTTGCAAAAACAAGGCCAAGAAGTATACCTCCTATTGTTGCTAACAACCCAATGAGCATATTTTCTAAAAACACCATCAAACGAACTTGTTTCATTGACATACCTTGCATCATTAACAAACCAAATTCTTTTTTTCGGGATTGCAAAAACGAGCTCATAGAATATAAGACAAAAAAGAAGGAAAACACATAAATAATTCCTGCTGCTGCATTCATTCCTGTGGTTACACTTGAGCTCATATCATCTTCACTTAATACAGGATGATTAGCAAAAATAGAGAAAGTAAAAAAGACCATGACCGTGAATAAACTGCTAAGAAAGTAGGCTGCATATAACCTTTTATTACGTATAACGTTGTTAAACGCGAACTGTCGAAAGGTCATGTGCATCCCCTCCCAATAAAGAAAGTGTATCTATAATCTTTTGGAAAAAGGCCTGACGATTATCACCACGATGTATCTCTGAATAGAACTTACCATCACGAATAAAGATGACACGATCGCAATAGCTCGCTGCCTGCGCCTCATGTGTAACAAGCATCATTGTTGTCTTCTCGTTTTTATTGATAAACTCAAGCATTTCCATCACATCTTTTGAAGATTTAGAATCAAGGTTTCCTGTTGGCTCATCTGCAAGTAGAAGCTTAGGAGTATGAATCATTGCTCTCGCCACAGCTGCTCTTTGTGCTTGTCCACCAGATATCTCATAGATTCTTTTTTTCATAATGCCCGTAATCCCTAACTTTCCAGCGATTTCATATGCCTTTTCCTTCATTTCGCTCACTTTTTTTCCGTCCAATGTTAATGGTAAGACAATATTTTCTTCAACCGTTAGGGTATGAAGTAAATTAAAGTCTTGAAAGACGAAACCCAATTCACGGCGGCGAAATTTTGCTAACGCGTCTTTTTTTAATATATGAGGGTTCTTTTCATTGATTAGGATTTCTCCTGTCGTTGGTTCATCAATAGTAGCAATCATGTTTAGAAGCGTTGTTTTTCCACTTCCTGATGGACCCATAACCCCTACAAATTCCCCATCTTCAATAGTCAAATTTATATCCGTTAACGCACGATAGGCAATTTTCCCTTCATAAATCTTACTCACTTGTTTTACTTTTAGCATCCCAAGCTCTCCTCTCCATACACTTGACTTGTGATTAGTATATCTTTTATGGCATCTTCAAAAAATCGATTTTCCTTTCATTTATCTTACACTCTTGTAAGGTTTTGTGTTTTGCCAAAAATAATTTGAAAGGCTGACCCTTGACCCACTTGGGATTCAAATTCAAGTCGATGACCAAGATGATTGACTGCTTCCTTCGCTAAATATAGGCCCATACCTGTAGATTCTCTAAACTTCCTTCCATTTTCACCTGTATAAAAGGGGTCAAACACACGGCGCTTATCCGTTTCAGGAATCCCAACGCCAAAGTCTTTCACCTCTAAAATAGCCTCTCCTTCTTTATCAAAAATGGTAATATCAATTCTATTGCTCTTCCCTTTAGAATACTTTACTGCATTATTAATCAGTTGTGAAAGAATGAAGAACAGCCATTTTTCATCCGTCTCTACGACCATTTCTTGATTCTGCTGTAAGACATTCGGATATACTTGGTTCCGAATATAAAATCGTTTATTTTCACCATTTACATCCTTGATCATTTTAGACAAGTTTACAGGTTTGATATGAAAATCCTGCTCGATGGTCCGAAGTCTTGCCATATAGAGGACGGTGTTTAAGCCTGTTTTCATTCGGTCAGTCTCTTCACGAATACTCGAAGAGTCAGGTTCATCTAAATTTTGGGCGATAAGCTCAATAACGGAAAGGGGTGTTTTCATTTGATGAACCCATTGATCCATAAACTTTAAGTGTTCCTCTTGTTTTGACTCCAACACTTTTATCTTTGTTTGATAATGCTTGTACTGATCCTTTAGCAAATGATCAAGCGCCTGTGAGATTGGGGAAGCTTCTGTTGTTTGGAAGGAATCATCCAGGGAAGAAAGTTCGTTTGTTAATCTCTTATAAAACTTCCGGCGGCTTAAATAGTGGTAAACAAGATAACCTGTGAGAAAAAATAGTCCAAGAAAGATTGCATAAAAGGCTGGAAGAAGATGTCGATACCCATCAAGCCAATAGATGGTCAGAACTACGAAAAATTGTACGATTTGTACAGCAATTAAAAAAGTATGTTCTCTAAAGAATAATCTCATTTCATTCCAACCCTTCACCATGTAACAACTAGACGGTAGCCTGCACCTCTAACTGTTTCTACTAAACCTGAAAGTCCAACTTCCTCAAATTTTTTTCTTACTCTTGCAATATTTACATTTAGCGTATTTTCATCCACATAGACTTGTTCATCCCATAGTTTTTCTAGCAAGTCTTCACGACCTGCAACACGAGGATATCGTTCTAGTAAACTTTCAATTATATCTGTTTCTTTTTTTGACAGCAGGATTGTCTTATTACGAAATGACAATTCCAATCTTTCCGGGAACAGCTTTAATCCCTGTATCTCTAAAATTCGTTCTTGTACCTGTGATGCATATTCACCATAAGCACGGCGAAGCTGACTGCGAATTTTCGCCATTACAATTTCAGGATGAAACGGCTTTGTGATAAAATCGTCGCCGCCATTTTCAAGTGCCATCACCTGGTCCATCTCTCCTACTCGTGCAGATATAAATATAACAGGACATATAGACTCCTTCCGTATTTGCCTGCACCAGTAATAGCCATCAAAGCTAGGAAGGT
>Ga0268254_10001177_pt1 | contig 10218 bp, 8 predicted proteins | sample AgamicOrSfrz_FD_200251 | JGI IMG/M metagenome (GOLD analysis project Ga0268254, IMG submission 200251) | Agave microbial communities from Guanajuato, Mexico - Or.Sf.rz (v2) (version 3) | ecosystem: Host-associated > Plants > Phyllosphere > Phylloplane/Leaf | place: Guanajuato, Mexico | collected... | reverse complement strand
CCTGCGCATTGCTGGTGGGCTGATTGTGGCGTTTATCGGCTTTCGTATGCTCTTTCCGCCAGCAAAAAGTCATGAGTCGCCGGAGACAAAAGCCAAAACGGCGGAGCTGGCGGATGAGCCGGAGACCAATATTGCCTTTGTACCGCTGGCGATGCCGAGCACTGCCGGGCCGGGCACCATTGCGATGATTATCAGCTCGGCGTCGACCGTTCGCCACGGCGCTGATTTTCCCGCCTGGGTGATCGCCGTCGCGCCGCCGCTGGTTTTTGCCGCCGTGGCGCTGATTTTGTGGGTAAGCCTGCGTAGTTCCGGCGCGATTATGCGGCTGGTGGGCAAGGGCGGCATCGAAGCCATCTCGCGGCTGATGGGCTTCCTGCTGGTCTGCATGGGCGTGCAGTTCATCATTAATGGCGTGCTGGAGATTATCTCGACTTATCCGGCAGGCGCCTGATGCGGCAGTTCTCCGGCTTCATTCTCTGCTGCTCTCTGCTGATCGTCGGCTGCCAGCAGCAACAGCGTGTCGAAGCGCCGCTTGGGCAGAGCAGCTTTGCTGCGTATCAACAGCAGACGCGCGATTATGTCGCCGCCCATCGCGCCTTTCAGACGCTGGATAAACCCGCCGAATTGCGGCTCAATACGCCGCAGGAGTGGCGTCCTGCGCAGAAAGCGCGCAAGGGGATTTTGTTGATCCACGGGCTCGGCGACGGGCCGGGATCGTTCCTCGATATCGGCCCTGAGCTTGCCCGCAAAGGGTTTCTGGTTCGCACCGTGCTGCTGGACGGGCATGGCACGCGTCCCGCCGATCTGATTGGCGTCAGCGTTGACCAGTGGCGGCAGGTGGTGAATGAGCAGGCGGCTATTCTGGCGAAAGAGGTCGATTCGCTCTGGCTCGGCGGCTTCTCTACCGGCGGCAACCTGGCGCTGGAATATGCCATGGCGCATGACAATGTGCAGGGGCTGCTGCTCTTCTCGCCAGCCTTCAGGCCGGGTACCCGCTACGCTTTTCTGGCACCGACGCTGGCGCTGTTTCGCGACTGGTTGCGCCCGCCGGGGACGCTTTTCCCTCAGCAGATCGCAACCCGCTATCTGCGCGTGCCGACCAACGGTTTTGCCCAGTTCTGGCGAACCAGCGCCAGCGCGCAGAGTTTGCTGGCGCAGAAGCCCTTTAATAAACCGACGCTGGTGGTGTTAACGGAGCATGATTCGGTGCTGGATACGCGCTGGATCCTCGATCAATTCGACCGCGCCTTTACCCATCCCGCCAGCCGCATAATCTGGTACGGCACTCCGCCGCCCGAATCAGTGACAATGTCACGTTTGCGCGTGAAAACCGATATTCTACCGCAGGATCGCATCAGCCAGTTTTCCCATATGTCGGTGCTCTTTTCACCGGATAATCCACTCTATGGCAGTAAAGGCAGCGTTATGCTTTGCGGCAACGGCCAGTCGGAAGAGGCGGCAAGGCGCTGCCTGAAAGGTGAAGAGGTGTGGTATTCCGACTGGGGATTAGTGACGCCGGGGAAAATTCACGCCCGTTTGACGTGGAACCCGTGGTTCGCATGGCAAAATTCGATGATGAACGACGTTATCACCGCCGCGCCATGATGGTGGAAACCGTGGCGATCCCGTAGGCCGGATAAGCGTAGCGCCATCCGGCAATCGGTGCGGCACATTGCCTGGGGGGAAGGCGTTCTGTAGGCCGGATAAGGCATAGCCGCCATCCGGCAATGGGCCTGGCATATGGCGTTTTGTGGAATGGTTCCGTTCACCAGGCGTGGGGGAGTTCCATTAATCTCATGTGCGGTGAACGGGACAAGGGAAGCGGCCGCGCTCCCCTTGTCAATCCCCGCGGCCCCGCGAGGAAATCGGTGCTTCGCACTGCGCTCACCTCCCGCGTGCCTGACTGCGGCCGGCTCGACTCGACATCCTGTCTCGGTTCGCCTCTGTCCGCCATCCATGGCGTCCAGACCTTGTCATTCACGCTCCGGTTCGCCGATTTCAGCGGGGACACAACCCCTCGCTGCGAGACCGCAGGTATAAGCAAAGACGGTGTCGCTGGAACTGCGCTTTTGTAGGCCGGATAAGGCGGAGCCGCCATCCGGCAATGTTGCCGCGGTGATATTGCCGGATGGCGCGTAACCGCTTATCCGGCCTACGCCGTTGCAGCGGCAACAATTAAACCGGCTCGCTCTGCTCCTCGAGCTGCACCGGCCAGCGGCGAAAAATCACCACCGCCCACACCAGCGCAGCAATCGCCGGGACGGCACCGGCATAACCGATAGTGCTCATCGACCAGTGCAGGCTCACCTGATTGCCCACCAGCGCGCCTGCGCCGATACCGATATTGAAAATCCCGGAAAAGAGCGCCATCGCCACGTCGGTCGCATCCGGCGCCAGCGCCAGCACTTTCACCTGCATACCAAGGCCAATAATCATAATCGCCACGCCCCAAAACAGGCTTAGCACGGCGAGATAGCTTTCGCTCCCGGCAGCGGGAAGCAGCATTACCAGCGAAATCACCAGCAGCCCGATGGCGCTGCACACCAGCCCGGAGGCGTGACGATTGCCGAGCTTACCGAACAGCACGCTGCCAATAATTCCCGCACCGCCAAGCAACAACAGCAGGATAGTCGCGAAATTGGCGCTAAAACCCGCCACATTCTGCACAAACGGCTCAATATAGCTGTACGCGGTGTAATGGGCGGTGACCACCACTGCCGTCAACACGTAGATGCTGACCAGCGCCGGGCGACGAAACAGCAGCGGCAGGCTTTTCAGCGAGCCGGAGTGCTCGCTGTTGAGCGTCGGCAGCAATTTGACCAGGCAAATCAGCGTCACCAGCGCACCCATACCAATCACAAAGAAGGTGGTGCGCCAGCCAAAGTACTGCCCGACGATGCGGCCAATCGGCAAGCCGAGCACCATCGCCAGCGCGGTGCCGGTGGCAAGCAGGCTTAACGCCTGGGCGCGTTTTCCCGCCGGAGCCAGGCGGATCGCCAGTGAAGCGGTGATCGACCAGAAGATGGCATGCGCAAAGGCAATACCGATACGGCTGATCACCAGCACCTCGAAATTCCACGCCAGGAAGGAGAGAACATGGCTGGCGATAAACAGCACAAATAGCGCAATCAGCAGTTTTCGCCGCTCAATATGGCTGGTCAGCAGCATAAAGGGCAGTGACATCAGCGCCACCACCCAGGCGTAGATGGTCAGCATGATCCCGACCTGCGGGGTCTCCATATCGAAGCTCTGGGCGATATCAGAGAGCAACCCCACCGGCACAAATTCGGTGGTGTTGAAAATAAAAGCGGCAACGGCAAGCGTAACCACCCGTAGCCACGCGACTTTACGTGAAACAGTATTCGTCATCATAAGAGTGCTTTGGGTTGGTTTGAAAGAAGAAGAGGCGAAGATCTTAATGCTTTTGCTGGCGGAAAGACAAACTTTTTGTGATGTAGATCTCATTTTTCATTCAGCAAAAAAATAGCGGTTGCGCCGCTGAAATTTTGCCGTCAGAACAAAAGAAAAGATGAGGAAAAACAATGCAAACAATTGACTTCTATCTGGTCGATGCCTTCAGCGGCCACACCTTCGGCGGTAACGCCGCCGCAGTCTGTCCACTCACCGAATGGCTGCCAGACGATCTGTTACTGAAAATGGCGCAGCAGCACAACCAATCGGAAACCGCTTTTTTTGTGCGCAACGACAGCGGTTTCGAGCTGCGCTGGTTCACCACGCAGGATGAGATCAACCTCTGCGGTCACGCGACGCTTGCCGCCGCTCACGTTATCTTCGAATACCTCGATTATCCAGAGACTGAGATCCGCTTCAGCACCCGTTTTGTCGGCGAGTTAACCGTTGCGCGCAACGGCGACTGGCTGACCCTCAATTTTCCGGCATGGGCAACCCAGACTGTTGAAAATTCGTCGCCGCTGCTGCTGGAAACGCTGGGCATTGCGCAGGCGCAGGCGGTGTATGAAGGGCGCGATTACTTGGTAGTGCTGGAGAGCCAGGCGCAGGTCGAAGCCTTACAGCCCGATATCGCCGCCATGAAACCGCTGGGGAAAATGGTCTGCGTCACCGCTCCAGGAGAAGAATATGACTTTGTCAGCCGCTTCTTCTGCCCGGGCGAGTCGGTAGCCGAAGATCCGGTTACCGGTTCGTCGCACAGCATGCTGATCCCCTACTGGGGCGAGAAGCTCGGCAAAACGGTGATGCAGGCGCGCCAGGTCTCCGCGCGCGGCGGCGATCTGCGCTGCGAGTGGCGGGGCGATCGGGTGTTGATTGGCGGCCAGGCAACGCTCTATTTGATCGGCAAAGTCTATTTGCGCTAGCACAATGACCGGGGGCGATAGCGCCCCCGCAGCGCGCTTATTACGGCAAGCGCGCGATATTGGCTTTGATCACCTCAACGGAGTGGTTGAACTTCGCCACTTCGTCCTCGGTTAAGTGCAGTTCGATAATCTGCTCCACGCCGCTGTGGGTCAGCACCGCCGGCACGCCAATCGCCACATTGTGCGCGCCATACTCCCCGTCAAGAATGCAGGAGATCGCCAGCGCGCGGTGGCTACCGGTAAAGATATTGCGGCAGATCTCGGCAATCGTGCCGGCAATACCATATTCGGTGCAGCCTTTGCGGGCAAAGATCTCAAAGCCGTGGCGGCGCACGCGATCTGCCAGCGCATCCGCATCCAGCGGCTGGCCGGTCTTTTGTTGATAGACGTCGGCGATGGGCGAGCCATAAATCGATGAGTGCGACCACACCGGGAACTGCGTATCGCCATGTTCGCCCATAATAAATGCGTCAATGCTCTGCGCGCCGATATCCAGCGCCTGCGCCAGCAGACGGCGAAGACGCGTTGTGTCGAGCCAGACGCCGGTACCGATCACCTGGTTGCGCGGCAGGCCGGAGAGGGACCACACCTGCCAGGTAATGATGTCGCAAGGGTTGGTCGCCACCAGAAAAATGCCGTTAAAGCCGTTTGCCATCATGGTGGGCACAATGTTTTTAACAATGCGCGCGGTGTTGCCAAGCTCATCCAGCCGCGTCTGGCCAGGCTTCAGCGCGCCGCCGGAGACGGTAATTACCGCGATATCAACATCCGCGCACGCCTCGATGGAACGAGTGGAGATAGACATCATCCCCGGCATAAACGCGGCGGCATCCGCCAGATCCTGCGCGTGTCCCTCTACGCGCGGGGCGTTAACATCCACCAGGATCAGCTCTTCACAAATGTTCTGGTTTAAAAGAGCGTAAGCGGCAGATGCACCAACATTACCGGTGCCGATAATCATCACTTTGCGAGCTTTTGTATTCATGGCGATTCCCTTGTCAGAATATTCTCTTGCGTAAAGTACAGCCTGTTATTGCTGGCGTGCAATATTGTCGCGGATCTATAGGTTATTCATATGAGTTAAGCGGCGGAATTTTCGCTAATTTAACAACGTGATAACTATAAGGAGCCGCTATGTACCGTATTGTTGATGCCACCGCGACGCAGCCGGAGGTGGTTGCCCTCATCGCCGCCCTCGACCGCTACCAGACCGCGCTTTATCCGGCAGAGAGCAACCATCTGGTTGACCTGGCTTCTTTTCCCGAAGAGACGCTGATCCTGCGTAAAATCGTGCATCAGCAGGATGCCGTTGGCTGCGGCGCGGTGCTGCTTAATGAGGATGGCAGCGCGGAGATGAAGCGGGTATTTATCGACCCGACGCACCGCGGGCAGAAGCTGGGCGAGCAGTTGATTGCCGCGCTGGAGCAGGCGGCGAGCGAGAAGGGGTGCCACACGCTGCGGCTGGAGACGGGCGTCGAGCAGCACGCGGCGGTGAAACTTTACCAGCGCTGCGGATACCAGATTTGCCAGGCGTTTGCGCCCTATGATCCCGACCCGTTAAGTGTGTTTATGCAGAAGGCGTTGCGCGAAGAAATTGCCTGATGCGCTGCGAGCGGGCCGGATAAGGCGAAGCCGCCATCCGGCGATGGGGTTTGCATATGGCTTTGGTGGAAGGGTTCCGTTCACCATACATGCGGCGGGATTTTTTTATCACCGGTGCGGTGAACGGGACAAGGGAAGCGGCCGCGCTCCCCTTGTCAATCCCCGCGGCCCCGCGAGGAAATCGGTGCTGCGCACTGCGCTCACCTCCCGCGTGCCTGACTGCGGCCGGCTCGACTCGACATCCTGTCTCGGTTCGCCTCTGTCCGCCATCCATGGCGTCCAGACCTTGTCATTCACGCTTCGGTTCGCCGATTTCAGCGGGGACACAACCCCTCGCTGTCATATCGTAGATAAAAGTAAAGCCGGTATCGCTGATACATTGCCGGATGGCGCTACCGCTTATCCGGCCTACGAGATCTGTGCGTTTTTGTAGGCCGGATAAGGCGAAGCCGCCATCCGGCAATGGGTGCCAGGGGGATAATGCCTGATGGCGCTGCGCTTATCAGGCCTACGCGGTTTCAACCGCACCTTTCCTGTTGGCCGGATAATGCGTAGCCGCCATCCGGCAATCAGCCGCGGTTTCAGTGGCTCTGTGCATGTAGGCCGGATAAGCGTGTAACGCGCCATCCGGCATAACAAACCGCACGCAGCTAAAACGCTACGGCAACAGCGCAATAAATGCTTCAAGGTGTCGGCTCTTCGCGCCGCGTCGCCACACCAGCCAGGTGGTGAGCCAGCGCCACTCCTCTGCCAGCGGCCAGGCATTGACCTGCTGATGGGCGGGCATACTCTCCAGCATACTGCGCGGGATCAGCGCCAGCCCGGCGCCGGCAATCACGCAGGCCAGCATGCCGTGGTAGGACTCCAGCTCGTGAATTTTCCCCGGCGTGGCGCGGTCGGCCTGAAACCAGCTCTCAAAATGGCGGCGGTAGGAGCAGTTGGCGCGAAAGGCATAAATACTGGCACCGTTCACCTGCGAAGCGCGGGTAATCGGCTCATGGCCCGCCGGGGCGACAATCATCATCTCTTCGCGATAGACCGGAATCCCCTCCAGCCCCGGGTGCATAATCGGCCCGTCGACAAACGCCGCGCTCAGCGTCCCCTCAAGCACGCCGTCAATCATGGTGCCGGAAGGGCCGGTAGAGAGATCGAACTGAATACGCGGGTAGCGCTGGTTATAGGCGGCGAGCGTCGCCGGAATACGCACTGCGGCGGTGCTCTCCAGCGCGCCCAGCGAGAACAACCCCTGCGGCTCATCGCCCGCCACCACCATCCGCGCCTCATCAACCAGCGCGAGGATCTGCTGGCTGTAGCGCAAAAAGCTGTGCCCGGCAGGCGACAGGCGCAGGCGCTGATTTTCGCGGATAAAGAGATCAACTCCGAGATCCGCTTCCAACTGGCGAATGCGCGTCGTCAGGTTTGACGGTACCCGGTGCACCTTCTGCGCGGCCTGGGTAATGCTGCCGGTCTGCGCCACGGCGTTAAACATCTCAAGCTGGGTTAAATCCATGCTGTTCTCGTAACGTGAATGGTGAAGTTAATATTATTCAGTTTGCAGAAATAACAAACTGCGTCACCCTAATGCAAGTTCTGAAATCATTGAGGGGAAAAATAATGTCTCTGACCGTAACCACCCATGCACTCTCCATTAACCCGGCAACGGGCGAAACCCTGCGCGCCACGCCGTGGGCCAGCCACGAAGAGGTTGACCGCGCGCTGGCGCTGGCCGATAGCGGCTACCGCCTGTGGCGCAACGCCAGCGTTAATGACCGCGCACAGAAGCTGCGCGATCTGGCCGCCGTGCTGCGTAACCGCGCAGAAGAGATGGCGCAGATGATGAGTGAAGAGATGGGCAAACCGATCTTACAGGCGCGGGCAGAAGTGGCGAAATCCGCCGCGCTGTGCGACTGGTACGCCGAACATGGCCCGGAGATGCTCGGCAGCGAAGCCACGCAAGTTGAAGCGCAGCGCGCGCGCATTGAATATCGCCCGCTGGGGCCGATTCTGGCGGTGATGCCGTGGAACTTCCCGCTGTGGCAGGTGCTGCGCGGCGCGGTGCCGATCCTGCTGGCGGGCAACAGCTATCTGTTAAAACATGCGCCGAATGTGCTGGGTTCTGCGGCGCTGATCGGCGAGTTGTTCAGCGAAGCCGGGTTCGCGCCAGGCGTCTTTGGCTGGGTCAACGCGACGAACGAAGGCGTTAGCCAGGCGATTAACGATCCGCGCATTGCTGCGGTAACCGTCACCGGCAGTGTGCGTGCCGGGGCGGCAATCGGTGCGCAGGCTGGTGCGGCGCTGAAAAAGTGCGTGCTCGAACTGGGCGGCTCCGATCCTTTTATCGTGCTCAACGATGCCGATCTCGATCTGGCGGTGAAAGCCGCCGTTGCCGGGCGTTACCAGAACACCGGGCAGGTGTGCGCCGCGGCGAAACGCTTCATTGTCGAAGAGGGGATCGCCGACGCGTTCACCGAGAAATTTGTCGCCGCCGCGGCTGCGCTACAGCAGGGCGCGCCGGAAAATGAGGAGAACTACCTTGGGCCGATGGCGCGCTTCGATCTGCGCGACGAACTGCACGCCCAGGTTGAGGCGAGCATCAAAGAGGGTGCCACCCTGCGACTCGGCGGTGAGAAGACGCCGGGCAGCGGCAACTACTATCCGGCCACTGTGCTGACCAACGTTACGCCGCAGATGACAGCATTCCGCCAGGAGCTGTTTGGCCCGGTTGCCGCGATCAGCACCGCCCGCGATGCAGAGCATGCGCTGGCGCTGGCCAACGACAGCGACTTTGGCCTCTCGGCCACGGTCTTCACCGCCAACAGCGCGCAGGCCGAATGGTTTGCCGATAATCTCGAGTGCGGCGGCGTGTTTATCAATGGCTTCAGCGCCAGCGATCCGCGCGTGGCCTTCGGCGGCGTGAAGAAGAGCGGTTTCGGGCGCGAACTCTCCCACTTTGGTTTGCATGAGTTCTGCAACGTTCAGACCGTGTGGAAAGATCGCCTGTAAGCTAAACGCGCCCCTGTGGGGCGCGTCAGCTCTGGCTGTCATGGATGTGTCATGATCCTTTTGTAGACTCACCGCAACTTAGTGGTTACAGAAGAATATCATGAACTTAACACAAATTTTTCGCCGAGTTTTTCGGCGTATCGCACCGCAGCAGTTTGGTTTGTTGGCCGGGATTTTCTGCATCATCGCGCTCTTTTCCGCCCTGCAAATCGCCTCCTCCTTTTTCCTTACCGCCTCGCTTCGCAGCGCGCAGCACGATGAGAGCCTGAATCAACAGGCGCATCTGCAACAGGTGCGGGCGGATGAAGCGCGCATTGCGCTCCTCACCGCAAGCGATCTGCTCAACCGAGCCGGGGTCTACTTTATGCAGGATAAAGCGACCGGTTCGGACGGCAGCTGGCACAGCCTGATGGATGAAACCCAGCAGGCGCTGGCGGCTTCCAACAAAGCCTGGCTTGCTTTTCAGGCACTCAACCCGCCAAAAGATGAAGGCTTGACCAACAGTTACCAGCTCTTTTATGGCGCGCTGAAAGAGCAGGCCGACGGGCTGGTAAAAACCCAGTCGATCGATGCCTTTTTTGCTGTCCCGGCGCAGGCATTCCAGGCCGATTTCAATGATAACTATGCCCGTTTCCAGCAGGCTGGCGCACAGCACGCCGAGCAGGGAAGGCAGTCGCTGCTTGCCAGCCTTAGCCGCTTGCAGCAGGTGTTTATGCTGATCCCGGCTCTGCTGGTGGTCATTGCGCTGCTGGTGTGGTTCGGCATGTCGCGCTGGGTCATTACGCCGCTGCGCACACTGATTGCCCATATCAATATTCTTGCCGCCGGCGATCTCGGCACGCCGTTGCCGCCGGTGCAGCGCTTCAACCGCGAAATCAACCAGCTTAGCCACAGCGTCGGCACCATGCAGCAGGGGTTGCAACAGCTGGTGATGCAGGTGAGCGACGCCACCGCGTCGATGATTGGCACCATCGGCAGCCTGGCGGAAGGCAACCAGTCGCTTAATCAGCAATCGGCGAAGCAGGCGCAGGAGCTGAACGATGTCACCGAGCATATCGCCACGCTGGAGTCGCACGTCGAGGGCAATAGCGGTTTTGCCGAAGAGGCGCGCCAGCAGGCGGATGAAGCGCGTAAAGTGGCGGCGGGCGGCGACAGGATGATGGAGACGGTGACGCAGTCGATGCGCGAGATTGTTGACCGCTCCGCCGAGATGCGCAACATCGTCTCGCTGATCGACGGCGTGGCGTTTCAGACCAACATTCTGGCGCTGGATGCCGCC
>Ga0268254_10001176_pt1 | contig 10235 bp, 5 predicted proteins | sample AgamicOrSfrz_FD_200251 | JGI IMG/M metagenome (GOLD analysis project Ga0268254, IMG submission 200251) | Agave microbial communities from Guanajuato, Mexico - Or.Sf.rz (v2) (version 3) | ecosystem: Host-associated > Plants > Phyllosphere > Phylloplane/Leaf | place: Guanajuato, Mexico | collected... | reverse complement strand
CAAAAAAAGATTCCTGCGTCACTGCCGGTTGGCCGTTAGCTTATCCGAGAATACGTTACGAGCGTATGCCGGTGATCTCGATGACGCACTTCGACACCTTGGTCGTCGCGGAAAATTAGAAAGCATTCGAACGGAGCACCTACGGGGGTATATCGAGTACCTGCGTGTGCAGCGTCGGCTTAAAGAGGCAACCATAAAACGCCGGCTAGCAAGCCTGAAGTTATTTTTCAAATGGGTCCAGCGTGAAAAGCTGATCAACGACGATCCGTTCGATACACTCAATGAACGGATAAGACTACCCAAGCGTCTTCCGCGGGCACTCGATCGAGGTGATAGGGAGTCACTGCGAAAGGAACTAATCTTGTGCCGCAGCACAGATGACTTTGACGCGATTCGCAGCAAGACTGCCATCCACTTACTACTTGATACGGGCATCAGGGTCGGCGAACTGGTTGCGATCGACCTTACAGACGTATCTCTCGCGAGCGGTTCTCTAGTTATCCACGGTAAAGGAAACCGGCAGCGCCTGGTATATCTGTTGCAGAAGCCGCTTTATCGAAAAGTGGAGAAGTACCTCGCGTACCGTCGTACGGTCCAATCATCTAGCGACCGGCTGTTTGTCTCAACCGGTGGGAGGCCGATCGCCACGGTCACCGTACGGGCTGAGTTACGACGAATTTCTAGGGCAGCGGGTATTGCCCGTCATGTTACACCTCACATGCTGCGCCACACGTGTGCGACACAGTGGTTGGAAGGCGGGCTGGATATCCGATACGTGCAAAAGCTGCTCGGGCACCAGAGTATCTCCACGACCGAAATTTACACGCACGTCTCCGATCAAGGCTTGAGAGAAGCCCTTTTCAGAGCCACAGGAGGGTTCAGACGATAACTAGGAATTATGGACAAGCTTCTAGACGATTCCGGGCATGGCCGGGTGGACGTATCTGGGCTTGGCGGCCTTCAATATCAAAAGCTTGTCTTCGGCAAATTAGTCGACACCCTGTTCGAAAACCGGAATGTGCTCACGATAGAAAACTGCGACAAGGGACCAGTGGACTATATCGTCCACGAGGTCTCTGGCGGCGGAATGCTCGCAAAAAACAGGAAACACTATTTCGAGTGCAAAAATTACGGGAGATCGTTGGAGCTGGACAGCGTCGCAAAGATAATGGTTGTCGCTGTTGCGGAACAACCGGACAGCGTGCATGTCGTATCACGTACCGGCCTGCAACCGCAGATCGTCAGTTATGCATCAAGGCTTTTCGACATTGGTGACTGCGGCAGCCCGATCTTTAGGTCTATAGCGTTTCATCACTGGCAGACTGACCACTTACTGAATTTTCAGGCGTCGATCCTTGACGAAGTGGCCAGCGGCGCCGGCGAAGAACGAAAGCCAGCGCCCTTGTGGTGGATGACCGAATGCGCAGCATTCTCGGAAACCGAAATCGCATCGTCCAGCGCTTTGTCCGACCGGCAGTTTTGGATGCGTCATGGCTGCCTGCTGCATCTAACGCTAGAAATCGCAGAGAATGAAATTAACTCCGCTGAGTTACTTGGTATTCCAGAAGGAAGCTGGATACAGATGGCTCCGATCGAGAGTACTGTGCCGGCAGCTATCAGGCATACGTATCTTGTTGATACGTCTCAACTCGATCCTGGCGAACAGTTTCGGATGAGCATCCGAATCAAGTCCGGTATGAGCGACACCCGAATTCCGGTGGGCGACCTCCGGTTCGGTGGTTCCGACTCCATGCTGCCAGAGCTTCGTCAACGGGAAATCGACGAAATGATACGGCAGGTAGGCCCGACTGGCCACAATAGGCTCATTCTGGTCGAAGGAGAAGCCGGCGTTGGAAAGACGCACTTTGTCGAAAAAATGGCTGAAGTGTTGCGGGCGAGACACGGCGTCGACGTAGCGTGTTTCACAGTTACGAAGGAATTCCAGGAAAAGCTGCTCTCTACGCTGCTGCGCGCCTGCCTCACTCCTCCAATACATCAGGCAAGTTTTCAGGAGGTTGCTGCTGCCGTTCAACGGGCACTTCTCTCCGACGAGATCGATGCGCAAACTGCAGATGCCAACATCGGGCTGCTCGCACGCCTCGCAATCCGGATGGGGCCTAGGCTCATCGTCCTCCGTGACTGCGAATTGCTGAGCGAGTCAGTAGCAAATCAGCTCTGGGCGCTGATCGTCGCCTTAAACGATGCAGGTTGGGGTGCGGTCAGGCTCGTTCTCGAATACCGCCAGCCCGAGGCCAACCTGAACGAAGCATTCAGGTTGCTCATCGAAAACATCGATCTTAGGATCCACAAGGTCCGGCTCAAAAAACTGGTTCGACCATTAACGAACGACGAGCTGTCGATTGTTTCAGAAAAGCTCTTTCATCACGTCACCCCGGAAATCGCTGCTTGTCTGGCGCAAAGGACCGGTGGGCTTCCGCTTTTTATTGAAAACTACTTGCGGCGCCTGCTCGAACTTGGCTTCATCGAGCGGAATGATAGTTACCCAAGGTGGTTCTCCATCAGTCAACCTGCGCGATTGCTTGCTGATGTGCTTCCTGCTAGCGGAGCGCTAATACTGGAGCATCGCGTAAAGAGGTGGCTTTGTGACAGCTTCACCGACGACATCGATACAGTAGTAATGGAACTCGGATTGATCGCAATCGCGGATATCGCTTCAAGTCAATCGTTCATGAGAGATGCCCTGCAGATATCTCCGGAAAGACTGCAGGCAATTCATCGTGCGCTGGATAAGGGAGGGTTGGGAACAGGCCGGCCAGATGGTGATATCGTGTTCCAACACGATCTGTTGCGAACCGCGCTGGTTTCAGTTGCGACCGCAAACATCGGATTTGGTGGCCTCGCGACCCAGACCGCTGACGCGCTACTTGCGGTCGCGACTCCGCAAATCGAACTCCAGATCCGATACCTGCGTTCCCGCATTTTTTCAACTATTGGGGATCGCGTTGCGCTGGAAATAGAACTTCGACTGGGCGCTAGGGCTGCGAACAATGTGAGCGACTACGGACGCCTTATGTCGTTCTTGGCCCAACTCCTAGACATATTGCCGGCTGATTCGAACATCGAGGAACGCCTGGATCTGATGAACCAGCTTGCGTGGGCGGCATGGGTGTCCGATTCGTTGCCAATCGCACGTCAGCGCTATCTTCATCTGGCAGAAGAAGCCGAGCGGATCACGACCGGAGATTTCGTTTTTGCAGAGGCAATAGCCACCGATGCCTACCGACGCGCCATCGGCATCGACCTCGAGTTGATGGAACCACTCGTGTTTCTGGACAATGCTATCGCCGTTCTGAAGCGCAGGCAAACACTCGTTACCTTCAATTCGATAGTCAACCGCCTAGTGCTGTTTTGTGCCAGATTTGGGCACCCTCAATCCGGATACGATTTTGCGAAGGTCACGTTCGACCATATAGGCGACGGTCAGCGCGAAAACGAAGGGGCGGTTATTTGTTCGGAGTTGGGCGCGCTCTATGTTCACGCCGAACCAGACATCGCCCTTTCGCTATTCCAGCGGGGAGTGGGACTCGCGAATGATGATTACCAGCGACTGTATAACGTACTGGATGTGCTTGTTCTGGAAAGCCTGCACCAAGGCATCGAACTCGACCTTCGCTCTTTCGGCTCGCTATGGAACACGGCTACACAAAGCAGGTTCTCGGAGATATTGACACGTGCCAGCCTGCTGAGGGGATCGCTCTTCCTTCGATCGGGAGATTTCGCAAATGCGGGTAAATGGATCGCCAAAACATCAACGATGGTCGATCTGTATCACCGGAAGGAGTTTGAACTGCCCGTCTTGAACGATCTTATGATCGCAACTCTGTTGGCGGGTGACATCGAGCAAGCTCATAGCCGCGTTACAGCACTTGCGGAAGAGTTCGACAAGCTAGTCGAACAACATGATGCGTTGACGCGACGATTGCCCTTGGCACTAGATGCGTGCCGGAAGGCAGCTGAGAAGCTACCATTCGAACCTTCTCTCCTCGAATTGCCCCAAGCGCCGCCAAAATACTGCGGTGTTTTCTACGAAATATGGGACAACGTCGCGGTAACTGCCAGGCGATTGAAGATGGAGGATTTGGCACGGCGCTACACCGAGCCTCCTGAATGGTTAAGTGCAAGACGACCGACGGGCAACCCGCACCGACGTGTCGTGGTCGACGGCCTCGAGCTAACGGTAGGCGCGTATTGACCGGCAAGTCTCCTCTATCCAGCTCAAGGCCAGCTTCCGGATTTCCCCATTCGTTTCCCCCAACAACATGAGGTTCTTGTTCTGCGGGTAGCTCCAGCGAGAAAACGCAGCTGGCCCGAACCCCACGTGAGCACGTTCGTCGATTTCGTTCTTTCGTATAGGGTCCCAAAGAACCATCGCCGGTTTGCAAAATGCCGTTGCGACATGCGCAACCGAGCTGTCGAACCCCATAAAGAAGTCCGATGCCCAGACAATCGCCATCATCTCGCGTAGTGTGGTCGTAAATTTGTGCGATGGTAATGACTTGTCTTCCCTGTCATGCAAGCCGACCTCAACCACCGAGACGGCTACAGGTAACTCGTTTAGCAGTTGAACCCATTCACGCCGATGCCAAGGATGACTCTGGATCGGTGAACTCGTTCCGTACGGATGGATACAAAGAATGGGTCTCGGTAGATCGACCAGCCTTAGCAGCGCATTCCGGCATTCCGTTTCCGTGAGATAGACACTTGGCCGCAACGCTCTTGGAATCACGCCATACTCAGCACAAATATTCGCAATCATGTGGCCGAACTGGCAGTGTCCCTCGTGGGCCGAATTGATTGCGTCTAGAAGAGCTGGCGCAATCGCTTCAGCGTCCACAATGCGGCTTACGAAAGGATTGGCTTTCCATATCGGATAGGCGTCTTCGTTTTCTACAGTCCCGACTTCCACAGGCGCGATGCGTCCGGTCAAGATATTCACCGGCCTGCCATACCGCATTGCCAGTTCCTCAACGACCCGCGTGTACATCAGCACGTCGCCAATTCCCGTGACGTTTGGCACGGCGATATCGCACCCGTATTCCTTCGCAAGCGAGGACGCAATCATAAGCCGGCTAGTAGGCATCAAACCGTCTTCTTCCTCGTCATTTTTTAGCGTGTGCAGCATCTGATAATTCCTAGTTATCGTTCGTAGCTTGAAAATATCCGTATTTGCAAAGATACGCACCGTCGCAGGTTGCCTATGCTTACGGAACGGTCGTGGGCCAATCTGCCAGGTTTCTTGCCAAGGTCCTGAAAACGAAGGCGAGTCGACATCATCGTACCGGTGGAGCCCGATGCAGAAAGAATTGCTTGAGTCATTTTCCTTCTGGAAGTTGCTAGCGTCCGCTTCGGCGGTGGTGCAGTGGGCATAAGTGGATAACGGCAGATCGAGACCGAATTTTAGAGTCGCCTACCGGAATGGAAGCGAATGCCGATCCTGCGGGCGCTGGTCGAGCTGGGGCGGTCACTGTCATCGCTCACCACCGAGGTACCGGCCGCGTGTTCAGCATCTGCACCGGCCAGGGCCGCGGGAACGCTGCGTAGGGCAGTCCGCAGGAGGTGCGGCACATGTCGTGCTGCCAGGTTCAGACGGATGCGACGTTGTCAGGCCAGCTCGGTCCGCTTGTCGCTACCCCTGCTTGTCATTGGGCAATGGCTCTGGCGACTGCCCGCCGACTGACGTAGGCAGGTTCGTTGATGCCAACTGGAGCGAATTCTCAAGCGTATAACGTTCGTCGCACGAGTCGATTGAAATTATCGACCAGGTCTCCAAGACAAACGTTGGGCTCTTGCATGCCAAGGATAACTTCGCCTGATATATGCAGGGATTCCGTTCCCGAAAGGTTGCCTTTGACCTCGGGACCCGTACCCTCCGACTGTTCGAAGGACGCCAGTAACAGCCTATGCAGGGACGAACTGTGCAGTCGATCAAGCGTGGCAAAGAATTCGCGTTCGCGTTGCCTCAACCTGGTGCGTTCCGAGTCGCTTAACATGGCGATCTGATGTGTCCAGGCTCGCAGAGTCTCGTTATGCTCATCCTGAACACCGGTTATTTCGGGTTTCCGGACACATTCAAGTACGAGCAGGAAGTCTGCAGCCCGCTCCATCTGAGAGAGAGCATCATCGATAGCGAGGTGGAACAACTGCCTGCCTTCCTTGCCACTTGAGTGTTTAAGTTGCTCATGGGCCGACTCGACAACATTGAGGCGCGCTTGCAGATATTCGAGTAACGCTGCGAGCGCAAGAGCGACGGGGGGCTGCTCGATCAGATCCTTGACAGTCGCGCTCTTTGCCACGTTCGTTGCCGGCATTCGCAGTATTTTCAGCGGGCCGATGAGGTCACTGTGCAAGTCGGCGCGGTGTTTGGCCGTGTCTGAAGTGGCAGCTAGGACAACTGCTTGGCGTTTGAGCGTTCCCTCCAGATGTTCCGAGTCAGTGTGCAAGGCTTCTGCAAACAGAGGTTGATCCACGTTGAATCCCGGAAAAGTCTGCGACTCGGCCGTGTTTTCTTCGTGCGCCATGCCTCGTTCAAGAGTCTCCGGTTGTTCTTGCGCGTTGCGCGTGACCGGTTCGGACGTTATCTCTCCTGGTTGGCCGCGCGTCTCCATTTCGGCTGCGGCGCCGCTCCCGGTGCGACATGTCATGGACAGATAGTCTTCCCTGCTGCGGAGTACCAGGACATGCTTCAATGCGTTTACCGGGCAACGAAGTAATTCGGAACGTTCGGCGTCGGACCCCTCTGCGATCAGTAGGTTTGCCTGAATTTTTGGTTCGTTGCGGTCGAGATCCTTTCCCGTCGGGTAGGGAATGGCGAGCCAACGTCCGTAGTCCATCGCGGCGCGCGAGGCATGCAAGCTTCCCCCCACAAGGTCGGACTGGATCATGACAACCCCCTGCGCCATTCCTGCTTGTGTGCGATCCCGCTTGACATACTGCTGTCTCTGCACTTCCCGTCCAAACGGGTATTCACTTACAAGCGCGCCACCAGCAGATAGGATGTCTTCGGCCAATTTTCTGTGCCGGGCGGGGGCGATGGTCTGAAGACCATGCGCAAGGACTGCTACCGTATGCCCGCCGGCGTCGATCGCTGACTGGTGAGCGATGGCGTCGCAACCGATAGCGAGCCCACTTACGACACTCCACCGGTTCTCAGCAAAAAACTGCGTGATCCTCTCCGCGATCAGTTGTCCATGCTGAGTGGGCTCCCGCGTACCGATAATTGCCACCGTTTGCACTGAGTTGGGTGCCAGACTGCCGCGCACGTACAGCAGGAAGGGGTCGTCCTTTGTCGAGGCAAGTAGACGAGGATACTCAGGATCCATGGGCGACAGGACTCGAGCGTCGCATTTCTGGGCTTCAATAATCTGCTTCTCGGCAATTTCCTCTGCGGCGCCCCAGGCAGAGGGATCTTCTATCGCTCTTGCCACGGCTGGAAAATGCGCAGATAGATCTCCGATGTCGAGACGCTCAAAGCCTGCGAGCGCAGCGATCTTGCGAATGGTCGCAGGGCCGACTCCGGTTAGCATGGAGAGCGCGAGGAGTCGCTTGGTGGGAGAGGTGATCACGTTCATGACAGGACATCGCCAACGTTCTTTGCAATCGCGAGGCACTTTACGTTGATGGCCCCAGCGTCTTTCAAATACTTGTGGGCATAGATCAATGATGCGCCAGTAGTGACCACATCATCGATAATTAGAAATGAGGCGTTGGGCTGGATCTGTTCCGGCGTCTGGACAAAGAGGTGGTCGCGCACATTGATGAATCGATCGTCACGACCGAGATGCTCTCCGTGTTGCGATTTCACTCCATTCTTGTACGCGAGCAGTCCTGGGTGGGTTGTCACGTTTCGTTTGGCAATGGGATTTTCCCGGAGCGATGCTTCAAGTTGCGCCAGAAAATGTTCCAGGCGTGGCGTCCTTTCTGGCCGATGAGGAACCACGGCGACCTTGATGTTTACTGCTCCGAAGAAAGCGGGATACTGGTCCATGATGAACGTTCGCACAGTACTAATCCATTCAACGGGGAATATCTCAGAATTCTTATTGTCTTCAATGGATCTGGTCAGTTCGTGAGACTGCTGGCGAAATACAACAGATTCGTAGTGGGGGAAAAGGCGCCCGCATATGTGGATTTGATGGGATGTATTGTCTCCGCCAGCTGCCTTGGCGACAAAATGTCCAAGCTTGTCGAATCGCGGCTTGCCCTTACGAGGCACGTTGCCGTCGACCACTCGCTCAAGTTCGGGAAGAAATCCTTCAGGACTTGCAAGGACGTCAAGTAACTCTTCGGGCGCCGTGATGATCGCGTCCGGAACGAGTTCCAACGCTCTCCAATGCTCGCTGCGCCGTGTAGACGGCCAGGCACTTTTGTCGAGAACCGCGATGCACCCACAATTGTACGCGGAGCGAATATCCCAACTGTTATCGCCCACCAACATTGTTGCGGGTAGGTGCTCATTACTCAATATGCCAAATTCTTGCATAGCAAGGTCTATCCCCTCACCGTGTGGCTTTCTACGCTTAACGTCTTCGTAAGCAACCACAATATCCCACTTAAAACTTGGGTAGGCCCAGTCAAGAACGGTCGATGCGTAACTCCTCGGAGCGCGGGTAAACACACCAAGCTTCAGGTCTGGGAAATTAACCCGTATCTTGTCCAGAAGCGCTGGGCTGTATACATGCCGATCGCCTTTGCTTCTAGTTGCCAGAGCCTCGCGGAGGCGAAGCGCATACTCCTCGCTGGCGTTATTCTTGCCGCCCTCGCGAATATTCTGCAGATCTTCGGTCCTGACCAATGTGTCGTCCAAGTCGAACAGACAAAGCTCAAACATATCGCGCCCCGTATTTGATTTCTCAGTTGTCGTTGTCCGTCAAAATTTCTTCCGCGCCGAACTGCCAGCACGTTTGCATGAAAATGGCTTCTCGCATATTACCGCATCGTCCGCAGGCGCGACTGAGGCCGCCTGTTGGCAAGTGGAAGGGGAGACGGGGCGTATTTGGAAATGGATTTGCCGGGACTCGTTTTGACAATGTCATGTTAAATTTAATGATATCGATGACATTGTCTGAAATGTGGTCTATTATTAGTTCATCGCAACTTCACTGATGACCATGCGTGATGATCTGCATCTAACGGAGGCACTTCGAACCCATTGGCGGCGAGCAGTCCGACTCGCAGGGCGGGTCGCTGACCGGGAGGCCGCTGTGTTGGAGTTGGCTCGCGCCACGTTTCAGGAATGCCGTGAAGGCATGCGGAGCGAATGGTCGTCCGAACTGAAAACCAAGATTCGGCTTTCGGGTAACGAGTTGTTCGGTATCGACGGCACGCTTGGGGTGATCGATGCGTTGGAGCGAAAGGCGCAGTTACCGCTTGAGTTCAGGCTCTGTGAAATTTTGCGGTGCTCCGCGTACGACCAATCGCCAGAAGAAATTGTGCGAACGGCAGAGGTTACAGTCCGTCAGGAATGTGCCGAATCCGCGATTGAGCACTGCGCCCTGAGCGTCGCAAAGGAGCATGACGAAGGCCAGGCCCGGGAACTCCGACAGGCCATGACGGCGATGCTGTCGCAGGCGGACTTGTCCGCTGAGCCGCAGCGAAAGCGGCAGTCGGCCAGAGAGCCGCACGAACTGATCGATGCAACCTTGGAGTTGACTCTATGAAGAGCGCGCCGAACAGGAGCGATATGCCGGCAGCGCGATTTCTTGTAACGGCCGGCGCGCGCCGCCGGTCGTCGAAGGCACAAATTGTCCATCTGTCGCAGGAGATCAGGGTGCGGCCGGAGGCGCTAGCCGAATATTGTTTTAGCAAGCCAGACGCACTGGCCTACGACCTGATGACCGTCATTGGCGCCGTGACCTATGCTGATCTGACGCTGGTGAGGCGGCACTCGCAAGGATGGTCTCGCCGGCTGGAACTCGAAATTCCGGTCTACGACGTTTCACGCTGGTCGTCGTCTGCCGAGAAGTCACTCACTCACTGTCTTAACTATCTGACTGGTGATAACTGGTCCTTCCGCTTTGTGACGCGACAGGGAGAGGTGGAGGCACCCCCACAGAATCCTCTAGGGAGGGGGTTGAGCGAAAACCGTTCGCGCGTGTTCGTGCCGTTCAGTCATGGGCTTGACTCCTTCGCCCAGGTAAGACTCTTACAGCAGGCCGAGCCATTTACCGAAATCGTCTGCATCCGCGCATCAGATCGTCCGTGGAAGTCGATACGTT
>Ga0268254_10001174_pt1 | contig 10259 bp, 10 predicted proteins | sample AgamicOrSfrz_FD_200251 | JGI IMG/M metagenome (GOLD analysis project Ga0268254, IMG submission 200251) | Agave microbial communities from Guanajuato, Mexico - Or.Sf.rz (v2) (version 3) | ecosystem: Host-associated > Plants > Phyllosphere > Phylloplane/Leaf | place: Guanajuato, Mexico... | reverse complement strand
TATCGTACGCCATGAGCGGATCATGCCCGACGGCCGCAAACGCAATTCGGTGCGATTCAGCATCATCGATACGGAATGGCCGGACGTGAAGAACCAGTTGGAAGAGAAGCTGGCCCGCCGGGCGAGCTCCCCTGACGCGACGATCTAACTCTTTGGGGCCAGAGGCGCGCCGCGTCGAATGTCGCGGCATTCCAAAACCGGCCATTTCAAGACACGCACACGTGAAAAGATCGGATGTCGGAACCGCTTTCCACGTAGATCTGGTCGCTCAACGGCGTACGCATGCCGACGGCATGCATTCGATTTTCCAAGAGTGCCCGAATGTTAGTTCGAGCAATCGGCTAATACACCCAATGAGAAGCCTAACCCGAGGGTTAGCGATGGCCCCGCACGTAGGATTCGATTGCCGTCACCGCCGCGCGGACGTGCGATTGCTTGCGCAGGTCTCGGTGATAGACAAGATAGAACGGTTGGATGGGTCCCGCGACATCGGTTTCGACGCGAATCAGGTCGATGTTGCGCGGATCATTGTCGAGAAATGCGGCAACGCCGATTCCTTGACGAACCGCTTCTACGATTGCGTCCATCGAGCTTGAACGGAAGGCGAATCGCGTCGCCCCAAGCGAACGCGTCCATTGCTCATGCGGCAGACCCTTCCAGCGTTCGTCGAGTCCGACAAACGTATGCCCTGCGGCCTCGCCTTTGCCAAGCCGCCGTGTGGGCAGGTGGCGCCGGACATAATCGGGGGACGCGAACAAGGCGAACCGGAAACTGCCCAGATGCTTTTCCACGAGCACATTCGACGTGGAGCGCGTGAGACGAACGGCGATGTCGGCCTCACGCGCGGCCACATCCGCCATCCGGTTCTCACCTACCAGTTCAAGATCGACAAACGGGTACGCCTCCCGGAACGCAAGCAGCGAGCGGGTGAGCGTCACGGCCATTCCATCCGGCACGCTGACTCGCAGCGTGCCTGCCAGCACGGTTTGATCGCGGCGCAGGGCATCGAGACCGTGCGCCAGCCCCTCAGCCAGCCGCACCATTCGCAGCGCCTCCGGCTTCAACTCAGTGCCCGACTGGCTGCGGTACACCAACTGGCATCCCATCGCAGCTTCCAGCGCATCCAGCCGGCGCGCGGTCGTGGATGTCGACAAGCCTAGCGCCTTGCCTGCGGCAAGCAAGCTGCCGGCTCGATGCACGGCCAAAAGAATGCGCAGATCGTCCCAGGAGAGCGTTTCCATATATGGAAACTAGATTACCTCAATGTTCCGTATACAGGAACATACGGGATGCGCAAACTTGACTCATGAAAATCATCCTGATTGGAGCGGGGCGAATCGGCAGCGCCGTAGCCTTCTGTCTCGCTAAAGCCGGCCATGATGTCACCGTCGTGGCTCGAGGGGCGCGCTTCGACGCGCTAAATCGCGATGGGGCGATCGTCACCGTCGACGGGCAGCGTGCGCCGGTTAAGGTCGCGTCAACGCTCGATCCGGCCACGCCCAACGATCTGACGATCGTTACCGTGCCCGAACACCAAGTCGCACCGCTGCTGCCGGCGTTAGCGGCAACCCGCGCGAACACGATCCTGCTTATGTTCAATACGTTCAATGGCGCCGCACCCTATCGATCCATCGTTGGCGCAGAACGGTTCGCTTTTGGGTTTCCGAATATGTCGGCCTATCTGGTAGACCAGCGGCTACGCTTTCGTGTAGATGGTCTGGGGATGGTGACGACGATAACGAGTCCCGTTCTGGCGAAAGTCTTCGAGGAAGCAGCCATGCCAAGCGAGGTGGAAGACGACATGGATGCGTTTCTCCGCAGCCACGTCGCTTTCGTGGTGCCGCTCTTTCTCGCCGCGCTGCTCACGTGGCAACGAGCGCGCCAGCTCACATGGTCAGAGGCAAGACAACTCAACGCTGCGTGGACGGAAGGATTTGACATAGTCCGTGGTCTGGGTCACAAGCCAAAGCCTCGCCTTCTTGCGACACTGTTACGAATGCCGCAATTTGTGCGCACTGGTCTACTCTGGCTTCTGAGCCGGTCTCGGGCCGTCAAGGATCTCGGTGAATTCGGTCCAACGGAGACGCGCGCGCTAGTCGATCAGATGGTGGTAGCGGCGCCTGACAAAACGCCCCACCTGCTGGCGCTACGGCCTTAGCCTCCGAAGGGCCGGTGTCGGGTCAGAAGAGGTCCTTGACGAGAGGACAACTCAACAGTCTCTTCAGGCTCGGTTCGGTGCGTTCGCCGTTGGCCCGCGTTGGCGAAGGCGACGAACGCGTACAGTCGGCCAGGAGCGGCCGCTCGACACGAGGGGGTAGATTGACGACAATTCGTGTGTCAAAGTTGACCTACGCCGACCATGTCTGACGACCAAAAAAACATTTGCCAGCGATTCGGCGCAGAGTACATACCGCCCGAGGCGAGCCAGAAGGTAGGGATTTCGCTTGGTTCCCTTGAAAATCTGCCGCTTCACGCAGTCCGACTGTCGCCGGAAAACGGTACCAGCGGTTGGTATATTCACGGTGGCGAGTACTCAACCGACGCTGACTTCTATCAGCCGCTTCATGTCGCCCACCTGGTCGAGCGATGTCCGAACATTGTCGCTTACTTGGCACTGCCGCCCGGGTGGCGTGTATTGCTTGCGCCGGACTATGAGGATGTCTGGTTTGATGGAGAACTGCTGAAGGATGTCACTGAAGGCCTCTAGCGGCCAACTACAGTCGGTGAAACGAGCTGTGACGCGGACGTTCGAGCGGCAGATCCGCACGCCACAGCGGCCTGGTCATCGACGGGTAGGGACCGAATTCTAGTTCGCGCCGTGGGTCGTCAACAGCAGCGACGGACGCGCACACGTCGAGCACTGCGCCGACGCAATGGAAGGCTTCACCTTGGCGGCTGAGTTCCGACACATCATGGTTTTCCGAAAAAGGCGCGCCAGTCTACGCTTGCGATGGAGCGTGAACGCGGCTTCGTGAACGTCGTTGTGGACGTTAGTCCACGTTCTACACCGCGCGCAAGACGTTGCCGCCATCTTCTTTGCCGAGCCAAAAAACCAAAGGCACGACGCGCGGCAACGCATCGGGCCTCACCGTCAAGCATCGCAGGAGTGTGACGGGTACAACGATTCAGATCCTACGGCTTGTCCCCTCACCCCCTAAGGGCAGGTGCCGCTGGAAGTGAAATACCAGCCTATTTGTTCGTTGTTTGGGTAACGATAGTTGCCGTTTTCCTTACATACGTTTTTCGCGCTTTGCTGAGCTATTGCGTCTCGTTGGGCATCGGCGCAACTATTTGGTGATGTTCCGAGCAACGGGACCTCGCTGCGGTAGTTGTCCAGTTGTCTATCAATGCATTGCACGTACATATACACGTAAAAACGGGGCGACGGTGGAACAGGTGTACTTGCAATCGGCGGCGGAGGGTCCGATGCGTTGAAGTCTCGGGCGGGCAATGTACGGAACTTGTCTGTGCATTGGGCGCGATCTTCCGTTGTAGCGTCTGCGCGAATCCATGTCACGTGAAAAATCGCTTCCAGCCAGAAGCGCTTACCGAAAAGCTTTCTCCATGGCATCACCCAATATTGATATATGACAACATTTGGCGAAGCTTGAATCAGCCGGTAACCGGCATAGTCGTCTGCGGGGTCCCGCCATCGCGGATTGCGGTTCTTTTCTTCGACGTAGGTGGTGCAAAGTACGTAGCCTTCCCACTTCGTTGATGAGAGGTTTGCGCGGCCCTCCCTGCGGTACGCCATTGAATCGACTATAACCAGCTTTGTATTGTATTCATCCGTACGGAAAAGTGGTCGGACGACCGACCCACCGGCCGATGATTGCGCTGGTAGCCATTCACTCACGATTAAGAGCAGGATTGCAATAGTGAGATGACGTATTGACTTGCTCATAACGCCTCCAAACTGCGATTTGTGAAGTCAATCTTCTCTTTGCTCCTTGCAGAATAGGCAGCGATTTCAAAGGCGCAAGCTAAGTGTGGTCCGAAGCAAACAACTGGGCCTCACGCGACGCGCGCCCCTGACGGGGCTTGCTGGTCATTCGCGTTACCGTGGACGGGTCGATGGAATGCGGCCATTGGCCGAGGTGCCAGACTTCAGAGCGTCTTCGTCGAATGCATGCCTCTTCCACGGCTGAGAGCGGACGCGCGACGGTCGAGAGTACGAACGTCCCTTTTGGGTCGGTTTCGTGCGTTCGCCGTCTGTGGGGCACGCAAGGGAGCCGAGTGGGTGCAGTCGGCCAATTGCAGTCGTCCATATGGTTGCGCAGAACGGCTGGTACCCGGTCTATTGCTGCCGTTCGTTTGCGACAGACCGCGGTCGCAACGGGATCAAGACACGCCATAGCCAACTGGCGATCTTCGATCCTGCAGGGCAGTGCCAGGCCGAAATTCACAGGTCCGGGTTGGCAGCCGACGCCTGGACACACTTCCTCATGGCTAACTCACGCAACATCATGCCGAGCGGGCGGCGCCTCGCCGCAGCCGCAAAATCCGTACAAAATTCAGCACAGTAGGCGATTTTTCGCGTTGCCGATGGACTAGCGCGATGCCCGTCGAAAGCGGGCTACCCTTCAGCTCGTGATAAGACACGCCTTCGACCTGAACCTGCCGGATCGATGCCGGAACCATCGCGACGCCGAATCCGGCCGCTACGAGGTTCGCCGCCGACGAGATCTGTGGCGATTCCATGCCGATCGAGGGTGCGAACCCGGCCTCGCGGCACGCGGCAATGATCGAATCATGCAGATCCGGGCCGATCGGCCGTGGAAAGAGGATGAACGGATCGTCGGAAAGATCTGCCAGATCGATGCGCCGTCGTCGGCTCAGGCGATGGTTCGCCGGTAGCACCGCCAACATGTTTTCGTCGACCAGCGGCTCGACGATCAAATCCCTGCAATTCAGCGGCATTCGCACCAGCGCGGCATCGAGCTGGCGCTCCGAGACCTTGTCCAGCAGCGCCGAACTGTTGCTCTCCTCGCAACTGATCGACACGCGCTCATACGCATGCCGGTACTGCTGCATCGTCGTCGCCACCATCGGATGAAACACCGTCGAACCTGCAAATCCCAGCGAAAGCCGACCTGTTTCCCCACGCCCCGCGTTCTGTACTTCGACGAAAGCCTGTTGCGCGTCCTCGACGATGCGTCGCGCGCTCTCACGAAAGAGCCGTCCTGCTTCGGTCAATTCGACGCGGCGTGGATGCCGGACGAACAAGGACGTGCCGATTTCCCGTTCGAGCTTGAGGATCTGCTGGCTTAAGGGCGGCTGGGCGATGCCAAGGTGCGTCGCGGCATCCGTGAAATGCAGATGCTCGGCCACGGCGAGGAAGTAGCGCAACTGACGAAATTCCATATCTTTTTCGTCTCCAAAAAGTGACTTCGAGATATTGGACTAATGGGTTGCCTGATTTTAACCTCGTGTTCAACCCGATGCGCTCAAAGGTCACACCCGACCGCCTGGTCGAAGTCGATGCGCGTCAAACTCAACGTTTCTCCAGGAGAATTCGATGTCAGTGACGCGCGCACCGTCGGCAGAAGGGCAGGACAGCAAGGCTTCCACGTTGATTGCGGACCTGCGCAACATCGTGGGCAACAAGCACACCGTGACTGACGATGGCGCGACCCGCCGCTATTGCACCGGTTTCCGGTTTGGCGCCGGCAAGGCGCTCGCGGTGGTTTGTCCCGGCACGATAGTCGAACAATGGAAAGTGCTGCAGGCGTGCATTGCAGCGAATGTGATCGTCATCACGCAGGCATCGAACACCGGTCTCACCGGCGGATCGACACCGGACGGTAACGACTACGATCGCGACATTGTGATCGTCAGCACAAGCCGCATGAAGAAGGTCTACGTGATCGACAGTGGCAAGCAGGTCGTTTGCCTTCCGGGCGCGACACTCGATCAGTTGGAAAAGACGTTGAAGCCGCTTGGCCGCGAGCCGCATTCGGTGATCGGCTCGAGTTGCATCGGCGCGTCGGTATTCGGCGGGGTGTGCAACAACTCGGGCGGTGCGCTGGTGCAGCGCGGCCCGGCTTATACGGAAATGGCGGTATTCGGGCAGGTGGATGCAGCGGGAAAACTTAACCTCGTCAACCATCTGGGAATCGAACTCGGCGACTCGCCCGAGGATATCCTCGGGCGGCTGGAGCGCCGCGAGTTCAGCGATGCCGATATTCACCTCAATGCGGGTGCCGGATCCGATCGCGGTTACGCGACGCATGTTCGTGAGATCGATGCCGATACGCCCGCGCGTTTCAACGCCGATCCACAGCGCTTGCACGAAGCGTCAGGTTCGGCTGGCAAGGTGATGGTGTTCGCGGTGCGGCTCGACACGTTTCCGATCGAGCAGAATGCAAAGGTGTTCTATATCGGCACGAACCGCCCCGACGAGCTCACTGAAATCCGCCGTCACACGCTGCATGACTTCAAACATCTGCCGATCTCCGGCGAATATCTGCATCGCGACGCTTTCGACATTGCTGAGGAATACGGCAAGGACACCTTCCTTGCAATCAACTATCTTGGCACTTCCCGGCTGCCGGCGCTGTTCGGACTAAAGAGCCGTTTCGACGCGCTGTTCGATCGTTTCGGTTTTCTCCCTTCGCATCTCACCGACCGTGTCATGCAAGCGGCGAGTCGACTGTTCCCGAGCCATCTGCCGGCGCGAATGAAAGAATATCGTGATAAGTACGAGCATCATTTGATGCTGAAGGTGTCGGCCGAAAGCGTGGAAGAAACGCGTGCCTTCCTTTCAGGTTATTTCGACCATGCGACCGGTGGCTATTTTGAATGTACGGACGAAGAAGGCAGGAAAGCATTCCTGCATCGTTTCGCTGCCGCCGGCGCGGCCGTTCGCTATCGCGCGGTGCACACTCAGGAAGTGGAGAATATCGTCGCGCTGGATATCGCATTGCGACGCAATGACCGCGACTGGATCGAGACGCTGCCGCCCGACATCGAAGAATCCATCGCTATCAAGTTGTACTACGGCCACTTCCTCTGCCACGTGTTCCATCAGGATTACATCGTCAAGAAGGGTAACGACTGCCTTGAAGTCGAACATAAGATGTGGAAGCTGCTGGACCGCCGCGGCGCCGAATATCCGGCGGAACACAACGTCGGCCATCTGTACCATGCGAAGCCCCAGCTCGCCGCGTTCTATCAGCAGCTCGATCCCTGCAACTGCTTCAATCCGGGGATTGGACAGACGTCGAAGTTCACGAAGTATCGGGAAACCTCAGTCCAGGTGACGTCCATCGCCTGCAGGTAGAGTTCCTCGCGACCCACTTCTGTCCTCTGGTCCACCGCAACGAAAACAGTAACGTGTTGCCAAGGTACATGCACACGTACTGTGGTAGGGGCTGCTCATGGTCGGTTAAGGGACACACCTTGAAATTGGTCACGAGTCTCCTTTGGGTCGTCTGGGGTCGATCGAGAGCAACGGAGGGCCAGCGAGCCGCCCATGCGTTTTGCATGAGTCGGCGCACGGCCAGTTTCAGCCATTCGACCTTCTGCGGGAAATCGTCGACAATTCGCGGAGGTGTAGCCAATTGGTTGGGGATCGTACTGCATGAGGAAGACACTTGGTTACCTTCACGAGGTTTGGGTCTGCCCGGACGAGTTCGGCAACGCTCTTCCCGCATGCATCGCCCATGGACCGGACGGAGATGCCGCTCGTGCTCTGAACGAGCCCGGCAGCGACTGGATATGGACGTTTTGGGCATCGTCACATGCCGAGGCGATGTGCGTTCATTACGAATTCGTCGGCTATGGAAAGTACGCATCCCAATCCGACGACGAACTTCTTTCATATCCGCAAGATTGGTGTGACCCGCAAGTCGCGTATTTGAACTGCAAGTGATCGAAGCTGACGCGTCGGCCCAGCGCCCTTGTGAGTCGGTCAAGGTAGGCAGATTCGGGCAATAACCGGCCAGAAAGAGACGCTCGACCGAATCGCCCAGATCGTCGACAATCACCTTCGGATCTTCTCCGGAGACCTACTTGCGATGATCATTCGCCGCCTCACTGTATCCGACGCACCGTCGTTTCGGGCTTTGCGGCTGGCCGGGCTTGAAGAGTCCCCGGCGTCGTTTGCCTCTAGCTATCAAGAGGAAGCAACTCTCGACGCCGAGCACTTCGCGCGCCAACTAGGGCCACGTGAGGATCGCGGGGTGTTTGGCAGCTTCGACGGCTCGCGGTTGGTAGGTATCGCTGGCCTTGGACGCGAGGACCTTCGGCAGCTGAGCCACAAGGCCTTCCTATGGGGCGTCTATGTCGAACCGGACATGAGGCGTAGGGGCATCAGCAAGATGCTGATCAGTGAAATTCTTAGCTTTGCCCAGCGCGTGCCAGGCGTCATTCAAGTGAATCTGACCGTCAACGCGGCCAACACGGCGGCCGTAAGCCTTTACGCTTCGCTCGGGTTCCAGCAGTTCGGGCTGGAACCAAAATCTTTGCAAGTCTCCGATGCCTTCCACGACGAGATTCACATGCTGCTCCCGCTAGGCTCGAAGTGACCAGTAAGAGGTTGCGGCCAACAACGGCCAGTCGACGTAGCATTCAAGATCGCCGACAATGTGATGCCTAGCTGCGCGATTGATCCGTGGGCTCTTCAGAACGTACGAGAACGTCGAAGATATGTCCGTTGCAAAAGTACGCACAGTCTTGAAGCATTAGCGCAATTTCTTGTGGGAGATCGCTCGATGTCGCGTGCACTGGAATACTGGTTTCCGGCGAAGCGCTATGGCTGGGGGTGGGGATTTCCCGTGCGCTGGCAAGGCTGGGTGGTGTTGATTTCATACTTCCTGCTTCTCGGCCTAGTCGCCCTGCGTTTCAAGCCAGGTATTCATTCGTTAGCGTTTGGCCTGCTCGTGGCGTTGTTGACTCTAGGCCTTCTGGCCGTTTGCTGGATAAAGGGGGAGCCGCCTCGCTGGCGGTGGGGTAGAGATTAGATGAGACTCTACCTAGATGTACGGACGTCGTCGGCACTTGACGAAGATGCACCAAAACCATTTCGATCCGAACATCAAAAATGGTAATCGACGCACAAGCGGGGCTCAAGCGAAAGCGTGACGCTATGAGGCGCTGATCGGCCAATTTCGGCCAGTCGTGCTAGAAGACTGAATCGTTGACATTCGCATAGGCCAGCAACCCAAAAGTAATAACGGGCCGCGTGGGACGACTACGTTCCCGGAACGGTGGCTCGCTCAAGAAGACAATTGGTGTTGCCGTTATCGTGACGTAACGAGCTCAGCCGCGCCGGAATCGACGTCTCGTTTCTATAAGCGGACTGCGCTACCCCACGTCATGCACTGATATGCATAATTTCCTTTCTAATTCACAACTCGGCGATCAAATTGACGATGTCCAGACCAAATTTAAAGTCTTTGAGAGTAGTTCTTTGTTTGTCGATGTGTTTTGCCGCTGCAAGTTGTACAGCGCCACCTTTCGCCAGGGCGCCCTCTCCGGTTTCCTTCGCGAGTGAGATGGTGGGATCGTTCAAAGTCGTTGAATCGATAAAAAGCGGAGCAGGGTTCTCCCGCATGACTACAACGTTCAATTCTGATGGAGCGAGTGGCAGACTGGTTGTCGAATACACGGATAAAAAGTCTCCCCTGTATGTCGATTTGTACGATTGTGTCTCATATGCCCGTCACATCCGACCCGGATTTATGTATGACGGCGCAGCAGTCGAGCAAGATATCCATGAGGTGCGTTGCCGTTCGACGGGCTCGCTTTGGCGATTTGCGATCTTTGACAAGGGAACACCTGGAATAAATATTACTGACAAGACAACTGCGGCAACCGGGTATGAATTCGCTTTTACCGTGCCGTTCCCTTCGATTTTTTCCGTTCAACCAGACAATCAGACGTAGTGAGAGAATGAGGGCCCGGAATGCGGGCTCGTCGTACGTTCGAACGACCGCTTTGGAAGAAAGTCGAGGTCCACTATGGGTCGGGTTATGCCTTTTGCATGAGATACGCGCCCGGCCCGATCGCCGCGCACGACACGTGGGGCAAGGTGCGGCGTCAAGAGAACCAAAACGGCTTCGTTGCGTTGGGCTTGAACGGAGCGGCGCTTCACAAGACAGTTGGAGTGGCGATCCTAGCACTAGACAAAATGGACAAAAGCAAGTGGAAGGATGAGTTGACGTTGCTTGAGCGGACGGCGTACCGATGGGCGTCCTATTCGGCCATGGCAGTTGCCGTCTATTGCATGCTCATGCTGCGCAAATATCCAACCTCCA
>Ga0268254_10001167_pt1 | contig 10324 bp, 8 predicted proteins | sample AgamicOrSfrz_FD_200251 | JGI IMG/M metagenome (GOLD analysis project Ga0268254, IMG submission 200251) | Agave microbial communities from Guanajuato, Mexico - Or.Sf.rz (v2) (version 3) | ecosystem: Host-associated > Plants > Phyllosphere > Phylloplane/Leaf | place: Guanajuato, Mexico | collected... | reverse complement strand
GATCGCGAAAATCTTCGGCGATGCGCGTGGCGTAGGCGGCGCCCTGCATGCGCAGCAGCGGCGAGACGTCCGCGGGCGCGGCGATCACCACCGAACGCGCGCGGCCTTCGGCGCCGAGAATATTTTCAATAAAGTCTTTTACTTCGCGGCCGCGCTCGCCGATCAGCCCGACCACGATGACGTCCGCCTGGGTATAGCGCGCCATCATGCCGAGCAGCACGCTCTTGCCGACGCCTGAACCGGCGAACAGGCCCATACGCTGGCCACGCCCGACGGTAAGCAAGGCGTTGATGGCGCGTACGCCGGTGTCGAGCACGTCGGTAATCGGCGTACGCTGCAGCGGGTTGAAGGGCGGGGTGATCAGCGGCGCGCGATAGCCGGTATCGGGCGACGGCAAACCGTCGAGCGGCTTGCCGCTGCCGTCGAGCACCCGACCCAGCAGTTCAGGGCCGAGCAGCAGCTGTTTGCCGCTATGGCCGCTGTCGCGCGCATAAACGCGGGCGCCGGGTAGAATGCCGTCGACCTCTTCCAGCGGCATCAGAAAAAGCTTCTGGCCGTTGAAACCCACCACTTCGCTTTCGACTTCGGTCAGGCTCTTGCCGTCGTTGCGTTCGATAACGCAGGTGGCGCCGAGCGGCAGCTGCAGGCCGGTCGCCTCCAGCACCAGGCCGGTGGCGCGCGTCAGGCGACCGTAGCGGCGCACCGGCTGCACCTGAGCGATGCGGGTTTCAAAGGCGTCGAGCGCGCCCAGCCAGCGGGAAAGTCGCGAGGTCATTAAAACTCTCCTGGCGCGGCGAGACGGCACAGCTCCTGCCAGCGCGTCGCCACGCTGGCGTCGAGATCGCCATCTTCGGCGCTCAGCTTGCAGCCGCCAGGATGCAGCGTGCTGTCGGCCAGCAAGCGCCAGCCGTGTAGATCGAGCGTTGGACCGAGGGTCTGCTCGATACGCTGCAGATCGTCGGGATGTACGCGCAGCTGCGGCTTGCCGCTAAACATCGGCTCCTGCTGCAGCAGCTGCTGGATTTGACGCAGCAGGGCGCTGCCGTCCACCGTGGTCGCCTGGCCAATGACCTGACGCGCGGCTTCCAGCGCCAGCTGCATCAGACGCGAGGCGATGACGCTGTCGAGCGCCTCCAGCGAGTGCTGGAACTCGGTGACCAGCTGCTGCATGCGCGCCTGAAGCGGCGCCTGCTGCTGCTGCGCATCGGCCAGCCCCTGCTGAAAGCCGGCGTCGTAGCCCGCTTTCTGACCCTCGGCGAAGCCCTGCTGATGGCCTTCGTTATAGCCCTGCGCCTGCGACTCTTTGCGCGCCTGCTGCTGCATGCGTTCGACGAGCTGCTGCTGCTCGTCGACTTCTGATTCGAACACCTCAGGCTCCGGCAGGATCTCCGGCGCCGGCTCGTCGCGGCGGCCTAAATCATCAGGCTGCCAGAGCTGCCACGGGCGGGCGGAAAAGGCATCAGACATAGGTTTCCTCGCTGCTGCCAATTACCATCTCGCCCGTTTCCGCCAGGCGGCGCACGATAAGCAGGATAGCTTTCTGTTCGTTCTCCACCGCCGACATACGCACCGGTCCGCGGTTGGCGAGGTCGTCGCGCAGGATATCGGCGGCGCGCGCCGACATGTTTTTGAGGAACTTCTCGCGCAGCGGCTGCTCGGCGCCTTTCAATGCGACCAGCAGCTGCTCCGACTCCACTTCCTGCAGCAGACGCTGGATGCTGCGGTCGTCCACTTCCACCAGGTTCTCGAACAGGAACATCTCGTCGATAATTTTCTGCGCCAGTTCGCCGTCGAAGTCGCGAACCGCTTCGATGACCGCCTCTTCCTGCTGCGTTTTCATCAGGTTGATGATTTCCGCCGCGGTTCTCACGCCGCCCATCTTGGCGCGCTTGAGGTTGGTGCCGTCCAGCAGGTTGTTGAGCACTTCGGTCAGCTCCGCCAGCGCCGCCGGCTGTACGCCGCCGAAGGTGGCGATACGCAGCATGACGTCGTGACGCAGGCGTTCGTCGAACAGCGCCAGGATATCCGCTGCCTGGCCGCGCTTGAGGTGCACCAGGATAGTGGCGATGATCTGCGGATGCTCGTCGCGGATAAGATCGGCGGCGGCCTGCGGCTCCATAAAGTTGAGCGTTTCCATGCCGCTGGTGGTCTCGCGGGATTCGAGAATATCCTCCAGCAGGCTGGCGGCGCGCTCTTCGCCCAGCGCTTTGGTCAGCACCGAACGCAGGTACTCGTTGGAGTTGAGGCTCAGCGCCGCGAACTGCTCGGCGTCGGTCTCGAACTCACGCAGGATCTCGGTAAGCTGCTTGTGCGACACCTGGCGCATATTCGCCATCGCGGCGCTCAGGTGCTGCACTTCACGCTGGTTAAGGTGCTTGAACACCTCGGCGGCGCGCTCTTCGCCGATGGTCATCATCAGGATGGCGCTTTTTTCAGTTCCGGTCAGACTCATAGTTCTTTACTCATCCATTCGCGGATAACCAGCGCAACGACGCGCGGATCGTTCTCGGACATATCGCGGATGCGCTGGCTCATCACCTCGGCGCTCATGCGGTTGCTAGACTTGCGCTCTGCATCCTGCTCATCTTTGCTGAGCTGTACGCTATAGGCTTCTTCCTCTTGCACGGCGGCGGCGCGTTGTTCTGCGGCTTCCACGGCGGCTTTTTCCGCTTCGCGTTTACGCATCAGCTGCGGACGCACCATTTTGCGGTAGAGGATGAAGGCGACCAGCGCGATCAGCAGCCATTTGCCGACGTTCATCATCTGATCGAAGAAGGCCTGCTGCTGCCAGAACGGCAGATCGCCGCTGGTTGGATCGGCTGCGGTAAACTCGGAGTTGACCACGTTGACGCTGTCGCCGCGCGGCTGGGAATAGCCCATCGCTTCGCGCGTCAGATCTTCTACCTGCTTCAGCTGCTGTTCGTTAAGGGCGATCGCCTTGCCTTTGTCGTCGGCGCGATAGTTAACCACTACCGCGACCGAGAGACGCTGCACGTCGCCGACGTTCATTTTGGTATGGCGAATGGTGCGGTCCAGCTCGTAGTTCACGGTATCGTCGCGGCGCGAGTTGGTCGGCGCGCTGCTGTTCGCCGTGCTGGTGGTCGTGCTGTTCGCGTTGTTCTGCTGGCCGTTCTGCGCGTTTTGCCCGTTCTGTGCGTTCGGCGCATTGACCGGCGCGGTGTTAGCCGGCGCTGGCTGGTTGGAGAGGGCGCCCGGCACGCCGCCCGGATACGGGCTGCCGGTCTGATCGCTGGTGCTGGTCTGACGTGAGCGGATAGCGGTGCTGCTCGGATTGCCGTTCGGCTGATACTTCTCGTCGGTCTGCTCGCTCTTGTCGAAGTTGATCTGCGCCGTCACCTGCGCGTGCACGTTGCCCTGGCCGAGAATCGGATTCAGGATCGCTTCAATGCGCTGCTGGTAGCGCGCTTCGACTTCGGCGGTATATTTCAGCTGCGCGTCGTTGAGGTCGCGGCCTTCGCTGTCGGAACGCGTCAGCAGGCGCCCGCTCTGATCGACCACGGTGACGTTGCCCGGCGGCAGGCCCGCCACGCTGCTGGAGACCATATGCACGATAGCCTGGATTTGGCCCTCATCGAGCGCGCGGCCAGGCTGCAGGTTCAGGGTGACAGAGGCGGAAGGCGCTTTCTGCTCGCGCACGAACAGCGTCGGCTTCGGCATCGCCAGATGCACGCGCGCCGTTTTCACCGGCCCTAAGGTTTCGATGGTGCGCGCCAGCTCCCCTTCCAGCGCGCGCTGGTAGTTAACCTGCTCGCTGAACTGGCTGATGCCGAACTTCTCTTGATCGAGCAGCTCAAAGCCCACCGATCCGCCTTTCGGCAGCCCCTGCTGCGCCAGGCGCAGGCGCAGCTCATGCACCTTTTCCGCCGGCACCATCAGCGCGCCGCCGTTATCGGCGAAGCGATAGGGGATATTCATCTGGGTGAGCTGGGTAACAATCGCGCCGCCGTCTTCATCAGAGAGATTGTTATACAGCACGCGGTAATCGGGCGCTTTCGCCCACAGCACCAGCGCCATCACGATGGCGATAGCGGCGGCGGCGGCAACGATAAGGGGGATACGCGGGTTAGCGCGCAGGCGAGCGATAAGGTCACTGAAACCTTTTTTGGCTGAATCCTGTGTAGCGGCTGCGCTCGCGTTCATGACCTATTCCTGCCTGACATAATTGACCGGGTTTGTTGTAGTGACAAAACAGACTCCCTGACACTGCGTAAAAGAAACTCCACTTCAATGCATGGCATTATTTTCTTTATCGCAAAATTCGATGGGCGAATAAGCCGGGTTTTTTGCGGTTATTTAGCGCCTTTGTCTCATTGACAATGTGTTAACTTTTTGAGCGTAGAAAATTCCATCTCTCTTTCAATGAGGTAACGGCATGTCCATTCAGGCAATCGACGGCGTTTTACAGCAGCTTCAGCTGACTTCGCTGCAGGCCAGTAACAAAAGCAGCGAGGCGACGCAGCCGGTCGACTTCGCCGCCACCATGAAAGCGGCGCTTGATAAGATCAGCGATACGCAGAACACTGCCCGCACGCAGGCGCAGGATTTTGAAATGGGCAAGCCGGGCATCGCGCTGAACGATGTGATGGTGGATATGCAGAAGTCTTCTATCTCGATGCAGATGGGGATTCAGGTGAGGAATAAGCTGGTGGCGGCTTATACCGATATTATGAATATGCAGGTTTAGGTCAGCTAACTAACTAATAAATATAAAATCAAAGGTTATATCGCGTTGGTATGGGGCATGGATGGGACAAACTCGTTCAGTTTTTCGTTGAGCAGGCTCCGTTGTGCTTCGTCATTTTCCCTCATCCAGGATCCGTATACCTGATACACCCTCTGCGCATTAGTATGCCCCATCTGACTGGCGATGAAGTTGGGGTTTGCTCCTGCAGATAGTGACCAGCAACGCGTAGGTGTGGCTGGACTAATATGGTTTGCGGTGACGAAGGCCTGCACGCCTTAATGCACCGTACCATATCTGACCTGGCGACTCTGTTGAATAGTAAGCGCCTGACCTGCCGTTTACTGAATCCAGACTGGCGTTGAAGACGAATGTTTTCTGGTCCTCTATTCGCTCACCGTACTCCCTGGTATGAAAAGTGAAAGGTGTCTGAGGATACATTCTTGTCAGCTCGCGCTGGTCGCGGAGGACCTCTGCTGCTGCATCGATCATGCTTATTACCCTGTTGCCCGCTTCCGTCTTCGGCGGGGTAAACAGACCCTGCGGCGTCAGGTTTCGCGACACGGTTATTGTCTTCGCTTCGAGGTCTATATCCTCCCAGGCTAAAGCGCAGATTTCCCCGTGGCGCAAACCTGTCAGAATTGCCAGCGACCATATGTTCGCGTTCTGCCGGGTAGAGCACCCGCCGATGAGCCGTGGAAACTCCTCGCGCGTTATTGGGGCAGGCCGCTTGTTGGATTTTTTAAGGGGCTTGATACCTGTCATCGGGTTTGCTTCTATATATCCGTTGCCGTGCGCGAAGGCGAAGATGGCTTTCAGATCGGACATGCTGGAATTTACCGTGGCCGCCGTCCTGCCTTTCTTCTCTATATTCATTTTCCTGCTAGTGAAGTAACTTTCGTTCAGCAACTCGGTGCTCAGGTAAGGAGGCTTTTCCTGGCTCATCCGCTCATATCAAAGAACAGCCATCTTATAACGCTCTGGGATTTTTGCTGACCGGTTTCCAGTCCATCAAAATAAGTTTTTCTCAAAAAACTCTTATATGTTAATTAAGATGGCTTCAATGTTGCGCCAATTTATTATAAAGCCATGCTTGATGCGTTAGATAATAGAAACGTTACGATTTCATTGAATATTGTCATTAATGAACTCACTATGAACTTGTCCTTTCCTTTAAGATACGAACAGTGTATAGAGACTAGAACTAACCATGAGGTAATAGTACATACTACTGAGTTAATCGACGAGCGTTTATTGATTGTTCGATGCAGGTACTAAATGTGTTGCAGTTAAAATTTTAAGCAGGAGGATTCTAACGATGCCGCAAGCATTAAAGCCTGGCATATTTCCTGATCATATAGATAAGTTTTATGCAGTAGTAATTTCTACCGCACTTTATGTCAACTGGCCTGGTTTGCTATCAAATATTACGCAAATTCAGAAGATTGGAAGCTTTAATGTGTATGGCATCCTACGTTGCTAACTTATTTCCAACGAACTTAGCCACTTTTTGAGAAGGGATGTCAATGAACCTATAAGTTGCATAGGATGTAATGAAAATAACAATTAGTGAAGTCATTATGGCTAACATTGCAGCATTAGATGTCCCGATAAAATGAGACGTTTTAATGAAAGTTGTACTGCCTACACTCATTATAATGGGAAGATGCAATACATACATAGAGAAAGAAAGCTTCCCCAACTGAACAAAAAGCGCTAAAGACAAGAGTTTCTTTATCTTTTGAGAGTTAAGTATGGCAAGCATAAGCAAAACAGAGCTGAAAGATTGAAGAAATGCTGAGACATAAAAAGCATCCTTTACAATGAGATCAGCAAGTTGAATTGAAAGTCCGCTCCATGGGGTTTGACAAGATAGATATAGTGCAGGGAATATAAGATATTTATATCCTTTTTGAGCGGGGATTCTGTGAATCATGGCGCCAATTAAAAATAAAGAAAAGAACAGCCCTGTTTTATCAAATAACACGAGAGTCGCAGCTATTGTAAATAAGGATATTATGTTGTTTTTTTTATTTTTATAAAACAGTGCGCAGTAAGCAAAAATAAAAAAGGATGCAAATAATTCTATCTTTATAGTCCATAAAGGTCCGTTGTAACTTGTCTCGCCTGCATAAACACCAATAAGCGACTGGTATAAGGCACTCATAAAGGAAGGCGCGCCTGTAAATGCATCATGGAACCATTGGTGACCGCCAGCTATATCACTGGCAGTCTTGTTAAGATAGAATCCGTAATTCCATAACAGGTATGATAATAACACAGAAAAAGCTACCAGAGGAGATAGTCTTAGATATCTTTTGACTGCGGAAGAAGACAGATAGTTGTCATTTCTATTTGAGTTATAGGATATTAATAAGCTATATCCACTGAGAATGAAAAATATACATACGGCAAAGTTACCATCAAATAAAAATCTGTAATATTGCCATATTATGGATTCTCGCCCATAGCCACCTGATGAGGAGGTTGATATACCAAAAAAGAAATCCATATGAAAAAGTACTACAGAAAGACTGGCCAAACCTCGCAGCCCATCAAGATAATTTAAATGCCTTTTCAATTATGCAACTCCAATACGTAACAACCGCGTTTACAAAAACATTACTAAATCTTAACACTTTGGGTTTTTCTGGCAAGAGCTAAATGCTGCGGCGACAGGAAAAAGTAGACCTCGCCGATCTAAGCAGGTTAAGCAAGATGTATGAAAATTAACCACTCGTACCTGACTTATCCGGTCCTTCTACATTTCCAGCAAAACTATCGCAAAAAACTAAAGTGCAAACTCTTAAAGAAACAGGATAGAAATTTTCCGTTATAAATATGAAGTTATAGAGTGATCTTTATAATTCGTGATCATGAAATTACTGCTGTGTCTAGCTTAATAGCATTCGGCGCTGCAAAGTCAACACAAATAATATCCGAGATTATTTATATAAAATTAAGCACGTCTAGTAGTTTGAAGTCTGTAATCACTTTATCAAGCGTTATCATAGGTTGTAATATAATTTTTTATGGATGGCGGGTAGAAGAATGTATAGTTCCTAACAAATATGTGATACGTGAGATAATTGCATTTGCATCCATTCCAAACAATACGTATGCCGATATGGGAGATAGTTGAATTTTCGGCAGCAGCATTTTGCGAGGCGAAAATTCAAAGATATTAATTATCGTAGGTCAGGCTTTAAAGTTGAAGTACATGATGAAGTGGCGTATTAATATGAGGGCTACTCAATGAAGGGCTGGTTTTTAGCCTCCATATTAAAAGGTTAAGTTTATTATACGACCGATAGAGAAGAACAGGAGAGAATCATCTTTCTTTGTAAAATAATCGCGACTATTTTAATAGGCGATGAGTATCAGTTGACAACCTCAAATAAAAATATTGCTGATGATTCAACCTGACATATTATTTTAAATAAAAAGGATGTCGTAAGAAGGATTTTGCCTAATTAATATAAAACATCTAAAGTCATGCTTCCTGTAAATCATAAAAACCCCTTGAAACTCCGAAGGTTACCATTTCAGCTTATCTTAAGCATTTTTTTAATGGATATATAATCCAGCATTATCTTTTGATAAATAAAATAAGTGGTTTTTAAATGAAAAAGTAATTCTAGTACAAATAGTTATTTCTGATAAGAGCAGAATTATAGATTTTAAAGGATCAAGGATATAGAGTTGAGAACGTAAAGAATAGCCAACAGCATAGTGCAGTCTGATGGCTAAGATTATTCTTGCTTGGCTGCTGGTAAATCTGCGCGCAAAATAGATTAAATACACTTTTACAGAGGTATTTTTTTATTTTCTCCGCGAATAAAAAAAGATCTGGTTAATGACTTGCCGTAATTATAGCAGGGTAATTCTATATATTTAAGGCTGAGGGTGGAAAGCCCGACTGCGATTGAAACAGCAATGGTTGCATATATGATATTTGCATCAAGCGAGCTTCCTTTTAACCATAATAAAGAGTATACGACTGGCGTGTGAATAAGGTATAGTGAGAAAGATATGTGGCCAAGGAATACTAGTTTAGCGGATTCGAGGAATTTCTTACAGTCTGACTCTAGATGCGGAATAACAGCTATCGCCATCGCTACCACAGGCGTTATAAGCAAATAAGCATTAAGTGTGATATTCATTCCAAAAAGTATAATTAGTGTTAGCATTAAAACTAAAAAGATGAGCTTTCCAATAAACTTTTCATTTTTTCTAACCCACTCGCTGCATAATAATGAAATTTGATAAGCACAAATACCCAGCGATACACAGAATACGCATCGAATAACGCCATCACTTAGCAAAGGAAAAGCAGCAAAAGACGCCCCTTTGACGTCAATGTTAAAGTAAAGACTCAGTGCTACACCTGCTAAAGCTGTTATCCAGGGAAGTACCTTATGAATAAAACTTAGAAGCAATATCGCAGTACCTGCGAACAGCTCAACGGAAATGGACCAGCTGGGGACATTTGTTTTTGGAATAAATCCTATTCCAATAGAATTTGTAAGAGTTAAATCACCAATGAGGTTCCATGGGGTAACAGGCCCAAGCCATTCAGGAAAAAAATTTCCGGTAGAGAAATATAGCGCAATCGGAACTAAAGAAACTGCTATGATATGCAGTGGATAAAGCCGAAATATTCTAATTACAAAAAATTCGATGCCAGACATACCTCTTGATTCAATTTTATTTTTATAAGAGTGATAAAGCACGATGCCAGAAAGGATAAAAAAAATGTCTACTGCGTAATCAGGATTATGAAAGATGTCGTATCCAGTACGCCAACCAGTAAAATGACTATACGAGTGCGACAATGCAACACCGAGAGCCAATATTCCGCGCAAACCATCAAGGCCAGCAAGTCTTTTCATTTTTTAAGCCTTCTCCGTTTTCTTGCGGTACTAGTCACACACACCTTGCAGACAGCAAGCACCTGAATGAAAAGACCACTAACATAAAAATTTTCGTTCATAAAATTGCGATTAACGCACTGCATACAGCTTCTGGCACTGCTTTTAACGTAACTTTAGACCTCTTCGTAAAGAATCTGTAAGCAAGGGCAAGGTGTGATACTAGGAATTACCCTGAAATTGTCAAGAAGAGCTTTCTATTTAGGGTCATTTAATAGCCTGACTCGCAAAAAATTGTATTGTTGTTTATGTTTTCGTCCTAAGCTTGCTGCTTCAAGGCAAAAACATGTGCTTTCAAAATCATTAAAAATATCTTTAAAAGCTATATGCATTCTAAAACTCAGTCTTTTCGCCCAATTGCTGCGACACAGCTATGGATATGCTTCTTACAGACCATGAGTCACTTACAGCAACCAACCCAGCTATTTCGCTCGATCAAAACAGCAATATGCAGGTTCAAGCTATCCACTATCAGCACGGCATAAAAGACATCCCAATGAAAACAATATGGTTATTCGCAGCCGTGCTGCTGCTCTCCGCCTGCGCAACCAAACAGTACCCTCAGGTTTCCGCGGTAACGGATGAAGAAGCGGTGACGCTGAACTGCCAGGCACTGGAACAGGAAATCGTCAAAACGCGCCATATCCAGCAGGCGATCACAGAGACCGGCAGCTTTGACTATCGCACCGTA
>Ga0268254_10001165_pt1 | contig 10326 bp, 8 predicted proteins | sample AgamicOrSfrz_FD_200251 | JGI IMG/M metagenome (GOLD analysis project Ga0268254, IMG submission 200251) | Agave microbial communities from Guanajuato, Mexico - Or.Sf.rz (v2) (version 3) | ecosystem: Host-associated > Plants > Phyllosphere > Phylloplane/Leaf | place: Guanajuato, Mexico | collected... | reverse complement strand
CGCTTCGTCGCTTTGCGGCCGCCAAAGTTGAAGCTGCCTGGCGTTCGCGACGCAGATCTTCCCGCTTTGGGTGACGTCGATGTCCCAGACGGTCGGGCTGTGCGGGACCTTCGTGTTGCGAAGGGCGGCGAAGCGGCCGCGCTGGCTCGCCGCGGTGTCGAGGCTGACCTGGGTGGTGTCGAAATTGCCGGGTCCGCGCAGGGTCTGCTTCGTGCCGGGGCCGAGGATGGTGACGACGTCGCCGCCCTGCAGCTTCAGCTTGGTCGCAACCGGCAGGGTCTTGCCCGGCGGATAGGCGCGCGCAGACGGACCGAACGACTTCACCACTACGACATTGGCAAGAGCGCCGGCCGAACAGAGAGCGGCGGCGGCAGCGGCGCACCACAGAAGCGGTCTGGATTTCATCATGGCAACTCCTTCACCGCGCATTCGCGACATTATATTTGACCGCTTCCTCCGGACTGAGGCAGCGGCGGGTTGATTTGTCGGCCTCGCCGTCGGCGACTGCCTTCTGCTGGTACATGATCTCCGTCAGCAGCTTTCGCGAAACGCCCATCCTGATCAGGAAATCATTGTCCTCGCTGGCAAGAAGAGCGGAATCCTGTTCCACCTCGCCGATGAGGCCGATGGCGTGATCGGCGCCCTTGGACAGCTCCGAGCGAACGGCGTCCTTGTCACCGACGTGCGTGAACATGTGGACGACGAACAGTCCGCCCGTATCCACGAAGCGGATCGGCCCGCCCATGAACATGAAATTGCACGCGGAAAAGCAGGCCCAGCCGCTCGGGATGCGCGTTGGAATGCCATTCTCGCGGATGAGCTTGCCCGCCTCGTTGCCCGCGCGTGCAATGCCGCCGGGCGAGCGGAGCCAGATTTCATCGACGGGCCCATTCTCCTTGAGGGCCTCGGCGAGCCGGACGGCCACGTCCTCGTCGATCTGCCCTTCGGCCTTCAGCACCCGGTGCCCGCTGGACGTGTCGAGCGTGAACTTCATCTCCGGATAGGTCGACCAGTTGAGGTGCGCCGGACAGCTCGGGTTGGCGGGATCGGCCGGCTCGGCCGCCCCCGCTGCGCCGCCCAGCAGGCACGAGGCCGCAAGGATCGCGAGGCGTGTTCGTCGCATCGGCTAAACCCGGACGAAGCCGTTGCCGCCCTTCGATTTGCACATCTTCTTGGGGACCGTCGTTTCTTCGCCGTCGACGATGACGACGTCCGTGACGGTCAGGCACTGGGTCCCGTCGGCAAGCTGGTTCTGCCCTGTGACGGTCGACTTGCCCGACACATTGGCCCGCGATTCGCTCTTCCATGCGACCTCGGTCCCGACGCCGCCGCGGATCGCCTGGTCGGTTGCCTTGGCTGCCTGCTGCTGTTCCTTGCAGTCGAGCATCTTGAGAAGCTCGTCGCCAAGATAGGATGCAGCGGGCATGGCAAGCGAATAGACCTCGCTCGGCGCTCCGACGCGACCGAGCACGCTGCTGCCGATGCTTCCAAGAACGCTGCCGAACATCGAGCGGCGCGCCTTCTTCTGGGCATTGTCCTGGCATTGCTGGCCGTTCGGTGCCTGCGCGGCGGCAGTGCCCACACTCAGCACCACGACAGGCGCAGCAGCCAGCAAGCTGGCAAGAACCAAATGACGCAACATTGAAATCCCCCTGTGCGCAACAAACTGTGCCCCGCCGTGATAACACAGTCGGGCGCGTTTTCCAGTTAATAGCCGAGACTTAGCGCCCCAAATCAGGCCAAAGCGGCGGCACGCTCCTTGATCCGGCGCTCCAGGATCGAAAGCGGCATGGCGCCTTCGCGAAGCACTTCGTGGAACTGCTTGATGTCGAACTTCGGCCCGAGGGTGCTCCTGGCTTGTTCGCGAGCGCGAACCCATGCGGTGTGCCCGACCTTGTAGCTGCAGGCCTGGCCGATGAGCACGCAGTAGCGCTCGACCTCCCGCTGCGAGCGGGGCCGAGCGAAGCCCGTCGTCTGGACCATGTAATCAGTCGCCTGCTCACGGCTCCAGCGCTTGGTGTGGAGGCCGGTGTCGACCACGAGGCGCGCGGCTCGGAACAGGAAGCTCTGCAGGAAGCCGGCGCGGCCGAGCGGGTCAGTCTTGTAGACGCCGAGCTCGTCGGCGAGCTGTTCCGCATACAGCGCCCAGCCTTCCGAATAAGCGGAGAAAAAGCCGAGCTTGCGAAGCGTCGGGATGTCCTTGGACTCCTGCGAGATGCTGATCTGCAGGTGATGGCCCGGAACGCCTTCGTGATAGCTCAAGGTCGGCAAGGTGAACTTGGGCCAGTCCCCCATGTCCTTGAGGTTGATGAAGTAGATGGCGGGCCGCGACCCATCGAGAGCGGCGCGCCGGTAATAGCCGTTGGACGCGCCGTCCTGGATCTCGACCGGCACTCGGCGGATCTCCAGCGGCGCGTTGGGCAGCGTTGCGAACGCCGCCGGGAGCCGGCCGTACATGTCCTTGACGCCCGCATTGAGGCTGGCGAGCAGGGCGGCACGGCCGGCCTCGCTGTCGGGATAGAGCTGGCGCGGGTCCTTGTTGAGCGCGGCGATCCGCTCTCCGACGCTCCCCTGGGTGAAGCCCTGGCTCTTGAGGATGGCGTCGATCTGGCTGGAGATGTCCGCAACCTGCTGGAGGCCCATCTGGTGGACCTCTTCGGGAGAGAAGTTGGTGGTCGTCGCCTGGCGCAGCGCCTCGGCATAAATTGCCGCGCCATCGTCGAGGCGCCACGCGCCATCGCCGGGGCGCGTCGTCGGCTTGAGCTTCTCCATCGCCGCGATCTGGCGGTCGAGCGCAGGATAAACGGCTTTCACGACGATGTCGGTTGCCCGCCGCGCCCAGTCGCCGCCGATACCCTTGGCGCCGGTGCGCTTGGCAATGGAATCGACCATCGTGCTCTTTTCCGGCGCCACGTCGCGAAGCTTGCGCATCTGCCCGAGCGCGAGGTCGATCGACCAGGCCGGCGCAAGGAAGCCGCGGCCCGCCTGGAAGCGCTGCTCGGCCGTGTCATTGTCGAGCACGGTCGCGAACTGGTTCAGGCGTGACAGATAGGCTTCGGCGTCCGAGGCATTTTCGATCGTGTGCGTAGTGTTGAGGAAGTCCGGATAATCGAAATAGGCGCCGTCCTGCTGGGTGATGGTATAGGGGCTTTGCGCGTTGCCGATGTTCCAGCGGGTCGGCGAAACCGTCGCCGTCTCCAGCGAATAGATAACCACCTCGCGGTTGAGCTTCGCAGCGTCGCTCAGAGTCGCTGTCGGCACAGCCTTCAGGCGGGTGATCGCCCGGCGGTTGCGGGCGAGATTGCGGTTGCGCTGGACCTGAACCGGATCGGTGTCGAACTTGGCCTTGAGCGCGGCGTTCGGCCCCTTGTCGAGTCCGAGCGAACTGGCAAGTTCGGGCGAGTTGCGGACGCGCTCCTGAAAGATCGCTTCGAACAATGCGTTGAGGCGGGCATCGCCGCTGCCCGGCTTGGCGACGGCGGCGAGCGCCGAGGCTTCGGTGAACGGCAGAAGCGCGACGGTCGCACTGGTGGCGAGGAACGAGCGGCGGTCCATGGTGAGTCCCCTGAAGATTCCGGACAAGTCTTAGCCCCCGCTGGAGCGGCGGCAAACTCGTTCGTCGAAGGGACTGCTACGCTTGCAGACGATACTGCTTGAGAAGGTCGTACAGCGTCGGACGGCTAATCCCGAGAAGCTTGGCGGCACCCGAGATATTGTTGTCGGTGCGGCTCATGGCATGGCGAATCGCCTTGCGATCGGCGACTTCGCGAGCGGCGCGCAGGTTGATCGGCATCGCTCCATCGTCTGCCGACTTGCCGGCGGGAAGGTCGAGATCGGCGGCGGTAACGCACTTGCCGTCGGCCATGATCACGGCGCGCTTCAAACGGTTCTCCAGTTCTCGGACATTGCCGGGCCAGGCATAGCTGTCGATCGCCTCGATGGCGTCGGGGCTAATCGCCTGCACGCCCGGATTGAGCTCGCGGCCGAACCGATTGACGAAGTGCCGCGCAAGAAGGACCGCGTCGCCTGACCTTTCGGCAAGGGCGGGAATTTTCACGACGATTTCGGCGAGGCGATAGTAGAGATCCTCGCGGAACCGCCCGTCCGCGATCATCGCCTCGAGATCCTGGTGCGTCGCGCAGACGATGCGCGTGTTCACCGCGATGGGTTGGCGCCCGCCGATCCTCTCGATCACGCGCTCCTGAAGAAAGCGCAGCAGCTTGACCTGCAGAGGGAGCGGGATGTCGCCGACTTCATCCAGGAACAGCGTGCCGCCCTCGGCAAGCTCGATCTTGCCTACGTTCGACTTGACCGCGCCGGTAAAGGCCCCGCGCTCGTAGCCGAACAGCTCCGCCTCGAGCAGGTTCTCCGGGATGGCAGCGCAGTTGATCGCGATGAACTCGCCTTTGCGGCCGCTCTTTTCGTGCACTGCGCGGGCAAGCAGCTCCTTTCCGGTGCCGCTTGCGCCGAGGAGCATGACCGACACATCCGCCGACGCGACCCGCTCGATGGTCCGTGCGACCTTCAGCATTTCGGGCGCAGCGGTGATGATCGAGCCGAGCACGGTTGAGCCGCTGCCCGTCTCCAGCCGGCGGTTCTCGTCCTCGATCTCGTGCAGGTGGAAGGCGCGGGCGACGATCAGCCCGAGGTCGTCGATGTCGACGGGCTTCTTGTAGAAGTCATAGGCGCCCATTGCGATCGCTCGGAGCGCGCTTTCGCGAGCGCCATGACCGGTTGCGACGATGACCTTGGTGTCGGGCTTCAGCCGCAGGATTTCGGCGAGGGTCGCAAACCCTTCCTCGGTCCCGTCCGGGTCCGGCGGCAGGCCAAGATCCAGGGTGACGACCGCCGGCTCGTGTGCGCGCAACGCATCGATCGCCTGCTCGCGGTTGCCAGCGCACACCACTTCATAGCCGTCGTAAGCCCATTTCAGCTGCCGCTGCAGGCCCTCGTCATCCTCGACGACCAGGAGGACTTTGCGTTCTTCGCTCATGCGATCTTCCGTTCGGGTTCGCCGAGCTGCGCGGGAGCCGGCAATGTGATCGTAAAGGTTGTGCCCTCGCCGAGGCGGCTGTCGACGCTCATCCGGCCGCCCATTGCAGCGACCAGCGAGCGTGCCTCGAACGCACCGATTCCAAAGCCGCCGGACTTGGTCGATGCGAACGGCTGGAACAGGCGATTGCGGATGAAGTCGCCGTCCATACCGACGCCCTTATCGCTGATGGCAATGGTAACGCTGTCGGGCCCCCCACTGACGCGCACCATGACCGCCGTGCCGCTGCTGGCGTCGACTGCGTTCTGCAGTAGGTGACCGACCGCCTGCTCGAGCGCTCCGGGGTCGACGAAAGCGTGGACGCTGGCGTCGCCAAGCAACTGCACGTCGCGGTCCCGTCGCTTCGACGCGATCGCTGCTGTGAGGATGGGGCGCAGCGATTGCGCTTCGACGCGCTGCACGCGCGACGAGGAATGCGGCGCAAGGCGCGCAAGAAGCTCGTTCATTTTGCCGACCGACGATTGCAAGGTCGCGATCATGTCGGCGCGGAATTCGGCATTGTCGGCGTGCCGCTCCGCATTGCGCGAAAGCAGCGACAGCTGGCTGACAAGGTTCTTGATGTCGTGAAGGATGAACGCGAAGCGGCGATTGAATTCCTCGAAGCGCTGGGCGTTGGCAAGCGCTTCCTGGCCCATCGCTTCGGCGAGCGAGCTTGCCGCCTGGTTGCCCGCAGTCCTCAAGAGGTCGAAATCCTCCCAGTCGAGCGGCCGCCGGTATTCGGGCGAAGCGAGCACGACGAGGCCAATGAGGCGCTGCTGGTGAAGCAGCGGAACGGCCGCCCAGGCGGCGCGATTCTCAAGCAGCCATTCGGGGAGCGGCAGCGACTTTTCGCGGGCGTTCGCCCACCCCTGTCGGATGGCCTCCACTTCGATAATCCGGCCGCTCGTCTCGATCGCGCTCCACATCGGAAGCGAACCTTCCAGATCGGCCGGCGGAGGATTGCCGCCCGGCCAGTTCCAGGTTGCGCCGAGCGTGACGGTGCCGCTGTCGTTGACCAGCAAAAGCCCGCCCGGAGCATCGATGACGTCGGCGAAAGCCTTGACGATGCGTTCGCCGAGCGGCGGCGCGTCGACGCTCGCGCGGCCGATAGTTTCAGTGAACCGAAGCCACTCGGTGCGATAGTCGTAACGGTGCTCGAAGAGGTGCTTGGCGAGCTTCACTTTCGCCCAGCCGCGCGCCCGCGCGCTCGGAAGGATGACCATTGCGCCAACCGTCATCGCGGCGAGCAATGCGATCATCAGTCCCGCCGTCCAGTCGACGCCGGAGCCGCGAAGCGCCGTTGCGACGATCGCCATCAGCGCGAAGTATGCGCAGATCGCCAACAGGGAGAGCGACTGGAAGGTGGCGGCGCGCGAGACGCGAATGCGCCATCCGCTTTCGTCGCGGGTCGCAAGCGCGAACAAGGGCGCGGTGAGCGCCACTGCAAGCCCGCGCCATTCGAACAGGCGTGGTGCGCTTGCCGAGCCGAGATAACCGACCGTGTAGAGGTTGAGATCGTAGATCCACATCAGCGCCAGGCCGAGCGCCGCAAAGCGAATGTGCGACCGGCTCGCCGGTGCTGCTTGCCCGTAGACGTTGTGGACGAGGACGAGCGCTCCCGCCGCAGTCGTGATGCGCAGGATCAAACCGGTCTGCGCGAGCGCTCCGGCCGGAGAGAACAGCTCCAGGGTCGCGCCGATCACCGAAAGGCCGATAACGCCGGCGACGGCGCCATAGACGAGCTTCAGGCCATGCTCGCGCTCACGGCTTGCCGCCGAGATGCTGTAGAGGAGGCTGATCCAGAGGAGATTGCGGCCGTCCTCCGCATAGCCGGTGACGGTATCGCCCGGAGTCACTGCGCTAAGCCACGCCCAGCACGCCGTCAGCGCAAACGCACCGGCAAGAAGGCGTTGGCCCGGCTGCCGCGCAGCTGCACCCGCGCGCCAGATCGTAAGCGCCGCGAACAAGGCCGCAGCGAGCGCATGGCTCCAGAAAGCGATCAGCGCTTCCAAGCGTTCGCTTCCATTGCCCGCAATGTCAGTTTCGCCGACATGGGGCAGGTGTCGCTAAATTTTACAAAGAAGTGGTGAACGGCGGCGCTTGCCGCAGTCAGCCCTTCTTCAACACGTCCAGCGCCGCGACGGTCATGGCCTCCGTCGCCGTCGAGATGACCGCCTCAGCGTCGGGCGCCCACAAGGGGCTGTGAAGCGCCGGCAGCTTGGTGGTGTCGCCCGCGACCGCGTCCCACTTCGCCTTGGGCACGCCGCCCACCCAGAAGATGACGCTTTGCTTGCTTTTGTCGGCGAGCCAGAAACGGCTGAAGTCCTCGGCCGCCATCACCGGCTTGGGCTGAGTCACCCGCGCATCGCCGAAGTGCGATGCGAACAGCCTGGTGACGCGCGAGGAGAATTCGGGCGTATTGAAGGTCGCATCGGCCGACGGCTGCTCGATCTCCACAGTCGGCATGCGATCTTCCGGCATGCCCGCGGCGATCGCCTCGCCGCGCACGATCCGGCGGATGCCGTCGAGCAGCAGCTTGCGCGTTTCCGGCGAATAGCTGCGGACGGTCAGCGCAAGTCTGGCGTCGTCGGGAATGATGTTGCTCTTCGTGCCAGCATGGAAGCTTCCGACCGTGACGACGCCCGGCTGCTGCGGGTCGTTTTCGCGGCTGACCAATGTCTGCAGCGACGTGACGATTCGGGACGCGAGGACAATCGGGTCCTTGGTGTTCTGCGGATAGGCGCCGTGGCCGCCGACGCCTTTGACGTCGATGTTGACGGTGTCGACGTTCGCAAGCACGTAACCGGGCGTGACGCCGATTACGCCCGCTGGCAGCGTCGCCGCATCGTGGAAGGCGAGAAGGTAATCCGGCTTGGGGAAGCGGGTGAAAAGACCGTCGTCGAGCATTGCCTGGGCACCGGTCACAAGCTCCTCGCCGGGCTGCAGGATCATGACGAGAGTGCCCGACCATTGATCCTTCATCGCCGCAAGCCGCCGCGCTGTCGCGAGCCAGGTCGTGATGTGGGTGTCATGCCCGCAGGCGTGCATGACCGGGGTCTCCGTGCCGTTCGGCAACTTGCCTGTAACCTGCGATGCGAAGGGCAGGCCGGTCTGCTCCTTGACCGGGAGCGCATCCATGTCGGCGCGGATCAGCAGCACCGGACCAGGGCCATTCTTCATCACTGCGACGAGGCCGGTTTTGCCGACATGCTCGGTTACGTCGAAGCCGAGCTTGCGGATTTGGGGCGCTATCAATGCCGGCGTACGAACTTCCTGCATCGACAGTTCCGGGTGCGCGTGGAGGTCGCGGTAGAGCGACATCAGCTGCGGCATGTCGGCGCGGATCGAGTCCGACAGGGTCGCCGCTCCCGCAGGTGAAGCCAGCGCCATCGCACATGCGGAAAGGAACCCGAGCTTCTTCATTGGCGCGCATCCTCAGTGACGGGAACCAGCTCCATGACGTCGAGCTGGGATTCGAAATGGGGCTTGGGCATCACGAGCCGCCATCGGTTGGGCCCGATCCGCTCGACATAGCCGGCGACGTCGCGAAGCTCGTCCTGGCCATATTGCAGAGCGCGCGTTTCATCGCCGAGCACCAGGGTGCCGAGAAAGATGTTGCGGACCGCATCGCCTGGAAAAATCAGGCCGACGTATCTCTGCGACCCACTGAGCTTGTTGAGACGCTGGAGCTCACGGTTGGCGCGCACGCGGCAGGTGAAGGCCGGATAGGAGACGTAGGGAAGTCCGCCCTGGTCCTTTGCCCCCAGCTTGATCACGCGGCAGCGGTACATGCCGTTCGGAATGGCCGGCGACGACAGGGCCGCGTCCGGGTCGAGCAAAGTTCCTTCGCGCGCGACTTCGGCTGCATGACCGCCGCCGCGGGCAGCCTGGACGGCGCCGACGAATTCCGCCCGCCACGCGGCCAGGCGCTGCCGGTCGTCGTCGGTCGCGATTTCCTTCCAGGCCGTGGTCCAGCGCGGAATCAGCCCCGACGGCTGCTCGATGACGGTACAGGACGAGCAGGCGATGAGGGCGGCGAGGAGCAGCTCGGTGCGCATGACGACCAGCCTAGGCAGCGGTCCAGCCTCCGTCCATGCTGAGGTTTGCGCCCGTGATCGATGCGGCCTCGTCGCGGCACAGGAAGAGCGCGAGCGCGGCGACCTCTTCTGGTGTCACGAAGCGCTTGGTCGGCTGACCGGCGAGGAGCACGTCGTTCATCACCTGCTCCCTCGTCAGGCCGCGCGCCTTCATCGTGTCCGGGATCTGCTTTTCGACGAGCGGCGTCCAGACATAGCCGGGCGAGATGCAGTTCACGGTGACGCCGCTGGTCGCCACTTCGAGCGCGACCGTCTTGGTGAAGCCGGCGATGCCGTGCTTGGCAGCGACATAGGCGCTCTTGAACGGGGAGGCGACGAGGCTGTGCGCGCTCGCGGTATTGATGATCCTGCCCCAGCCGTTCGCCTTCATTGGCGGAACTGCGAAGCGCGTCGTGTGGAAAGCCGACGACAGGTTGACGGCGAGGATCGCGTCCCATTTCTCCGGCGGGAAGTCGTCGACCGGGGAGACGTGCTGGATACCGGCATTGTTGACGAGAATGTCGGGACCCCCAAGCTCGTCGGCGCAGCGCTTCATCATGCGCTCGATTTCGGCGGGTTTCGACATGTCGGCGCCGTCGTGGACCGCGCCGAGCTCGGCGCACTCGCGTTCGATCTCTGCAGGCTCGCCGAAGCCGTTGATCATCAACTTCGCCCCTTCGGCCGCAAGCGCCTTCGCAATCGCCAGGCCAATGCCCGACGTCGATCCGGTGACCAGCGCGACTTTGCCTTCGAGAATCATCGTTCCTCCGCTCCGTCATTGCGAGGCTCCGAAGGAGCTGCGGCAATCCAAATTCGGGAGCAGCTGGATTGCTTCGCTGCGCTCGCAATGACGGCGGGGCGGAGAAATGCAACCGTGCCGCGCGCTAAGCATTACGCTGCTGCGACAGGAGGCCTTCATGCGGTTCGGCGACGAGCGGGAAAGCAGCAATTTCCAGGATGTGACCGGCCGCAGCGGAATGGGCTTCGGCGGCGGTGGCCTCGGCGGCGGAGGTCTCGGCTGTCTGCTCCCGCTCATCGCCAGCCGCTTCGGGCTCGGCGGCGTCGTCATACTCCTCGTCGGCTATTTCCTGCTGAGCTCGCTGGGCGGCGGGCTTGGCGGCCTGACCGGCGGTGGCGGGACCTCTCCCGCAACGCAGCAAGGCGCCCCGGCGGGGCAGAGCCGCCTCGATCCGAACACCAGGCATTTCATGCTGCAGG
>Ga0268254_10001162_pt1 | contig 10338 bp, 7 predicted proteins | sample AgamicOrSfrz_FD_200251 | JGI IMG/M metagenome (GOLD analysis project Ga0268254, IMG submission 200251) | Agave microbial communities from Guanajuato, Mexico - Or.Sf.rz (v2) (version 3) | ecosystem: Host-associated > Plants > Phyllosphere > Phylloplane/Leaf | place: Guanajuato, Mexico | collected... | reverse complement strand
CTCAGTAGTCCGTCTCACCAGCCTCAATACGACGGTCAATCGCGTATTGCACGATCGGTAGCAGCGCTTTGCGATTTGGTTCCGGGGGATCGGCCAGCCTCGTCGGCATAACGGCGTGGACACCTACGCGGCCCACGTATTGCCGCCCTGAAGCCAGGCCGCAAGGCGTGCTGCGGCGACCGCATCGAGAAACCGATCGCCTTCGATGAGACGCTCATAGAAAGTCGTCGCAAACAGTTTCGCCTGTTCGTCTTCGACGGCCCAGCCCGCCGCAATCACACACTTCACGCCGATCTTGATCAGTTCCTCTGCGACAGTCGCGGCAAAGCGCGGGCGGTCGTATTGCAGCATGGGATCCTTCATCAGCTGGTCTTCGTTTTGCTCGGCGAGGTGACAGCAGTTGACGAATACGAGTTCCGGAACGCGTCGCAATGCGGCAATCTCCCGCGCGCCCAGATAGATGCCGTCCGAAAGGACCACGCCGCGTAATCGGTCGCCGCTCGAAGCGGCCGGTGCATCATTGGCGGGCGGCTCGCCATGACCGCTGATATGCATCACGCGCCATTCGCGCTCGAGCAGCGCGCTCACTACGGTGCGCGCGTCTGCGCCGACATCGTCGTCGGTGCGTGCCACCAGCGGGCGGACCTGTGCCGGCGTGAGCCGCTGCGCGAGCATCTTGGCGACCGCTTCGGCTTCCGCGCGCGCGCCAGGCAGGCGCCGGTAACGCGGGTCGTCGATATACGGCTCGCCGATGACGAGCACTTGAGCATCGGGGTTGGCGTCGTCGACGCGCCCGCGAAAATCCTTCGTGCGCAGCTTACGCAGCAGCTTCGTGCGGATCGCCCACGGCTTGACCGCGTTGAGTTCGCGTTTTCCGGATGCGTCGCCGCCGGTATTGTCGAGTAGCTCCCAGGGAATGCCCGCGGTACCGTCGTCGACTTCGATCTGCATGTCCGATCCGCCAGCCAAGAACGGATGCATCTCGCGCGGAATCAGCAACTGAAACAGCGTGCGGCCGATGCCTGGGTCGCTATTGTCCGCGTTCGATGCGGACTTGACGAGTTGCCGGATCAGCCGCCCCTGCGTCGCCGTTGCGCGAACTTCAGTGCGAGCGCGGCGCGTGTCGAGCGTATAGACGATCGATTGCTCACCTGACCGGTCTTCCTGCGTGACCGCACTGAAGAGGTCATAGTCCGTGCCGCGATAGGTATTGTCGAGCGGCCGTGACAGACCGCCTGTGTCGCGCAGCACCTCGTCTTCGAGCCGGATGCGGCCCGGCGCGGCCGGGTCCATCAGGCGCAATGCGCGCCACGCCTCTGTCGAGCGATCCATGAACAGCTCGATCAGACGCAGATGCGACACGCTAGGCCATGTCACCCGATCGAGCAACTGATTGGCTTCGTAGACGCCTTCCACGACGAGCCGCGCCGCCTGTCCCGGCGCGATGCCTGTGCCGCCGCTGCCCAAGAGCGTCGCGGCTAGTTCAAACGGCTCGCTCCGGTCCGGTTCGGCCTCGGAAAGTCGTTGCGCCCACGCGATCACGCCGAGACGCACGGTCATGACGAGGTCGCTGGCGTTCAGTTGACCTTCCGGTCCCAGACCGACGACGATCGCGCCCGCCGGACGCGGCAGTTCGCACGGCAGCTTCACTCGCCGCCCGGCGTTCACGAACACCTGCTGCGTGCCAATTTTCTGCGGATAACGGCCGAGCCGCAACGAAGTGCTCAGCGTGCCGCTCATCAACTCATCAACGATGCTTTCGACACCCGTGAGCGACGCGTCGGAGTAGTGACCGAGCAGAAGCGGCTGCTCGATGAAGAGCAGATTGCAGTTGACCACGCTCACGCGCAGTCCGCCGTCGCCCGCCTGAGCATCGCGGACTTCCTGTGGCGCGGTGCTGCTCGCGACGGCCGCGGCAGCGAAGGCGGACTCATCTAGGCTGCGCATTGTCTGCTCCTATTCGTATGTGATGTGACTCCCACGAACCACGGACCGGCACGATGAATCGGCTCCCGTCGCCATTCCTTCCTCGAACAGCAGCGCCTCTAACTCGCGGCGGCGCGCGAGCACCGCCATGCCGGGGCCTATGTTCCAGAGACGCTTTATCAAGTGATTTGCTCATGAACATCGACGAGCCGGTCGTCGGTCACATCCGCCGCGATGGCGCGCATCTCCCGAAAGCGTCCTCCGTAAGGCTGAACGACACGCCTCGGTTGTAGACGAGCGATACCAGTGCGCCGAGGCAGTTGCGTTTCAAGTGCGAGGCGTTGGGCAAGGCGCGAATGGTCTGCGTCATCGTCCTCTGAAGTGCCGTGTTCCTGAACACCTTGTTCGACGCATCGAACAGCACGTCCATCGAGGCGACGCCCAGCAACTCCTGCTGGGCAGTGAGGCCCTTGAGGCCGCACACGGATATGAGCGTCTGCGCGGCGCCCTTGCCGATTGGCACCGACCAGTTCGTCGCGAACTGCGAGGCGCTGAGATATCCGAGGTCGCAGCCGATGCCGACGGTCACGTCCGACTGCAGGCCCGTCCACACCGGATGGCGATAAAGCGCGTAACGTAGCGCTTCGTTCGAAACCTCGAACGTCACGATCGTATCGACGGCCACGTGCGAGATATTGGGCAGAGCGTCGCGTAGATCGCAGAGCAACTGCGAGACAAACGCGATCTCTACGCCTTGCGTTCTTCGTCGTTGGCGGTTTGAAGCAGGAGTTCCGCAAACTGGCAAGTCTGGCTCAGTACGTTATCGAACGTCGCGGCAATAGGTATCCTCCGTTGTTTTGGAGCGGGGCGCGCACCAAAAATGCGAGGTCTCGGGAAAAAAAAGCTTCATCGGCCACTTGCTTTGCGTGAACGTCGCCGCAGAATCTGTAGCAGTCGCACGACGCGCGGCAGATTTCGACACCGGCCGAAATCGCCCGAGGGCATATAGCAGTATTGACAGTCAAGATTGCAGAACGGTGACTTCCGCATGGACTGACTAATCCGCGAGAACGTTGCGAACAGTGCTCATGCGCACGCCTTCCGTCGAGAAACCCGCTCCTGCAAGGGCGAGCCACTTGAGTTTCCAAGAACGAGAAAGAAGATGCGCGTTGGCGCTCCCACAGCTTGTTGAAGTGTAGTCACTCGAGGCGCGTTTTCAAACGAGTCGAACTAAGTCGAATTGGACGGATCTTCGCCTTTTGCAGCCTTGCGCCGCTTGATGCGGCTCGCGCGCAGGTGATTTTCGGAGCGAGCTCTCTCGTTGACCTTGAGGCGAATCGAGTCATGTGCTATTCGGAATAGCGCGACATCACCGCGCTCCCTCTCGACGAACCGATATTGAGCGATCTGCGCAGCGCTTACATGAGATGCGCCGTTCGTTCAACTACTGGGTTGGGGAGTATGTGTGTTTGATGCTGCGCGAGCACAAGTCAATGGTCTCCCGCGTGCAAGCCGGGGCTATCGCATGCAGGTTTCGTCTGACGGCAAGGCGCTAGTGACCACGAGCAGGAACAAAGACGGCAGGCCTGTAAGATGCGATGTCCGCCGTCCGACGGCCGAAGTCATCGCTAACCTTTCCAGAGCAGCGGGACGGCAATTGACGTAAGGCCATCCCGCCGATTCGGCACGCCCGAGTATGATTCCTTCGCCCGTAGCACGTGAAGCATGTGGCGCTCCCGCGCGGTTGTCTTGACGCGGCGCATGATCTCCTTCGCGAAAACCATATTCGTTGCGATATCCATGATGAACGGTTCGAAGGCGAGTCGCTCGATGTCGTATTCGCGGGCACGCTGCGACCAGACCAGGAGACTGCAGTAGCCGCAATGTTGCGACATGACACTGGCGTGCTATGCGCGCCCACAGCATTTGGCAAGACAGTAAGCGCTGCTGCACTCATCGCTCGACGCGGTGTGAACACTCTCGTGCTTGTACATCGAACCGAACTGCTTAAGCAATGGCAAGAGCGACTGCAGTCGTTCCTCGGTGTCGGCAAGGGCATCGTCGGCACGATCGGTGGCGGCAAAGCCAGGCGTAGCGGGAAAATCGATATTGCTGTGATGCAGTCGTTGTCGCGACAAGGCGAGACAAGTGAGTTGGTCGAACACTACGGGCATGTGATTGTGGACGAGTGTCATCACTTATCAGCGGTTTCGTTCGAAGCCCTGCTAAAGCGGGTCAAAGCAAAGTACGTCTTGGGCCTAACGGCGACACCGATCCGCCGTGACGGCCAGCATCCGATCATATTCATGCAATGCGGCCCAATCCGGCATACGGCCGTCCGCGCGGAGACAGCGCCGCATGACCTTGAGGTGATACCAAGAGTCTGGCCGGGCAAGATCGATCTGCCAGCCGAGGCTGGAATTCAGGACGTGTTTCGACAGGTCGCCGACGACGTTCAGCGGACGATCGCCATTGCAGATGAGGTGGAGGATGCATTCTCCCTGGGGCGGAAGATTCTCGTACTGACTGAGCGCACCGACCATATTGCCGCCATCGAAAAAGCCTTGGATGGACACATCGAGAAAATTTTTACGTTACATGGTCGGATGTCGAGGAAACAGCGCAATCTCGTGATCGAAGAACTCGACGCATTACCCGCTGATGCACCTCGCGTCCTCCTCGCAACCGGCAAGCTGGTTGGCGAGGGGTTCGATCATCCTCCGCTCGACACGCTAGTCCTCGCGATGCCATCTCATGGAAAGGGACCCTTCAGCAGTATGCTGGACGGCTACACAGAGAACATGCGACGAAGGTCGATGTGCGGATCATCGATTTCGTTGACGCGGGACATCCCGGACTACTGCGCATGTGGGACAAGCGCCAGGCGGGTTATCGCGCGATGGGCTACCGGGTCGAAGGCACGCGACCGGCTGATGAGCTGTTGTAACTAGCACGACACCCTCGCCGGATATGAACAGATAGCAATCTCGCGGCGGGCGGGCGCGTCGCTACTCACGGGGCCAGTAGGTCGGTCGCTTCGAGTCGCTCTTGGGCACACCGTTTTCGCACTTGCCTGCAATCCGGACTGATACGAAGGGCAGGTCACAATCGATCCAAGGTTATGTAGGCCGATAGGCGCGATGCTGTCGCAGTCTGCGGGAAGTATCCGTGTCACGTAAAATTTTCCCGACTAGGCATACAAGACCACCCAAAGCACCCATCTCCTCCCGGCTCACAACCCGGCGTGGGAAGCAAATGCAACGCAAACGGCACTGCTCACGACACTTTGGCGCAAGTCGACGTCAAGAATCCCCTTGTCACGCCGATATTCTCAATACGAAAGCAAGCTGGGAGCAATTTATGGGATGGAGTGGCATGTTGTCTCCGCTGACAACGATACTGAAGATTGGCGCTGCGCTCGCCGGTCGAAAATCGCAACTTCCGCACAAGCGACTCGAAGCTCATCTGATTATGCGTGGGATTGTGGCGGAGATGCCCGAGTACCTCCCATTTCGCATCACGGACGGCCAAGGCAAAGACCACAAGGGCGTCTACGTGATCGGAATGCTTTTGTGGAACAAGGGTTTCAATGCGATCACCCGATCGGATTTCATACCGGGTTCACCACTGCAGATCAGTCTAGCCAGAGGGGTCGAGATTATTGAGACACGAGTAATCTCGGCAGAAGACGAAACCGTGTGTGCGACCAAGCACACAGATATCAATCGGGTAACGGTCGACTTCGACTGCCTGAATCCGCACGAATACCTATTGATCTCTCTGTTTGTAGCCGACGAGCCCAGCGTTGACGTGAGGGTCACTGGGAGAATCATCGGCCAAGACGGCCCGATCGACCATACAGCCGCGGAAGTGCGTGCGTCGCCGGCGGAACGCGTGGGAACCCTCTTTGCCCTGCTCTTTATTGCCAATTCCTTGCCTGGATTTTTTGTTTGTGGTGCAGTTATCCTCAGGCGTTTTGGATGGCAAGCGCTCGTGCATCATTTGGATGCAATCCCATTCTATTTGTCAGGTCCGTTTATGGCCGGGGCAATGGCGATTTTTCTGTATATTTCCTCTCGCGCGATGTATTGGAATGAAAGGCGTCGATATCCCGAAGGGTATCCTCTCTACGCGGATCTTGAACCACCGCTCTTCGAAAATATACAGGGGATGCTAAAAACAGTTTTCCAAGCGAAGAAGCAAAGACTATCCGCTTCACTCTTCGACTGGGGAAAGCCAATAATATTACCCAGCAAGAAAGTTCGGAGGCGCACAGTTGATGATTGGATTGAATGAGCACCGCAACTTTTCAAGCTTGTGTCGACCCCTAACAACGCCTTCGCAACACTTAAATAATAGAACTCCCCAACGAAAGGGATTCGCAATACCAAAATACTTGACTTGTCATATTCGATATTAATGGCTCTTGGCATTACTATTTGCGCGCCTAGATATTTCACAAATTTTTCCGGAATCCAGAAGATGTCGATTGCTGCCGCACAAATCTCCCCCGAAGCGTTGTACGATATGCTCCAACTCTTCGACGCTCAACCGTGGACCAAGCGACTTCATGAAGAATTGGCAGAGCTCTGGGCGCTGTGCATCTCGCGGAATCAGCAACTTCTTCTTCGAGAGCTTATTAAAGATTTCTGTATGCTCGATGCTGACAAAGAATTGAACGCGTGCAAAGAATTTAATACTCAAATACAAGATTGGAAGCTCAATCCAACGAATACTTGGGTAGTAGCAGTTGCGAATGCAGATGAAATAGATGGTTCCACTGCGGGATTGCAAAAATTAAAGAACAAAGTGCATCCTCACGAAGAATGGCATTCACGATTCATCTCGAACATTCCATCTTCTGCAGAAAAAATCAATAACGGCGATAACGTAATTTTATTTGATGATTTTATTGGCACCGGAAAAAAAATGGCAAGAAAAATATTATGGCTTAAGAAACTTCTTCTCCAGCGCGGTGTTGGTGACTTTAAAATTTTCTGCGCTTGTTTCACCGGGATGCAATTTGGAATTAAACATCTTATCGATGAATCAAATAGACCCGTCTTCGCATCCATCAGCTTAAAGCGTGGCATTTCTGAACGTTACGTAGGTGACGAGTTGACTAACGCATTGAGCGTCATGAAAGAAATTGAAGGGCAACTCGGTGAGACGTATAGAAATAAGAAACTGGTCGACTACACGCTCGGATTTGAACAAAGTGAAACTCTTTACTGCGCAGCGAACGACAATTGCCCCAATAACGTTTTCCCCATACTTTGGTGGTCAATCAGGAAAAATAAGCGGCCCTTCAAGACATTACTCCAACGCGCTGGCTAAGCAATGAATTACAAAATAGCAGTATCGGAAATACTCCGAACGATACTGGATCGACAATGGCATCCGCTATATGAGATGCATATTCGATATCGTTTAAGCGCAATCGAAATTTATGAGGCGGTCGCTGTTTTGCAGCGCTTGGGCATCGTCGAGCGACGAAATATCGACGTTCGTATTTGTGAAAATTTGGATGAACTAAAGCTCTCGATCATGAATCGCTTATCCAAGACGTCTCGCCCTCCGCAGCTGGATCAATACGCGGCTAGATCATTGACGAATCGCAAAAAACAGGTATCATAGCCACGCCGAACTTGGGCATTAGCAATAGGAGGTGAATTCGCCTCCATCGGTAAGGCTGCTTTTAGCCACTGAGTGAATAAACTCTGCTTCTCCGAAGCAGAGTTCATCCATTCACTGACGTTCCTGGATGATGTGAAAAAATATGGTTAGTAATGCTCAAGTTCGGCAAATTCCATGTCCATTTTAAGAACGTTTGCTGACGAGTTAGATCTTTGGGAAATCGACGGCTTTTCAATCCAAATTCTTGCTGGCATTCTCTCGGATCCGTCGAAATATTATAGATCCTTTGAAATACCAAAGCGCCGCAATGGGATCCGCAAAATTGATGCACCGTATCCCCTTTTGACACGAATTCAGCAGGCACTCAACCAAGGTTTACGGATTCGCTGTAAGGTAAGCGAGCATTCATATGCTTATTTTCGCGGAAGAAGTGCAATTATGCACGCTTCCGCTCATCTTGGATGTAGAGAACTTCTAACCGTCGATATCGAGAATTTTTTCGGCTCGATAACACGTCAACAGATTCACCAGGTTCTGTTGTCCAACGATATCGACAGTGATTTTGCCCACATTGCCTCTTTAGTATCGACCCTGCGTGGCGCCCTGCCACAAGGCGCGCCTACCAGCCCATTACTCAGCAACGTGGTTTTTCACAAGCTCGACCTCCGTTTCTCAAAGCTGGCAGACCGCCTTGGCATTATCTACACACGGTACGCGGATGATCTCGCGTTCTCTGGAAAAAGCATCCCAAGAAGCCTAATCAACCTGATTGATAAAATACTTGCATCGCAAGGGTATAGACTTAATCCCCAAAAGACGCGACTAAAAGTAGATGGCGCGAGAAAGATTGTCACCGGCGTCTCCATCAGCGGCGGCGTACCGAAAGCGCCACGCGAATTTGTACGCAGCGTTCGAGCGGAAGTCCACTATGTAGAGAAGAATCTAGATAGATTTTCGACTTTGACTCACGTCGATCCCTTCGTGTACGAGAGAATTTTGGGGAAATTGAATTATTGGTTGCAAATTGACCCCGACAACATATATGCGCTACGTAAGAAGAATCTAATTAGCGAAGCACATCAACGCTTCTTAAATCTGAGCTCGAATTTCAATCTGGAAAGCTGCATCGACTTGGACGAGGATCAGCCATATGCGACGGCAATCTGAGGCGAAGATTATTGGAGAAGTTCACGACGACGGGCAATAGGGCTAACCCATCGTCGACGGTGAAATATCGCTAACATCAGCAGTAGCGAGAAGAAGTGTCCAAGCAGTAGCTGAGCGAACGTGCGGCGTAGAGCACTGTCTCAAATGGCGCAATGCGGTGGTTTGGGGCGACCGCGCTGTCGTCGCCAGCATGGCGTTTGATTTCTCGTGACGTCAAAGGTGAACGCGCAGGCGTCTTGAACCACTGCTCATTAATGCATTTGTCCCGGAACTTACCGTCGATCGATTCGTTGTGCGGATACTGTGTCGACTTCCTGGCTCAGAATCACCCACGGGTACCGATCGTGCGCGCCGACATGTCGAATGTCTGATTCTTGAAGCCGGCGCTTGATCTATGCGCTTCGCCTTGAACTAGTCACGGAAGCGCGCGGTACAGTCCATTGCTAGTCTGCGATAACAGGGCTGAAGTACCGCGGTCGACGACAAAGTCGCCAGCCTCTTCAGAGAATTCGTCCTAGATCGTAAGGCAGTTCAGACACTGTCCGCTGGCACGCGCATTCATTACGAAGTCGATTGTCCAGATGTGCTCTTTCATTAAATCTGCCTAAAGCATCTAGGTAAGTTGCCGTTACAACAATGAACGAACCGGGAGCTTTGAATGCCCTTTGACGAAAGAATTCGCACTTATCTGGCTGGCGCGGTCGGTGGCGTGTGCTCGGCACCCCATTGTCGAGTACCCACGGGGATACCAAGTCAACCGGGCTACAAGGAAAATATAGGTGACGGCGCCCACATTTGCGGCGACAGGCCCGGAGCACCGCGTTTCGATCCAGATCAACCCGACTGGGAGCGGGAATCAGAATCCAACGGAATCTGGCTTTGCCCCACGTGTCACCGGCGAGCCGACCGGTTTGCAGATTTGCACAAAATAGAGATGCTGCGGTCATGGAAGGCTGAGGCCATTAATAGGCATCAAGCTGGCATTGGGACGTTCCCGCGCCCTTGGGGCTTCGCCGCACTCGACAGTGAGTATGCGAAAGCACGCGCATTCCTCGCTGATCAGCACGGAATTTTTGCAGGACTTGTTGAGCTGAAACGTGCTGTTCCACTATTCGGAAGCGAAAGGGTATTCATGACGGATAACACAGCGAGTCTAGTAACGTCCTTGTTCGTCTCCATCGATCGTCCATTGTTACGAACAGACTATCCCCACTGGTGCTACGCAGAGGAATTGCGCACTAAGCAGGCGGAAATAGCTCGAATTCTCTTTTTCTTGTCCACTCAACCGCAATTCCGTATTACCGCTCATGACAGAACTATCAACTTTGCGTCTCTCTGGCGCGATGGACTTGAGGACTTTGTCGATCCGACGGCATCCGGCATCGTTTGTTATCTAGGACACGTCGAGGCATTTGCCGACTATTTGCGCGGGTGTCTTGTCCCCAACTTCGGTCAGCAATCGATGACGCCGGCACCTATCTAGTGGGGAAGCATTTAAGGCATTGCCACGCGAGATCCGAGTCACTCCATGCGTGACTGCGCGAGCTCTTTAAGAATTTGACGGGTTGAACGTGGCTAACATCGCGCACGTGTTACGCGATCTTTTTG
>Ga0268254_10001156_pt1 | contig 10389 bp, 7 predicted proteins | sample AgamicOrSfrz_FD_200251 | JGI IMG/M metagenome (GOLD analysis project Ga0268254, IMG submission 200251) | Agave microbial communities from Guanajuato, Mexico - Or.Sf.rz (v2) (version 3) | ecosystem: Host-associated > Plants > Phyllosphere > Phylloplane/Leaf | place: Guanajuato, Mexico | collected... | reverse complement strand
CGCTCGCCACTTGCGCGTCGGGATGCAGCTTCGCGAGTTGCTCGTCGCGAAACGATTTGTCCATCAGCAGACGAATCAGATGCGGATAGCTCGTAAACGGTCCGCCGTTCGGATGATCGGTCGTCATTGCGACGCGCCACGGGTCGTCCACCAGCAGAAAAATTTCGAGCCCGATGATCCACTGCAACGCATTCACGTAGCTCTGCTCGCGATAGCGGAACGGCACCACGCCGCATCCGGCGTCGCATTCGATGTCGCCGACGATCCACTTGTGCGGCCGCGCGAGCGGCGCGTTGCGGAACTGCATCATCGTGTCGCCGGAAGCGGTGACAGTCTGCCCGAAGATGATCTGGCCGACGTCGATGGACACATTCGGCCGCGCATTCACGGCTTCCGCGATTCGCCGCGCGCCCGACGAAAACTTCTGCGGCCCGTCGACGCCATAGCTATGAAACTGGATATGCGTGAGATGGATCGGCAGGCCGTCGGCGGCGTCCATCGTCGCGATCGTCGAATCGATATTGCCGGGCACGCCGAGATTGCTCGCGTGCACATGCAGCGGATGCGGCACGCGCAATTCGGTGAGCGCGCGTGTCAGCGTGTGCAGCACTTCGCGCGGCGTGATGCCGTAATGCACGTGCGGTTCGTCGACGTCGAGCGAGCGCTGGTTGAACTTGAACGCCGAGATGCCGCCCGGATTCACGACCTTCACGCCGAGCGCCTTGCTCGCATGAATCGTCCAGCCGATGTAGTCGCGCAGATGCTCGAAGTCGTCGCGCGCGGCCAGCATTTGCAGGAACAGTTCGTCGTTGCCGAGCATCACGTACGCGCCGTGATCGATGATCGGCGTGTCGCCCATTTCGAGGTGCGTGTGGCGCGCGTTGGAGGCGATCATCGCCGGTTCGAATGCAGCCGTGTAGCCCATTTCGGCGTAACGGTAGCCGGTTGCGAGCGTGCCCGGCGCGCAGACGCCGCAAGACGGCAAGCGCAGATAGCGGCCGTTGGCGTCCTGCACGGATTCGTACGATGCGTCGCGCACGGGATCGTCGCGATGATCTTCGGGCAGCAGGAGACGCGACAGATTGGTCTTGCCGCCGCCGATATGCGAATGCATGTCGATGCCGCCCGCCATCACGATCATGCCGGTCGCGTCGTATTCGCGGTCGGCTGGAATGTTCGCGGGGACGTCGACGATGCGGCCGTCGCGGATCGCCAGGTCGCGGCGCTCGCCGTCGACGCCGTTGGCCGGATCGAAGAGAGTGCCGCCCTTGAGGCGGATGAGCGTCATGGCTGGGCCTCTGCGTGAGACGCGGCGAGCGGCGTGGCCAGCAGCGTGCCAAGCCTCGCGGCAATCGTCGCGACGGATGGAAGCGCAGCGCGGCGCGCGGCCGTGAGCGGCATCACGACCGAGCTGTCCACACGGAACAGATGCCCGCCGCTGTCCACGCCCGGCGTCGCCACCGGAATAAACACGGTGTTCTTGCCGCGAGCCGCCGCGCGCTGCGCGAGAGCCGGATGCCCGAGCACGATGAGCGGCACATCGTCGGGAAGCGCTTCGGGCCACGCGGGCGGCGCGAAACTCGCGACCCACAAGAGCGCGTCGACTTCGCGATTCGCGAGCAGTCTTTCCGTGCGATAGCGATACGGATCGTAGTCGAGCGGCGTAGTCCCCGCGATACGCGCCGGTGTCGATACGCGAGTGCGAAGCGGCAGTCCCGACAGCCAGGTCACGGTCTGGTTGACCGTCAATGCGCCGTCATCGCCGCCGAGCGCGAGGCCGCCCGCGCGCGACTTTAGATTCGATGCCTTCACGATCCGGTTCAACGCTTCGATCAGCAACGCCGCATGAGGGCCGGGCAACGACGCGGGTTCATACACGAGCACCGTGTAGCGCGCGGCATCGATGCGAGCCTGTAGCGCCTGCAACGCGGCAAGCGTGCGCTGCGCGTCTTGCGCATCGGCGACGTCCTGATGCAGCGAAGTCGGCGGACGGCGATCGCTGATCGTCGACCACAGCGCGAGCGTGTCGAACGGATCGGCGTCGGGCAAAATCGACTCGACCCGCACATGCTCGAGGCCGAGGCCACTCGCCGCCGGGTCCGCTTCGCAGCCGATGAACACAAGCTCGCGCCGCGTCGTCGTTCCCTCGATGGTTCGCGTGAAAAAGCGCGGATAGCGCCGCGATGGCTGGCAGCCGAAAAACACCAGCAAATCGGCGCGCGACCGCACTTCGGAAAGCGTCGTGAAGAACGAGCCGCGGTCCTGAAGCGCGAGCGTTGCGGCGCTCATTGCATCGCCATGCCGATGATCGAGGATCGCGCCACAGCCGGCAGCCAGCGTGTAGAGCGCACGCGCGCCGGCCACGTCGGTCGCCAATGCGCCGAACAGCGGCCGCCGCGCTGACGACAGAATGTGCGCCGCGCGCGTGAGCGCCGCGTCGAGGTCCACGGCGTTTCCGTCGATGCTCGCACGGCATTGCGCATCCGCGGCGCCATAGTGCGCGAGCGCTTCCAGGAGGCGCGGGCAATCGGTGTTCTGCACGGCGAGCGTCGCGTCGTCATGCGATTCGATCGCGAGGTCATCGCAAAGCAGCGGACAGAACGGACAGGTCCAGTCGCGCGTGATCGACGCGGCGGCCGAGGGGGCCGCGCCCGAGGGGCTGGTCGTCGACGGATCGGTGGGCGAGAGGTGCATGGGGCGACTTTTAGCAAGCTCCGTGCCGATGCGTTTCATCGCGCGGCAATAGTGCGGTGCAAATGCATGGTGCTTAGGTCGCGTTGTGCTTGAACGCGTATGCCGGGCGAACGGCCGCGAGGGCGCGTCGTCTCCGAACTCAGAACCACAAACGCCTGCGCAATTGAACAGCGTGCCCGACTTCGCGAGGACCGCCCGCCGCGCTATGCGCCTGCGTTGTCCGCGTACAGGTTGTGTGCCGTTCTGGAGCAGAGTGTCACCCGCGGCCCGCGAAAGCACGATAAAGCCTGGCCGGTGTTTACCACCGCACCGCTTCCGCCGATTGGCATGGAACTTGTTTTGCTCGCCTACGTCGACTCTGCGAGCGGCAGGCCGATGCGGCCATCATGCAGCGCCGACGCGACGAGCCACGCGCTTGCGCCGGTACGGGCCGCAGCAGTCAGATCGTCGCGATCGCGAATGCCGCCTGCGCCGATCACCTGAGTACCGGCAGGCGCGCTGGCTCCGACGCGTTCGAAGGTGGCGAGATCGGGGCCGTCGTAGCTGCCGACCTGATCGAGCGTCATCGCAATGACTCTGCGCGGCCACCATGAGCGCGCGGGCTCCGGGCGTTCGTGAACGGCAGTGGCGCTAAGCAGTTGGCCGGCGCGATGGTCGAGCGAGAGGATCGGCGAGGCTGGCGAGGCTGGCGACGCGGCTGTTTCGGCGGCGCGCAGTGCGTGAATGTCTTGCAACGATTCTGTGCCGAATACCGGCACGAGCGTCGCGAGTGAGTGCTGCGAGTGCTGCGAGTGCTGCGGGTGTTGCGAGTGCTGGCCCCTTGCGTCGATGCGAGCGAACAGCGCCTGCATCGACGCGAAGTCGGCATAACCCGCGTCGAGCCAGATGTCGATGCCGGGCAGCGCGGCGCGCAACGCGGCAAGCGTCTCGACGTGAGCGCGCTGCTGAAGGATTGCGCCGAGGTCGGCGATGTAGAGCGTGCGGGCGCCGCTTGCAGCAAGCAGCGCGCGGGCGATGGCAAGCGGCTCGCTGGTGGCGGCAAGCGACGAACGTATCGGCAGATAGGCGCTCCGTTCGCCGCGCACCGCGCGCACGACGTGGCCGTCGAGCAGATCGAGAACCGGTATCACCTGCATAGGGGCGCGTCCTTTGACCAAGATCTTTGTCTTCGAGTATCTCACCGGCGGCGGCATCGACCCGGCATTGGCCGGCGCGGCGAGTCTCGCCGACCTGAGCGCGCTGATCGTCGAAGGCCGCGTAATGCGCGACGCGCTGGTCGCGGACCTGTGCCAACTCGACGATGTCGAGGTGAGCTTCGCAACCTCGCGCTTCGAAAACGTCGACCCCGCGCTCGCTCATTGTATGGCCGCGCCGGGCGAATCGATGACGGCTTTCGTCGCGCGCGCGGCTCGCGAGCATGACTATGCGTGGATCGTCGCACCCGAATGCGACGGCTTGCTGCTGCATCTGTACGACGCGGTGGGCGCGGCGCGCTGGCTCGGCTGCGCGAAGGAAGCGATCCGCGTCACGTCGAGCAAGAGCGCGACCGCCGCGTGCCTCGCCATGCGCGGCATTGCGACGACGCCGGCGATTGAACCCGGGCATGCGGTGGGCCATGCGGTGGCCCCTGCATCGGCCCACGCGGGGCGCAAGTGGGTCGTGAAGCCGGACGACGGCGCGGGCGGACTCGACACCTTCGTATTCGACGATTTCGCCGAAGCCTGCACCGAATACGATGCGCGCGCGGCGGCGGCGCGCAATCCGGTGTTGCAGGAGTGGGTCGACGGCGAGCCGCTGAGTCTTTCGCTGATCTGCGACGGCAAGGGCGCCGAACTCGTCAGCATCAACCGGCAACGGATCGGGCTCTCGGAGAGCAAGGCGCCGGGGCAGCGTGCGAGCATTGTCGAATTCGACGGCGTGACGGTCAATCAGATCGACACGGCCAGCGACCAGGGACGGGTGCTGCGCGAACTCGCTCATCGCGTCGCGGAGGCGATACCGGGGCTGCGGGGCTTTGCCGGAATCGATGTGGTGTGGCATCCGTCGCATGGGCCTGTTGTCATCGAGGTCAATCCGCGATTGACTGTCGCTTATGCGGGTTTGTCGGCGGCGCTTGGACGTAATCTTTCGGCCGTGTTGCTGGGCGCGCATGGGGTTCGGGTTGGCGAACCTCGCGAAACCACGAGCGCCGCGGCGCGCGAGTTCGACACTCACTCCGCTTGCGGAGCGCAGCCATGAACGCGCCGCGCATGGAATCGGTAGGCCGCTCGCCGGTGTTCGGATGGGACGTCGGCGGCGCGCATGTGAAGGTGTCGATGAGCGATGCCGGCGGCGTGTTGCTCGACGTCGGCCAGTGGGCCTGCCCGTTGTGGCAAGGGCTCGAACATCTCGAGCGCACGATCGACCTTGTATTTGAGCGCTGGCCGGTCGCGAAGACCTACGCGGCGCGTCATGCCGTGACGATGACGGGCGAAATGGTCGACCTCTTCGAGGACCGCTCGCAAGGGGTGCGCGCGATATCTGCGGTGTTGGCCCAGCGGCTCGGGCCGCGCGTCGCTTTTTACGCGGGCGACGCGGGCTGGTTGACGCGCGACACGTGCGCGGCCGGCTGGCGCAGCGTCGCGTCGGCGAACTGGCTCGCGACCGCGCACTGGCTCGCGACGCGCGTGCCGAATGCGTTGCTGATCGACATCGGCAGCACGACGACCGACATCATTCCGGTCGCGAACGGGCGTGTGGTTGCGCGCGCATCGACGGATGCCGGGCGGCTCGCGACCGGCGAACTCGTGTATCAGGGCGTGGTGCGCACGCCGCTGTGCGGTATCGCGCGGCGCATTGAATTCGGCGGCGCGGCCGTCAACGTGATGAACGAATGGTTCGCGAGCACCGCCGACGTCTACCGGCTCACGGGCGAACTCGCGCCGCAATACGACCTCTACCCGAGCGCCGACAATGGCCCGAAAACCGAATTGGCGAGCCGAAGGCGGATCGCGCGGATGATCGGCCGCGACGCGCACGAAACGAGTCCCGCCGAATGGCGCGCGTTCGCGTTGCGCTGGCGCGAGCTGCAATTGCGCGAGATCGGCGCGAACCTGACGCGCGTCACGGCCGCGCATCCCGAACTGGCCGCCGCGCCGCTGGTGGGCGCGGGCTGCGGACGGTTTCTCGCGGCGGCGCTCGCACGCGAGGAGGCGCGCGGCTACATCGATTTCGGCACGCTCGCGGGAGGCGCGGCGGATCAGGCGGAGTGGGCGGCGACATGTGCGCCGAGCGTCGCGGTGGGTTTGCTTGCAGCGGTGCGGTATGGGAAAACGGGCGACGTGAAAGCCGGCGAGGGCGCCGCGAGCGTCGATGCGGCTTTCCGGGCCGCGTGAGGGGACGCAGCCGATGCAGTGATTGTGGCTAGAGGAAAACGCAGGCAAACGACACAAACCATCCACAGGAGGGCGGGCACTCAAGCAAACAGGCAGCGAAGCGGACAAGCAAACGAGGTTAATCGCAAACGAGGACGACGATCATGTGGGTGGTCAAGATCGGGGGCAGCCTGAGTCATGAGCCGGCGCTGCGCCAATGGCTCATGGAGCTATGCGAGGTGGGGGGCGGGCGCATCGTCATCGTTCCCGGCGGCGGCGATTTCGCGGACAAGGTGCGCCAGTACCAGAGCGAGTGGTGTTTCGACGACCTCGCCGCGCACAACATGTGTCTGCTCGCGATGACCCAGTACGCGCTTCTGATGCAGGGCGTGCTGCCCGAACTCGTGCTGGCATCGAGCGAGGCGAAGATCCGCCGCGCGCTGCGCGATGGGCACGTCGCCGTCTGGGTGCCGACCGCGCTGATGCGCGACACGCCCGACGCGATGAGCAACTGGGACACGACCTCCGACAGCCTCGCCGCCTGGCTCTCGACGATGCTCAACGCCGAGCGCCTGATCGTCGTGAAGTCGTGCCCGATAGCGGGAAACGAACGGCTCGACGCGCTCGCGGCGTCGGGCGTGGTGGACCGCCGTTTCGTCGATTACGTGAACGAAGCGAACTATGTGGTCGAGCTTTTCAACAAGGACAACGTCGAATTGATGAGAGACCGGCTGTTGAATACGCCGGTGATTTGAAGGCTGCCGCAGTGGTGCATGCGTTACCTGCACGACATGCGGCTCTTGCAGCGAGCCGTTGTCGCCCCGCGCGCTCGTTAAACGCCAAGCGTACCCACCACCACAGACTCCACGTCGCCACCCGCGCCTCGAACGCCGCCCGATCCGCTATGCAGCGCATCCGCCCAATCGGCGACGCGTTGCGGATCGAGCCGCGAGCGCCGGCCATCGACGCACAACGCCGTGCGAAAGCCAGCCACATCCGGCGCGAGCGCGCGAATCTGCTCGAGTTGAGCGAGGCCCAGCGAGCCGGCGAGGCCGCACATCGCGCCTTGCTGGCGCACGAGCCGCAGCCAACGCGCGAGCGAATCGCTGTCCACATGATCGAATAACGTACTGCCGTCTTTCGTCGATGTGTCGAACATCACGCCGACAAAACCAAGCGACGCGGCATGCGCGACCAGTTCACCCTCCATGCCGCCGTCGCACAGCAGCACCGGCACGACCGCCGCCGGCAGATTCGCGAGTTGTTCGAGGCAACGGCGCGCGGCCGGTCCGGGCGTCACGCCGACCTTCACGTAATCGACGCCCGTATCGCTCACATCGATCACGCGCGCGGCGATTTCGTCGAGCGCTTCGGGCGGAAGGTCGCCGATCGTCGCGCTGATCGGCTTGACCGGATAGCGGGCGCGAAGCTCGCGGACGATCCGCGCAATATCGCCAATCGACAAACCGCCCAACGCGCCCGCGTTCGGCTCTTTCAGGTCGATCAGGTCCGCGCCGGCGCGGGCAGCGTCGAATGCTTCGTCGTGCGAGCGGACGCTCGCAAGCAATGCCGTCATCGGTGTTCTCCGAAAAAAGCGGAAAAAGCGGGAGGGATACGAAATAAGCGAACTAGGCGGCCTGGCCGCCGGGCGACGCAAGCCGCTCGCGATGTCGCGCGATCGCCGACGTGAGCCATCCCCACGCGGTGCGTTCAATCTCGCCGGCGGTTTTGTCGATGGCGATCTGCAGATAGGCCATCTCGCGATCGACCTTGTCGGCCGGCAGCATGAAGAGCCGGCTCACGAGAATCGAGCCTTCGACGACCGCCGCCTGCGCGCGGTTAAAGCCCGTGAAGGGCGCATGCGTTTCGCGGTGCACGCATTTCATCCGCAGCACCGGGCGCTCGTTGTCGTCGCGCAACTCGTGCAGTTCGAGCTCGGCGTGCGCGAGCGATTCGGCGAGTCTCACGCTCGCGACGCGGCTCGCGGCGAGCGTCGGCCAGTCGGTTGCGCAATGCGTGACGCAGCCGGCGAAAACGCGGACGTCGGTGGTGAAGTTGAGAACCGCCGCGCGGGTGGCGACGATATTGTCGAGCGTGACGGACGGACGAAAAGGCGACAGGACGACGAAGTCGCCCTCGTAACGGGCTCCCATCGGCGCGACATGTGGACGGCCATCGCTCGCTGCGGTAGTGACGATCGTTTCGTGGATCATGGATGGGAACGCATGTCGTGGCAGCACGTCAGGCCGCCCGTATGGCTGACGATTAACAATCGGTCCGCAGAGGGGCCGCATTACGCGGCCCATGCGGGCTTAACGCGTAGCGATATACATCGTGATTTCGAAACCAAAACGCATATCGGTGTAGCTCGGAGTCGTCCATTGCATATGTGCTTCCTCCAACGGTTGATACAGCGTCATGCCGTCGGCCCGGCAACGCGCCGGACTTCATGGGCATCATCGGCTACGCAAGGTTCGTGCCGCAATGGCAATCGCACTTGATGCAGCCGATGCCGCGCCGCGACACGGTTTTCGCCGGATAGCGGCGGCGGGTAGCTTCGCACGCCGCGTGGGTGCCCGACGGCATTTCGTGCGGCGCACTGTTCCGATAATGCAGCAAAGTGTGCCACCGCGCAGCAAAGACCCTTGTGCGGGTGTCACTTAGGGTTCGTCCTGAGCACTAGCATCTGGTGCTGGTCGGTGAGGACGGCATTTGAGTTCACCTGCCAAAACCCCACACCGCCCTGTGCGATGAATAACCGATCGCTTAACTCTGCCAAATAAAATCGTGAATTCCCGTCGATGACGACCTTGCCTACAGTGCACACAAGCGCTTCGTTCTTCCGGCAGCGCGCCTGTCCACCATCGAGGATACGTCATGAACGATTTCAGTCAACCGGCGATCGAGTCCCTCCACAAGCCGCGCAATGCGGGCGATCCTCGCGAGCGTTATGCCGCGGGCGTGATGAAGTATCGCGAGATGGGCTACTGGCAACCGGATTACACGCCGAAAGACACCGACGTCATCGCGCTCTTTCGCATCACGCCGCAGCCGGGCGTCGATCCGGAGGAAGCGGCCGCCGCGGTGGCCGGCGAATCGTCGACGGCAACCTGGACCGTGGTCTGGACCGATCGCCTCACCGCGTGCGACATGTACCGCGCAAAAGCGTATCGCGTCGATCCGGTGCCCGCGTCGAGCGCGAGCGAGCCGCAGTACTTCGCGTACATCGCGTATGAACTCGATCTCTTCGAGGAAGGCTCGGTCGCGAACCTGACCGCGTCGATCATCGGCAACGTGTTCGGCTTCAAGCCGCTCAAAGCGCTGCGCCTCGAAGACATGCGCATACCTGTTGCTTATCTGAAGACTTTCCAGGGACCGCCGACGGGCATCGTCGTCGAACGTGAACGGCTCGACAAATATGGCCGGCCGCTGCTGGGCGCAACCGTCAAGCCGAAGCTCGGCCTCTCGGGAAAGAACTATGGCCGCGTCGTCTATGAAGGTTTGCGCGGCGGGCTCGATTTCTTGAAGGACGACGAGAACATCAACTCGCAGGCTTTCATGCACTGGCGCGACCGTTTCCTGTTTTCGATGGAAGCGGTGAACCGCGCGCAGGCCGAAACCGGCGAGGTGAAGGGGCACTACCTGAACGTCACCGCGGGCACGATGGAAGACATGTACGAGCGCGCCGAATTCGCAAAGCAACTGGGCTCGTGCATCGTGATGATCGACCTCGTGATCGGCTGGACCGCGATTCAGTCGATGGCGCGCTGGGCGCGCAAGAACGACATGATTCTGCACCTGCATCGCGCGGGGCACAGCACGTACACGCGGCAACGCAATCACGGCATTTCGTTTCGCGTGATCGCGAAGTGGCTGCGCATGGCGGGCGTCGATCACGCACATGCGGGCACCGCGGTCGGCAAGCTCGAAGGCGATCCGCTGACCGTGCAGGGCTTTTACAACGTGTGCCGCGAGGCGCATAACGAAGTGGACCTGTCGCGCGGCATCTTCTTCGATCAGCCGTGGGCCGGCTTGCGCAAGGTGATGCCGGTGGCCTCGGGCGGCATCCACGCGGGGCAGATGCATCAACTGCTCGATCTGTTCGGCGACGACGCGATCCTGCAGTTCGGCGGCGGCACCATCGGTCATCCGGGCGGCATTCAGGCGGGCGCTGTTGCCAATCGCGTCGCGCTCGAGTGCATGGTGAAGGCGCGTAACGAAGGGCGCGACATCCGTCAGGAAGGGCCGGAGATTCTGGAAGCAGCGGCGCGCTGGTGCGGGCCGCTCAAGCAGGCGCTCGATACGTGGCGCGACGTGACCTTCAACTACGCGTCGACTGACT
>Ga0268254_10001146_pt1 | contig 10511 bp, 8 predicted proteins | sample AgamicOrSfrz_FD_200251 | JGI IMG/M metagenome (GOLD analysis project Ga0268254, IMG submission 200251) | Agave microbial communities from Guanajuato, Mexico - Or.Sf.rz (v2) (version 3) | ecosystem: Host-associated > Plants > Phyllosphere > Phylloplane/Leaf | place: Guanajuato, Mexico | collected... | reverse complement strand
GCCTGGCGGCACTAGCGCGGTGGTCCCACCTGACCCCATGCCGAACTCAGAAGTGAAACGCCGTAGCGCCGATGGTAGTGTGGGGTCTCCCCATGCGAGAGTAGGGAACTGCCAGGCATCAAACAAAGCCGAAAGCCTCATGCGAAAGCATGAGGCTTTTTGCTATTCTTTTTCCACGCGTTTTACTCCCCCCTCACCGCTAAAGGAAGTAGCCATGGTCACGCTTTACGTTCAGCTGTATAAAAACCGCATGGTTGTACGCAATCTCAACACCCAGCAGCAGGTTTCCGGCCATCAACCCTTCAGCAACCAGCGCATCATTGTTGCTGACTTCTTTCTTGCGGAAAAACTGCTCCATGATTTGATCATGGGAGTTGCCCCTCGCTCTTTCTGGCATGCCCTTCCCGGAGCCGGTAAGTTGGCCATTCTCGCTCATGCGCTGGAGATGAACGAAGGGGGTTTATCGGCGGTAGAAGAGCGCGCCATCATGGAAATGACCTTCGGAGCAGCACATGGCCGGTGTCGCGCGCCTTATGTTATTGCCAACCCCGCCCCACTTAGCGATCCGCAGATTTTAGAGGCGCTACAGCACGTTAAAAAACCAAAACCACCGGGCAATAACAACCCTACCATCATCAGCTGAACGCCTCACGGCGTAAGCCGTAATGTGAAACTTTCTCACCTTTCACCGGCAGGCTCGACATTCAGAACATTTATGGGTATTGTCAGCTGTCTGGATGTCTAAACGTATAAACGTATGTTGTGAGGATATAAGTTATGCCGATTCGGGTGCAGGACGAGCTACCGGCCGTCAATCTTCTCCGGGATGAAAACGTCTTTGTAATGACGACTTCGCGCGCGACAGTGCAGGAAATTCGTCCCCTGAAGGTGCTTATCCTCAACCTGATGCCGAAAAAGATCGAGACGGAAAATCAGTTCCTGCGGCTGCTCTCCAACTCCCCGCTGCAGGTTGATGTCCGCCTGTTGCGAATCGATTCACGCGAGTCGCGTAACACCCCCGCTGAGCACCTCAACACCTTCTACTGTAACTTCGATGAAGTATGCGACGAGAATTTCGATGGCCTGATCGTCACCGGTGCGCCGTTAGGCCTGGTCGAGTTTAACGATGTTGCCTACTGGCCGCAGATCGAGCAGGTGCTGGCATGGGCAAAAGATCACGTCACCTCAACGCTTTTCGTCTGTTGGGCCGTGCAGGCCGCGCTCAATATCCTTTACGGCATTCCGAAACAGACCCGCAGCGATAAGCTTTCCGGCGTATACGAGCATCACCTCTTACAGCCTCATGCCCTGCTGACGCGCGGCTTTGATGACTATTTTCTCGCGCCGCACTCGCGCTATGCCGATTTCCCGGCCGCGCTGATCCGTGATTACACCGATCTCGATATCCTGGCAGAAACGGCAGATGGCGATGCCTACCTCTTTGCCAGCAAAGATAAGCGCATCGCGTTTGTCACCGGTCACCCGGAATACGATCCTGACACGCTGGCGAGCGAATATTTCCGCGACGTGGAAGCGGGCCTGAAACCTGAACTGCCGCACAACTATTTCCCGCAAAACGATCCGCAAAACAAACCGCGTGCTTCATGGCGCAGCCACGGTAATTTGCTGTTCATCAACTGGCTCAACTACTACGTCTACCAGATCACGCCATACGATCTTCGTCATATGAATCCGACGCTGGATTAAGCGTTTCAGCATCAGACGACAGGCACCTTCGGGTGCCTTTTTTGTTTGCGAAAATCACTTCACTCCCCAATAAAAATTTATCTCCTCTCTAATCAAATACTTATCATGTATTTATAATTAAAATGGAAATTGTTTTTGATTTTGGAAAATTTATTGTCCAGGATTGATCCTGCTGCACGAAAACTGCACAACCGATCTTCGTTTGCCCTGGAAAATGAGTTCGCTGCCAAAAGAGGAGACTGCACCATGACACAACAGGCGACCACAACTGAAGAACTGGCCTTTACCCAGCCATTTGGCGCGCGGGAGAAGCAGATCCTGACGCCGGCAGCAGTAGAATTCCTCAGCGACCTGGTCGCGCGCTTCACGCCAAAACGCAATCAACTGCTGGCCGCGCGCATTCACCAGCAGCAAGAGATTGATAACGGCAAGCTGCCAGACTTTATTTCGGAAACCGCTTCCATCCGTGAAGGCGACTGGACGATCCGCGGCATTCCTGACGATCTGCTGGACCGTCGCGTAGAGATCACCGGGCCCGTTGAGCGCAAAATGGTTATCAACGCGCTGAATGCAAACGTGAAAGTATTTATGGCGGATTTTGAAGATTCGCTGGCGCCAAACTGGGGAAAAGTGATCGACGGGCAGATTAACCTGCGCGATGCGGTCAACGGCACCATCAGCTACACCAATGAAGCGGGAAAAATTTATCAGTTGAAGCCCGACCCTGCGGTACTGGTTTGCCGCGTGCGCGGCTTACACCTGCCGGAAAAACATGTCACCTGGCGCGGCGAAGCGATCCCGGGCAGCCTGTTCGACTTCGCGCTCTACTTCTTCCACAACCATAAAAGTCTGCTCGCCAAAGGCAGCGGCCCTTACTTCTACCTGCCGAAAACACAAGCCTGGCAAGAGGCCGCCTGGTGGAGCGAAGTCTTCAGCTTCACGGAGGATCGCTTCAACCTGCCGCGCGGCACCATCAAAGCAACGCTGTTGATTGAAACGCTGCCGGCCGTCTTCCAGATGGATGAGATCCTCTACGCGCTGCGTGACCATATTGTCGGACTGAACTGCGGGCGCTGGGATTACATCTTCAGCTATATCAAAACCCTGAAAAACTACCCGGACCGCGTGCTACCGGATCGCCAGGTGGTGACGATGGATAAGCCCTTCCTCAGCGCCTACTCCCGACTGCTGATCAAAACCTGTCATCGTCGCGGCGCGTTTGCCATGGGCGGCATGGCGGCCTTCATCCCCAGCAAAGATGCCGAACGCAATAACTGGGTGCTGAACAAAGTAAAAGCCGACAAGCAGCTGGAAGCGGATAACGGACACGATGGCACATGGATTGCGCACCCCGGCCTTGGCGACAGCGTGATGGAGATTTTCAACGCGGCGCTGGGCGAGCATAAAAACCAGCTTTTCGTAACCCGTGAAGAGGATGCGCCGATCCGCGCAGAAGAGCTGCTGGCACCCTGCGAAGGGGAGCGCACCGAAGAGGGGATGCGCGCCAATATCCGCGTGGCGGTGCAGTACATCGAAGCGTGGATCACCGGTAACGGCTGTGTGCCCATTTACGGTCTGATGGAAGATGCCGCCACCGCGGAAATCTCCCGTACCTCTATCTGGCAGTGGATCCACCACCAGAAGACGCTCAGCAACGGCAAACCGGTGACCAAAGCGCTGTTCCGCCAGATGCTGGCTGAAGAGATGCAGGTCATCCAGGAAGAGCTGGGTGAGCACCGTTACAGCAGCGGACGTTTCGACGATGCCGCGCGGTTGATGGAGCAGATCACCACCTCCGATGAGCTGATTGATTTCTTAACCCTGCCGGGCTACCGCCTGCTGGCGTAACCACCCGGGCTAATTTGTTCGCCACGTTGGCCAGGGCAGTGCTCACCATCCCCGCGTATGACAAACAGGCTGCGGTGGGTGGGCTGGCCCTGAGCAAACGGCCTTCATCAATAACGCCTGGTACGCCAGGAGAAGAATAGGGAGCATCTGCATATGAAAACCCGTACCCAACAAATTGAAGCGCTGCAACAGGAATGGACACAATCACGCTGGGAAGGCATTCGCCGCCCCTATAGCGCGGAAGAGGTGGTGAAGTTACGCGGCTCGGTCAACCCGGAGTGCACGCTGGCGCAGCTTGGCGCGGCCAAAATCTGGCGTCTGCTGAACGGTGAGTCGAAAAAGGGTTACGTGAACAGCCTTGGCGCATTAACCGGTGGGCAGGCATTGCAGCAGGCGAAAGCGGGCATCGAGGCGGTTTATCTCTCCGGCTGGCAGGTGGCGGCGGACGCCAACCTTGCTGCCAGCATGTACCCGGATCAGTCCCTCTATCCGGCCAACTCGGTTCCGGCGGTGGTTGAGCGCATCAATAACACCTTCCGCCGCGCGGATCAGATCCAGTGGTCGAGCGGCATTGAGCCTGGCGACCCGCGTTATGTCGACTATTTCCTGCCGATCGTTGCCGATGCGGAAGCGGGGTTTGGCGGCGTGCTTAACGCCTTTGAACTGATGAAATCGATGATCGAAGCCGGTGCAGCGGCGGTTCACTTCGAAGATCAGCTCGCCTCGGTGAAAAAGTGCGGCCATATGGGCGGTAAAGTGCTGGTTCCGACCCAGGAAGCGGTGCAAAAACTGGTGGCCGCGCGACTGGCCGCCGACGTGCTTGGCGTGCCGACATTAGTGGTCGCGCGTACCGATGCGGATGCCGCCGACTTGATCACCTCCGACTGCGATCCTTATGACAGCGCCTTTATTACCGGGGAGCGTACCAGCGAAGGGTTCTACCGCACGTATGCTGGCATTGAGCAGGCGATCAGCCGTGGCCTCGCTTATGCTCCTTACGCTGACCTGGTGTGGTGTGAAACCTCGACGCCAGACCTGGCACTGGCGCGCCGCTTTGCCGACGCCATTCACGCGAAATTCCCCGGCAAGCTGCTGGCCTACAACTGCTCGCCCTCCTTTAACTGGAAGAAGAACCTCGACGACGACACCATCGCGCGCTTCCAGCAGGAGCTGTCGGATATGGGCTACAAATTCCAGTTCATCACCCTCGCGGGCATTCACAGCATGTGGTTCAACATGTTTGACCTGGCGCACGCCTACGCGCAGGGCGAGGGGATGAAGCACTACGTTGAGAAGGTGCAGCAGCCGGAGTTTGCCGCCGGGAAAGAGGGCTATACCTTCGTCTCGCACCAGCAGGAGGTGGGCACCGGTTACTTCGACAAAGTGACCACCATTATTCAGGGCGGAACCTCGTCGGTCACGGCGTTAACCGGATCGACAGAAGAGGCGCAGTTCGGCGTCTAATCGCGCACAACTGCATTGTGGCTGCCGGATGGCGCGGGCGCGTCTCCGGCTTACACATTTATCCGGCCGGCACCTGGAGGTGCACATGTCGCGTGGCCTGGCGTTGTTAATTGCACAAACCATTTTGCAGGGTTTTGACGCGCAGTATGGGCGCTTTCTGGAAGTGACCGCCGGGGCGCAGCAGCGCTTTGAGCAGGCGGACTGGCACGCCGTGCAGCAGGCGATGAAACAGCGTATCCACCTCTACGATCACCACGTCGGTCTGGTGGTGGAGCAGCTGCGCTGTATCACCGACAGCCAGCATCCGGACGCGGAATTTTTGCAAGAGGTGAAAGCGCACTACACGCAACTGCTGCCCGACTATCCCCGTTTTGAAATTGCCGAAAGCTTCTTTAACTCGGTCTATTGTCGCTTGTTCGATCATCGCTCCCTGTCGCCCGAGCGGCTTTTCATCTTCAGTTCTCAGCCCGAACGCCGTTTTCGCACTATTCCGCGTCCGCTGGCGAAAGCCTTCTGGCCTGAGCGCGGCTGGGAAGCGCTGCTGACAAAAGTGTTATCGGATCTGCCGCTGCGGCTGCCTTGGCAGGATAAAGCGCGCGACGTGCGTTATATCAGCGCTCATCTGCTGGAAGCGTTTGGTATGGATACGCTCAACCAGGCGCATTTACAGATAGCGAACGAGCTTTTTTATCGCAATAAGGCCGCCTGGCTGGTGGGCAAACTCATCACTCCGGCGGGGACGCTGCCGTTTCTGCTGCCGATCCATCGCAGCGAGGAGGGGGAGCTGTTTATCGACACTTGCCTCACCACGCACGCCGAAGCGAGTATCGTGTTTGGCTTCGCCCGCTCCTACTTTATGGTCTATGCGCCGCTCCCGGCGGCCACCGTCGAGTGGCTGCGCGAAATCCTACCGGGCAAAACCACCGCCGAGCTCTATATGGCGATTGGCTGCCAGAAGCATGCGAAAACAGAGAGTTATCGCGAATATCTCCACTACGTTACTAACAGTGATGAGCAGTTTATTGAAGCACCGGGCATTCGCGGCATGGTGATGCTGGTGTTTACCCTGCCGGGGTTCGATCGCGTCTTCAAAGTAATTAAAGATGTGTTCCCGCCGCAAAAAGAGATGAGCGCCGCCCACGTTCGCGCCTGCTATCAACTGGTAAAAGAGCACGATCGCGTCGGGCGCATGGCCGACACCCAGGAGTTTGAAAATTTTGTGCTGGAGAAGCGGCAGATTGCGCCGCCGCTGATGGCGCTGCTGCTGGAGCAGGCACCGGGTAAAATCACCGATCTCGGCGATCGGATTGCCATCAGCCATCTCTACATCGAACGGCGCATGGTGCCGCTCAATCTCTGGTTCGAGCAGGTAAAAGGCCAGCAGCTGCGCGATGCGGTGGAAGAGTATGGCAATGCCATCCGTCAGCTCGCCGCCGCCAATATTTTTCCCGGCGATATGCTGTTTAAAAACTTCGGCGTGACGCGCCACGGCCGGGTGGTGTTTTATGACTACGACGAAATCTGCTACATGACGGAAGTGAATTTCCGCGATATCCCCGCCCCGCGTTACCCCGAAGATGAGCTGAGCGCCGAGCCGTGGTACTGCGTCGCACCGGGCGATGTCTTTCCTGAAGAGTTTCGCCACTGGCTCTGCGCCGACCCGGAGATCGGCCCTCTGTTTGAAGAGATGCACGCCGATCTCTTTCGCGCTGACTACTGGCGTGGTTTGCAGGAGCGCATTCGCCAGGGGCACGTCGAGGATGTCTACGCCTACCGCAAACGCCAGCGCTTCTGCATTCGCTTCGCCCAAAGCGCGCTGCGGCAGGCGGGTTAATGCAGATGGGTGTTGTACTGCAACACCGAGTAGCTCAGGGAGCCAAACAGTAGCAGCGTCAGTAGCATCACCAGAAAAGCGGCGGTGTTAGCTATGGCGCTGCGAAACAGCACGGTTTTCCTTGGCGTAAGCAGGATCGCAACCAGCGGCACGATAAAGGCGAAATGACCCACCACATCTGTGATGCCAAAGGGAATAAAGGCCAGCACCGCAATTAGCGCGAAGAGAACGATGCAGGCATAGCTTGCCAGTTTGCCGCTGTAGATATGCCAGATCAGGCACAGCTCCACAAACCCGCAGCCGCGCACAAAGAAAGCCCAGTCCAGCCCCATCGCCAGCCACGGGTGCGCGCCCAGCAACTGGAAATAGAGATTCGGCTGCATAAATTTTTCCACGGCGCCCCATAAAAAGGAGTAGCAGAGCATCAGCCGCACAAAGGCAATCACCCGCTCGTCGTTTTCTACCGGCAGAAAGGTCTGGCTAATGAGATAGATACCGAGGGCGACAAACAGCAGGTAATCGAGCATATGGAACGCGCCGTAAAGCTGCACCGCATAGCTATAAAGAAACAGCATCAGCAGCCCGGCGATAAAGCTGGTTTTCCGCGTCAAGGCGGTGATGGCAATGGCGAGGTGAATAAAGGTCAGCCAAGGGTTGGCCACGATCAGCTCTGGGGTGAGGATCACCTGCGGGTAGAAGAGGCCGAGGATGAGAAAAAAGAGGCCGGTTCCCACGCGCATAATGGCAGGAACCCAGTGATGGGCACGCTGAAATTGCGGGCGAAAGCGCGGGATCTCAGGTAATGAGGGGAGGCGGCGATCGGCCAGCGACGTGGCGAAAATCACCAGCGCGGCGAAAACCAGCAGCGCCCAAAAGCTGAGTGAACCGGCAATCGCCGTCAGCGAGGCCGGGGCGATTTTGACGTCATAATCCACAAACCATTTCACATGCGCCCACACCGGAACAGGCAGCGCCAGCAGAAGGGCGGCAAGCGTACGACTATTACACTTCATCAAACAGAACCTCAGAAAGGGCATTGCCGCCAAAATGCCACTGCCTGAGGGGGAACAACAATCAGAGATCCCTTCTATCGCCTGCGAGAGTGCCCGCGCGTATAGAGAGAACTCTTCTTTTAGGTGCGGATGCCGCCGTAAGCCAGCGTCACCTCTTTTGCCGCGCGGATCACCATTGCGCCCAGCTCCGTGACGCGATCGTCGGTGATGCGCGAAATTGGCCCGGAGATTGAGATGGCGGCGAACGGCTCGCCATGCTCGTCAAAGATGCAGGCGGCGACGCAGCGCAGGCCGAGCGCATGCTCTTCATCATCAAAGGAGTAGCCGCGTTTACGCGTCTGGGCGAGATCCTCTTTCAGATGCAGCGGCGACACCAGCGTAGCGTGGGTGTAAGCGTGCAGCCCCTGGCGGTGCAGCAGATTACCAACCTGCTCATCATCCAGCCGGGAAAGAAACGCTTTTCCCGCCCCGGAGGCGTGCATCGGCAGCTTGCCGCCAATCGGCGCGGACATGCGCATCAACTGCGTACACTGCACCTGATCGATAATGATCGCCTGATGATCGCTCTTATCCAGCACCGCCAGGTTCACCGTCTCACCGGACTCCTCCATCAGCTTGCGCAGAATCGGGTGCACAATCGCCATCAGGTTGCGGCTTTGCAGAAAGCTACTGCCGACGATAAAAGCGTGCGCGCCAATCGCCCAGTGCCCCAGCTCGCCTACCTGGCGGACAAAGCCCAGCTGCTGCATGGTGGTCAATAAACGGTGGGTGGTGGAGTTGGGTAAACCGGCCTGCTGCGCCAGCTCGGTCAGCGCGACGCTACTGTGTGATTCGGCGATCCACTCAAGCAATTTCAGGCCGCGCGTTAAGGATTGCACCTGCCCGCCAGCGGGCACGGCCGGAGCGGCGGCTTTTCTGCCACGTTTTGCGGGGACGGAAGCGACCATAGGAGCTCCTTTTCTGTATCGTGGAAATGGTTTTCGTTTTGCCAGAGTATAACGTAACTCCTTGGCGGACTGATCGGATGAGTTCGCCCAGACATACCGAAAAACGGCTCCACAGCTTGTTTATTGCCGCAAGTGTTTTGCCAGCTGACAATGTTGAGCGCAAAACGCAATGGTCTGTCTTACCTGGCTGAGAGGGTGCTCAGGGAATACCTCATCGTATTGCCGCTCGTCGCTCGGCAGACAGCGTAGCTTGCTTTCACGCAACCTGGCGAAAAGAGCGTCGGCGGACTCGATAAATTCGGGTTCCTCCTCGGCTGGCGCTTCATAGCCCTGGTGAAGAAGCAAGTTCGTGACGAACGCTTCGCGTATACCGGTATCGCCTTTTTCGATCGCTTCAGCATTAATCTGGAAAGTACCCTGGCTTAAGGGGAGCCAGATAATCGCGACATAATACATACCAAGCGAACCAGGTGTAGGGTCCCGATATTTAAATATGCCTTGCAACGCTGCCATTCCCTGAATATCGAGCGCTATCAGCTCCACCAATGCTCCATCGATTTTGGCCGTTTCCTGCTGCCAGTAGCGGGTAGCCGCGGCAATATCATCTAAGGCGAAGGGCCACTGCGTCGGTGGGAGCAGTTGCAGGCGCACTGCGTTTCGTTCTGGTGTAAACCACATCATAGTGGTTTCAAATGTCTCATACAGTTGCCACTTATCAACATTAAGTTTCAAGTCGCTGAGACGAGGTTTTTTATTGCCAAACAATGAGCGTAAAAACGACATAATCTGTTCCGTGACGAGGTGCGTTTGTAAAAGGCAAAAGATTTAGCATACATCGGCAGCATCGCCCAAAACTTGAACAAGGAATCCCCCGGAAAGATTAGTGACTGGCGCGGCAATCGAGCTTACAGGCGTTAAGTGAACTTCTCTCATATTCCCCCCGCGTCGCTTTTCCACCCTGTGACTTTATGCCAGTATGTCCTGCTGGCCTTTTGGCCTGATCTGGCGCCGTCGGGAGTGAGTGTGAGCAACAACGTTGAGCAACTGAAACAGCAGTTAAGTGAACGCATTCTGGTTCTGGATGGGGGCATGGGCACCATGATCCAGAGCTATCGTTTAAGTGAACAGGATTTCCGCGGCGAGCGCTTCGCCGACTGGCCCTGCGATCTGAAAGGTAACAATGACCTGCTGGTTCTCAGCAAACCGCAGGTAATTGCTGATATCCACGACGCCTACTTTGCAGCAGGCGCGGATATTATTGAAACCAACACCTTTAACTCCACCACTATCGCCATGGCGGATTACCAGATGGAATCCCTGTCGGCGGAGATCAACTTTGCTGCCGCGAAGCTGGCGCGTGCCAGCGCCGATAAGTGGACCGCGCAGACGCCGGATAAACCGCGCTATGTAGCCGGCGTGCTCGGCCCAACCAACCGCACCGCGTCCATTTCGCCGGACGTTAACGACCCGGCGTTTCGTAATATCTCCTTCGATCAGCTGGTTACTGCCTATCGCGAATCAACCCGCGCGCTGGTGGAGGGGGGAGCCGATCTGATCATGATCGAAACGGTGTTTGATACCCTCAACGCCAAAGCGGCGATCTTCGCGGTAAAAGAGGAGTTCGACGCGCTGGGCATCGATCTGCCGATCATGATCTCCGGCACCATTACCGACGCTTCCGGGCGTACGCTCTCCGGG
>Ga0268254_10001143_pt1 | contig 10554 bp, 10 predicted proteins | sample AgamicOrSfrz_FD_200251 | JGI IMG/M metagenome (GOLD analysis project Ga0268254, IMG submission 200251) | Agave microbial communities from Guanajuato, Mexico - Or.Sf.rz (v2) (version 3) | ecosystem: Host-associated > Plants > Phyllosphere > Phylloplane/Leaf | place: Guanajuato, Mexico... | reverse complement strand
AATCTGGCCTTTGCACATTGCCTGTCTTCTAATAGTACTCTGCCTTTTCCCTTCACCATGGGGATATCCGGGGGAGTCAGTTTCATGGTTTAAAATTCTGGCAAACCTTTTTCTGATACATGCATGGATTCCATACGCGAAATATTTTTTTTCTCTGAATGGTCCTTCATGGAGTATATCTGTCGAACTGTTTTTTTATGTTCTGTTCCCCTTCCTAATATATAAATTCAAAACGAACTGGCATTTTAAACTAGCGCTGGCATTTATGACTGGCTTAGCAATCGTGATGGCTGTACAAAAAATGGCATTCCCTCTACTTCAATACGGCGATCCTCTTATGGGTCCTAATCAGTGGGCGGCAGGGATATTACCACTAGTAAGACTAACTGAATTTTTGTCCGGCATTATAGCTTGTGCATTATGGCTAAGAATCAGGAACAAGCTAGTCGCAAGCTCACTGTTATTCACGATTTTAGAAGTTGCATCACTTTTATTAGGTTTGTTTACTTTATGTTGGTTGCCGCACCTAATTTCAGTAACTTTCGATGGATATGTGTTAGGTAGTTGGTTAACAAGGACTTTTGCTGCGCCTATGTTTGCTTTCATTATTGCAGTTTTTGCATTTGGAAGGGGTGCGCCATCTAGGTTTATTGGCTGCAGGTGGATGGTTATCTTGGGAGAAGCGAGCTTTTCGCTTTATATGACACATGAAATTATCGCTCGTTACATTGCTAACTACGCTCCATCATTACTCTTTAGAGATAGTTATTGGTTAGGCCCCTTGGTTTTCTGGTCCCTGTGTCTTTTGGTTTCTTTTATGACATGGATGATAATTGAGCGTCCATGCAGGAAATTTATTCTAGCCAGGTTCGATAATCATATCAGAAAAAATAAAATGTTCGATTCATCACAGAGTCATAAGGTTGCTTAGTGAGATGGGTGGATTAACCACCCATCATTAGCTTACCAGGCAATTTTCAAAGCCTGATCAAACTGGGGGGTTGACCAATCTATTTCACGGGCATTTTTGGTATCAATCCGACTGAGGATGAGCCTATAATTCTTCCACGGGGTTAGTTGCGTTGTCTCCTCGTCCGTTGACATACCCAGATCGACAGCATTCTGTATGAAAGAAATGGCCTAACTCGCATCTGCTATCAGATTTGTTTTTTGTTGCCTGAATCGTTGCATGATAAAGCGAAGATGGTCAGGTAAAGTCTAGCTGACTCACGAGAGTGGATTACATCATCATACTGTTAGTGCGGAATTGAGCGCAAAGGTCGCGCGCGGCACACCTTTGCGAGTAGTAAGTATTGATAGCAGTTTTCAGATCGACGGACGAAAATCGTCGTCATCATCCAGAATTGTTGCAGTCAATTTTACCCAGCACGATGACGCCCTCCAGCCCTTCCCCGTCTATCGTTACGCCGTCCTGCGTAATCAGCCCGGAAGCGAACAACTTGCCCACCATCGGGTAGTCGTCATACTGAAACGCTACTTCATTGCCTGGATTCATCTTTACGCCGCGTTCGACGATGAAAAAACCGTCAGGCGTTTCAACGCGGAACGCGCTAGTGGAAGGATGCCCTAATCCTTCTTCTATGTATTCAGCCCCCATGCTCATCCCACATATCCCATATTACGCAAGCCACACGTTTTATTCTTCCCGCTATCTGTCACAAGCTCAAAGAAAAACGCCTGATACCGTTTGATCCAGCGGTTATACTCCTCAAAAGGCTGGTGATGAATCTAGTTTTCGAGCACCGATCAAAAGTCATTGGTTCTCACGACCCGCCGACTTTTAGCATCAAGCTTGATCGCATCATTGAAAACTGCGGTGATTTCATAATTGCGAGGTACAAGGTCGCCCTAAAATCACTGTTTATAAACGCAGTAATATTGGGGTCGGATTTTGGCAAGCTGCTGCAGTCAGGATTTTTGTAAAGCCTAGGTTGGTACGGGATATTTTCTGGATAAGCAAGACGCGAGTGGTTAAGATTTAATCGCCGAAGAGATTACAAACGGTGTGGCATATGTCTGCTATCCTTCAGGGAATTTTAATGTTTCAAAGAGGACTAATGAAAAAAATTTTATGTTGTTGGCAGCGTTCTTCATTCCTTTGCTTTCCTCTGGTAATGACAACGATGTTATGAACTCCACAGAAGCCCGGTACTGTTAGTCGCTTTCAAACAGCGTATTGAACCTCTATCCATCGCCTGATGGGTTCATTGGTTACTGTATTCTAAGTGATGGTCGAACGGTTGAAATTGATGAGCTTTATAAAAAACATCCTGCTGGCACCTCAACACACTAATCCCAGCCGTAGCCTACTAAGACCTGAAGCTGATCATCTAATAAATTCAATTCATCAAATAAAAAAGTGATAGTAAGCGCAAGCGTTTGCAACGCATTTAGAATGCCGTAAAGATGTTAACCGCAAACTCTCTCGTGCTACTGACCAAATTTGCGATTGCAGTAGGCCCAAAGAATTATCTGGATGCTTATGTAGATTCCGAACAGACTTAAGAAGAATTTTATTTGGTAAAGGTACTTAGTCACAGTAGATTTATGATGATCGGTTAAGTAAGGATCTGTCTGGTTCGCCCATATAGTTCCCCTAACATTCTCTTTAGCTAGTTAGAAAAGTCTAACGTAACTAACAGATTCTTAGATAGTCTCAAATTATCCATAAATTCCTCTTGACTATAAAGACTAAAATATTAGTATCATATAAGGAAAGATACGAACTTTTACTACTTGTTAGCGAGATATAGCATGAATAACGAATATGATGAATTTGAAAGTATCGGAGATAATTGCGAATTTGCGTTTTTTTTGAGAGAATCAGGGTGTGATGATGGCAGTATGTTTCGTTGGACACTTATAAAAAATTACGAAAGTTTTTTAAATCTACTTAATAACGATTTTAAGAATATCTATAAATATGAAAACCTCGTACCGTCTTGGCAAGATATGGTACTAGACAAATCATGCGATATTTGTTTCCACACCACAATGTATAGTGATAACATTTCTGATCGTTGGCAGTGGAGATTCCCTGAAGAAAAAAATAGAGAAATTCATGGCAATGAGCTTGAGAAGATTGAATACCTCGTCGAGAAATTTAAAAAAGGTGTTTCTTCAGGTAATAAAACTTATGTACTTAAAAACAATTCTAACAACCTCGATGATTTGGCACTTAGAGTCTCTAACTACTTGCTAAGTAAAGGGAAATGCAACCTTTTGTATGTAAAAGAAGCTGATAGAAGTAATTCACCTGGAAGCGTCCGTAAGCTTGCTGATAATTTCTTTGTGGGCTTTATAGATAGGTTTGCTGATTATAGTCGCGCTAATGAGTATTCGCGTCAAGGATGGGAGTCGCTTCTAAAAAGTTATAATGCATTAAAATAACTGGGCAGCGCTTTAGGCGCTGCTTGTATTATCAACCGGCAGAAAAAAATACAGTTTTATGGTATTGGTTCAACAGGGAATACTTATATACTGCCTCATTCTTGTAATAAGAGTTTGGGAAGAAATTGACTTCCTTGCCAAGTAGGGATCCTAAAATTGCAACATGAAGCCTATCCGTATTAATAATACTGTATTCTTCTAAAAAGTTAATCATGCACCTGGTTGAATTTCTCGCCAAAAACTCATTATCCCAGTAGTCTCCGTTCCATGTTAAAGATATATCATGGTTATCTTCTTTATAGTCTTTTGTTAATGACTCTGAATCAGTTCGATAACAATTAGCTATCCCTTTGAAAGGCTCAACACATGACAGGTAAGAAGGTAAGTCTAAATAAAATGCCATATCATCAGCCAGAAACACACTTTCTTCCGCCTTGTATCCTAGTGAAAGAATATATTCAAAAGATGTTCTTTCTCTGCAACAAACAATAAATTTATCAAGGCCCTCTTTAAAGAAATCCTCATAGCCTCTGACAGTTGAAGGCATTATGATAACCTTGGCGAATTTATCTTTATGATTTAGAATAAAATCCTTACCCTCTGCGTACAAGCCTTCAATCAGATTGCCACCACCACCGAAAATTAAAATATCCTTACTGGAATCGTAATGATTTGAAGCGCGATACTGGTCATAATTTAACCCACTTTGCTTAAAAAAATCATACGTAGCAGAAGCTATGACTCCATCACCTGCGTTACCTGGGTTAGCCTTGTAGACAAGATTATACTTAGAATGATAAAGTTTTAGTAAAGATTCAAAACCTAAATCGTTAGATGTCATTTGTTTACCTTAAGTGGCTGGTGTGTTGGTGGCTTCCCGAACGCTTTAGTAGCAGAACTCTTTGAATTCAGAACTTTTCATTTGCAGCATATCTCGATTAGGAAATTTTACAATGAAGAAGATTCTTATTATGACACCGGATATTGAAGGGCCGGTCAGAAATGGTGGTATTGGAACGGCGTTTACAGCCCTAGCTACCACACTAGCCAAAAACGGTTTCGACATCGACGTACTATATACAAGTGGTGATTACACGGAATCCACTGCCAAGTCATTCAAGGACTGGTCTCTTTATTATAGTAAACATGGCGTCAACCTTTTAAGCACACAAATAACCAATGAAATTAACATAGACGCTCCATATTTTAGAAAAAAAAGTTATTCGATATACCTATGGCTGAAAGAGAATAACATTTATGATGTTATCATTTCATGCGAATGGCAGGCGGACCTATATTACTCATTGCTTATAAAAAAACAAGGTCTAAACTTTACAAATACAAAATTTATCATTAATACTCATAGTTCAACTTTATGGTCTGATGAAGGTAATTATCAATTACCTTATGACCAAAATCATTTAGAACTTTATCACATGGAAAAATGTGTCGCTGAGATGGCTGATGAAATTGTTAGTCCTTCGCAATATCTTTTCGATTGGATGCAAGCTAAAGGTTGGAATCTTTCTAATAAGAAAACTGTTATTTTAAACTGCGCACCCTTTCAAAGCTTTGAAAAGTCCCAAAAAACACCTAACATTGAAGATGATGTGCCATTAAAAGAAAAAATAGAATTAGTTTTTTTTGGCCGTTTAGAAACGAGAAAAGGTCTTGATATTTTTCTTCGAGCTTTAAAAAACTTAAGCAGTGATGATAAAAAAAACTTAAGGGCTGTAACCTTCCTAGGTAAGAAGGTCAATTTGGGTTCTATAGACTCTGAGACCCATATAAGAAATAGCACACGGCATTTAGAGCTGCCTGTCAATGTTATAACTGATTATGACCGCACCAACGCAAATGAATATATAAAAAGAAAAAATGTTCTTGTTATAATGCCGTCTTTAGTTGAAAATTCACCTTATACGGTTTATGAGTGCTTAATAAATAATGTTAACTTCCTTGCCTCTTCGGTCGGTGGTATTCCTGAATTAATACCGAGGAAAAATCATACCGAAACTTTATTTCAACCTAACCCAGTTGATCTTTATGGAAAGATACATTCACGCTTAAAAAAATTAAAATGTGACACCCAGCTCATAGCTGATCCTAAAGATATAGAGAAAAGCTGGGTACAAGTAGTTAGTGCGGATTTTTTTGATACTACAAAAAAACTTTCTGAAGGTGAATTACCTTTGGTAAGCGTTTGTATTACTCATCATGATAGGCATCATTTACTACAACAAGCCATTGCTTCAATAAAATCCCAGACCTATCCAAATATTGAAGTTGTTATCGTTGATGATGGGAGTGTTGATGAGGAATCTCATAAGTATCTTGACTTAATCGAGTCTGATTTCAACACAAGGAATTGGAAAATCATTCGCAGTTCCAATAATTACTTGGGTGCAGCTAGAAATCTTGCCGCTAAGCATGCATCGGGTGATTTTTTGCTTTTCATGGATGACGATAACGTGGCTAAGCCACATGAGATAGAAACTTTTCTAACTGCAGCAGTTAACACTGGTGCAGATATCTTAACTACCCCAAGTGATTTAGTGTTTAATGAAGAATATCCTTCACCCTTTAGAAAAATGACGCATTGCTGGCTTCCACTTGGTCCGGACTTGAATATAGCAAGTTTCAATAATTGCTTTGGTGACGCAAATGCATTGATCAAAAAAGAAACATTTCACAGCGTTGGAGGATTTACTGAAGATTACGGTTTAGGCCATGAGGATTGGGAGTTCTTTACCAAAGCTGTTTTAAAAGGTCATTCTTTACAGCTAGTTCCAGAACCTCTCTTTTGGTATCGCGTAGCAAATTCAGGGATGTTACTTAGCGGTAATAAATCTAGGAATAACTACCGCAGCTTCCGTCCATTTATGGAAGAAGATGTTAGATACAACTTTGCATTGGGTTTGATGCCCGCTTACATGCAAAAAATTTCTGAGCTGGAACTCGAAATCAATAGACTGCAAAGTTTAAACTCATCTCATTCACTGGGTAATAAAATCAACCATCTTCAGCATGATATTGAATGGCTTATCTCGCAGCAAAAGGACGGTTGGGCACATGATAGATTCAATACACTGAATAGCAAATTAGAATTACTAATTTCGCAGCAGCAAGGTGGATGGGCACATGACAGATTCAATGTGTTGAATGATAGTATTTCCCGCGTTCACGTCGATGTTCTTAAAGAGAAACCTTCAACTACTCGTAAAATTTTGAGAAAACTGAAGTCAGCTTTTACTAAAATATAAAATTAAACATTAAAGTTAAAGCCCAGAAAATCTGGGCTTTTTTACTGAATATCTCTAGCCAAAATAACTCATTGCTCTTAAATGTGTTATTACAGATGAAAACACTCTGTATATTTTTCTTAAATTTAAGAGCCGCTGCTTCTACGTTGATGACCATATCCGGATCCACAGCATCCACTTGCACTCTCGCATCCTAAGATACGCAAACTTGCAATGAATTGGAAAAGACGCAAACATTTGCGTATCCAAAAACTTTCCCACAGGTGCTAACCTCTGACAAAAGCCTTTTTACGGTGGATGTCGCCATGGATGTCTCGCCACGCATCGTTGTGGTAATCAATATCATCGCTGTAATAGCTCTAGTTATAGGTCTTGCTTTGTACAAGCACTGGATATGAAGCTTTCCGCACCCAACTTAGCTCGGCGCGGTATACCTCAGCCCCGTCGCTGGGGCTTTTTTGTGCTCAAATCTAAATAAAAGGTTCATTTGACAAAAGCTCTTCTTGACAATTTTAAGGTTATTCCTAACATCAAGCTTAACCTTTCCTTACAGATTCCTTTCAGATGGCAAATCAAGATTTTTTCAGGCTCATTATGTGCACTTGTGGCGTTAGCGCCTTGATTATGATATTGAAAAATAGAAATTTATTTTACTACCATGGGCTTTTTGTCGTGTTCGTTTGTGTTTGGTTGTGGAGTGAGTACGACTGGTATAGCGAGAGAAGGGAGAAGGTAAAATAATGAAGAGGCTCTCTGGTCTTGATGGCCTCAGAGGTTTGCTTGCTTTAGGCGTGGCATTGTCGCACTCATATAGCCATTTTACCGGCTGGCATACCGGCTATGATATCTTTCACAATCCAGACTATGCCGTTGATATCTTCTTCATACTATCTGGAATAGTGCTTTATCACTCTTACTTGCAGAAATTCACTTCCGGCTCGGTATCCTCTCTGGAATTCTTCATCATTCGAATATTCCGCCTCTACCCTCTTCATATAGTGGCAGTGATGCTTGTTCCGCTCGCGCTCTATGCCTCTACGGGTAGCTTTTTCCCTGCATGGCTGGGGCCAGTAACGCCTTTTAATATCATTGGTGACCTAACTCTAACAAACTCTCTGGGGATTGGATTCATTCCAAAAACGAACGTCCCGAGCTGGTCAATATCGGTTGAGCTGTTCGCCGGAACGTTTATTATTTTACTCAGCTTCCTTCACAGAGCTATGCCGTGGATTACTGCTGTAGCAGTCGTAGGCTTATGCCTTGCCATCGGAGTTAACGTTAAGGGCGCCTCTCAGGCGGCTTTCCCACTCCTGAGCGATGGCGTAATCAGGTGCTTGCTTTGCGTTTCTCTGGGTATTTGCGCCTATCAGTTAACGATGTGGCGCGCTGAATGGCTGAAGGCTAATCAGGCTTTGGCGTCAGTATTCATCTTCTGTGTTTTTATGCTGACGCTCATCATACTGTTCGGTATGAATATCACGCTGCCAGCTTATCTGCTTATCACACCTGTCGTCGCGCTCGCAGTGGCTGCTTTGCCGCACGTAGAATGTGATGCGCGTAAGTTCCTTGAATCAGACAAGCTCGCCTTCCTTGGCAAGATATCCTTCTCTCTTTACCTCATGCACACGCCTGTGGTTTATTCGATGCTGTGGTTGAAAGGAAGCTCACTGGATTCCAATATCATCTTCGCTACTCTTGCGGTGGCAATAGCTGCTGGCATATCTGTGCTTACGCTTAAATATATCGAGCTACCCTGCTATGAGGCGGGAAAGAAGTTGATGAAATCTCGCGTTATTAGCACTGCCAAAAAAGTAAGCCCCTTATAAGGGGCTTTTTTCAGCCTGCGTCACTGATGTAATGCGCAGTAAACTCTGTCCCGCTGGCGCTAATCGCACCGTCTCCGGTGGAGACGGTGATTTTCATGAATAACGCATCGCCGGCCACCACGTTTACTTCTGAGTTCAGGCATCCAGCAATCGCTGTATTGCTGTAGGCGGGGATGGTCTGAAACACAACATCTTCGTTAGCTACACTGGCTCTACCCCTGACAACTGTCAGGTAAATCGTGGCACCAGTGGTAAGGCCGGTAACGTGCAACTTGGTGCTGACAGCGACACGCCCTGAAATGCGGCAGTACTTATAACCCATCGTCGCAGCGTTGGTTACATCCATCGTCTTCTGCGGGTCGCGCTGAGAAGTTGAAAGCCATGCGACCGACAAGGTTGGTGTTGGGATAGCTTATCAGCGTGTAGCTCTGGAACGTTGCTTCAGAGTCAGCAAAGAAAACATCGTTGCGGGATGAATAGCCGTTTTGGTCGTAAAGGTCGGTGATGACGATACCTCCCGGATTTTCGCCAGAGCGGAAGAACACGAAGTTATTGTTATAGCAGCCAACTACGAAATTTTTTCCCGGTCCATCGTTGTAGATGTTTACCTCAAAGTTGCCGCCTACAAATTTAATACCCCTGCAGCGGTCAAGAAGAACAGCGCCAACTGTTAGGCTGACACCATAAATGCTGCAGCCGCTGAACGTGAAGCCCGCGGTCTGCGCAACCATGTTGACGTTATAAACCGCGTTGTGGGCAATGGTCATTCCTACGCACTGGCCATGATTGGCGTTGGTGTCAACTTCCGGGCTCGTGAAGCCCTCTTGATTATCGACAAGCATACCGCCAATAAACTGGCTGTTGCCGACAGAGGTTCGGGATCCATGTTGCAGCCCGACACCTTGAAGTTGACCCATGACGTAAATTCACCGACAAGATTTGTGCTGCTCGATGCTGCAACGTATTCGCGACCGCAGTAGCTGAAATAAGCTGAACAGTTAGTTAGCCCACACGGCTTTATTACCGCGCGGCGTCTCTCATGTGCCATTATAGGGCTAATAGAATCCGCGTCCTGAAATACCTGATACTGTTACGTTTTAGACGCGGTAGTTCTGGCATCCACTTTCAAGGAAACCATTCTGGTCCGGATCGGTTGTTGTTCCAGTGCCGATAAGCGTTAATCGACTTTCAACGCTCCAGTCATCCACATTGAAGGCATCAATAAAGGAGGCAGTGGTAGAGTTGCTTTTAATGTGCGCTTCATCGGAGTAAAGACGCGTACCGGTCAGAATGTTGATGGAGCCGGATGAAACGTTATAGAAGTTGCTCAGCTTAACCGGCGGCCCACGGCGATCGCACTGTTAATCGCTACTCGGTCATCCGTAACACCGCCATCTTTAGCACCAGACTCTTCCGGTGTGACGTAATAAAGTCGGAAGCTGGCGCCGTCTGCAAATTGCTGCAGGGTAAGTCCGTCACTGAGGCCAATCATTGAGCCGCCAGTGCTGGAGCTTAATTCCTGACGCAACTGCCTGGGCACGTATTTCAGAACGTTAGGAAAGCTAAATTGCAGCATGCCGTAACTGTCATATACAGACATCGACTCAGATGCGCAGATGGTTTACCGGGTCTATGGCGCCTGGATGTCAGAAAACAATACGGATCAGCTTTCCCTCATCAACACGAAAATGAACGATCTTGTGCTACATACGTGCTTCACTAAAGTGGCCGTATAGTTATTTATAGTATTTTCAGCAATTTACCCGCTTAAACCTGCATATTCATAATATCCGTATAGGCCGCCACCAGCTTATTCCTCACCTGAATCCCCATCTGCATCGAGATAGAGGACTTCTGCATGTCCACCATCACATCGTTCAGCGCGATGCCCGGCTTGCCCATCTCAAAATCCTGCGCCTGCGTGCGAGCGGTGTTCTGCGTATCGCTGATCTTATCCAGCGCCGCTTTCATGGTGGCGGCGAAGTCGACCGGCTGCGTCGCCTCGCTGCTTTTGTTACTGGCCTGCAGCGAAGTCAGCTGAAGCTGCTGTAAAA
>Ga0268254_10001141_pt1 | contig 10575 bp, 10 predicted proteins | sample AgamicOrSfrz_FD_200251 | JGI IMG/M metagenome (GOLD analysis project Ga0268254, IMG submission 200251) | Agave microbial communities from Guanajuato, Mexico - Or.Sf.rz (v2) (version 3) | ecosystem: Host-associated > Plants > Phyllosphere > Phylloplane/Leaf | place: Guanajuato, Mexico... | reverse complement strand
GCGCGGGCACGCCGGACTGGGCGGACTTCTGGCGGCATCGACGGGAATTAGAGGCGCGTGGGTCGCAATGGGCCGATGAACTCGCGGACGTCGGCGATCTGGCAGGCAACCTCGTCGCGCACGTGGCTGCGCGCATGGGCGGCTGACACGGGCGCGCCTGCCCGGCGGCTGGCCAAACCAGCAAAAACTCAGTTAAAATAAGCGGTTATCCGAGCGCAGGCCGCAGTTATGTTACCGCGGACGGCGCTCCACCTGAATCGATCTAATCCGCAGATCAGCAATCCACGGCAACACTGAAGCCAAATTCAATCGTAAGGACCCAGTTTTTATGAAGACCGCACAAGAACTCCGCGTCGGCAACGTCGTCATGATCGGTAACGATGCCATGGTCGTGCAACGTGCCGAATACAACAAGTCCGGCCGTAACTCAGCGGTCGTGAAAATGAAGTTCAAGAACCTGCTGACGAACGCCGGCATGGAAACGGTCTACAAGGCCGACGACAAGTTCGACGTCGTCGTGCTCGAGCGCAAGGAAGTGACGTACTCGTACTTCGCGGATCCGATGTACGTCTTCATGGACGCCGACTACAACCAGTACGAAGTCGAAGCCGAAATGATGGGCGACGCGCTCCACTATCTCGAAGACGGCATGGCTTGCGAAGTCGTGTTCTACAACGAGAAGGCCATTTCCGTCGAACTGCCGACCACGCTGGTTCGCGAAATCGTCTACACGGAACCGGCCGTCAAGGGCGATACGTCGTCGGGCAAGGTGCTGAAGACCGCGAAGCTGCACACCGGCTTCGAACTGCAAGTGCCGCTCTTCTGCAATATCGGCGACAAGATCGAAATCGACACGCGCACGAACGAATACCGCAGCCGCGCCTAAAGCGGCATCGCGTAAGCCTTACGCCGACCACGCCCGGCGCCGGGCGGCGGTGACGGAACCGCCGGTCAAGGCTGTCAATGAAAGCGCCCCATCGCGGGCGCTTTTTCTTTTGCATGAATTTTTTGACAAATTCAGGCAAACTTTACCGCTTGAAAGCAATTGTTTTGACGCAGCAAGCCGGCCTTTCCCTCGCCTATGTTGCTGTTTTTGTTGTAACTACATGGCCGTACCGTGCCGCGCGAGCTGGTTTTACAATTTGGCACAATTCCTGCTTTATCCGCGCATCGGGACTAAACACGGCACCAGATGCACTTCCAGCGCTTCCGCTTTGGCCAATGGACGATCGTTGCGGCGCTTGCGCTGCCTGCTTTCGCGTTGACGGCGGGATGCCAGTCCGCCGCGACCGACGAGCCGGCCGCAGATTACGCATCGGACGCCTCGGTGACCGCGCGCGTGAAAGCGGCATTGCTTGCCGATCCGGGATTGAAATCGCTCGCGGTCAGCGTGGCGACTTATCGCGGTGTCGTTCAGTTGTCCGGTAACGTGAATTCGGAGGAACAGATTCAGAAGGCCGTCGCCGTAACCCGCAGCGTGTCGGGCGTGCAATCCATCAGCAACGATCTGCACATCAAGCCGCAATGACGCAGTAGTCGATACCCAAGCGCAGGACAAGAACAAACCGCAGCGGGATCCAACGCGCCGCGCAGTCGAAGCATGACAACGCGCCGCAGCCCGCCCACGAGCGCCCGAGTTCCAAGCATCGCCCTTGACCGGCGACGCATGCTGCAACGGCAATTACAGTCTCTTTTGATACGTTGTGTCTGCCATGCCACACGCACTGATTGTCGAAGACGATCCCAACAGCCTGTCCGGCCTGTCCGCGATCCTGTCGGCGGACGGCTTTTCCGTCGATACCGCGACCACGCTCGCCGAGGCGCGCGCCGCGCTGACGCGCTTCATCCCCGATGTCGTACTGATCGACCTCAACCTGCCCGACGGCAGCGGCCTCGATCTGCTGCCGAGCCTGCCGTCGCAACCGCCTGACGGAGCGCTGCCCGTCATCGTGATGACCGGTAACGCGACGGTCGAAAGCGCGATCGAAGGGTTGCGGCACGGCATCTGGGATTACTTGCTGAAGCCGGTCAACATCCCGCGTTTGCGCAGCCTGCTGGCGCGGATTCCTCGTCCCTACGAGTTGACCGAGGAAGTGCAGTCGCTGCGCTCGACGCTGCGCGAGCTTGGCCATTTCGGCGACATGCTCGGCCGCAGCGCAGTCATGCAGCAGGTCTACGATCAGATCGAGCACACCGCGCCGACCGAGGCCGCCGTGCTGATCTGCGGCGAGCCGGGCACGGGCAAGAAGCTGGCGGCGCGCACCATTCACCAGTTGAGCCGCCGCCGCAAGGGACCGTTCGTGAGTTTCGACTGCTCGACCGCGCGCGCTGACGGCACGCACCGCTCGATGGAAAGCATCCTCTTCGGCCACGAGCGCAATGCGTTCGCGGGCGCGGAGAATCGCGAGCCGGGCCTGCTCGAGCAATCCGGCGGCGGCACGCTGTTCCTCGACCAGATCGATTCATTGCCCGCCCCGCAGCAGGAAGCGCTGTTGCGCGCGCTCGATTCGCAGACGTTCATGCGCGTCGGCGGCAGCAATCGCATCATGACCGACTTCCGCCTGATCGCATCGTCGCGTACGCCGGCGCGCGATGCCGTGACGAGCGGCGCGCTGCGCGAGGACCTGTTCCAGCGGCTGTCCGCGTCGTCGATCGTGCTGCCGCCGCTGCGCGAACGCGACGACGACATCGCGCTGATGGCCGAGCAATTCGTCGATGAACTCAATCGCGAGAATCACATCGCCGGAATCACGAGCGGATCGCCGAAGCGCATCAGCCCGTCGTTCCTGCGCGAGTGCATCGCGAATGACTGGCCGGGCAACGTGCGCGAAATGCGGGATCGCGTGCGGCGCGCGTACCACGCATCGGGCGAAACGATCGAAACGCTGCGCGCCGACGAGCAAGGCGGTCCGGGCGGGCGCGGTCTCAACGGCAGCAGCGTGCAGGTGACGGTCGGCACGGCGCTCGCGGATGTCGAAGACATGCTGATTCGCGCGACGCTCGAAGCGGTCGGCGGGACGCGGCATCGCGCGGCGACGCTGCTCGGCATCAGCCCGAAGACGCTCTATAACAAGCTGCAGCGGATGAAGCTGGAACCGTAGGCTTCACAGCCGCCGAAAAAGAACGCCACGGCAGTTTGCATGCCGTGGCGTTTTTTTGCGTCCATCCGACGGACTTCAGCCCAACGCGCTCGCGATCAAAGCCCGCGCCGCCCGATATTCCGGCTGATTCTGCAGCTTGCTCCAGCGCAGCGCCTTGCCGCGCGGACGCATCTGCCGGATGCGCTGCTGCGATGCCTTCGACGGCGTAAAACGCAGTTGCTCCAGCACCTTGCCCGCCTCCTCCGGCTGATTGCAGATCAGCACCATGTCGCAGCCCGCCGTCAGCGCGGCCGTCGCGGCTTCGGTAAGCGTGCCGCCCGCGCGCGCGGCTTCCATCGAGAGGTCATCGCTGAAGATTGCGCCGTTGAAGCCCAGCTTGCTGCGCAGAATGTCCTGCAGCCAGATACGCGAAAAGCCGGCGGGCTTCTCGTCGACTTGCGTGTAGATCACGTGCGCCGGAATCACCGACGCAAGCGACAGCCCGAGCCAGTCGTAGGGACGCACGTCGGCGGCGAGGATTTCATCAAGCGGGCGATCGTCGGTCGGCAGCGCGACATGCGAATCCGCCGATGCGAAGCCGTGCCCCGGAAAGTGCTTGCCGCAGTTCGCCATGCCGGCGAGCGCGAGGCCGTGATTCAGGCTCTTGGCCAGCATCGTCACGACGCGCGGATCGCTGTGCAGCGCGCGATCGCCGATCACCTGCGACTGGCCGTAGTCGAGATCGAGCACCGGCGTAAAGCTCATGTCGATGCCGCACGCGCGCAACTCCGACGCGAGCACGTAGCCGAACGCAGTCGCCGCTTTGGTGGCTGCGAGCACGTCCTTGTCCCACAACGCGCCGAGCTTGCCGGGCGCGGGCAGCACCGTGAAGCCATCGGTGCGGAAGCGCTGCACGCGCCCGCCTTCGTGATCGACGGCGATCAGGATGTCATCGCGCACCGCGCGGATCGCATCGGTGAGCGCGACGAGCTGCGCGCGGTCCTCGAAATGGCGCTTGAAGAGGATGATGCCGCCCGTCATCGGATGCGTGATGCGCTCGATATCCGCGTCGGAGAGCGTCGTGCCGGCGACGTCGAGCATGACGGGGCCGGGAGTGCGTTTCATCGGATTCAATTGGTTTTCTTGTGGTGGTGAGTTGTGCTGTCACGCCTTGTCGGCGACTTCCGCGACGACGAAGGTCACCGCGTAGTCACGCTCGTCGGTGACGGTAACTTGCGCGGTGATGCCGCGTTGCGCGAGCCATTCGGCCAGTTCGCCCGACGCCACGACGACCGGCTTGCCGCTGGGCTCGTTGAGCGTTTGCAGCGCGCGCCATGTCATCGGCCAGCGCATGCCGAGGCCGATCGCCTTCGAGAACGCTTCCTTGGCGGAAAAGCGCGTCGCGAGAAACGCGAGACCGCGCACTTCCGAGCGGGCGCGGCGTGCGTGATAGATGCGCAGTTCGTCGGGGCCGAGCACTTTCTCGGCGAAGCGCCCTTTCGTGCGCTCCATGACCGCCGCGACGCGGCTTACTTGCACGAGATCCGTGCCGATTCCGTAGATCGCCATGATGCCGCGCTCAGCGTTTTGTTTGCGACGCGAGCCGCGATGCGACCATGATCGCCTTCATCTCGCGCACCGCGTTGTCCCAGCCGGCGAAGATCGCGTGCGCGACGATCGCATGGCCGATGTTCAGTTCGACGATGCCATCGAGCGCGGCGATCGGCTGCACGTTCGTATAGTGCAGTCCGTGTCCCGCGTTGACCTTCAGCCCGAGCGAATTGCCGAAATCGACGCTCTTCGCGACGCGCTCGAATTCGCGCTGCTGCGCGGCTTCGTCGTGGGCTTCGGCATAGCGGCCCGTATGCAGTTCGATGACCGGCGCCTGCGCTTCCTTCGCCGCGCGAATCTGCGTCTCGTCCGGATCGATGAACAGCGACACGCGGATGCCCGCATCGGCCAACTGTTTGCACGCGGCCTTCACCGATTGGAACTGGCCGGCGACGTCGAGGCCGCCTTCGGTCGTCAACTCCTGGCGCTTCTCCGGCACGAGGCAGACATCGTGCGGCTTGATCTCGCACGCGATGTCGAGCATCTCGCGCGTCACCGCGCATTCGAGGTTCATCCGCGTCTTGAGGAGCGGTCGCAGCGTGCGGACATCGGCATCGACGATATGACGGCGATCCTCGCGCAGATGCAGCGTGATCGCGTCGGCGCCTGCTTCCTCGGCGGCGAGCGCGGCGCGAATCGGATCGGGATAAGACGTGCCGCGTGCATTGCGCAAGGTGGCGACGTGATCGATGTTCACGCCGAGATCGATCACGCTCGCGGGCGATGAGAGAAAGAAGCTCATAGATTTTGCAGGTCGATCAGAATCTGACGGGTGGCGAGCGGCGCGCCGCCCAGGTGATAGTTCAGCAGGAAGCGCATCAGCGTCTTGCTTTGCACGGCGGTCTGGGCGCTGCCGTAGTCGTCGCGCTCCATGTCGATCAGCGTCTGCCCGGCGATGACCGGCCATTGCGGAGGAAAATCGTCGGACGCTTCGCGCACGCCGCGTTCCGGATCGAACGTGTAGCGGCCTTCCGCGACCACACTCTCGCGCGTGACCGTGCGCGTGAGCGCCATCGCATAACCGGTTTCGCGCAGCAGCACGCGCTCGAACGAGCGCAGCACCTGCACCGCCGGTTCGCCATGCGCGAGGCGCGAGAGCGTGAGCACGTAGTGATTGAAAAGCGCGGGATGCGCGTCCTCGCGGGCGCAGAACTTCACGAGCAGTTCGTTGACATAGAAGCCGCAGAGCAGCGCGTCGCCGGTCAAAGGCAGCATGCCGCCGACCCATTCCGCCGTAGTCAGCGTGCGGACTTCGCCCTTGCCCGTCCACGAGAGTCCGAGCGGCTGGAAGGTCTGCAGCACGCCGCGCAGCGCGGAGTGCGGACGCTTCGCGCCCTTCGCGACGAGCGCGATACGCCCGTGATCGCGCGAGAAGACATCGATGACGAGACTCGTCTCGCGATAGGGATAGCTATGCAGCACGAAGCCCGGCTGTTCGTTGACGCGAAAGTCGGAGCGCGGCGCAGCGCGCGGTTTCGGCTTGTCCGCGCCGCCGGTGGCGGACGAAGGCGCGCGGCGGCGCTTCGCCACGGCCCGCGCGGGCCGCTCGGGTTGCGCGGTGGCGTCGAGGTCGTCGTCAGGACGACCGTCGGCCGGCGGAGTCATCCACGCGTCGCTGGTGCCGGCGTCCATGATTTCGGTCCATGCGTCATTCGTAACCGTATGCGCGCAAGCCTGCTTCGTTGTCCGCCCAGCCGCTCTTCACCTTGACGAAGGTCTCGAGATACACGGGGCCGTCGAAGAGCTTCTCCATGTCGAGCCGCGCCTCGGTGCTGATCTGCTTCAGTTTCGCGCCCTTCTGCCCGATGATCATCGCCTTGTGTCCGTCGCGGTCGACGAGAATCGTCGCGAACACGCGGCGCAGGCGGCCTTCGGTTTCGAATTTGTCGATGAGCACGGTGCTCGTGTACGGCAACTCGTCGCCGGTCCAGCGGAAGACTTTCTCGCGCAGGATCTCGGCGGCGAGGAACCGCTCGCTGCGGTCGGTGAGGTCGTCTTCGCCGTAGATCGGCTCGCCTTCCGGCAGATACGGCTTGATTACCGACATCAGGCGCTTGATGTCCTCCGGATGCTTCGCCGCCAGCGGCACGATCTCGCGAAACTCGCGCAACGCCGACATCTGCTGCATGAACGGAAAGAGTGAATCTTTATCGCCGACGCGGTCGAGCTTGTTCGCGATCAAGAGCGTGGGCGTGCCGGCCGGAATGAGGTCGAGCACCCGCTGATCATCAGGGCCGAAGCGGCCGGCTTCGATGACGAAGAGAATCGCATCGACCGAACTGAGCGTCGACGTCACCGCGCGATTCAGCGAGCGGTTGAGCGCGCCGCTGTGGCGCGTCTGGAAGCCGGGGGTATCGACGAAGATGTACTGCGCGTCGTCGATCGTGTTGATGCCGGTGATGCGATGGCGCGTCGTCTGCGCCTTGCGCGAGGTGATGCTCACCTTCTGGCCGACGAGCGCGTTCATGAGCGTCGATTTGCCGACGTTGGGCCGGCCGACGATGGCGACCGTGCCGCAGCGGAAACCGGAAGATGTGGGAGCGTTCATAGTGTGTGCAGCCTGGATTCGTTGGCGCGTCTAAGCGAAAGACGCAATGCGCGTGCGCGCGTCAGTGGCCGGCGTCGGCGGCGCGCACGACTCGGCTGGCCGGTGCGTCGGGACTCGCGCCGCTATTCGTTTCGGACTCGTCGCGCTCCGTGGGTGACTCTGCCGCTTCGCCCTTCGCCGCCTTCTCCGGACGATGAATCACGTGCCGTTCGGGCTTGTCGGCGGCGGCAAAGGCCCCCGCGGACGGTTCGACGTGTGTCGCGCGGATCACGGCGAGCGGCGCGGTCTCGTGCGATTCGTCCGCCGCGTGGCTGCGATGACGATCCCGTTCGCGCCGGTCCGGCGAGCGCAAATCGAGCGCGGCCTGCACGCCGATTCCGTCCGGCATCATGTCTCCCTGGGCGAGCTTCGCCGCCCGCGCGCCCTTGCGCTTCGGCTTCACGCCGAGCGACGGCGCGGCGGCGGCCACCTCGTCGAGCGCCTTTTTCGCCGCGGCCTGTTCCGCCGCACGACGGCTCGCGCCCGAACCCGACACTTTCACGTCGAGCTTCGGCACCGAGCATTCGACTTCGAACTGCTGGTTGTGGGCAGCGCCATGCGTCGCCACGACCGTGTATGTCGGCAGCGCGATCTTGTGCCCTTGCAGATATTCCTGCAGCAGCGTTTTCGCGTCCTTGCCGATGGTGCGCGGATCGATGTGATCGAGCACCGGCGTGTACAAACGCTTGATGACGGTATGAGCGGCGTCGAAACCGCCATCGAGGAAGATGGCGCCGAAGATCGCTTCGAGGGTATCCGCGAGAATCGACGGGCGGCGGAAACCGCCGCTGCGTAATTCGCCTTCGCCGAGACGCAGCTCTTCCGAGACGTTCAGTGCCTGCGCGATCTCATAAAGCGATTGCTGCTTGACCAGATTCGCCCGGACGCGCGACAGATCGCCTTCGTCGAGCTTGCCGAAACGCTGGAACAAAAGGGCAGCCACCACGCAATTGAGAACGGAATCGCCGAGAAATTCGAGCCGTTCGTTGTGCGTGGCGCTGTGACTGCGGTGGGTCATCGCCTGGCGCAGCAATTCCGCATTGCGAAATTCGTACCGCAGCCGGCTTTCCAACGGAGAAGAGGGCATGGACAGAGTATAACGCGCCCGCCAAGGCGGCTGATTCCGCCCGGCGGGCCGGGAAAACGCGTGGAGAGACGGTGTTAGCCGCGCTTCTTCAGGCCGTTTCGAAGCGCGCGCCGACGGTGTGACGGCAGCGCGCGCAGTGCATCACTGGAACGAGCCGATGCGCTTCAGGTTGCTGAAGTTCATCCAGATGAAGAACGCGCGTCCGACGATGTTCTTGTCCGGCACGAAGCCCCAGTAGCGGCTGTCGGCGCTGTTGTCGCGGTTGTCGCCCATCATGAAGTAATGGCCCGGCGGCACCTTGCACGTCACGCCTTGCGCGTTGTAGACGCAGTTGTCGCGGTACGGGAAATCGTCCGCGCCGACGACGAACGGCGGCACTTGCGGATTGTTGAGGATGGCATTCTTGCGGCCGTCCAGATCTTCGATGAACTGCTTCGCATAGCCGATGCGCTCGTCGTCGAAATAGTCGGGCAGCGGCGCTTCCGGCACGGGCTTGCCGTTGATCGTGAGCTGCTTGTTCTCGTACGCGACGGTATCGCCCGGCAGGCCGATCACGCGCTTGATGTAGTCGACCGATTCGTCCTTCGGATAGCGGAACACCACGACGTCGCCGCGCGTGAGCGGCTTGCCTTCGGTCAGCTTGGTGTTGGTGATCGGCAGGCGCAGGCCGTATTCGTACTTGTTCACGAGGATGAAGTCGCCGACCAGCAGCGTCGGCACCATCGAGCCCGACGGAATCTTGAACGGCTCCACGATGAACGAACGCACTACGAACACCGCGAGAATCACCGGGAAGAAGCTCGCCGTGTATTCGAGCCACCACGGCTGGCGCAGCCGCTCGTCGCGCAGGCGGGCGCGCGTTTCGGCCGCGTTTTCATCGGCGAAGCGCTCGCCGACGCGTTCCTGCTGGCGGTCGAAGTCGGCCACTGCGACTTCCGCCGCGCGGCGGCGTCCCGGCAGAAAGACCAGCTTGTCGAGCACCCATGCAATACCCGTCACCAGGACGAGGATCAAGAGAATCAGTGCGAAATTCATCAAACGCTTCCGGTTGTTATCGTCGGTTGTTGTTGTTCTGCGCCTCGCGGCGCGCGGACATCATTCGTCCACGCGGAGGATCGCGAGGAAGGCTTCCTGCGGAATCTCGACCGATCCGACCTGCTTCATGCGCTTCTTGCCCGCCTTCTGCTTTTCGAGCAGCTTTTTCTTGCGGCTGATGTCGCCGCCGTAACACTTCGCGAGCACGTTCTTGCGCAACGCCTTGATGTTTTCACGAGCGATGATGTTCGAACCGATGGTCGCCTGAATCGCCACGTCGTACATCTGGCGCGGAATCAGCTCGCGCATCTTGGACGCCACTTCGCGGCCCCGATGCTGGCTTTGCGAACGGTGCACGATGACCGAAAGCGCATCGACCTTGTCGCCGTTGATGAGCATGTCGACTTTAACGACATCCGCCGCGCGATATTCCTTGAACTCGTAGTCCATCGACGCATAGCCGCGCGACGTCGACTTCAGTCGGTCGAAGAAATCGAGCACGATTTCCGCCATCGGGATTTCATAGGTGAGTTGCACCTGGCGGCCGTGATACTGCATGTTGATCTGCTGGCCGCGCTTGTTCGTACACAGCGTGATGACCGAGCCGACGTACTCCTGCGGCATGTACAGGTTCACCGTGACGATCGGTTCGCGCACTTCCTCGATCTTCGGCGGCTCCGGCATCTTCGCCGGATTCTCGACGGTGATCGTGGTGCCGTCGCGCTGCAGGACCTCGTAGATCACCGTTGGCGCCGTGGTGATGAGGTCCATGTCGAATTCGCGCTCGAGCCGTTCCTGCACGATTTCCATGTGCAGCAGACCGAGGAAGCCGCAACGGAAGCCGAAGCCGAGCGCCTGCGAGACTTCCGGCTCGTATTGCAGCGAGGCGTCGTTCAGTTTCAGCTTTTCGAGCGATTCACGCAGCGCGTCGTACTGGTTCGCTTCGACCGGATAAAGGCCCGCAAACACCTGCGGCTTGACTTCCTTGAAGCCCGGCAACGCCTCTTGCGCCGGACGATTCGCGACCGTGACGGTATCGCCGACCTTCGCGGCCGTCAGTTCCTTGATGCCCGCGATCACGAAGCCCACCTGCCCCGCCGACAACTGTGAGAGGTTCGTGGACTTCGGTGCGAACACGCCGAGATGCTCGACCGGATACTGCGCGCCGGTCGCCA
>Ga0268254_10001137_pt1 | contig 10607 bp, 14 predicted proteins | sample AgamicOrSfrz_FD_200251 | JGI IMG/M metagenome (GOLD analysis project Ga0268254, IMG submission 200251) | Agave microbial communities from Guanajuato, Mexico - Or.Sf.rz (v2) (version 3) | ecosystem: Host-associated > Plants > Phyllosphere > Phylloplane/Leaf | place: Guanajuato, Mexico... | reverse complement strand
TACGATGTTGCAAATGCCACTCTAACATAGGGCGGCTTTGTTGAATCATCTCTAATTCTCCTAAAAATCGTTTTTTCCAGGAACCAAAATGGTGCCACTTTAAATCTTTTGTAAAGTTATTTATAACACTTCCATCTTCGACTAATTGATTAAAGAAGTGAGGGAACAATTTCTCAATTGCTTGTTCTCCTCCTTTTAATAAAACATGGGGATGATGACTTTGAGGCACCCTCTTTCTAGGGGCTTTCTCCTCCCACTTTTCCCCAGCTTCTAGAATAATTACTTGCCGAAAAGTATGTGATAGGGCTTTAGCAGCTAGTTTCCCAGCAATGCTTCCTCCGATAACTATTGCTTTCTCCAATATGATTCTCCCCTCAATCTATAATTAGCATAAAACACCATATGGAATTTGTTTTATTATACTTCATAAGAATTACCTTTGAAATGAACTTCTCATAAAATCAAAAGTTTCTAGAACGCTGAAATTTGCATGGAGTGATTTATATAATTATCGATAAACTCACAGTTAATTTCCTCAGGGAGCGTTTCTCTGCATATTATATATATTTGATGTTTTTTCCCTATAAAAAATAATAGTTTTTTTTATTTAATGAACAAATTAAGCTCTTAATAGGACTACTTAATTAAGTTTGTTAGTTGTTTTATTCCATTTATTCAATGTGGTGTAGAAGTTAGTGTGATTATTAATAAAATATGTTGATACAATGTAACTTATATGATTGTAGGAGGTTTCATTCCATTAAATAAAAAAGACTTGCTTTAGATGAAAAGCAAGTTAAAAGAAAGAAGATTGATTTAACAATTTCATTATAATCCAATAAATGTAACATACCATTAAAATATGGTTAAGAAATAATTAAAAGTAAGTTAATTCATAAAAAGGGTAAATTCACTTTCCTGATTTTGAGTGCGTTAAAATAATTTCAATAATTTAAAGAAAATCGGTTGTCTATGTTTCTAAGAATAGGTTTTTACACCAGAACCACTAAAGATATATGAGAGAGGCTCTGATAGTTTAACAAAGTACCTCAACTGTAAACCCTCCAGGTGCCTCTACATAAAATGTATAACCATGTAATTGTTTTGGAGGTTTGACATTAAATCCATCTTCTTTTAACCTTTGATTAATTTTATTTACCTGTTCTTCATTCTCTTGTGGGAATCCAATATGAAAGGTCTTTGGATAATTGACTTTGCTTCCCTTCATTAAAGTTAGTACAAAGCCATCTTCATCATGCATTATAGCAAAACCTTTACCTCTGTTTGCCTTGCATGTCATACCAAAATAAGTTTCCAAAAATTCTTGAGTAGCAGAGACATCTGTAACTGTTAGATTGAGATGATGAATTTTCATGTTTACACCCTTTCTTTAATACATTCAATAATAAGTCTTGCGTCGTATCCTATAAAAACCACTAATTAGATGAATAGTTTACTCTATGAATGTAAATATTTATCTATATCTCTTTTAACCATTCGTTTTACTTCTTCAAAAGCTTTGGTTTGTCCTTCGTAAAATATGAAGCTGTTTAAATCCTTTCTTTTTTCTGCATCCTTAGACCATCTTTCCGACCTTTCAATTAACTTATCAAGTACCTCAACTAACTTTTCATTTTCCACGAATACCCCACCTTTAACTGGGAATTTTACACAACTGGAAGTACCTTAATTTAATTATATTCTTCTTCCTATAGTGATGGTATAATATGGATGATTGTATCAGTGAAAGGGGAGAAAGAGATGAACAAACTTGTATTCAAGCAATTTGAAACCGAAAGAGAGTACTTCCTCAAAACCATAGGGTCTGTTTCTAAGGGTCAAACTGATGTGCAGCCAGATGGTTTCAACAACACAATTCATTGGCATACAGGTCACGTTTTGACAGTTACTGAACAAACTATGTTTGGTTTTCCTCATGCAACAACTCATCTTCCAGCAAACTATATGGAATTGTTCGGGAATGGTACCAAACCAGCCGATTGGACTGGGAATGTACCTACCATGGATGAGCTTATGATACAGCTAAAGGATCAATTAGCTCGTATTCAGCAAATTCCTGCTGAACAGCTAAACGATACCTTGGAAAAGCCATTTCTAGGATGTAATACCTTTGGAGAGCTGGCGGGTGTTACATTGATGCATGAAGCAACTCATATGGGGCAGATTCAAGCAATGAAGCGAATTATTGAACATGTGGGTGTGAAAAACTGAATTTGAAAAAATGATATAACAAAGTTATCAACGGGCATAGCCATTTTCTCTTTTTCTTTACATTAGAAAGGGAGGGTGGGGTTCATGTTATTACCTTGTTTTAAATAAGCTTTCTTCTTCAACTATTGGGGGCATGGCTTTAAGAAAGGGATTGCTGTTGTGATCCCTTTTTATTATGCAAAATGATATGGGTATTTTTTGAGGATTCTAAAATATGTAAGATATAATTAAATTAAATACATTGATAATAGTCTGTAATAAAGGAGTGTATAAATGAAGAAAATCTTTTCCTTTCTAATGATTGTATGGGTGTGCGTATTTGTATCTGCTTGCTCAAGTCAAACAAAATCAGAAACAGAAAGCAAAGCTGATAGCGAGGAAAATTCCACAACACTTAAACCGAATGTAGAAGTTAAAGCTTATAAAGAACCATTAACTAGAGTAGGAGAGAAAGCATCACATCCTCTTGGAATATTTGTCTTGAATCAATTAAGTGAACCAAATACGAAGATTGAAGTAAGTCCACTCCATATCCGAGTGGAACGAGTTAAAGTCGTACAAAGCACTGAAGTAAGTGATCTCGGCAAGTATAACCTGAAAGAACGAGGATTGAATACAGAGAAAATGAATGTGATTCAACTAACAACCACCTTAGAAAATACTTCGAATCAACCACTTGATTTAGGAAAAGGACCTATAAAAACATTAATTTTAAGTAATGGAGAACAAGTTGAAGTGTCTAAAATGAACGCAGACCCCAAAGATCGGAGCATGAAAGCCAAAGAGAAAACTAAGTTTACACTAATCTGTTTCCTATCCCGAGATGCAAAAGACCTAAAGTATGTAAAAGTGATTACAGATGTGGTGCGAGACCAAACGACAAAGAAAGAAGTAAGTCCTCCAAAGACAGTAGAAATCAAAATGTAAGTAAAAAAACAGCCTCTTATGAGGCTGTTTTCTATTTTCTTATGATTAAAATGAACAATATTCAACAACAGGACCAGATGTACCAGTTTTAATAAAATAATCAGGAGCATAACCAGTGTCAAAATCGCCGCGCCACCAATCATCATCCACCCAATCCCAAATTTTACTTCCATTGTAAGATTCACCATTAACATAACAATATAAGTAGAGTTTGTGCCCATCTGGAATATCTGTTTCAGTCCGTGTACCATTTATGGTTGGAGTCTTACGAAGATCTAAACCTGCACCACCAGTCTTTTGAACTGGATATAACCCGTCAGCATGGGTTACGGTTTGGTTTGTAAGTAAAACAACACCAGCTATTGCCACTGAAGCGATGGAGAATGCAACTTTTTTTAACATACGTTACCTCCCATATAATATTTTATTACATTTTTGGATCTCCCATGATGTCTATCAAACTGAGATAAGTAAATACCCGGTTTAGTTTACTAGACACTCAGTTAACCCAAAAATATACAATTCTAGTATAAAATACATTAAAAATCTTTAAAAAACAATAAAAAGAAATAATATTTTGAAAATTGATACTTTTAACTTATGTTAAATGAAAATAAATTCCTAAAGGAATATTAAGATTAACCCTCAAGCGAAATTAATATTTCTTTTATGCATATTCCATCATTCAATGCAAAATTCAAAACCTCAAAATACTTTGATACTCCTTCCTAAATATCTTCATTGGAGAGGCAAAATGTATCCCTTTAGTTACCATAATGTGAGTTATCGGTACTTTTCCAATTTAATGGAAATGTGATATTGTTAAATTATAGATAAAGATTGCTTGTCTTTTTAAAATTTAACGAAATGATTTGAGGTGTAATTTTGGGCCAGCTTACTATTTTAATTATTTGCGCTACCTGCCTAGTCCTAGGAATATTTATAAAAAAGAAGAACGCTTAAAACTACAAATCTTTATGTATATCATATACAGAGCTAGTTTACATAACCATTATTATCGGAAACCATAACCGCCCTAAATATGACTAGAGTATATAGAGTATAAGGTTTATACATCTATAGTTTATTATTTTTTACAATTATTCTATAATTATCCTGAAGACAGCAACATAAAGGAGGAAGATTACATGGCAGAAAGGCAAGCTGGAACAGTTAAGTGGTTCAATGATGAGAAAGGATTTGGCTTTATTACACCAGAAAGTGGACCAGATCTTTTTGTCCATTTTACAGCTATTGAACGGACTAAAGGGAATGAAGGGGTTGTTATTAAAAGCTTAAAAGAAGGGCAAAAGGTTACTTTTGTAGTAGGGAATGGCCAAAGAGGTATTCAAGCAGAAATGGTACGGGTCGAAGGTTAACATAGTACAAGAGTTAAAATATAAACTGGAAATTTATACCATATACAAATCTGGTTTACACAAGGCTATTTCTAGGTGCCTATAAACATAAAAAAGCCTTTAATTAGTATTAAAGGCTCTTCTACAAGTATTCTTTTTCAAACTGACTATAATCAGCTACAACAAACAGTATTAAATATTTTTACTTAAATTAGAAAACTTGTAATAGAAAACAGTTGTATGTAGATCACCATTTGCTGATTTAGCATAGTAGGGGATACGTCCAGCTTCGATGAATCCTAAAGAACTGTATAGATGATTAGATGGGTCTCCCTCTCTTGTATCAAGTACAAGCAATGATCTATTCTCTTTTTCTGCTCTATTTTCAGCTGTCTCCATTAATAAACGTCCGATGCCTTTTCTTCTGAATTTAGGATGAGTCATTAATTTACCAATTTCAGCTCTATGTGCACCATTTTGTTTTGTATCTAGATAAAGTTGAACACTTCCAACTATTTCATTATTGATTGTAGCTATAAATAGAACTACTTCTGATTTTAATGTGTTATTCCAATATTGCTCTGCTTCTACATGCTTTAAAGGTGGCAAAAATCCTATAGATGCCCCATCGTTTACAGTTTCAATTAATAATTCTGAAAGACTGTCTATATAATGATCAATAGATTTTAATTGTTTAATTTCCACAGTAGTAACCAATTAAAAAACCTCTCTTTTCTTTAATATAAATACAATATTGATTAAAATAGGATCACATGCAATCGGAGTGTTAGATGTTCTGACACATTTGTTTAGATACATTGTATTTTCACCTAAACTAAATTAATATCTACACCTTAAATTTAGTTGGTGAAATAGGAAGCATAGTTGATGATATTTGGTATTACAAAACTGCCGATAGCAACTAATAATAAAACAATGGTTATTAGTGCGAGAAGATATTTTTCCATAACTAAATTCCCTTCTAATAAATTACATCTAATAAAAAAGAAGCCTTTGTGGATATAGACAAAGGCTTCTCATATTTATAGACACAATGAGGAATACTCTAGCTAGTTAAACTTGATAGATGAAATGAGAGAATTCAATACCGATTTTAACTGTTCACTCGTTGTAGAATCTAAGATTTCGATTTTATTATTGATTTTGGTTCCTACAGCACCAATTCGTAAAGTGCTTTCTTTTGGGATTTTCGCTTCAATCATCTCTAATGTAAGTAAAATGGACTCGTGAGCTTTATCTCCACCTGAACTACGTGAAGAAGCACTAATAACAGCTACTGGTTTATTCACAAATTCTCCCGAGGATACAATCCAATCAAGAGCATTTTTTAGGGACCCTGGAACTCCCCTAGCGTATTCTGGTGTACATATTATTACACCATCAGCTAATTTCAGTTGGTTACGTAAGTCCTTAACAGGGTCAGGAGGACTATCAGTATCTATTTCAGGGTTAAAATGAGGAAGATGTCCCAATCCTTCATAAAATTGAAAATCAATATTTTCAGGTCTTAGATTAGAAATAGCATACAGAACATTTGTATTGGAAGAATTTTTACGCAAACTCCCTGAGATAGCGAGTATCTTTATTCGGTTTTTATTCATGGTATCACCCTATTCCCTCATTATTTATACGGTTTTCATCATATTATTTAAAATATCATAAACTAATGGGAAAGCAATAAAACCATCATCTTCTAGAAAATGACCGCCCTTTTCAACAGGATAAAATGATGTATCTAATTGGTTTGATAAATTTTGACTTAATTGAAAAGGAACAATATAGTCGTTTTTTGCAGCAATAACAGCACGTGAATTAGTTGCAGAAATTATTTTTTGATAATCCACTTCTTTAACTGTAAAAGGATCTAGTGAAGATAAAGATGATAATCGTTCAGAAAAGCCAGAAACAAGAATAAATCCTCCAAACCCTGGTAACGGATTTAATTTTTCTAGATAGTTCAATAGCGTGATAGATCCTAAGCTATGTGCTACAAAATAAGTGTTGTCATCTAAATTCTTTATTTTATTAGCCAATGTTTCCAACCATTCTTCTTTCTTGGGGTCGGACGAATTTGGCATGTGAAGAACCGAAACTTGATGATTATCTGCTATTAATTTTTCTTTTAGCCACGGAAACCAATGATTAGATGGTGAGGCTCCATATCCATGGATAATATATACTTGTTTTCTCATTGCTAATCCCCTTTTCTTTTTATAGATGTAAAACCAGTATATTACTAATCCAGACCGATATGGTAGGATAAGCATTTGAATGAGCAGTTAAAAGAATCTTTTAAACGAAGATCTTTTTCAGTGCCGACAACCTGAATTATGTTAAAATTTACTATATTGGATTTGATTTTACTTTTCAAGGAGGAAATGCATATGGTTGGAATCGCAAAAACCCCTGAACCACCTTATTTTGCAGTGATTTTTGCTTCGCAGAGAACTGAAGGAGATAAGGGGTATGGAGTAATGGCAGATAAAATGGTAGAACTTGCTTCTAACCAGAAAGGATTTTTAGGAGTAGAAAGTGCCAGAGATAAAGATTTAGGAATCACAGTTTCATATTGGGATTCTTTAGAGTCGATAAAAGCTTGGAAAGAAAACTCAGCTCATATTGCAGCACAAAACAAAGGAAAAACGGAATGGTATAAAAATTTTTCTTTTAGAGTTTGTAAAGTTGAGAGACATAGCTTTTTTGAGATGTAATTATTTTTCAGATATAAAATATGGGAACGTCCGATTTGGATGTTCCCGTTCTTATTCCATTAAAGCCCCCTATAATGAAATAACTGTAAAGCTAATGAAGCTTTTTTAAAAGCTACGTTTCGCTGCCCAAGCTCCTTGCATTTTACTTAGGAATACAATTTGCCCAATATGATATGCGTCGTGCATTGCTAAACTCTTCAGTTCAAGCACTAATGATCGTTCTCCAGGGATCTGTCTATACAAATCTTCATGTTCTGATTTTGCTAGTATTTTTTCAAGTTCACGATGAACATAAAAGTATTCTTGCTTTGTTTCTTTCCAATTTTGAACCGTCTCAGTTGGTAATCGAAATGTAGATCCATTATCTTCTGCCTGTGGTTCATTCGCTGTTTCACCAAGAAATCGCATCAGAAGTCTCTTTTCATAGAAAAGTAAATGACAAACTAATTCCAAAATGGAATTCATTGTCCCATCAGCTGGTTTCCAAACTGCCTGTTCAAGAGTAATATCCTCTAGCACTTTTTCAAGTGGTGGAAACCAGTCTTCTTCATCTAAGCAGCTTGCCCATTGTTGTAACAAAAGTGTCTTTGCATCCATTTTCTATTCCCTCCAATTTAATTTAATTCCTTTAAACTGGCCCTTTAACGGAACAATAGGAGTTCCATTATTTGGAAGATTCCAATAAAATTAGTTTATCATAAGTTGCGTTAACTGAGAAAGAACAACTGTCTAAAACCATTCCCCAAACACATTCTTATTTTTATCCTACATCAAATATATGGCATATCATTCATAAAGAAGATTGGAAAAAAGCTATATTAATGCTATCACAAAGACCCTATTCTAAATCTGTAACAAAACATATGCGTTTACAAACAAGTACTGAATTATTTATAAATTTCAAATGTACGATCCAATGGGAAAACAATATAGGTCACCTAGTATGTACAGAAACAAACCATATTACAGATTCATTAAATGGACTTCCTTCTAATCAAACATCTTTAATCAATACAGAAAAGAGATTGAAAGAATCAGAAAAATCCTTAAATACTTCTGTGAGAGCATTATCTTTAAAAAAGCACTAAGCTTCCTGCTCTAAGCAGGTTTTTTTATGTTTCTATACATACCTTCTTTCGATACTGAGCAAACTACTCAAGATGCAATGAGGCATCACTCATGAAACCCAATTGCGTAACAGAAAAAACTACTCTATCACAAACAGGGTAGTTTTTTCTGTTTTTAATGTATAAATTATTTATTTCTCCAATACTTTATTATTTTGTAATAAACAGTAATTAATATATATGTTACAATACTCCTTCATAACATCTATAGAAATATACACTAGACCAAGTATAATGAAGGATATGAGAATTACTAAAAAAGAGGTAACTATAATGTTAAAAAACAAGCCAGAAAACCTACAAATGTTTAAGGTAGACTACTCAGTATTAAAAAACAATAAAATAGTTAATGACTTTGTCATTATAAAATCTGTTAAGGATACAGATAAAATTGTAAAATTAGCTAAATTAGATATATCTACAAAGGAAAGAGTATTCATTCAAGATGTAAAAGTCTTAGAATTCAACCCCTTTTCAGCTTAAACATATCACTTAAAGACATAAGAAAAAGTGTGAATATGACATTAATTTTTGAACAAACTACAAAAGAGCGTGGAAACTCCATCCATGTAAAATCCTTTTTTCTTTTTGCACAAAAAACTATCCTACTCGCATAGGATAGTTTTTTCATTTGCTGTTAGTATATTTTTTAGAAAACAGGAACAAAATGTAAGCGAATACCTTCCGACGTTGGTATTCGTAACACGATTTTCTAATTATCTGTATGAGAAAAAACTACTGTTGGCGAGGGGCAGTAGTTTTTTCTATTTTAGGCTGTATATGCCATGTTTTATGACGGGATGAGGCCTTTTTTTATCAACAATGTGTCAGTAGTGATACAAGATGTTTCATTTTCTATACATACCTGTATCAAAAGTTATAGGACATCGTTCTCGTGGTATACTGTCGATTAATGAAAAAACACTGTATATGCAGCATGTTTTGTTCATTTTCTGCTTTGGAGGGACAATTTCATTGTTTGTTGTTCCTCCTTTTAATTTTATATAAAAACAATGAATTACTCTCTAGAGTACTGTTATTCTTAAGTCAAGGGAGTTGAAAGATTGTGAAAAAGACAGAGCACATCAAGAGGTATGAACAAGGTATTACTAGTAAGTTTGCTGTGTACAGCTTTCCATATGTTTATGACTTTTCTATTTACGCTATTGACATCTTTTATACTGATACAGGAGATCACTTTTTTGGCAGCGCTAAGAACACTACAATTGAAAGATTCTTTACTCGTAAAATCTACCAAGATGAACTGGGATATTATTTCAAGTATGCTCAAGAAAAGGTCTATCTCAACAGTTTTAATCCAATAAAGAACAATAAACTACAGTTAGCTCAATGAGCTAGCTTTATTTATGTCCTCCAAGACAAATGACCTATTATATCACCATCATGAGAAGTAAATGCTAAGAATATCAGCATGATTAACCCTGTTGTTTTCAACTTAAAATCCTGTTTTATAGTGACCAACCACTATACTATAACTAAATAGTTAATCTTTTTTACTTTAATCGACCATAGATAGCTGTTTATGGAATGTTTAACTTTACTAGCGTTTTTTATAAATAAATATAGGACTATAAAAAAAGAAATTAGTATTTCTTGAATTAAAGGAATAACGTAATGTTGCAACAGTAGGTTTGGATCTGATTCTCTAATGGTTTAAAAGAGGCTGGCCTTTAAGTGTCACATACTTAAAGAGCAGCCTCTAAGTTATTACTATGGGATTGCATAAACTTCGACAGTAAAGTTTTCCCCATTGGTGTTTTCCGGTCTGGCAATGTAGAAATCTTCGCTTGTTTTGATTTCTGTCTCAGATCCATCTGTAAGGTCATAGAAGATCGTTTCGTCGGTGCCGAAGCTGATGTCTTTCATGACATCGAATTTCGCATTAGTAGGACCATCGACGATTTTCCATTGTAACTTGGTCGCATAAGAAGGAATGTTCCCGATCGTGAAGTTATCACTTGATCGGTTATCCTGTCCGTCCTGAGGCTGGCCTTCCGATCGGATCGTCGCTATTTTCTCAGGGGCTTCAACCTGCACATTGTAAGTATCCCCATCTAGAATCCTGTCATAGGCGTACCAGGCACCAAGCCATGTCCCTGCAGCACCATTCGATTCGCTTGAAATCATTCTTACTGAAAAATTATCCGATCCATTGGTCGCCGAACCTTCCCAGGTGGAAGCAAACGGATATTCGTCACACTGTTTGCCGG
>Ga0268254_10001131_pt1 | contig 10645 bp, 14 predicted proteins | sample AgamicOrSfrz_FD_200251 | JGI IMG/M metagenome (GOLD analysis project Ga0268254, IMG submission 200251) | Agave microbial communities from Guanajuato, Mexico - Or.Sf.rz (v2) (version 3) | ecosystem: Host-associated > Plants > Phyllosphere > Phylloplane/Leaf | place: Guanajuato, Mexico... | reverse complement strand
TACTGATTAAGGAACGGAGTTATGATTCTTTAGATACTATGTAGCTACTGCAGGAAGCTTGCCTGTCCATTCCAAAAATAAAAAAGAACCCTTACCGCAGTAGGGGATCAGTAGATGGTGATGTAAGAGGTGCTTGGCTTTTATATGTTGGAGATTGGCCTAGTTGCTTATCTTTTTCATGAAATGGACGAGAGTTTCAAAGATGTCCCAAGGATTAAAGTAGATATCCTTCTCTTTTTTCTATATAATCCTCTATACTTAGATACTCTTCTTCATGCCACATTTCCGGCATTCGCGTAAGAAAACGCCACCTTTTACGGAGTTTTTGAAATCAGCTGAGTTGCAGTTGTCACATCGTCCACTTTGTTTATTAAATGGACTAAACTAATAAGAGGATATTATGTTCAATATACGAGCATATATCCTCTTTTCTGATACATATTAGATTCGTTATTTAGATACTGTAAATATAGTTTAATATGTATATATTATAAAGGAACATAAGTTTGTTGCAAACGGAGGACGTAGCCCACAGGGGGAGGCGTAGTGAGGTCTTCAGACCGAGCGTCAATATGATTTAGAAGGTGAGTGGTATGAGTTTTGTAACTTTGTAATAATTGATATTAAGCAATTGGGCCAGATCCTTGAAGAAGAGAAGGAATTATTAGAAAATGAATTGAAGCTATAACGTATTCAATGGGTGAGGAAAAGAATAGTGAATAAACGGGATAAAGATATAAAATTAAAACGACAAATACTTAATATTTAAGGAGTATTCCGAATGAGCGTATCCGAAAGAACCATAACTAATTTGGTAAGACTTGAAGAATGGGATATTCCTGGGTTAATTGCACTTTCAGTATCAATTGGATGGGACTATGATAAAGATGAAATTAATACAGTAATGTCATCTGGTAAAGTTTACGGACACAAGAATAAAGAGGGTAAAATTGTATCTAGTGCGGCAATTATTCCATACGGATCAAGCCTAGCATCTATTGGTATGGTGATTGTTCATCAAGATTATAGAGGTAAAGGACTTGGAAGAAAAGTAACACAAAAATGTTTAGATTCTGTTTCTGGCGATACAATGGTGATGCTAATTGCAACAGATGAAGGGAAATCAATGTATGAGAGTATGGGGTTTAGTTCTAAAGACAGTGTTCATAAATATCTTTGTGACAACTATCTCCCTATGAAATCAAACGATGCTTTGAATGTTGAAATAATTCCGTTGCGTAAGGAAGATTTATCTCAAGTTGTAAAGATAGATAAGGATGCATTTGGAGCAGAAAGAAGGACGTTTCTAATAAACCGGATTAACCAAGCAAAAGAGTCTCTAGTTATTAAAAGTCCAGATGGAAATATTATAGGGTATGGTTTGTCTATTTTAGGTCCTATCAATCTTATACTTGGCCCCATTGTAGCACCTGATCATCATACAGCGTCTTTATTAATTGATAAATTAGCTAGCAATCATCAAGGTAAATTAAGAATCGATATTCCATCAGGGAATGAGGATTTTATGTCCCATATAGATAAATGTGGCTTCGTAAAAGTAAGTCAACCTCCTATAATGATTAAAAATTCAAAGCAATTACCACAACGTAATAAAGCATTATATGGAATAGCTGCACAGATTTTTGGATAATTTTGTTCTTCAGCTAAATAAGGGCTAATCTGTAATAAAGGGGTGGAATGGAATAAATGGAGATTATAAGAGGTAAACGAAGTTTTGATTTGGATGAATTCTTAAATAAACCATTATTTGCTCATCTATCGACGACTTCATCCGAAGGGCCAAGGGAATCTCCAGTGTGGTTTATTTGGGAAGATAAATGTCTTTGGATTATAGGAACTCCTGAAGATACTTTTCCATTAAGAATAGACAAAAATCCGAATTGTGCCATCGGTATTGTTGATTTTGATCCTGCTACAGGGAAGGTATTGCATGCAGGTTTCAGAGGAAAAGCAACCGTAGAACCATTTAACTTTGACTTAGCAAAACGGTTATTTGCAAAATATTTGGGTTCAAACGAAAAGGACTGGGATTCTAGATTCAAAAATCAAGATCCAAAAAATGTCTTCATTCGTTTTGTACCTGAAACTGTAGTAGTTAGGGATCAATCATATAACGTCAATAGATAATATTCAACAATCAGACGCTCATTCTCATTGATCGATAAGAAACGATTTATCGAAAGCTTTTTCGAACTAAAGAATTACGATAGAATAAGAAAAAAGAACATAAGAAAGGGGAATTATCAATGGTACCCATATCGATAGAAGCGTATGTAAATAAGCATTGCGAAAATAATCCTGGAGAAAATCCGGATCAGTTAAGAGAAAATCTGAAACAGGCAGTTAAAGATAAGAAAAATGGAGCAACTTGCCATAACTGCGGTCAGGAAATCTGGGCGATTGGTAGTGCGGTCGCCTATCAAGGATGTTTTTCGTGTATAACTGGAGAAGCAGATTCCTCGGAAGACTATGAAGTCAACGAGGTGTGTTGGTCATAGATAAAATTTCCCTGTTTTAACTCATGTTCATGAATCGGGCGCGTTTGTTGAGCAAAAATTAAAAGGTTGATACATATTAATCATGTGCAATATGTATCAACCTTTATTTTCTACGACTTTTTTCGATTTAGGTCTTGATAATGTTTATCTGGATATTCGGCATAATCATATACATTAGTGAGATCTATTTCTTGCTGCTGTTTCTCTTCCATGTTGATCACTCTTTTTTAATTGACTTTTATTAGATTACCACAAAAAGTGAAGGTGAAATTATTTTATGTAAAACGAACATCAATTAGTTCACTTAACTTCATTTTGTTTTTTAATTCAAATACTTCATCGATAAAAACAAACAAATTCCCCAGGGAATCAACAAATTGGATGAATCCCTTTTCTGTAATACATTGTCCCTTTTTGTAGTATGTAAGATAAACTTGCTTATTTGTATGTAAGGCTTCAATCAATGTGAAATTAATTTGTTCCATTTGCTCTTCTGTTAATAGAGGTTGAGGTACTTCTACTTGCTTGCTTATGACTTCCTGTAATCCTATATATTGCTCTGGCATACTTGCGAATGGACGCCATTTTTTCATTTTTCTATCGTGGTACATAATATCTCCTCCTTTATGCTTTATGGCCACCTATAAGGCCGTTTCGATAACGAGCTGTTGAATGTTCCAGATAGCTTGAAGCCCGCAGCACACTATTCCTCCCATAACGCATACGAATTTCATCAATCGTTTTGGCAAGGGCATAGGCTCTTTCACGCTGATCGATATCCTCAAATAAGCTCATTTGCTCTTCTTCTTCAATGCTCGTATTGGATAACGAAATTCCAATGGAGCGAATCGGCATTCCGTTATCATGTGTATGTAGAATGGTTAAACAATAGGGAAAGATATCTTGGCTTAAGTTTGATGCCCGTCCCATTTTCTTCTGTCTAGAGAAGCCTCCACCTGTTTGTTTGCTGTAACCAATCGATAAGTGGATAGTTTGAGCCACCACTTGATGCATCCGTAAGCGAAAACACACGTCATCCAATAGCTCTAACAGCAATAATTCCACTTCTTTTCGGCTTGTATAATCTCGAAAGAGAATCTGACTCTTTCCGAATGACCGAGAACTAGGGATGTACACATCAGAAATACGACTAAAATCAATTCCATTGGCGTGTTGGTGTAACTCTTCGCCCATGATGCCGAATTCTTTTTGTAACATTTCCTTCGAAGAAAGAGCGAGTTCTTTTATGGTATAGATGCCTAAACGGTTTAAGCGTCTTTCTGTAGCTGACGAGATCCCCCAGAAATCCTTCATTGGATGAATTGACCATAACTTAAAGGGAATATCCTCATATCGCCAATAAGCAATCCCTGTTGGGCTATGCTTCGCTTCATGATCTAAGCTGACTTTAGCCATTAAAAGATTAGGACCGATTCCTGCCGTAGCTGTCAGTCTTGTTTTGCGATAGATCTCATTAAGTATTCGACGAGCTAGCTCCTCCGGTGTTCGAGCAAATAAGTGCAAGGAAGCTGTAGCGTCAATAAACAACTCATCAATGCTATATGCATGAAAGTCTTCAGGAGCAACATACTGTAACACCAAACTAGAAATATAGTTCGAAGCCTTGATATATCTCTCCATTGATGGATTCACCACATGGATATCTTTCCTTTTAGGAATTTCAAAGAGGCGACTTCCTGTTTTGATCCCTTCTTTCTTTAATAAGGGTGTGGCAGCTAACACAACAGATCCCGACCGTTTGACATCTCCTACAACCGCAAGCCTTGTTTTCAAAGGATTTAAACCCCGTATGACAGCAGAAACCGAAGCAAAGAACGCTTTCATGTCTATGCAAATAATGACTCTGTTTGGTAGCTGCCCATAATCCATTGGAATAACTCCTCAGTAAAGAACGTTTGTTCTTTATTATATACGAACAAACGTTCTTTATTCAATGGAATCTTTTCCCGATTATTGTTACAATAAGAAGAAAAAATACTCTATATGAATAAGGATGAAGGGGAATCTATGATTAAAGCTTTCAGCGCATTTTTACTGACTACTATTATTTCTTTTGTTGTAATGGTTGGTGCGTTACTAATTTGGGTTGCTATACAAAAAACTCACATAACTGATCCATCAGATGCAGACGGATTAGGGTTTGCGGTTGCTTATGGAGGAATTGCTGCTGTTCCCATTTCGCTTGCAATAGGAATCTTTGGTGGCATTATTGGTTATTTGAGAAATTGAATTTAAAAATCCTATTTATTATTTAAGGAGAAGTTACAAAATGTATCAAATGAGGATCTTTACATTAAGAGACGGTACTAAAAGGAAAATAAAAATTGAAGAGGGAATGACCCTTCAAGATGAGTTGAAAAAGGCAGGAATTACAGAATCAGATATATTTCAAATGCAATTAGTGATTCAGGATGGTAAAATGTAATTCCAGTTGTTAAATTTTGCTAAAAAGGCAGCCAAATGATATTTGGCTGCCTTTTATTTATTTTTTCTCCCCTGTATTAGTTAACATAAGGCTAAATATAACCTCTTAATAAAATATTTGGAATCATAAGTAGTAATTAAGATACGAAATATTGGAATTTACTATATAATTAGTATCAGTGCTATTGAACTACAAGGAGGGATATTTTTGCGTTCTAAAACCATGCCTTATAATTTTTTGAAAAGCTTTGAAAGAATTGACGAAATACTTAATGCATCCTCTGCTTATGAGGAATTGGATTACATTCCTAAACGCGATAAATTAACATTTACTAATGGGTATTATGTCAAATGTAATGCTATTTTTATCGATGTGCGGGGCTCTTCATCACTTCCTCAAAAATATAGAAGACCGTCCCTAGCTAAATTATATAGAAGTTACATATCAGAGTTAGTTGCTATTCTAAATAGTTATGAAGAATGTAAAGAGGTTAATATTGTTGGAGATTGTGTATCAGGTATATTCGAAGCTCAAAAGAAAGAAGATACAAGACAAGCTTATGAATCAGCTTATACCATATATTCTTTAGTCAAAGCTTTGAACTATAAATTATGCCGTAAAGGCATATCACCTATTAAAATTGGTATTGGTATTGCTAAAGGACGAGCACTAATGATTAAAGCAGGCTATCGTGGTAGTACAGTTAGTGAAGTAGTATGGATGGGAGATGTGGTAAATGAAGCTTCAAACCTCTGCTCATTAGCTAATAAAAAATACGCTAGTTCATTAGTTATTGGTGAATCTGTTTTTACTGATTTGCCTGATACCTCGCAAGAATTCTTTAAAAAAGAAAAGCAAGTTTCTCCTACTGGATATAAAAATATATATCATGCTAATATTCATCGCAAAGATATGGAAAAATGGTTGAAAGATATGCAAGCTGAAAAACCTTGTAGTAATAAATAAATAAGGAGCAAACATATGTCAATACATCAAAGAAATGATGATAATAAGCCATACACAAAAGAAGATTCTTATAAAAATTTAGATAGAGTTAACTTCTGGATTAGCAATTGTGACAGTAAAGCATCCTTCGTTTTAGCTTTTTTAGGTATTTTTATTGGTGTTTTCTTTACAAGTGATTTTATCTATGATCATTTAAAGATCTTAGGTAACACATTACTAAGATTTGATTGGAATAGTCTTAAAACATTCGTAGCCGTGCTTTCATTAGCCTTTTTAGTCTTATTTATTTTCACATTTATTAAAGCAAGTAAAAATACTTTAAATGCTTTAACTGCAAGCATTAACACCGATGAATTTTCCCATATGGGAGTAAAAACAGATTCAATTTTACACTTTGCATCTATTAAGATGAAAGGCTTTAATACTCATCTTCAAGAGATAGAAAACCTTAAAGATGAAAAAAACTTGATTCACGATATTGAATCTCAAGTAGCTATTAATTCCGTTATCGCCTTTAGAAAAATTTCAAATTATAAAGATGGAGTTGCCTATAGTAAAGAAGCATTGTTTTACTTTGTTTTATTTTTACTTTTTTCAATATTGCTTAAAGTATTTTAATTAGGGGGGGAAATAATGCATGAATGGACTGTTGAAGAATTAGATGAAATCAAAGAAAAGATTAAAGAAGTTTTAGATGTGCAGATGGAAGTAGAAGAATATAAAGGTGATGTAGTGCCTACTGTTGACGATTTAGATGATGCAAATGAGGGTTTACTAGTTGATTGTGCCATTCTTTTTGTCGATATACGTGGTTCAACTACATTGTCAGATACTTCATGGGCAAAGAGTATGGCAAAAATATATCGTGCCTTTGTTAGAGCAATGGTAATGTGCGTTTACAACAGTGGCGGTAGAGTAAGACAAATAGTTGGAGACAGAGTAATGGGTGTATTTGTTAACGATGAAGAAGTAAAAGCCACTGAAAAAGCTCTCCAGTCAGCTAAAGCAATACTAACAGTTGTAGAAAAATACTTTAACCCAGAGTGTAAACGAAAAGTTAATGGAAAAGTGATACAGTGTGGTGTTGGTATTGATTACGGTAAAATATTGCTTACTCAGGTGGGAATGAAAGCTGAACAAGAAGAGGCTAAAGATTTAGTTTGGGCAGGAAAAATCGCTAATATTGCTAGTAAACATACAGATATGGCGGAAGCAGGAGAAATCTTTGTTACCAATAGATACTATGATAATCTTCCTTCGACTTATAAAGGAGAAGATAGTGAATGGGAAGCTGTTATACGACTAAAGGGAGATAGCTTATTTGAAGGTTATGCAAATACAAATTACTACTTGGATTGTATAAACGAAGAAGAAACAGAAGATTTTGGTGAGGAAATAAGATCACTATCTTTTAACGATAACTCTGTTAATGGCCTAAGTCCAAATGATGTTGTAACTCAACTAGTTAATGGAATGCAAAGTCAGATAAGTAGTTTACTTGAACGCTTTGAACCTGTAGTAAGAAGAGAAACTGAATTAAAGTATACTGAGCAAGCGTTAGCAAAACGAGAAATTGCCTTAAAACAACAAGAAGAAACCTTAAAGAAAAGAATAGTTGATATTGCTAATGAAGTTGAATTTAGAAAAAATGAAGCTGAATATAGTGTGAAAATTGCATTTTTATCTGATAATTTGAACTCGTATAAATATGAAGTTTTATTAGAAAAAATGGATGAATTAGTGGAGTTAGGTAAAAAGATTAATAAGAATAAAAGTGATGTTCATAATCGGCTCTATTATTTTAGGTTAGTACCTTATATGAAACGACATAATTTATATGTTGCTTATTCACTTATTGAAGAATGTGTAAATAACGGATCATTACTGCCATTTAAAGATGATATTATCGAAGTGGTGAAATCTGTAAATAAAGAAGTTGAATTCTGCATGTCGGTTATGCAAAGCTTAGATCATCATAAACCAACTGCTAATACCCTGTCTGAATATAAATATATACTCTCCAAGTTAAATCTAGATGGTGTGTTGAAAGAATATGAACAAAAATTAGTGGAATAAACATTAAAATATTTCATAAAAAGAAAAGATTCTAATCTTTTCTTTTTATATAGACAAATATCAGTTATTTAATTAATTATTTTTAAATGGGATTATACGATTAAAATATTTAGGGAGTAGATTTTATGACATTAATTACAGCAATCGCTACACAAAAATTTGTTTCATTTGTCGGAGATAGTCGAGGGATGAGCACTAAAGATGGCTCCATCGTATCAGAAAACTTGGAGAAGATTTATAAAGTTAATAAAAAAATCATAATTGCCGCATCAGGTGACAGAGTTTTTCACGATGTGGTAATACCAGAAATATCTAAATTTGATTTAGAAAATGTAGATTCTTGTGCTTTATCATTACATAAAGTGTTTGGTAATAACCAAACAGGCAAACAATTTCAGCTACTTATAGGAGGATTGAATAAATATAATCATATTTCATATTATGTTGTAAGTAGTTCATCTACAGAAAATCCAGTTCCCTCAACGCCAGATGAGAAGAGTAAGGTTCTAACTGCAACCAGTATAAATGAAAATACAAGAAAATTATTACCTGATCAGATATTAGAAGATATGACGGCTTTAGCAGTAGCAAATGATCAAGAATATAGGAGTTTTAATGAAAGAAAGGCGTTTAAAATCCAAAGAAGATTTAATAAAGAAATATCTAAACATGATAATACAGTTAACAACTATCTTATGCAAGCAGTTATTCATAAATTATAAATGACAAAGTTTAATCTCTATAAGGAATTCTTTTATTCGCGTGAATGGAGATCATTAGATTGGTAACGGAGGATCAGAAAGTCATTTAGCTACCTTAGATGCCAACAACCATCTTCTTTTCCTATAAAATTCATATATAACACAGACCGCCCATTATCTATCAGTGGATAAAGCGGTCTTAAGTACTTTTATGATCTATAAATATTTTTTTTTAAACGATTTAAATCTGAATTAAATTCCTAAAAAATAACTTCTAATTATTTTCATACCAATGGTACTCTTCAATATACTTGTTGTTTCTAGGAAAACCTGAATTTATTAGATCTACAAGTTTTGTTGACTGCTCTGTTTCTCCAAGCGAGTGTTTACACATAAAAATCAATTTTTCTTTTTCAATAGGTAGATGAGTAACTTCTAAAGACTCATATAAATTATATAATTCTCCTATTACACCAAGTACAATGGCTGTCTCACTAGTATAAATTAAATTTGATTGATCTTTAATATACTCTCTTTCAAAATAGCTTTCAAAGTTCTCTGGTGACAGATTGAAATCTAACTGTTTATATCCATTAAATGTATAATTCTCGATATTTCTTGCATCTGAAAGGTTTTTAGGATCATCATAAGTCAATTCAGTAATGTCTAGAGCATCCATATTAATTTCAGAATACTTTCCCCAAATATCACTATGAGAACCTCCACTACCTAAATCCTTAATTATTTTTAACACTCCTTCGTTTGAAGTTGGGTTAATACTAATTTCGATCCCATACTTTGCATGTTTGGCAATAAATTTCCCATCGTTTCTCCTTGTAATGGTATTATATCCATTTGGATTTACCAACTTATACAGATCTTCAATGAAAGTTTTATTACTTCCATTAACTACATACCTAGAATTCCCTGTTAAAGTTATAATACTATTTGCCAAATATAACTTAGCATAATATGAAGTTACATTAATCCAATGTAGGAGTCCACCATCATATAATTTTAGTGCACATAGATAATTGTAGTATGATTTATAAAAATTAAATAACGATTCATGCAACATTAACGATTTAAAGTAATTTAGATCTTCTTCTCCTAAGGGAATATCAATCGATTTCTCTTTTTTGCATTCTTTAAATAAGTCGGGATTCTCACGATAAACTTTACTAACAATAAGTGGTACGTTCCATTCACTTGGTCTAGGAGGGATACCTCGAAAAGATGAGCTTGTTCCCATATAGTTTATCCCTCTATAAAAATCCAACAAATTTTCTCTATTCATAATAGTCCATTCCAATCTTTAAACTTTTTAATTGCTCTTTAACATCATCCTTATATTTAAAATTTACCACATTTTCCTTTAACGACAAATATGGGCTTTTTCTAGAAAGTGTTTAAAAAGTAAACTTCTTTCGATAATAAGTGTTCGTATTGTTCTGAAAACCGTTCGTAAATGTCATGTGTTAGATTAGAGTCGTTCGTATAATGTTTATATACATAAACGAACGAAAATAAGCGTTCGCCAAACGAAATTGGAGTTTGTCCGTAAAGGTATACTTTTGCGGACTTTGATTGGATTTTAGTCCAATACTTTAACATATACAGTCTCTTTCTAATTATTTAATTTTTTAGCTACTTATAAGAATTTTTCATGCTGGCCCTAATATCGCTATAAAAACAGAATATTCAATTATTTTAATTTATTTTGTAAGCGATTACATATATAATGAAAATAAGGTTGGATAGCAAGCTTGGCTATCATTGTATATGGCGTAGGCGGGGCCAGTACAAGATCAAAATAGCTTATCATATAAAATATTTTGTTAATTTGTATGTATAAGAGATTGCTAGTTGGACAATAATAAAAAATAGGAACTTACATAAAGGAGGTCAAACTATTGAGCGATTATAAACAGGTTTTC
>Ga0268254_10001124_pt1 | contig 10687 bp, 7 predicted proteins | sample AgamicOrSfrz_FD_200251 | JGI IMG/M metagenome (GOLD analysis project Ga0268254, IMG submission 200251) | Agave microbial communities from Guanajuato, Mexico - Or.Sf.rz (v2) (version 3) | ecosystem: Host-associated > Plants > Phyllosphere > Phylloplane/Leaf | place: Guanajuato, Mexico | collected... | reverse complement strand
GCCACAAGCTCATGGTGCGCGCCGGCATGATCCGCCGCGTCGCCGGCGGCATCTATAACTACCTGCCGATCGGCCTGCGCTCGATCCGCAAGGTGGAAGCCATCGTGCGCGAGGAAATGAACCGGGCAGGCGCGATCGAATTGCTCATGCCAGCGGTGCAGCCGGCGGAGCTGTGGCAGGAATCGGGCCGTTGGGAGAAATACGGCCCCGAATTGCTGCGCTTCAAGGACCGCAAGCAGTCCGACTTCGTGATCGGACCGACGCACGAAGAAGTGGTGACGGACATCGCGCGCGGCCAGATCAAGAGCTACCGTCAGTTGCCGGTCAACTTCTATCAGATCCAGACCAAATTCCGCGACGAAATCCGCCCGCGTTTCGGCGTCATGCGCGGCCGCGAGTTCATCATGAAAGACGCGTACTCGTTCGACAAAGACGCGGCAGGTCTGCGCGAGTCGTATCGCAAGATGTACGACGCGTACGTGCGCATCTTCACGCGTCTCGGTCTCGATTTTCGCGCGGTGGCGGCCGACAACGGGTCGATCGGCGGCAGCGGCTCGCATGAGTTTCACGTCATCGCCGACACGGGCGAAGACGCTATCGCCTATTGCCCGACCTCCGACTTCGCGGCCAACGTGGAAGCGGCCGAGGCGCTGCCGCTCTACGCCGAACGCGCTGCTCCGGCCGAGGAACTGAAAAAGACGCCGACGCCGGGCAAGGCGAAATGCGAGGCCGTCGCCGAACTGCTGAACATTCCGCTCGAGCGCACCATCAAGTCGATCGTGCTGGCTACTGAAAACGAAGGCGCCGAGCCCACCATCTGGCTGTTGATGCTGCGCGGCGATCACGACCTGAACGAGATCAAGGCAAGCAAGCTGCCCGGCCTCGCCGACTTCCGCATGGCGACCGAGGCGGAAATCATCGAAACGTTCGGTACGCCGCCGGGTTATCTGGGGCCGCTGAACACGAAGAAGCCGGTCAAGGTCGTCGCGGACCGCACGGTTGCGAACATGAGCGACTTCGTGGTCGGCTCGAACGAAGTGGACTACCACACCACCGGCGTCAACTGGGGCCGCGATCTGCCCGAACCGGTCGTTGCGGACATCCGCAACGTCAAGAAGGGCGATCCTTCGCCGGACGGCAAGGGCGTGCTCGACATCTGCCGCGGCATTGAAGTGGGCCATGTGTTCCAGCTCGGCACCAAATATTCGGAAGCGATGAATGCCACCTGCCTCGACGAGAACGGCAAGCCGCAGCCTATGGAAATGGGCTGCTACGGCGTCGGCATCACGCGTATTCTGGGCGCTGCGATCGAACAGAATTTCGACGAGAAGGGCATCATCTGGCCGGAATCCATTGCGCCGTTCGAAGTCGTGCTGTGCCCGATGGGCTATGACCGCAGCGAAGCCGTGCGCGAGCAGGCCGACAAGCTGTACGCGCAACTGGTGGACGCGGGCATCGACGTGATTCTGGACGATCGCGGCGAGCGTCCGGGCGTAATGTTCGCGGACTGGGAGCTGATCGGCGTGCCGCATCGTCTGGTGATCGGCGACCGGGGCCTGAAGGAAGGCAAGCTCGAATACCAGGGCCGCCGCGACCCCGAGGCGACCTTGCTGCCGGTCGACGAAGCCGCTCAAACGGTAATCGCCAAGGTCCGCGCGGCGCTCGCGCGCTAAGCGAAGCGGACAATGGAGTACACCTTCCTGTCCGCGACCGTCCTGCTCATTCTCATCACCGACCCGCTCGGCAACATTCCGCTCTTCATCAGTTGTCTGCGCGGTGTGTCGCCGGAGCGGCGCACCGCCGTGATCCTGCGCGAGGTCGCGATCGCATTTGGGCTCCTGCTGCTGTTTATGGTGGTCGGCGATGCATTCTTGCGCATGATGAGTCTCACCGACCAGTCGTTGCGCATCGGCGGCGGCATTGTGCTGTTTCTGATTGCGCTGCGCATGGTGTTTCCCCATCCGGACGGCCCGTTCGGCGGCGACACGCGCGGCGGCGAGCCCTTGATCGTACCGCTCGCCATTCCGGCGTTGGCGGGGCCGTCGGCGCTCGCCACGGTGATGCTGCTAACGTCGCAGGCGCCCGGCAAGATGTTCGAGTGGATCGGCGCGCTGACCGTCACCATGATCGTGTGCGCCGTGGTGTTGATGCTGGCTGAGCGCATTCAGGCATGGCTCGGCGAGCGCACCATGACGGCATTCGAGCGTTTGATGGGACTCGTACTGGTCGCGATCTCGGTGGAGATGATGCTGGGCGGCATCCGCGCGTTCGTGCATCAACTGTGAAGCCGACGCGGCGCTGTCTCGCCATGCAATGAAAAAGCGGCCCTGTGGGCCGCTTTTTTTCGCCGTCTACTAACTACGGGCTACAACGGAGACGAAATGCACAAGCCAAACGCTCAAGCGCCTTCAGTCAGCGCACGAATGGTCGGCAGGTTGCGCCAGTAGCCTTTGGCGTCCATGCCGCAGCCGAACACATAGCGGTCGGGCACCTCGAAGCCGCAGAAGTCGGGGCGCAGCGGCTTTGCCTTCGGAATGATCTTTTCGCACAGCACCGCGCTCAGGAAGCGCTTCGCGCCCATCGCGAGAATGCGGTCGCGAATTGCAGCCATGGTCTCGCCTTCGTCGAGAATGTCGTCGAGCACCAGCACCACGCGATCCTTCACCGACTCAGCCGGCGCCACGCGCCATTGCATTTCGTTGCCGCCCTTGGTGGTGTTGCGGTAGCGGGTCAGGTGGATGTAGTCGAACTCGAGCGGGAAGTCGAGGTGCGGCAGCAGCATGCCGGTGAACACCGCCGCGCCGCCCATTACGGAGAGCACGAGCGGGAAGTCCTCGCTCATTTCGGCGCGAATCGCGGCGGCCATGCCGCTGATCGACGCATTGACCTCGTCTGCCGACACGATTTCTTCGGAGTGGCTAAAAATGTGGAGAGCTTCTTCGCGGTTCATGACGTCTGACGGGCGGTAACTGTATACATAGTGTGAGTGAGAACGTCCCGGAGGAAGTCCCCTTTCGGGATGGCGGGGGCAGGTCGTGCACGACCCGCGCCACCATCTTAGTCAAGCTTAGCGCATGCCGGGCAACATGCCCTTCATACCGCGCATCATCTTTTGCAGATTGCCGCCCTTCAGCTTTTTCATCATGGTGCGCATCTGGTCGTACTGGTTCAGCATGCGGTTGACTTCCTGCACCTGCACGCCCGCACCGGCGGCGATGCGGCGCTTGCGCGTCGCCTTGATGAGATCGGGCTTCGCGCGCTCGAGCGGCGTCATGGAATTGATGATGCCTTCCATGCGGCGCATCTGCTTTTCGGCCTGGCTCATATCGGCGCCGGCGGCGGCTTGCTGGAACTGCGCGGGCAACTTGTCCATCAGCGACGAAAGGCCACCCATGCCCTTCATTTGCGTGAGCTGCGCGCGGAAATCGTTGAGGTCGAAGTCGCCGCCCTTCTTGACCTTGTCGGCGAGCTTTTGCGCGGCCTGCACGTCCACGCCGCGCTGCGCTTCTTCGACGAGGGCGAGAATGTCGCCCATGCCGAGAATCCGGTTCGCCATACGGTCCGGATAGAACACTTCCAGCCCGTCGAGCTTTTCCGCGACGCCGACGAACTTGATCGGCTTGCCCGTGACGTGGCGCACGGAAAGCGCCGCGCCGCCGCGCGAGTCGCCGTCGAGCTTGGTGAGCACGACGCCGGTGAGCGGCAGCGCGTCGCTAAATGCCTTGGCGGTGTTCACCGCGTCCTGGCCGAGCATTGCATCGACGACGAAGAGAGTTTCCGCCGGCTTCAGCGTGCTGTGCAGCGCGGCGATCTCCTGCATCATCGCTTCGTCGATACCAAGACGGCCGGCGGTGTCGACGAGCAGCACGTCGTGATAGTGGCGCTTGGCCCAATCCACCGCGGCGCGCGCGATGTCCACCGGCTTCTGATCCGGCTCCGACGGGAAAAAGTCGGCACCGACCTGCTCGGTCACCGTCTTCAGCTGCGCGATAGCGGCGGGGCGGTAGACGTCGCACGAAACGGTGAGCACCTTCTTCTTGTACTTCTCGCGCAACAGCTTGGCGAGCTTGCCGACCGTGGTGGTTTTACCCGCGCCTTGCAGACCCGCCATCAGAATGACGGCCGGCGGCGTGACGGCCAGGTTGAGCTCGGAAGCCTTGCCTTCGTAATCGCCGCCGATCACCGCGGTGAGCTCGCGCTGCACCACGCCGACGAGCGCCTGGCCCGGCGACAGGCTGCTCAGCACTTCTTCGCCGAGCGCCTTCTCCTTGACCTTCGCGATGAACTCGCGCACGACGGGCAGCGCCACGTCTGCTTCAAGTAGCGCGAGACGCACTTCGCGCAGCATTTCCTGGGTGTTCGCCTCAGTGAGCCGGGCTTCGCCGCGCAGCGTCTTGACGACGCGCGCCATCCGTTGAGTCAGATTGTCGAGCATGGGGAGCGATGAACGGTGCGGCCCGGGCAGGTGCGAAGCGGAAGACGTCGCGCAGCAGGGGCCTAGTGTAAACTTCGAATATGGATATTGTACTGTATGCCCTCACCGCGCTCCTCTACGGCGGACTCGCCGTGGCCGGCTGGCGCTCGCACCGGCAGGCCGGATCGCGTCCCCTGCTGGAAGGCGTCACGCCGCTGCCGGCTACCGCCGTGCCGGCAGCAGAGGCGCGCCCCGGGTTCGCCGGCGCTGCGGCTTCTGGCATGGGCTCGTCGGGCCGCGCGCTGCTGTTCGTCGCGCTGCTCGCGCACGGCGCGCTGCTGCACACCACGATCTTTCCGCAGAATGCGATGGTGTTCGGCTTTGCCTTCGCGCTGTCGGCCATGTTCTGGCTCGGGGCCGGCATCTACTGGATAGAGAGCTTCTTTTTTCCGCTCGACGGGCTGCGGCTTCTCGTGCTGCCGCTCGCCTGCGTCGCTTCGCTGCTGCCGCTCGCGTTCAATGGCGTGCGTGTGCTGCCGTATTCCGCCGCGCCCATGTTCAAGCTGCACTTTCTGATTGCCAACATCGCGTATGGCCTGTTCGCCATCGCGGCGCTGCACGCGGTCCTGATGCTGCTCGTCGAGCGCCGTCTTCATGCAATGCGCGGCGGCATCGGCGAGCGGCATGCCGCCGCGGCCGGCAACGGCTGGCTTTCCAGCTGGCTCGACACGCTGCCGCCGTTGCTCACGCTGGAAAAGCTGCTGTTCCGTCTGATCGGCGCAGGCTTCGTGCTGCTCACGCTCACGCTCGTGTCGGGCATCCTGTTTAGCGAGCAACTGGTCGACCGCGCGCTGAACCTGGATCACAAGACCGTGTTCGCGATTCTTTCGTGGGTGATGTTCGGCGCGCTCCTGACGGCGCGCAAGATCTCCGGCTGGCGCGGCCGTGCCGCGTTGCGCTGGGTGCTGGCGTCGTTCGTCGCGTTGCTGCTGGCGTATGTCGGCAGCCGTTTCGTATTCGAGGTGCTGCTGCACCGTGCCGTAGTGTGAGCGTGTTCCATGCGACAAATCTTTTTGCTGATCGTGCTGTTCATTGTCGGGCAGTGGCTCGTGAAGGCGCTGCGCCGTCATGACGCGCACACCGCGCAACGCACCGGAGCGAGTGGCGCGCGCAGGGGCGCCGCCAATGCCGATGGCGCCGCGCGTGCGTCCGGGGCGCCGCAACTTGCCGAGCCGATGATCCGTTGCGTGGAGTGCGGCGTGCATGCGCCGAAGGGCGATTCGGTGATCGTCGCCGGACAGGCTTTTTGCAGCGCCGCGCATGCGCAGCGGCACGGCGCGCGACCGACGGGCCGCGACGCCCGATGAGCGGCGAATTCACCGTCGACGCAGACGGTTGGGTCGCACAGGCGCGCAAACTGCCGTCGCCGAATTTCGAGGCGCGGCCGCAAGGCATGGTGCCCACGCTGATCGTGGTACACAACATCAGCTTGCCGCCCAACGAATTCGGCGGCACGGCGATCGCCGAACTCTTCGTCAATACACTCGATTGCGACGCGCACCCGTATTACGACGCGCATCTGCGCGGCGTGCGCGTGTCGGCGCATGTCGTGATTCGTCGCGACGGCGCGCTCGAACAGTTCGTGTCGTGCAACGAGCGCGCGTGGCACGCGGGGCCGTCGAACTTCTTCGGTCGCGAGCGCTGCAATGACTTCTCGATCGGTATCGAGCTGGAAGGCAGCGACACCACCGCGTTCGAGGCGGCGCAATACCGCACGTTGAGCGCGCTCGTGCGCGCGCTCACGGCGCGTTATCCGATCGAAGCGCTCGCGGGCCACTCCGACATTGCGCCTGGCCGCAAGACAGATCCGGGCCCCCACTTCGAGTGGGCGCGCCTGCAACGCGACACATCGCTCGCGGATCGGTATTTCCCCTATCTCAAGTTTTCGGAAACGCCGTAACGGCCCTTCGCGCGAACTCGCGTGATGCGAGGAGAGCGAGGCGCAGCCTCGCTCTCCGGGGAGGCGGCTTCGCGTCGCGCGAGGCAAAAGTCAAGACTTCTAGCGCAAATAAAACCATTTGATCTGTCTTGAAACTCCACTATACTTGGTGCCACAAATTCAGTTACGCACTAGATATTGTGTGTCCTGTGCATAACTGTGTGAATAACCGGGTGAGCAACCGTGTGCATAACCCGGTGCATAACTGAGTGGCCAGTCTGCGGCGCCCCGCTTCCGAGCATGGCGCCGCAAGCATTCCAGGCAGCGAAAAAATTCCTGCGGCGCCGCGGGTCCAGACCAACCGGCGGCAACCACAAAGCATCAGGAAAGGGGTTGAGAGTGATCGCGACATCGAAGAAGACCGTTACGAATTCGAATCAGGCTTCATCGCAGTCGCATCCCGCCAGCCGCACTGGCCGGTCTTTTTCCTGCACCTCATCGCTTGCGCACGCGGCGGCGCAGCGTTCGTTTTAATCCGCGGCACTCGCCGCAACATTTCCAGGACCAGGAGCTTTGCACATGCAAACCACCGACAACGTGACGACCCGGTATGAGGGATCACCGACTGGCCAGACCTTCGGCCAGGCGCAAGGCAATCAAGCGCTCGCGCCGCAAGCGACGTACGCCGACTACAAGGTGATCCGCCGCAATGGCAGCGTCGTGTCGTTCGAACCGTCGAAAATCGCGATTGCGGTCACCAAGGCATTCCTCGCCGTCAACGGTGGTCAGGGCGCGGCGTCGGCGCGTGTGCGGGAACTGGTCGAGCAACTCACGCAGAACGTGGTTCGCGCGCTGCTGCGCAGCCGTCCGAATGGCGGCACGTTCCATATTGAAGACATTCAGGATCAGGTCGAACTCGCGCTGATGCGCGGCGGCGAGCACAACGTCGCACGTGCCTACGTGCTGTATCGCGAGAAGCGCACCCAGGCGCGCGCTCATGACGAGCAGGCGGCCGGCAGCACGCCGGGTCTGAGCGTCACTGACAACGGCGTGACCCGCCCGCTCGACATGGCTGCGTTGCGCGGCATCATTGAGTCGGCCTGCGCGAATCTGGGCGACGCCGTGAGCGCCGAGCCGATCGTCGCGGAAACGGTGAAGAACCTGTACGACGGCGTGCCGATGAGCCAGGTCTACGACTCGGCCATTCTCGCTGCCCGCACGATGATCGAAAAAGATCCGGCCTACAGCCAGGTCACCGCGCGCATCCTGCTGCACACCATCCGCCGCGAGATTCTCGAAGAAGAAGTGACGCAAGCCGAAATGGGCGAGCGCTATGCCGAGTACTTCCCGCAGTTCATCAAGCGCGGCGTGCAGGCCGAACTGCTCGACGACAAGCTGCTGCAGTTCGACCTGAAGCGTCTGGGCGCCGCGCTCGACGCGAACCGCGATCTGCAGTTCGGCTACCTCGGTCTGCAAACGCTGTACGACCGCTACTTCCTGCATCACGACGGTGTGCGTATTGAAATGCCCCAGGCATTCTTTATGCGTGTCGCGATGGGCCTGTCGTTGAACGAGATCGACCGTGAAGCGCGCGCCATTGAGTTTTACAACGTGCTGTCGAGCTTCGACTTCATGTCGTCCACGCCGACGCTGTTCAACTCGGGCACGCGCCGCTCGCAACTGTCGTCGTGCTATCTGACGACGGTCGACGACGACCTCGACGGCATCTACGAGGCGCTGAAGGAAAACGCGCTGCTCTCGAAGTTTGCGGGCGGTCTTGGCAACGACTGGACGCGCGTGCGTGCGCTCGGCTCGCATATCAAGGGCACCAATGGCAAGTCGCAAGGCGTCGTGCCGTTCCTGAAGGTCGTCAACGACACGGCCGTGGCCGTGAACCAGGGCGGCAAGCGCAAGGGCGCGGTGTGCGCGTACCTGGAAACGTGGCACCTCGACATCGAAGAATTCCTCGAGCTGCGCAAGAACACCGGCGACGACCGCCGCCGCACGCACGACATGAACACGGCGAACTGGATTCCCGACCTGTTCATGAAGCGCGTGATGGAAGGCGGCGACTGGACGCTGTTCTCGCCGTCCACCTGCCCCGACCTGCACGACAAGTTCGGCGCCGAGTTCGAAGCGGCTTACACGGCTTACGAAGACAAGGTCGCGCGCGGCGAGATCAAGCTGTTCAAGAAGATTCCGGCGGCGCAACTGTGGCGCAAGATGCTCGGCATGCTGTTCGAAACGGGTCACCCGTGGATCACGTTCAAGGACCCGTGCAATGTGCGCTCGCCGCAACAGCACGTGGGTGTCGTGCACTCGTCGAACCTGTGCACGGAAATCACGCTGAACACCAGCGACGCCGAAATCGCCGTTTGCAACCTGGGCTCGGTGAACCTCGTCGCGCATCTGAAGGAGCAGGCCGACGGCACGCTCGCGCTCGACCACGACAAGCTCAAGCGCACGGTCAGCGTCGCAATGCGCATGCTCGACAACGTGATCGACATCAACTACTACGCGGTGGCCAAGGCACGTAACTCGAACCTGAAGCACCGTCCGGTCGGCATGGGCATCATGGGCTTCCAGGACTGCCTGCATCTGCTGCGTACGCCGTACGCGTCTGAAGAAGCAGTCAAGTTCGCCGACACGTCGATGGAAGCGGTCTGCTACTACGCTTACTACGCGTCGACGGAACTGGCGCAAGAGCGCGGCCGTTACTCGAGCTACCGCGGCTCGCTGTGGGATCGCGGCATCCTCCCGCAAGACTCGGTCAAGCTGCTGGCCGAAGCGCGCGGCGGCTATGTGGAAGTCGATTCGAGCGAGTCGATGGACTGGACGGAACTGCGCCAGCGCATCGCCACCTACGGCATGCGCAACTCGAACTGCATCGCAATCGCACCGACGGCGACCATCTCGAACATCATCGGCGTGTCGGCTTGCATCGAGCCGACGTTCCAGAACCTGTACGTGAAGTCGAACCTGTCGGGCGAGTTCACGGTGGTCAACGACTACCTGGTGCGCGACCTGAAGGCGCGCGGCCTGTGGGACGAAGTGATGGTCGCCGACCTGAAGTACTTCGACGGCACGCTCTCGCGCATCGACCGCATTCCGGCCGACCTGCGCGCGATCTACGCGACGGCGTTCGAAGTCGATCCGAAGTGGCTGGTCGAAGCAGCGTCGCGCCGTCAGAAGTGGATCGACCAGGCGCAGTCGCTGAACATCTACATGGCCGGCGCGTCGGGCAAGAAGCTCGACGAGATTTACAAGCTCGCATGGGTGCGCGGTCTGAAAACCACGTACTACTTGCGCACGATGGCGGCGACGCACGTCGAGAAGTCGACGGTTGCTCACGGCGCGCTCAACGCAGTGAGCTCGGGCGGCGGCGAAGGTGCCGGTGGCGCGGGTGGCATCAACGGCGGCGCGGCGGGCGGCTTCGGCGTGAGCGGCGGTGCGGGCGGTCTGCAGGCATCCGCGGCAGCAGTGCCGGCGGTTGCGATGGAAGCCGCGCCCGAAGCCGACGGTCCGGTCTGCATGATGCGTCCTGGCGACCCTGGCTTTGACGAGTGCGAGGCTTGCCAATAAGCGGCGAGCAGCATGCAGGTTCGTTGTTTGCTAAAGGGTCCTAGGTGATCACCCGCATGCAGCGACAACGAACCTCGCGAAGATGAAGCAGAAGAAACCCGACGAGCGGCGCGGCAAGCGCGATGATGAAGTGAGAGTCCGCACCGCTCAGCGTCGGAGAAGTGAAGTAGCAAAGCAGCAGGTCGGCACCTCGCGCAGCGCGCGAGACGACAGCAGATTGCAAGACCCACCGCCCAGGCAATGTTCCGAAACGCTTGTGCAACGCTTCAGCAACACGCATCGCGCTTGCGGCAAGCGGGCGGGCAAGCAAGGCAGCCGGCTACATGCATGACCCGACGTTGCGTTGAACTTCATCTCACTCATGCGGACGAACCGGCCACGCGCAGCAAGTTGGCAACCGGCAGCGAGTCCGCAACCCGCATCAGGTTCAGTAGACAGCACACGCACTGCGCAACACAGATAGATAGAGCAGCGAAACGACGCTTGAACACGTTGCTCTTCGAGCTCGCGATGCACCTCGACGGCATACGTTCAACGCACCTCACATGAGGCCATGCACACACATCGTTGAACAAAGTGTTGTATGAACGTAGCAACGCGAATCGAAAACAGGATTTTTCATGAGCGGACTCTTTTATCGCTCGTGAAAAGATGGTACAAACCGTTCTAAATTGATGGTGACATTTATGCTCAACTGGGATGACGAGATCACTGCCGTAACTCCCTCGAGCGCTACGCAACCGAACGTGTTG
>Ga0268254_10001122_pt1 | contig 10697 bp, 10 predicted proteins | sample AgamicOrSfrz_FD_200251 | JGI IMG/M metagenome (GOLD analysis project Ga0268254, IMG submission 200251) | Agave microbial communities from Guanajuato, Mexico - Or.Sf.rz (v2) (version 3) | ecosystem: Host-associated > Plants > Phyllosphere > Phylloplane/Leaf | place: Guanajuato, Mexico... | reverse complement strand
CGACCACTACACCAGTTTTAATCGTATTGTTGAATGACATCGGGATGAACGGCATGAGCGACAACGTCTACGCGCACGACACCGGAGTCGCGACGGATCTTTTCGCGGCCGGCGAGGGCAACCTGTTTCAGCGCGTCATGCAAATGCGCGAGGGCGGGCAGGGCCGCGAGAACCGGAGCGAGCCTGATAGTGTGGTTTCATCGAACGAGGAGCCCATGAGTCTTTTCAGGACCGTACGACCCAACATCGTACAGTCGATCCGTGCGTTCCGCGTTCAGGACCTCGCGGACGAGGCGAACCACCTCGGGCAGCACTTCCTCTATGCGTATTGCGCGAATGCGCAGTCGAAGCAGGAAGTTCTGGAAACCATTGCCACGTCGTTCCTGTTCCCGAAACATTTCGGCAAGAATTATGACGCCCTCTACGACTGCCTGACCGACCTGGTTCACAAGGCAGGTGCTCAGCCGGGCTTCGTGATCGTGCTCGAGCAGTTGCCCGTCGCGCAGAAATTCGACAAGGACGGGCGCGAGACACTGCTGGACGTGTTCCGCGAAGCCGCGGAATTCTGGGCCGAGCGCAAGGTTGCGTTCCGCGTCTTTTATTCGTTTGCCTGAATGCCGCGCTGAGCGGATCCGCGGCTTCCAGATTCGGTTGCCGCCTGATGGCAGTTACAGCCGGATGGGCCCGCCACTTGAGTTGGCGGGCCTTTGTCTTTAGTGGAGCAACGCCTGCGGGCGTGTCAGCGCAGTTTCTGCCCCAGTTATTGGCTCGTTGCCTTGCGCGCAACGCCGCCGCTTCAGCCGCTTACCACCCGCCCCACATAGCCGCCAGCGCCGAGAGCACCGCGATGCCCGCCGTTTCGGTGCGCAGCACACGCGGTCCGAGCCCCACGGCCTGGAAACCGTGATCCATCGCCGCGGCTTCTTCGGCGGCCGAAAAACCGCCTTCCGGGCCGACCAGCACGGTGACCGGCCCTTTCGGCGGGGCTCCGGGCAGTGCCGAGAATGGGATGCTGGCGCGCGGCGACAGCAGAATGCGCAGTTCGTCGGCGGCGGGCATGCGCGGCATCGCGCCGAGCCAGGTGGCGATTTCCCGCACCGGCATGACCTCGGGCAGGCGGTTGCGTCCGCACTGTTCGCACGACGCCCGCACGATGCCTTCCCAATGCGCATGGCGCCGCAGCGCGCGCTCGCCGGCAAGACGCACGACGCTGCGTGTGGTGGTGAGGGGCACGAAGCTGGACGCACCGAGCTCCACGGCCTTTTCGATCAACCAGTCCATCTTGTCGCCGCTCGCAATGCCCTGCGCGAGCGAGAGGCGGTAAGGCGGTTCGACTTCAATGTCGCGGAACTCGCGAATTTTCACCGTGATCGCGCGCCGCTCGATCGTGACGAGTTCGGCGCTGTACTCGCCGCCTTCTCCGTTGAAAAGCACAATGGAGTCGCCCACCTGCAGGCGCAGCACGAGGACGTGCCGTACGACGTCATCGGGGAGTTGCAAGACGCCGTCGGGCGAAAGGGACGTACCGACGAAGAAGCGAGGCATCAGAAAAATACTCATTAGTTCACGAAAGGTGGCGAGCGAGCGCCCAACGGTAGCCGTCCAGATCTTCGACCTGGGCGAAGCGGTCGCCCCAGAACTGGTCCTGTGGCTCGCTCAACGATTTGGCGCCGGCGGCGAGCGCGCGGGCGTAAACCGCGTCGACATCGTCGACGTAGACATAGAACGATTGCGGCGCGATGGCACCCGCGCTGCGCGGGGTTCTCGCGGTGGATCCGAACGCGCCTTCCGGCGCGAACATCACGATCAGCTGGCCCTGGTAGGTCATCTCGACATGCATCACGACGCCGTCGTCCTGCACGCTGTCCCGCAACTGAAAGCCGAACGCCGCCGTGTAAAACGCGGTCGCGGCGCGCGCGTCACGCACCGTCAGATAGGGGGTCAACCAGGGCACACCGGCTGGGCGGGAGGCGGTCATGGGGTTCTCCGGATCTATGGGTTGTTGGACGCGTGCCGTGAAGCTGGCAGCGAGTCCCGTATCGCCTATGACATAGCGCCCACGGGCCAGGCCGTGCATTTTGCCCGTGCGTTAGCTTGTCGGCTTTAAGAATTGACTTAGTTTATCGCGCACCGACGCGGGAACCGCAAAGAGACCGGCATGCGTGGCCGGGCTGTAGTGCTTCAGTGCGTCGATCTGACGCGCGGCGAGGCGCTCGGCGACGCTCTCGGCCGGCAACGCCGCGGGGTCGAGGCTGCCGCTGGCCGTCGCCATCATCCATAAGGAGCCGTACAGGGGCACGAAGGTGTGCATTGTGCGCACGACGGCGAACTCGCCGCGCAAATCGTCCAGCAGGCGGGCAACCCGCGCGGCATGGAAGTACGGTGAGCCGAGGTGGACGGACAACGCGGCGCCCGGACTCATCACGCGCTTGAGCTGGCGGTAGAAGGCGCTCGTGTACAGGCCCGCCGCCGGGGAGTCAGGCGGCGTCAGGTCGAACACGATCAGGTCGAACTGCGCGGAGCGCATATCGGCGGCAGCGGCAACGTAATGCGCTGCGTCGCCGATCACCAGTTCGACGCGCGCGTCGTCGAAGGCGCCGCCATGCACTTGGGGCATGTGCTCGCGGGTCAGGCGAACCACCTGTTCGTCGAGTTCCGCGACCACGATTCTTTCCATGCCGGCATGCGCGAGCAGTTGCCGCGCGGCGCCGCCGTCGCCGCCGCCCAGCACCAGCGCGGCTTTGGGTGCCGGATGCGCCAGCGCCGCCGGGTGCACCATGCACTCGTGATAGATGAACTCGTCGCCGGTGGAGGTCATCGGGCGGCCGTCCAGCGTGAAGAGCCGGCCCAGCTGAGGGGTGTCCCACACCTCGATGCGCTGATAGGGCGAGTCGACGCGCGCAATCAGCGAAGCGTGCGCAAATCCGTACACAGCGTCGGGAGTAGGGTGGAACAACAAGGGAGCGCTCAAGGTCTTGCCTGCGAAGGGTCTGCCTGCTAAGGGTCTGCCTGCCAGGGGGCCGGCCTGCCAAGGGTCTGGCCTGCCAAGGGTCTGGCCTGCATTAACGCACGTCGAGTTATCCCGACAATTGTAAGGGTCGCCGCCCTTCGGGACCCGTGACCGCAGGCGGATCAGCAGGGGTTCGACCTGCCCGGCGCGCACGGCGCCATGCGGCCTCGCGCACAGGGGGCCGGGCTGCGTTCTGTTAGAATGACACGCTTTCAGCCTTGTCCGTTTGCTCTGCCCGTTTCGCGTCTCCCGGCGCCGCACCGTGCGCCGAAGCGGACTGGCCGCCGAGCTCCCGGGCCTCAAGCGCGCACCGCTTTTTGACTCTGTCTCCGGACTCGACATGACGACCCCGTCTCCCGCACCCACTTCATTGATGGCCAACGCGATCCGCGCGCTGTCCATGGACGCCGTTCAACAAGCGAACTCCGGCCACCCCGGCATGCCGATGGGCATGGCCGAAATCGGCGTGGCCTTGTGGTCGCGCCATCTGCGCCACAATCCGAAAAACCCGCAATGGGCGGACCGCGACCGCTTCGTGCTGTCGAACGGCCACGGTTCCATGCTGCTCTACTCGCTGCTGCACCTGACTGGCTACGACCTGCCGATCAGCGAGTTGAAGAATTTCCGCCAGATGCATTCCAAAACGCCGGGCCACCCCGAATACGGCATCACGCCGGGCGTCGAGACCACCACCGGCCCGCTCGGCCAGGGTCTGGCGAATGCGGTCGGCATGGCGCTCGCGGAGTCGCTGCTCGCCACTGAATTCAACAAGCCCGACGCGAAAATCGTCGATCACCACACGTACGTGTTCGTCGGCGACGGCTGCCTGATGGAAGGCATTTCGCACGAAGCCTGCTCGCTCGCCGGCGTACTGAAGCTGAACAAGCTGATTGCGTTCTACGACGACAACGGCATCTCGATCGACGGCGAGGTCGTGCACTGGTTCCACGACGACACGCCCAAGCGCTTCGAAGCCTACGGCTGGAACGTGATCCCGAACGTGGTCGGCCACGACGTCGACGCAGTAGACGCCGCCATCAAGCAGGCGAAGCTGTCGGACAAGCCGACGCTGATCTGCTGCAAGACGGTGATTGGCGAAGGTGCGCCGACCAAGGCCGGTAGCCACGATTCGCACGGCGCGCCGCTGGGCGACAAGGAAATTGCGGCCACGCGCGAGGCGATCGGCTGGAAGTGGGAGCCGTTCGTGATTCCGCAGGAAGTCTATGCGGCATGGGATGCGAAGGAAGCCGGTGCGCGCCTCGAATCCGACTGGGACAAGGCGTTTGCGGCGTACGCGGCGAAATATCCGCAGGAAGCAGCTGAATTCAAGCGCCGTACGGCGAAGCAATTGCCGGCTGACTGGAAAGAAAAGGCGCAGGCGATCATCGCCGGCGCCAACGAACGCGCAGAAACGGTCGCCACGCGCAAGGCGTCTCAGCAGGCCATCGAGGGTTTGTCGGCAGTGCTGCCGGAGCTGCTCGGCGGATCGGCCGACCTGACCGGTTCGAACCTCACCAACTGGAAGGCGGCAAAGCCGGTGCGCGTCAACGGCGAAGGCCGCGCCGCGGGCAACTACGTCAACTACGGCGTGCGCGAGTTCGGCATGAGCGCCGCGATCAACGGCGTCGCGCTGCACGGCGGCTTCAAGGCGTTCGGCGGTACTTTCCTCACGTTCTCGGACTACAGCCGCAACGCGCTGCGCGTCGCCGCGCTGATGAAAGCGCCGTCCATTTTCGTGTTCACCCATGATTCGATCGGTCTCGGCGAAGACGGCCCGACGCACCAGTCCATCGAGCACGTCGCGAGCCTGCGCCTGATTCCGCATCTGCACGTGTGGCGCCCGTCGGATACTGTCGAAACGGCGGTGGCATGGACGCACGCGGTCGAACACCACGGTCCGTCGTGCCTGATCTTCAGCCGTCAGAACCTGCCGTTCTCGGAGCGCACGGACGCGCAGATCGCCAACATCGCGAAGGGCGGTTATGTGCTGCGCGACTGGAACGACGAAATCGTCGCGCGCAAGATCATCCTGATTGCCACCGGTTCTGAAGTCGAACTGGCGCTGAAGGCGGTTGAGCCGCTCGCGCGCGAGGGTATTGCGGCACGCGTCGTCTCTATGCCGTCTACCACCGTGTTCGACAGGCAGGACGCCGAATACCGCGAACGCGTGCTGCCGCAGGGCGTGCGCCGTGTCGCGATCGAAGCGGGCGTGACGGATTTCTGGCGCAAGTATGTGGGTCTGGAAGGCGGCGTGGTCGGCATCGACACGTTTGGCGAATCGGCCCCGGCTGGCGTGCTGTTCAAGCATTTCGGCTTCACCGTCGAGCATGTGGTGGAGACGGCTAAAGCCGCGCTCGGCTGAGCCGGCGCAAAGCGTTGCCGCATGCGTGAAAGTACCCCATGAACGCGCGGCAACGCGGGCGGTCAGACGAAACATCGACGTATTTTTTCAGCCATCAGGAGATAGACCATGACGATTCGCGTCGCAATCAACGGCTACGGCCGGATCGGCCGCAACACGCTGCGCGCCTTCTATGAAAACGGCAAGAAGCACGATATCGAAATCGTCGCCATCAACGATCTCGGCGACGCCAAGACCAACGCTCACCTCACGCAATACGACACGGCGCACGGCAAATTCCCGGGCGAAGTGTCGGTGGACGGCGAGTATCTGGTCGTCAACGGCGACAAGATCCGCGTGCTGGCCAACCGCAACCCGGCTGAACTGCCGTGGGGCGAGCTGAACGTCGACGTCGTGATGGAATGCACGGGCTTTTTCACGACCAAGGAAAAGGCGAGCGCGCACATCAAGGGCGGTGCGAAGAAGGTCATCATCTCGGCGCCCGGCGGCAAGGACGTCGACGCGACCATCGTTTACGGCGTGAACCACAACGTGCTGAAGGCGTCGGACACGGTCATCTCGAACGCATCGTGCACGACGAACTGCCTCGCGCCGCTCGTCAAGCCGCTGAACGACAAGATCGGTCTCGTGAACGGCCTGATGACCACCATCCACGCGTACACGAACGACCAGGTGCTGACCGACGTGTATCACGAAGACCTGCGCCGCGCTCGCTCGGCCACGCACAGCCAGATCCCGACCAAGACGGGCGCTGCTTCGGCGGTCGGCCTCGTGCTGCCGGAACTGAACGGCAAGCTGGACGGCTATGCGATTCGCGTGCCGACTATCAACGTGTCGGTGGTCGATCTGTCGTTCATCGCCGCGCGCGACACTACGGTGGAAGAAGTCAACGCGATCATGAAGGAAGCGTCGCAAGGCGCGCTGAAGGGCATCCTCGGCTATAACGACGCGCCGCTGGTTTCCGTCGACTTCAACCATAACCCGGCTTCGTCGACGTTCGACGCGACGCTGACCAAGGTGTCGGGCCGTCTGGTGAAGGTGTCGAGCTGGTACGACAACGAGTGGGGCTTCTCGAACCGCATGCTGGACACGGCGGTGGCGCTCGCGAACGCGAAGTAAGCATACGAATGCTGCCGGGCCGCCGGCTTGTTGTATCCGGTGGTTCGTCAGGCGAAAAAGCCGCTCTCAGGAGCGGCTTTTTTTCGCCCGTGCAGCGACGCCGTAAGCAAGCGAGACGAATCCGGTGCCGCGGGTTTTTTCAGTCGATCACAAAAAAGTGGCTCGGCCGTTCTCACCGGGCCGAGCCACTTTTCAGCTCATTGTCGACCTGCGGAGCGCGACTGGGCGTGCTCCAGCCGCGACCGCGTCAGTGCTTGCGATGCGGGCAGTTTTCCTTGGTGCAGGCACCGTACAGCGCCAATGCGTGCTCCTGCAGCTTGAAGCCACGTTCCTTCGCAATAGACTGCTGACGGCTCTCGATTTCGGAGTCGAAAAACTCTTCGACGAGCCCGCAGTCGAGACACACCAGATGGTCGTGATGCGACCCTTCGTTCAGTTCGAACACCGCCTTGCCCGATTCGAAATTGCTGCGCGACAGCAGGCCGGCCTGCTCGAACTGCGTCAGCACGCGATAAACGGTAGCAAGACCGATATCGAGCTCCTCGTGCAGGAGGTTGCGGTACACGTCTTCGGCCGTCAGGTGACGGACCGGGCTGTGCTGAAAAATCTCAAGGATTTTGAGGCGCGGAAGGGTCGCCTTGAGCCCGATATTCTTGAGATCGGTTGGATTGGTCATGACAAGGGATCCCTAGAGTACAATGCTGGGCTCTCATAGTAATGCGTTTTTGCCGTTCTGGTCATCTTCGATGGAATGAAACTCGCGCGGCTCGTCAGCGGGCCCGCACGGTGAGTGAAATGATTTCAAAATCTCAACTGATCTACCGGGGGAGCCGCATGCGGAGTACCTTGATCGCTGTTGCGGCTCTCGCGATCCTTGCAGGGTGTTCCACTTACGACAGCGTCACGCAGCGGATCGCTCAAAGCATCACGCCGTACCGCATTACCGTCGTGCAGGGCAACTTCGTTTCGAAAGAAGCGGCGTCGCAAATGCAGGTCGGCATGTCGCGCGCCCAGGTGCGTCAGTTGCTCGGCACGCCGCTCCTGGCCGACATGTTTCACGCGGACCGCTGGGACTACGTGTTCTACTTCAAGCGCGGCTCGACCAACGTCGTGCAGCAGCGCGACTTCATCGTGATGTTCGCCGGCGACCGCGTCGCGAGCTGGAGCGGCGGCGAAGACCTGCCGTCGAATCTGGAACTGCTTGCGGAGATCGACGGCGACAAGCGTGGCAAGAAGGCGGCCGCGCCCGTTGCTGCGAGCGCCGCGGGCGCGAGCGCGCCGGCCGCTGCCGCCGCTGCTCCCGTCACCGTGGACACGGCGCGTTCGCCGTCCGTGGAAGGCGCAGCCGCTGCCGCCGCGCCGTCCACCGACCCGAACGCGGAAGCCGCGCAAGCCGCCAATCGTGCGACGAATGCCGTGCAAACGCCGGCTCGCAATACGCCGTCTTCGGTGCGTTCCACGGCGCCCACGGCAAATGCCGGTGGCGTGCCGCCGCAAGGCCCGACCGCTGGTGGTCAGCCGCAGTTCCAGTTCCACCGTCCGCCGCCGCCGCCCTCGCCGTCGGCGCAAGACAATCCGGTGGGACCGGCGGGTTCGTCGCAAAGCGGCGGCAGCCCGACGTATAACGCGCCGCTCACGGCGCCGTCCACGTCGGGAACGAGCCAGTAATCCGGCTGTCCCTGTTGTATGACGGTGGCTGCGCAACCGCCGCTGCGGCGTAGCTTTCCGCGTTGCGCGGCACCGTCCGCTTCTATGCTGGTCCAGTCATGCGCGGCGCGAGGGCGTGCTGCCCGCCGCCGCTTTTGCCCGCACTTGCCGGGCTGTTCTTTCGAACCCTCGTAGCCATGAAAATTGCGATTGCTGGCGCATCGGGCCGTATGGGCCGCATGCTCATCGAAACCGTTCTTAGCGATTCCGACGCCACGCTGTCCGGTGCGCTCGACCGTGCGGGTTCGCCGCAACTCGGTCAGGACGCCGGCGCTTTTCTCGGCAAACAGACGGGCGTCGTGCTGACGGACGACATTGAACGGGTATTTGCCGAGTCCGACTATCTGATCGACTTCACGCGCCCTGAAGGCACGATGGCGCATCTCGAAGCGGCGCAGCGCCACAACGTGAAAATGGTGATCGGCACGACCGGTTTCGACAACGCGCAGAAAGCACAACTGCGCGCCGCGGCGGACAAGATCGCGATCATGTTCGCGTCGAATATGAGCGTGGGCGTGAACGTCACCCTCAAGCTGCTCGAATTCGCGGCGAAGCATTTCGCGACGGGCTACGACATCGAGATCATCGAGGCGCATCACCGGCACAAGGTCGACGCGCCGTCGGGTACCGCGCTCACCATGGGCGAGGTGATTGCCAATGCGCTCGGCCGCAACCTGGACGAGTGCGCGGTCTATAGCCGCGAAGGCGTGACGGGCGAACGCGATCCGTCCACCATCGGTTTTTCGGCGATTCGCGGCGGCGACATTGTCGGCGACCATACGGTGCTGTTTGCAGGCATCGGCGAGCGCATCGAAATCACGCACAAATCGGCGAGCCGTCTGTCGTACGCGCAGGGCGCGCTGCGCGCGGTGCGTTTCCTCGAAGGGCGCCAGACGGGTTTCTTCGACATGCAGGACGTGCTCGGCCTGCGCTAGGCATGCGCAAAGGCACGGTTAAGTGCCTGTCAAAAAACGCAGTCCCCGCGCAGTCCCCACGCAGTCGAAACGCAGGCAGGAACGCAGACAAGCGCAGTACAAACTCAGGCACGAACGCAGACTAACGCAGACAAACGCAGGCTGAAACGGCACTTACTTAGGACGAGGTCAGATGGCAGGCGGCAGCGGCATCATCCATTACCTGCAAACGAGTGACGCGATCACGCATGGCGTCGCCTATGTCCTGCTGGCGATGTCGATTGCGAGCTGGTGCTTTCTGATCGTCAAGAGCTGGGTGTTGGTGCGCGCGAAACGTCAGGGCGCACGCGCGGTCGCCCGTTTCTGGCAGGCGCCCACGCTCGCCGAAGGCGTCGCCGGCCTGAAGCGCGCCGACCGTGAGCGGGTTTTCGCGCCGCTCGCCGAAGCCGCGCTTCACGCCGCCGAGGTGGATATCCCCGGTGCGCTGCTCGCGCGCGTGGAGCGCAATGAGCGGGTGCTCAGAGCGTTGCGGCAAGCGCTCAATGCGTCGCAGCGGCGGCTGGAATTCGGCCAGGTGCTGCTCGCTTCGGTGGGAAGCACGGCGCCTTTCGTCGGCTTGCTCGGCACCGTGTGGGGCATTTATCACGCGCTCGGCAGCATTGCGGCGAGTGGTCAGGCGCAGATCGAGAGCGTCGCTGGTCCGGTCGGCGAGGCGCTGATCATGACCGCTTTTGGTCTCGTGGTCGCAATTCCCGCCGTGCTCGCCTACAACGTGCTCGGGCGCCTGGTTCGGCAGTTGTCCGAGGAACTCGACGGTTTTGCACACGACCTGCATGCGTACGTGTGCGCACCGGCGGGCCAGCCGCAAGCGCCGCTGCGCAGCCAGCAGGCGGCCGCCCAACAGGCTCGCTGAGCGCACAAGGCAACGCGGACTCAGCGCGCGAACCGGGCAGACGACGAAGGAGGCGACATGGCATTCGGCGGACTCGACAAAAAGCAGACGGCCGCGCCCCTGGCGGAGATCAACATGACGCCGTTGATCGACGTGATGCTGGTGCTGCTGGTGATCTTCATCATTACGGCGCCGCTCTTCACGCACGCAATCCGGCTCGATCTGCCCAAGGTCGCCGCGGCGCCGGCGCGCGAAACGCCACAAACCATTTCGCTTTCAATCGACGCCGCGGGCAAGCTTTACTGGAATGGCAGCCTCATCACGCTCGAGCAGATGCGCGCGCGTTTCGCGCAAGCGGGCAAAGAGGCCGAATCCAGCCAGGCTAATCAAGCCGACCAGGCGGCCGCGCAACCGGAAATCCATCTGCACGCCGAGCGTAATACGCGCTATGAGGTGATCGCGCAAGTGATGGGCGCCGCGCAGCAGGCGGGTCTGGAGCGCCTCGGCTTCGTGACGGACCCGCCGCCGGCCGGCAAGCAATAACCGCCTGGGGCGCGCAGCGTTCGGAGCGCGGCGCAGCCGTCCGCGAACGGTATAATCAGCCCTTTCCCCCGCAGAAGGGGAAACGACGCCATTTCATCCAGCAAAAGCACCAAAGCAGCATAGCGGCCGGTGCGGAAGCACCGAACCCAG
>Ga0268254_10001119_pt1 | contig 10719 bp, 7 predicted proteins | sample AgamicOrSfrz_FD_200251 | JGI IMG/M metagenome (GOLD analysis project Ga0268254, IMG submission 200251) | Agave microbial communities from Guanajuato, Mexico - Or.Sf.rz (v2) (version 3) | ecosystem: Host-associated > Plants > Phyllosphere > Phylloplane/Leaf | place: Guanajuato, Mexico | collected... | reverse complement strand
GGAGACATCGTAAATTGGTCCGCGGGCATCGCGATAAGTCCTCTGTCCTACTACAGGTGCCGCGACAACCTTTACCAAGTCCGAACGATTGTCGACTACCAGATCCGCTGGTCTGCAATATTCACCCTAGCCCACAAGCACAAATCCTCAGCGCGGAATATAATCCCAAAGTACTCCAAAGACTCAAATATAGTCAATCTTCAAGGTGGTAAGACCCTTGCAGAGTTCCCCAACAGCATAGAGCTTGGGAAGCTCGGACCCGGTCAAGATCCGAACAACAAAGAGCACTCAACTACGTTTGACGTCGTCTAGTTGTTTTTTTCTATTAGTTGCGATGTGAACAGACCTTTACTTATGATATTAGTTGAGTATTCCCTTGGTTAAATAAGGGTCGAAGTTTAGACCGCTCACAGTAGTTCGTTTGTTAGGTAAAACCTGACTACCTTTCTTTCGCTCTTTCAATTGAAAAGCTTCGACACTTCAGAGGAGGACCGCCCGCTTTGCTTGTCTTCTATCTTTGGGATAGGAATTGGCGGTCTTCTTTAATAATACTTCAAAAAAGACTCTCATTATGGATCAACTAATTGCAGATTTCATTTTGCGAATGGGGTTGGCTTTTCCTGTAGCGATTCTCGTAGGCGTAAAGGCGGGCCAAATGATCCATATATTAAATACTCGAAATTCTTTTACGCGTATATAGGGATAGTCATGTGGATGTTCAGTTACCACCAGATATCAATCTGAAAAACATAGTATAGAATCCAATTTTTACTGACGATCCCATTCTTTCAAAGATTATGTTTCTAAACGAGATATATATGGACCTCTTAAATCAAAGCACTCAAAGTAGATACTTCGAACTAGTTCAGATATATATCTGCAGGTAGTTTTTCTTGTTCTGTTTCAGTTGTATGCCGATTTGTTGGGGGGTTGTTATGGCAAGTGGTTTAGTCCTTTGAAAGAGGAAAAGGACGAGGCCCTATCCCAAGGAGAGGGGGAAGAGGAGTGGGCCTGGGGCCTCTTCCACTTAACCTTGGGGGAGCGGAGAATGCCTTCATGGACTGGGGTGAAAAGAAGGACAAACCCCCCCCGGGCGTACTCATGGGCAGCGTGAGGAACCGAGTAACCAAAAGTCACGATCAGAATGAAAGGTAGTTCGGCTGGGTATGTGTGTGCTTTACCCAGAGGTGCTGGTTCGAATCCAGCTCGTGACAAGGCATTTTTGGTCATATCCCTTGGTCTTGCTGTTCCGGTTTAGGGTGCTCTGACTAAGATGACAAAGCATGAGCGATTGAAAAAGGAAAGATAATGAAGAGTGACATATTACTTAACCGAAAGCGGATCGGGATAGAACCTGTTGATGTACAGTGTTACTGCTACTACCTCTGGGACCGAGAAGAAAAGGATTTTGAGACTAAGGTGTACAAATGCCCACGGAAAAGGCGGAGTTCTTAAGACGACGAGTTAGAAAGGTAGGGTGATTTAGCGTTTGAGGCATCTGTCGGCCAGATCGAGAAGAGTGTGAGGAGGTGTATATGGTGGCTGCCCCCAAGGCAATTCCGCTGCTAGGGTGAGCTAACCCCTAAACCAAAAAAAGAAAATGGAAACAGCCCCTTATTTAATTCTTTAAGATAAAGCTTTCTCAAAGCAGTTTGATTGAAACTTCGTCTTTGACAGAGCAGAGCCCCTTAATCACCCCTCAGGTAAGCCTCCAGATAATAAGAAGTCGGATCCTCTGGGTCAAGAAAAGAGAAAGCGGCAAACAAAGAATACGCAATCCCATCCGTATGCTTCTAAGACAGGAAGGGATAGCACTTCAGTTGAGGATCTTGAGGTAAGGAATCACTACCTGGAGTCTACTATGGGTAAGGATGGAAATCCTATTGCAGATTTTCCTCCTTCGACCCATTTGGTGAAGTAATCGGTAGCTACCAAAAGAAAGGCATTCTCTTGGTAGAAGAAGGAGATTACAGGCTCGGAATCAGATAGATGTGTTGAATCCAAGTACCAAGCGGGCAAGAACGCACTGATCTGTAGTACGCCATTCCAGCCTCAGGAGTCGGCGGAGAAGAGTTCCAACTAGGCAAGTCGTTCAACGCCAAAAAGTTGGTAGCCCCGCGAAACCTCTGATTCCGGTCCTTAGGCTAACTACGACTACTCAGGAATTGCGGCGTTTCCGCTGTTGAAAGAAGAGGGATAATCGCCTCTTGTCTCTTTCCTTCCCCCGGTCGAAAAACTTATCAGCCGACTTGGGACCACGCGCGCCCAGGCAGCAAAGGCCGCTGATGCAACACTTTACAATTAAAAGCATCTCAAAGCGTGGTTAACCCGAGCCTGTAAGTCCGCGCAGGATGACGGTAAGGGGCGTGAATAACGAAATTTTTTCCATGCGGAAACTTTCTCTTTTTTTACTCGTTCCAGCTAGAATAGAAAGGGTACTCTTCCATTTCAAAGAGCAGGCCATGGTCAAAGCATTAACTGAAAGATTCACTTTGCCATGGGAAGGGGAGAGGTGAGGCGGGCCCCTTCGTTAAGGAGAGAAAGTGGCATAATTTCATTTTGTTGCAGTGAAGGTGAAGATACTACGGTAGATTAGAACTTTTTCGGGGTCCGTCGGTGCGCTCATTCTTCATTTTTTTGTACCGCCCAGAAAGACAAACGAGAGAACGCTAGCCTTCCTTCCTTATCTTATTCGCTATTTATCTCAGAAACGCCCAAAGCTACCAGCAAGAGAGAGGCTGGACGGTGAGGCAGATAAAGGGAGAAAAAAAAAGCAGCAGCATAAGCAAGGTTTCGAGTAGAATATACTAAGCTTTTGAGTAAGTAAGATGGATTATCTGGTTGGTTCTTTGCACCCAGAAAAAGTGTAGCAGCTATATTTCTCTTCATCCTCTTCTTCCTTCGATTTCATAACTGGGCGTTGAACCCATTTCGATGCATTGTCTGAAGCGTATCCCCTAGTCCTTACCGGTCCAGTCGAAGTCTTGAGTTGAGTGGACGGTCTTGGTAAGTCCCATTGTTCATTGATCCCCCCAATGCGAGGTGAGTCTGTCGGGCATGACGCGCTTGTGCCTCTCCCTGTTCATCAATAATAGATAGCAGCTAATCCAGTTGATCCCGTATAGGCGGGGGCGAAGCCAATTTCAGTTTATCTTAAAGCAAGCATATCTTCGTTCAAGTTTTCGTTTTTCCGGGTATGAGGCAAAACCAAAGCGTCAAGTGGCCAGGCTGGTTGAACCCCCGAAAGAAGCACCAATCGCTATCATGGTTGGAGCATAGATAGCAAAGGTATGGGTAGAGGTCAAATGCACACATCTACCAGGTAGGTGAAAATCATTCCATACCTATATCTGGTAATAGGCCTCCAATTACTTCAGCCTAAAACGAACTCAGAGGCCGGGTCAACAATCGTGACGGTTGCATTCCCCCGTTCGAGAGTCAGAATCAGCGCCAGGCGAAGATCCACTGGATGGTGGGCGGAGTGGAAGCAGAACCGGAAAAGGCAGCAATTCCAGAGACGGTTGACCGAGCTACAGCATCTGCCTTTAGACGAGCAAAAGCGAGACAGTTAAATAGACGTCCAGTCCCCGATCCCGTTGACTGAGAACCAAAAAAGCAGTGGCCCGTAGCTTTTGAATAGAGAGATTGAATCCGCTTCAGGCTTGAAAGCAAAATAAGCGTCTGCCAACGCGTAACGCTTTCTTTAAAGGGTCAAAGCCTCATATCCGTTGTTATAGAAAGTCGTCAGGCGCCCAACTTTTTTACCCAAAAGAGGGAACTTCAGGACCATCTCCCGCTTATTGAAACAATGAAGAAACTCGATCGGCTACTAGAAAGGAGCAAGGGCCAAGGACGGCACTCAACGAGCAGACGAAGAACGAATGGTAGGAGCCGACAAAGAAAGAAAGAGTAGTGCCGGTTCAGTGAAGTCAAGTCTTTACGTCTATAGGGGCTCCCTGACGATCCCGAACCTTCCAAAAGTGTTGGGTATGTGTTGTTTCTTGGCACTACTCTTTATTAGTTATGTAAACTTTGTTTGAAGGGGTTAGGGATACAGAGCTTGACTTGAAAACAAAGAACCTCATTCTGACCCTCCCCGGCCTCCGGCCTCCAGCGCTTTTTGCCTTCAAAAAGTCCAGGATAAAAAAAGGATTCCTCCCCACTAAAAAGAGCGATTGAGAGTGGATTTCAAGTTCGATAGTGTCGAGAAGGTATTAGCCACCGGTGACCGTACTTTCGTAAAAGCACCATTGGGCGGTGGTTCCTCTCTTTCCTCTTGAACCTCGAACATAAAATCGATCTCGCCATCAGCTCGACTAAGAGTTCCGAATAAAAAAAAAAGGAAACTGAACTTGACTTAAGACGAAGAAAGCGAGTGCCGAAAAAACCGCTTTCTGTCAGCTTCTACTAGTCATTAAGACGTTTATGAAAGAAAAGTAAGGCAAGCTTTAGCTTGACTTGACTTGGCCTGCGTGCATTATACCTACCCCCTTTTTTAAGAATTAAGAACTTTCTTTCATTTCTTTGTTGAGATGGAAATGAAAGCATAACTCTTTGCTTTCAGTCTTCTTACTCTTTTTTTTAGCTTGCTTTGTGGAGGTCTCTCGGGTGTGCAGATCCGATCAGTCTCGTGATGAAGAGAAGTCCAATACGATCTTCCACGGCGTCACGACAACTCAATTTGTCCGGTAAACTACTCGGGGCTCCCCTTTAGTAAAAGGGAGGGGAGATTTTCTCTTCATCCGGGGGTTCATTTCATTCATTTTGAACTAAGTTAAGTAAGGCTGATTAGTGAGGTCTTAAAAACTTCATAGAATTCATTCTATTTGTTTGTGCTTTCAGCAAGTAGGCAAGGCGAATGGTTTCTATGTTTTTTAATCGGATACCAATTGCTTGGATGCGTTTGAAAGCCTCGAGATGACTTGCAGAAAAAATGGACGGGTTGGTTTGTGTCTTCGTAACTTTTGGTCCATTTATTGATGGGCGAACGACGGGGATTGAACCCGCGCGTGGTGGATTCACAATCCACTGCCTTGATCCACTTGGCTACATCCGCCCTTACCCCCGAACGGGTTTAAGTCTCTATCTACGATCAGATCCTTTCAGAACCCCTATGACCGCTATCAAAGAGAAGCTTTTTCCTATACTATATACTATAAGTCTATTCTTTCGTTTCATTTTGGAATTAGGTTTCAGCCTTGGCTTCAACAATCGATACCGATTGCCTGGCCTTCGTTGGGCTGTTCACTTCATTGATTTGACTTCACTTTACTTAAGATTAAAATAAAGATAAAGATAGGGGGCAGGCGGGCAGTGAAGGCTCATTTAGTAGACAGCGAGCGAGCAGCAAGCACCTACTCCGCACCTATCCAGCAAGCTCCGCAACAAAACAAAAGCGAAGCGAGCCTCTATCAGAGAAAGCCATTCTTGCAGAACAAAGTCGCGGTTCTGGAAGAAGCGCACCCCTAAACTACAAGCTTTGAAGCCCCTACTTCTTTCTATTTATAGGCAATGAAATTGTTGAAGAAGCCCCTTTCTTTCTACAAACCTTTCTATAATATAAGGCGTCTCGGACGTTCTTCGTTTGAGCGGAGCCACCTTTCAGTCAGTAAGGTTGTCAAAGGGCGAAAGTCAACTTTCCTTTATGACTAAACTAATCTAATAGGGCGAGGGCGCTAACGAACTTCAAAGGGTAGCCTATCTATAGCTATATATATATAGATAGTATAAGGCGCCTGACGAAGTGCATAGAATAGAATGCCCTTCTTTCTCAAAGTCAAGTTTCTCCCTGGAAGCTGACGAAAGATTGCAGGGGATCGTCGATCTCTTCCTTCAGGTGGCTCCGCCCGCACTATTCATCTCTTTTTTCAAATGGATATATGACGGGGTCTCTCTTGTTCATAGATCTTGAAAGCGGATCAATATCCATTTCTCTTCAGGTCTATCTATCGATAGAAAGATATAGATCTCTATCTGGATCTATCTCCATATCGTCATATAGAAGAACCAACACAACCACTGTCAGGGCGTAACCAACGGAAGGTTCTCACCCTGTCCCAGACATTGTTCTCCGACGATGTCCCCTGGACGGAAGGGGCCACCATTCTCTTTCTTCAATCGTTCCGATATTGACTTCTGGGTTGGTTCGTTTCCTCCTCCTATCTACGCAATTTTCTGTCTTCGTTCGTGATCATGTTGGGCGAAAGGTAGTTGTAGAGGAGCGTAGCCACGCAAAAGACTGGAAGGAGAGGCTGCGAAGCTACCATCGTACGAGGTATGAAATCACGCTGTTGACTGAAAGGAGAGGCTGCGAAGCAGCTCGACCTTAGGGAGAGGTATGAAATGACTCGGCCAACGGGAGAGGTATGAAATCACTCCTTCGGATTCATTCATTATGGATCATTTGGCCCGCCTTTACTAGAGAATCGGATACCCCCCCCTCGAGAAGAACAAGTTTCTTCCGATAAGGAGAGCGGATTCGATTAACTTCCATTCATGCTTCTTAAGTGGAGAGAATAAGATGGAGACTCTGGTATTCCTTGAAGTTCGATCAAGGGCGGTGAAATAAAGAAAACGCGCTACTGGTTCTTTGGAAGCCCGACGTCTTCTGAAACACTTGCTTATCCTCAAAGCAGGTGGGAGAAAAGAGAAAACTCGACAATCGCTTTTGGCACAGGGAAAGGAGAATAAGCCTCTCTAAGGGAAGAAGACCTAGCGCGAAAGCCGGTGTGAACAAGCATTAGTTCTTTAGACTATTAGACTTCTGAGGCAGAGTCCATATGGTTACCACCTAAAGCGGATAGTTTTTTACAACCGTAAAATAGAGGTATAAATCTCGTTACATTCCCCCTTAAGTAAAAACGGTTATTGACAAAACTTAACGATTAAGCAGGGAAAATAATAAGAATAGAAGAAGTGCCTTGCCTCCTTCAATTCAGCATTTGAACTCGTTGGCTAATCCCTTTTCTATAGGCGTCAGGGAGACCATGACTGCACGAGCCATATGAACTAGCTCTTCCGTGTCTGCCGAACTTTACGATGGAGGGTGTTCAATTCGAGTATTGAATTTTCCCAACCGGGTGAGCACCCTTAATGTCTCTAGTAGATAGACTCAACAAGGAACCTTGCAGAGCGATTCGTTTCACTTGAACTGTCAGTTGATAAACGATTGGGTCAAGTAATACGTATCTTTCAGTTTCAATAACGACGAGTAGTAATGACTTGACTATTACGTATCTAACAACTCCTTTCAAGTCACTACGTATGACGTTCAAGTTCAACTCATTTCGTTACACTCATTCAGAGGAAGAAGGACAGACGTTTGAAGTCTCGAGTTTCTATCCCCTCTCTCTCTAGTGCTGCTTAAAAGGACCTAGTTCCCTACTACCGTGTCATGGCGATATCCGCCTCGAAATCCTCTGCTTGCTTCGTCTCCTAGTGGTTGTTTCCCGTGGAGCGACCATGAGTCAGGATCAGGTGGGATATAGTATCTTTCCATCCTTTGCCTGTATTGATGGTACTGGATATTTCCCTCTTATATACTTATATAAATCCGTCTCCAAATCAGCCACGCGTTTAGCTGCCTGCTGAAGGACAGTCAGCCCTACGAAGTTCTATTCGACCGGGTTTTTCCACAGAACTACGCCTAATAGCAGAGGAGCGGTAATGGATCTGACTCGACGCGAGAGGGACGAAGCGCATTTCCCATCTTCCAATACAACCGGAGAGACTTCAACAGAACTCTTTTAATAAAGATTTACTTTTTTTTAAACCCTTCAAAAATGCTTTATCTTTATAACGCATTAAAAACGTCAAGCCCTTATGCTGCTAGTCCTTGCCTTGGGACAAGGTTCGAAACTAGGCATACCCGCCATCTCTGTCAAACTCACGTTTTTTATATAACTAAGTCAATCGATACTATAATGAATCTCTTGTCCTTTCCTTTTCAGGAACGAGATGGGTTATTTCGTTCACAGAGAAATTTTCTTTCGTGAGTTAGGTAACATATATAAAGAAGGAGTCTTTCGAGCAGGACTCCAGTAGTGTGGAACTCTCAAAGGCTATGTCTGCACTTTCCGTGTTCTCTCCACAACTTTCTCGTTGCGAAAATGAGTATATTTTTTATATAATTACCTGTCCGCCATGGAATTTTATATCGAAGGAGCGCTACTAATAGAATTTAAGTATAAAGGCCTTTTTCGAGGCCAGGTTTCTGGTTAGGGATTCTAATTTAAGTACTTAAAGGAGTTGTTGATTGTCTAAGGTGTAGTTCCTGGATTGTCCTATGATCCAACCGAAGAAAAGTGAGTTGGAGGAATTTCTGGATAATTGGTCTTTTGAGTTGTGGTATAAATAGGATTTCATTGCCTTTTTGTTTTTTAGTTATTTTGATCCGTGTTCTCGCTAACCGAAGATGAATGGGGGGTGCAGAGGCGCAGGAAAGGGTGTGGTTGTTTAAGCATCCAAAAGTGGAACTTGCTCAGAGGTGCTTGTACCCGATCTTGACGGCACTGGTAGTGAGATGCACTTTCTTTTCTCTCTTTTACATGGCTTGTGGCATTGTAGTCTTTTTCTGCCTTTGACTTTTATTCAATTCTCTTTCATTTGAATGTATTTCCCTGCCATTGTATCGCTTTCAAGGTAAACGAACCAACCTCTCGAAATCCAAACTAAGGAAAGCATGGGCCTCTCTCTCTCAATCGGTTGAATTGGTAACGGCATTGGCTATTGGCCATCCGTCCACAAATCATCTTCAAAAAGTAGGTCGATTCCCCGTTTAATCACTTGTTCAATCCTTTGTTGAAAGAGATGCTCATCTGCTCTGGTTAGCTCGGTAGAGCGGCAGGCGAAATCCGTCTCTCTTTATAGATATAGAGTAGGTGGCGTTTAACTTCTTACTCGTGTAGTGAGAAAAACCTTCTTCATGGCCTCCTTTATTTAGATTTAGTTCAATCACGAGTTTAAGGTTTGCGATAGATGTTGCCTTTCCTGGATAAACGATCTCAAATCGGCTTTTTTATTTTAGCAGATCTGTGAAAATAATCGGTTTTTTTAAGTCATTTGTCCCTGGCATCTTATCTTCCGGTTGGAAGTGCAAGGCAGCAATCATCTGTAGCGGGCTAGCTCACTGAATCGATATCTGTATTTGTATAAATAGTTGAGATGCTTTTTGCTTTGTCTTTTAAGCCGGATCGTCAATGTATTGGTAAGGATCTCTCCCCTGCCTATTTGGAGGGCTGACAGTTGCTTGCTTGTGACGCTCAGCCCCTACTGAGCTTTCCGGTAGGCATCAGTAAATTATATTATATTATTATCAATTCCCACTTACTTCTGTAAAAACTTCTTCCCCCTTGCAATTCCAACTCGGCCAAAGGGCGGATGGTATGTCTTTCTATCCATACTGATTGTTGGATTGAAATGAAAATCCGACTTTATGCGAGCAAGGTTCAAAACACTCTTTATAATCCGTTAACGCGTTCGTTCCACTACGTTACACTCCTACCTTCTATAAATCAAGAAAAAACATTGATCCAAAATCTTTATTCATTACTACTACATAAAACACTACATTACATAAACAACCACATATGACTTTCCTAGAGAACGTCAGCTTTCAAAGCATTATGCTATGCTAACTACATTACTTATTTTCGAAACAGAAATAAGTCAAAGGGTAGGCCTTAACAGGTAGAAAGAAGATAAAGGAACTACTTTTTTTTTCTTTTTTCTAGTCTCCCAGGCGACCGAGTGCTCCATGAACAATGAGCGTTTGCTGCTCCGCCCGCAGCGCTTGCTGCCTCTCCTTCAAACCCTCTATGCGCTCTCTGGTAGCGCGAATGCGCGCTTCTTTCCTTGCAGGATCCATTGCTCTAACATTTCTCAAAAAGAGGTTTAGCGCTCTACGGTGCTGAAGAATTGAATTTTGCAGTTGCCTCATTTCGGCATCAATTGCAGAAAGCCTGTTTGCAGCATCCATAGCTATACGTGCTATTACGAAATTTCTTTGGTTTGAATTTGATGAAGAAGACACTTATCGAGCCGGAATTTATAGAGTGTAGAGTAATCCCGCGCCATGCGGCACGAATTTGATGATAGGCATCATTTTTTTCGAGTTTTCTACAATCATGACTCTTTGATGATAAACCTAACTAACTACCTTGCGAAACAAACGCCCCTTGTGTAAACAAACAAAGAGTGGTGGCACAGCTTCAGCATCCTCAATACCACTGCAGCGACTGTGATGCCATATTTCACATATATCACATGCCACTATTCTGGGTAGCCCCATAGAACAGACGTATACAAGTATTAACATCACTGTAAGCATCAGCCCCAGGCAATCTTTCTGGTGTGGGTAGTGGTTCATTGGAGACTCTTTCAGGTTCCGGCTCATCAACCTGAACACCATTCCCTTCGCTCCTCTCCAACTCAGAAGAGTGGCTTTCGCTCCTCTCCTTATTAGAAGAGTGGCTTTTCGCTCCTCTCCCGGCTAAGGTCGAGTGGCCTTCGCTCCTCTCCTTATCAGAAGAGTGGCCTTCGGCTCCTCAATAGGCGTCGGTCGAGTGGCTTTCGCTCCTCTCCCGGCTAAGGTCGAGTGGCTAAAGCTCCTATTATTCTTCTTTAGGAAAAAGAAGAGTTCAGTGGGGAAGTCACAAACGAAATAAGATTAATTAAACTCTTTCACAGGTCGGTGTAACTAAAGAGAAACTTCTAGCATTC
>Ga0268254_10001117_pt1 | contig 10769 bp, 9 predicted proteins | sample AgamicOrSfrz_FD_200251 | JGI IMG/M metagenome (GOLD analysis project Ga0268254, IMG submission 200251) | Agave microbial communities from Guanajuato, Mexico - Or.Sf.rz (v2) (version 3) | ecosystem: Host-associated > Plants > Phyllosphere > Phylloplane/Leaf | place: Guanajuato, Mexico | collected... | reverse complement strand
GCAGCGAAGTGCAGCTGCTGGCGCAGATTTCCGGCGGCGAGCCGTTCGACGAAGCCTGCTGCGAACCCTGGCTGACGCTGGCGCAGCGCTTCGGCGACCAGTATCCGATGCCGCGCGGCCTGCTGCCGGTGACGCTGGAGCTGCGCGGCGTGCGCGACGTCGATCCCGATCAGGCGGAGCAGGATGCGGAGGCGATTATCAGCGCGCTGCGCGAAATCGGCTATATCGCCGCGGAAAGCCCGTCGGTGTCGGTGGAAGTGGCGGCGCCGGTCATTGGCGGCGACGAGCTGGCGCTGGTGACGGCCAATGCCGATGATATTGCAGGCATGGCGGAGAGCAGTGCGGCGGCCAGCGCGCTGGAAGCGGTGGACGTGCCAGAAGAGAGCGGCGTAATTAAGCAGCGTCATACCGAAGGCGCGGGTGCGGTTTCCCCTGCCCTCAAACATCCGGCTACGCCGCTGGCTGGCTGCGAGTATATTCGCTCGCCGGTATCGGGCCTGATTTTGCATCGCAAGAAGCTGGGCGCGCATATCCGTCCGGGCGAAGTGGTGGCGGAAGTGGTGGATCCGGTTACCGACAGCGTGACGCCGCTGGTGGCAGAGTTCGGCGGCGTGCTCTATGCGCGGCACTGGACGAAGTTTGCGACGGCGGGAATGCTGGTGGTAAGGCTGGCGGGGGAAGATGAGGTGAGAAGCGGGGATTTGCTGGTGGGATAAAAAAAGGCTTCCGGATGGAAGCCTTTTTGCTGTTTAGTCCAGCCACTCGGTGTGGAACACGCCGTCTTTATCGATGCGCTTATAAGTATGCGCGCCGAAGTAATCGCGCTGCGCCTGAATCAGGTTGGCAGGCAGCACTTCAGAACGGTAGCTGTCGTAGTAAGCGATAGCGGCAGAGAAGGTCGGCGTCGGGATACCGTTCTGCACGGCATAGGCCACGACGTCACGCAGCGCCTGCTGGTATTCATCAGCAATGTTTTTGAAGTACGGCGCCAGCAGCAGGTTGGCGATATTGGCGTTTTCTGCATAGGCATCGGTAATCTTCTGCAGGAACTGCGCGCGAATGATACAGCCAGCGCGGAAGATTTTAGCGATTTCGCCGTAGTGCAGATCCCAGTTGTACTGCTCGGAAGCCGCGCGCAGCTGAGAGAAGCCCTGAGCATAAGAGACGATTTTGCCCAGATAGAGCGCGCGACGCACCTTCTCAACAAATTCCGCTTTGTCGCCGCTAAAGGCCTGCGCCTGCGGGCCGCTCAGCACTTTAGACGCGGCAACACGCTGCGTTTTCAGAGAAGAGAGGTAACGGGCAAATACGGATTCAGTGATCAGGGACAGCGGTTCGCCAAGATCCAGCGAGCTCTGGCTGGTCCACTTACCGGTACCTTTGTTAGCCGCTTCATCCAGAATGACGTCAACCAGGTAGTTACCCTCTTCATCTTTCTTGATGAAGATATCTTTGGTGATGTCGATCAGATAGCTGCTCAGCTCGCCGTTGTTCCACTCGGTGAAGGTTTTCGCCAGCTCTTCGTTGCTCAGACCCAGCGCGCCTTTAAGCAGCGCATAGGCTTCTGCGATAAGCTGCATATCGCCATATTCGATACCGTTGTGCACCATCTTCACATAGTGGCCAGCGCCGTCCGGACCAATGTAGGTCACGCAGGCTTCGCCATCTTCAGCGCGGGCAGCGATTTTGTCCAGGATTGGCGCAACCAGTTCGTAAGCTTCTTTCTGACCGCCAGGCATGATAGACGGGCCTTTCAGCGCGCCCTCTTCACCGCCGGAAACGCCGGTGCCGATGAAGTTAAAGCCCTGCTCAGACAGCTCTTTGTTACGACGGATAGTGTCTTTATAGAAGGTGTTGCCGCCATCGATCAGGATATCGCCTTTGTCGAGGTGCGGGGTCAGGGAGGCAATAGTTTTGTCAGTCGCTTCGCCCGCCTGCACCATCAGCAGGATACGGCGCGGTTTCTCAAGGGACTCCACAAACTCTTCGATGGTGTAGTAAGGCGCCAGTTTTTTGCCCTGGTTCTCGGCGATGACTTCATCAGTCTTTTCGCGAGAGCGGTTGAAGATAGAGACGGTGTAACCGCGGCTTTCAATGTTGAGAGCCAGGTTACGACCCATCACTGCCATACCTACAACGCCGATCTGTTGCTTGGACATTACGTACTCCTGTCTGAAGGTTATTGCCTGTCACGAGTACAGGCAAACTAATGTGGCAAACATGTTAACCTATGAAATACGGAAAAAGGTAGTGATTGATGCGCCATGATATGTTGCGTTTCAGACCAGCTTAATATTTATTCAATATCACTCAACAAATCACCATGCTTAATATGCGTTTTAAAATAGTGAGGCAGAACCTCTTCGGGTTTACCATCCATTTTAACAGTGCCATGCTCTAACCAAAGTATACGAGTACAAGTTTTTTGTAAGAGCTCTTGACTATGACTAGCAAGTATCAAAATCTTGGTTGAATTAATTAAATGTTTAAGCCGATTTTCTGCTTTTTCTTTAAACCCTTCATCGCCAACAGAAAGCCATTCGTCCATTAAAAGAATTTCTGGTGTGAATATAGTCGATACGCTGAAGCCTAAACGCATTTGCATACCTGATGAATACGTTCTCACTGGCATATCAATAAAATCACCTAAATCGGTGAAAGCAATAATTTCATCTATTTTATCATTAACTTCTCTTTTTCTCAGCCCTAATAGGGCACCACGAATATAGATGTTTTCACGACCAGTAAACTCAGGATTAATCCCTAAAGAAATAGAAATTAATGAACCGATATCACCCTCTATTACTGCTGTGCCTGAAGTTGGATGATAAACTCGACTAAACATACGCAGTAAAGTTGTTTTACCGGCACCATTATGACCGATGAGGCCAACCCTTTCGCCGTCGTTGATTTCAAAATTAAGACTATTTAGCGCAGATACGACTACGCGCCCGTTTTGCTCACCAACCTTTCCGCCAGTCGCAAAGTTAATAAAACCCTTCTTAATGGACCTTGAGGCAGCATTATAAATAGGAAATTCAATCCCAACGTTTTCAAATTTAATTAAAGCCATGATTTCCCTACACCCAATATGGTACGCGATATTTATATTTACTCAGCATGTATGTTGAAAATGTAAATCCAACAACAGCCATCACTATTGCGATGTAGTAACTCGTGGCCATCGGAACACTTCCTAAAAGAGGCGCTCTTACCAATTCTATTAAATGATAGAATGGATTTAAATTAAGCAAAAACTCACCCGTTCTGTGGGTAAGTAATTTCGGTAGCCAGATGACCGGTGTTAAATAGAAGACCACTTGCATGACGCTTAAAATAATCTGAGTCATGTCACGGTATCTGGCACAGACTAAAGACAAGACTACTAAAAACCAGGATAAGTTAATTGCCAGTAAAACAAACCCAGGGATAGCAAGTAGAGCGTCCCAACTTAAGCCTTTCCCAACTGCCAGAATAACAAGAGGAAATATAACGATATTATGCAGAAAAATAATAAAATTCTTCCAGACAACTCGCAATATATGTATATGTAAAGGAACAGGAAGTTGTTTAATAATTCCCTCTGATGATATTAAAGCATCACATCCTTCGGTAATGCTATTCAACATAAAGTTCCAGATTATTAATCCTAAGGTCAAAAAAGGGAGAAATTCTTTGACATCAGTCTTGAATAGATTACCAAAAACCAACCCCATGGTTGTAATCATGACAGCCATGCTGATAGTGATCCAAAACGGTCCCATCTTTGACCGTTTATATCGCATGCGAATATCCTGACCACCCATGACTCGAATAATATGATTATTTTTTAGTGCTAAAAGAAGATCTTCTAGACCTGGAGATTTATCAAATAAACTCATTACAATATACCGTGTTGATAAGCCAGACGATCAAGACCAACAAGGAACCTGTCACCACACAAGCGTGATGTCATTAAGGTCATGAACTCTTCACGTTGCGATTCACTTAACTGATCTCTAAGTTTAATAATATCGCTAATGTTACAAACACATCTAAACAACAAATCCAATTTAATAATAGGCAAACCACTATGATGTAAGGCTAAACAGTTAATATGGATCTGTGAACCCAGAGTAAATTCATCAAGATACAAAGATATCAAGCGATCTTTTAATTGCTTTAAATATATATTACTTTCAACATTCTCTTGCGTAAGGAACCTTATTAACTCCAAGTAATCAATTTTCTGATCTTCTTTTTCTTCTTTATTATCAGGATCATAGATGCTACTAGGGAAACTGACATCACTATTCAAAAACGACTGCATTTTTAATTCATGCTTTTTGCTTTTTTCACCTTTTAAAAAATTTCGGAAATAAGAATTCAAAATCTCATCACTTTTAAATAATGACGTTATTGTTTGATTATACCATGCACGCTCACCTTCACGGCGGTAATAGTAGTAATTATTAAAGAAGGTTTCATCTTGCCTGAGTTTTTTCTCAATAAAAGAAATATTATAAATTGATTTGAACTGCTGCTCCGTGCTAACCAATGACTTCAACAATTTGCTAAGAGCAAACTCACCACGCTTAATAACAAGTGGACGAACATTTGATAACTTATAATTCAACCAGTATTGTTTGAAACGTTCGTGCCGGACAATATTTCCTGTGACCGCAATGCAAAAAGATCCAAGATGATGAGAGTGTTGGCTATTTTCAGTAGCACCCAAGACCTCTGTTTGGTCATTAAATAACCGGTATACAAACTCCTTCAAGCCTTTAATTGAAAAGAAAACGCTATCATTTATAATAAGCATGCGTTCACATGCCACATCTAATTTATTATCAAATATATACTTCATTCCTGCTTTATAGCTGCCGAAATCCCTCCCATAATTATCTTTTTCAATATATACATCAAATATTTCAGCAGGAATATTTTCCGGCTTAAGTTTTAACGTATTTACCCCGATAACAAAGATGCCTTGAGACTTAGCTTCTTCAATTAATAATTTTGTATCGTTTCTAAGCGTGCTTTTTTCATATAATGCTAAAAGCATGATTTTCCCGCCAGGAAAATCATTGCTTACTAAAACATTAGTATATTTTTTTATTTTAAAACTGTCTCTTAAAGAGAGGATTCCATAATAACAATATATTAACGTTTTTATTAAAAGTCGAAAAAAAATGTTAGCATACCTTTTCATTTTTCCACCAAATTTCCTATTTCAGTTTATTTAATGCACTCATCAGCATAAAAATAGTTGTTTCAATAAAATATTGACGATAAAGCCTTGCTGTTATAAATCCCTGTAACCTTTCAAACAAACTTTTGCTGCCACACTTCCTGAATTGCTTTAAAATATGTTTATTATGATTGGTGAATTCAGATTCATAAAAAGAAAGAAACCCTTCATTTCTAGCAAGCCATTTTTTAAAATCACCATCAAATAACTTTTTTAAGCGAATTAACTTAGAATGCAGGCTATTGTTACTGCCAACTAGATTTCCGGCATGCTGCCGATAGAGGACTCTAGCAACTTTGTCATAGTAAACGAAGCCTCCCACTGCAGAACAGAGAATGTATAAAAACCAATCATGAGAGACTATTTCAACTTCAGCAGGCAACTTTTCAACTAATTTCTTTAATCCTTTGTTGAAAAGCATTGTGTTACCGCCAGAAAAACTTTGAATAAGCGCGTTATTAAATGCGAGTTTTCTTTTGAATAGTGAAGAGAATCCTATTTCGTTCATATTATTGTCAATAAGAACTGTTCTCCCTCCATATAGCACAACTTCATTACCTGCTGCTTCTAGATCGTTTACACAGCGGACAGATACCTCTAGCTTATCATCAAGCCAAATATCATCTTGATCGCCGAAAGCATAATATGGTGTGTTTATCTGACTGTTTCTTAATAAACTGAGAAAATTTGCAGCAAACCCTTTGCCCGGCCCAGTTATTACATTCACTTTACCTGCAGGAAAAGAAGATGCAAATGCCTGAACTATATCAAGTGTTCTGTCTGTCGAACCGTCATCAGATATATAAAGCACCCAATTGTAATAAGTTTGAGATCGTATAGATTCAAGCTGACGCTCTATATACGCTTCTCCATTATAGGTGCCTATTAATATACTGACAGTGCCATAATCAATCATATTATCGTCAGCTTCTACCTTGCAAGAACAACTTTGAGGGCTTAAGGATTTATAGCAGAAATCGCAGAACGTTATACGTCCTGCGACTCTTTTTTCATTTAGAAATAAACAGCTTCATTGAAAGGAAGACCTTGTTTATCTTTGGCTGAAAGCAAAGGTTCTTCATTATCTACTAAAGGCCACTTAATTCCCACGACCTCGTCGTTCCAAAGTAATGAGTGTTCAGCACCAGGATTATAATAGTCGGTACATTTATAAACAAATTCTGCACTCTCTGAAGTGACATAGAAACCATGCGCAAAACCTTCAGGTACCCAAAGCTGACGCTTATTATCAGCAGAAAGTGTTACTCCTACCCATTTACCAAAGGTCGGAGACGAACGCCTCATATCAACAGCTACATCATACACTTCGCCTGCAATTACGCGGACAAGTTTCCCTTGCGTATTTTCTGTTTGATAATGCATTCCACGCAAAATTCCTTTTGCAGACTTAGAATGATTATCTTGAACAAATTGACGTGGGCACACTAGCTCTTCGAATTTTTTCTGTTGCCAGGTCTCCATAAAGAAACCTCTTTCGTCGCCAAATACTGCTGTCTCAATAATTTTCACATCAGCAATATCAGTATCAATTATTTTCATTACAAGCGTCCTTCAACTAGCGCCATCAAATATTTGCCATATTCATTTTTCAAGTAGGGTTTAGCCAAATGTTTTAATTGCTCTTTACTGATAAAGTTCATTCGAAAGGCAATTTCTTCCGGGCAAGCGACTTTTAAACCCTGACGCGATTCAATGGTTTGAATAAAATTATTCGCTTCCATTAAACTTTGATGCGTGCCGGTATCCAGCCATGCATGGCCTCGCCCCATGATAGAAACGGACAGCTGCTCTCTTTCCATATATATACGGTTAATGTCAGTGATCTCAAGCTCGCCGCGTGGCGAAGGCTTAAGATTTTTAGCCATTTCTACTACGCTGTTGTCGTAGAAATAGAGCCCCGTTACTGCATAATTACTGCGTGGGTTCTCGGGCTTTTCCACCAGAGAGATCGCTTTGCCTTCACTGTTAAATTCAACTACGCCGTATCGTTCGGGATCCATGACGTGGTAGGCAAAAACAGTTGCGCCATGCTCTTTCTCAGAAGCAGCTTCCAGCTGTTTATTGAGATCGTGACCATAAAATATGTTGTCGCCAAGAATGAGCGCTACCGAATCGTCGCCAATAAATTCCTCGCCGATAATGAATGCTTGCGCAAGCCCATCTGGGCTTGGCTGCACTTTATACTGAATAGATAGTCCCCACTGCGAGCCGTCGCCTAACAGGCTCTCAAAGCGTGGCGTATCCTGGGGGGTACTAATGATAAGAATATCGGTAATGCCAGCCAGCATCAGCGTGCTGAGCGGGTAGTAAATCATCGGTTTATCATAGACTGGCAGCAGTTGTTTGCTTACAGCCATTGTTACCGGGTAAAGACGCGTTCCTGAGCCGCCAGCGAGAATAATACCTTTATTCTTTTTCACTTTATCACCTTGTCGTCCGGGCAATATAGTATTGCCCGCTACTATTATCCGAGAGTTTCAATCAGCATACGTTCAACACCTGCTTGCCATTCTGGCAATTTCAAGCTGAATGTACGCTGGAACTTTTCTGTATTGAGCCGGGAATTCGCTGGACGCCTTGCTGGCGTTGGAAATGCGCTGGTAGAAACAGGATTAATGGCCTGAACTTTCAGCTCAACCCCTTGCTCTCTGGCTATTTCAATGACTCTAGTCGCATAGGCATGCCATGTAGTTTCGCCTGCTGCAATTAAATGGTAAACACCAGCAACCTTGTTATTTACAACAGCGGTTCTGATTGCATGCGCTGTGCAGTCTGCAATTAAATCAGCCCCAGTCGGCGCGCCATGCTGATCGTTAATTACCGAAAGCGTGTCACGTTCTTTTGCCAGTTTAATCATGGTCTTAGCAAAGTTATTACCTTTAGCCGCATAAACCCAGCTAGTGCGGAATATCAGGTGACGCGAACAATAACGTTGAATCCCTTTTTCACCGTCTAACTTGGTCGCGCCATAAACGCTCAAGGGTCCTGTTGCGTCATCTTCTTGCCAGGGCTTTTCGCCTTCGCCATTGAACACATAGTCAGTTGAGTAATGGATAAACCATGCGCCTATTTCCTCCGCAGCTTTAGCGATTTCAGTCACGGCAAGTGCATTGATGCATTCCGCGTTTTTCTGATCGCTTTCAGCTTTATCCACCGCTGTATAAGCCGCTGCATTGACGATTATCTGTGGCCTGATTGATCTGACCGTATCGGCTACACCTGCAGGATTATTAAAATCACCGCAATAACGCGTAGAGCGAGAATCAAGAGCAGTTACGTTACCTAATGGCGCGAGGGCACGTTGTAACTCCCAACCTACCTGACCATTTTTGCCAAAAAGTAGAATGTCCATTAATCGCGTTTCTCGTAGTTCTGTTCAATCCAGTTTTGATAGGCACCGCTTTTGACGTTATTTACCCATTCACTATTATTGAGATACCACTCAACCGTTTTACGCAGTCCGGTTTCAAAGGTTTCCTCTGGCTTCCAACTCAGCTCGTGCTGAATTTTACTCGAATCGATAGCATAACGGCGATCGTGGCCAGGGCGATCGGCTACATAAGTAATCTGCTCCTGATATTTTTCTGCTTTTGGCATGAGCTCATCAAGCAGTTCGCATACCTTATGAACCACATCAATGTTCTTCTTCTCGTTGTGGCCGCCAATATTATAAGTGGTGCCAGGCTGAGCCTGAGTCACGACGGTGTAAAGGGCACGCGCATGATCTTCTACGTAGAGCCAATCGCGAATCTGATCGCCTTTACCATAGATGGGAAGCGGTTTACCTTCCAAAGCGTTGCTGATAATCAAAGGAATCAGCTTCTCGGGGAAATGATAGGGACCATAGTTGTTTGAGCAGTTGGTGATGATTACTGGTAATTTGTAAGTTCTGCCCCAGGCGCGTACCAGATGATCGCTGGCTGCTTTAGTCGAAGAGTATGGACTGCTGGGGGCATATGGCGTCGTTTCCGTAAAGAGAGGCAGTTCACCGCTCATTTCATCAGGATGCGGCAAATCGCCATACACTTCATCAGTAGAGATATGATGAAAACGAAACGCCTGTTTGCGCTGTTCGTCCAGACCTGACCAGTACTGACGGCTCGCTTCGAGCAGGCTATAAGTTCCTACAACGTTGGTCTGAACAAACTCAGCAGGTCCCGTAATGGAACGGTCAACATGGCTTTCCGCAGCAAGATGCATAATCGCATCGGGCTGAAAATCATTCAGGATGGCGGCTATTGTCGTGGTATCGCAAATATCGGCCTGTCGGAACTGATAGCGCGAGCTATCAGCAACCGATTTTAAGGACTCAAGGTTGCCAGCATAGGTCAGTTTATCCACATTAATGACTTCATCCTGAGTCTCATTAATGATGTGCCTGACTACTGCCGATCCAATAAAGCCCGCACCACCCGTTACTAAGATTTTCATAGTTTTCCATTCATCCTTTACGACGTGTCTCCCTGCGCACATGTTGAGTTAGCTCAAGTGATTAGCGACAGGGTAGAACTGAATATTTTTACACCATGTGTTTGTAGCAAAAGCCTGGATATCTCTGCATAGCCAATACGCGAGCGGTGCAATGCATCCAGTACATAAACATTCCGAGGTAATAAAGCTTCGCCAAATCCTCTCTGTTGCCAATTACTTCAGGCTTGAATGCTCAAAAAACACCCTAAAACGGATAAAATGACCACGCTACCGCCCTTGGCTTGTCAGCGCCAATACGATATGCGGAAAAAACATTACTTCTATTAATCTTTATTATTAGTATATTATTTACCCAGCATTTGCTGGATGATAATTCACAACCGCAAATAGTACCTTGTGTAGTCGCAAATGAACACAGGTTTTATGCCATTAGCCGCTGCCTGTCTATCGTTCTTATCGCCGTTGAGATGCGACCACCTTAACCATTTGAAAATAAAGACATTTATTCAAAATATTTCATGGCTAATTTGTATTTGAAGCTTAGTCATTATTTGAGGATGACTCTTATTTTAAACCCTACCTTACATCAGAAAAATCTGCTTTTCTTGCATATTATTGTTTTAAAATTGACTTCCAGAGTTGACGTTTAAACTATCCTTTAACTTAACATTACACGTGATAACACATAAAATAAAAAAGCCCGGTCTTAGACCAGGCTCATTGTTAGAAATTGTTCTCAGCGAAACCCATCCGGATTCTTACTCTGCCAGTTCCACGTATCCCGCATCATCTCTTCAATCCCGCGCGTCACGCGCCAGTCCAGCTCTTTATCCGCCAGGCTCGCATCGGCCCAGAAGGCCGCCAGGTCACCGTCGCGACGCGGTTTGATCTCGTAAGGAATCTGCTTACCGGACGCCGCTTCAAACGCCTTGATCATCTCCAGCACCGAGTAGCCTTTGCCCGCGCCGAGATTGTAGGCCTTGTAACCTTCAACCTTCGGTAAATGATCGAGCGCTTTCAGATGCCCTTCCGCCAGGTCGACGACGTGAATGTAGTCGCGCTGACAGGTGCCGTCCGGCGTCGG
>Ga0268254_10001115_pt1 | contig 10800 bp, 9 predicted proteins | sample AgamicOrSfrz_FD_200251 | JGI IMG/M metagenome (GOLD analysis project Ga0268254, IMG submission 200251) | Agave microbial communities from Guanajuato, Mexico - Or.Sf.rz (v2) (version 3) | ecosystem: Host-associated > Plants > Phyllosphere > Phylloplane/Leaf | place: Guanajuato, Mexico | collected... | reverse complement strand
CGTCAACAGAATGCCGGGGCCCATGCCGAGCAGCGTGCCAATGAGGAAATCGCGCATGCGAATGTGCGATGCGCCGGCGACCAGGTTCACGATTGCAAACGGCGCAACGGGCAACAGGCGCAGCACGACGACCGCGACGATGCCGCGCTGCGCCACACGTTCCGACAGCCGGTTCACGCGCGCCCCCGCGACCTTGCGCACCGCATCGCGGCCAAGCCACTGCCCGAGCATGTACGAGATGGAAGCGGCGATCAGCGTGCCCGCGAACGCATAGGCGCTGCCCCATCCCGCGCCGAACACGAGACCCGTCGTCGCAATCAGCAGCGTGATCGGCACGGAAATAACGGCGGCAGTGACATAGCAGCACAGGATGAGAAGCGGCGCGAGCGGCAGCGCGTCGATGCGCCGCGTCGCCTGGGTCAGCGACTTCAGGTTGATGTATTCGCCGAGCGGCGTCCAGTGCCATATGGCCGCCACGCCGACGACGAGAAGCGCAAGCACGCCGAGCAACGCAAAGCGCCCGATGAGCGGCCGTGTCCTTTCCGCGGGCACGAACTGATCGACGAGTTCATCGGCGGCAATCGGCGTTTCAGGGTCGACGAGCGCCTCGGGCGGAATGAGCTGATCGAGCTCGCGCGACACTTCGGGATCGAGCGGCACCAGCGTGCGATGTTCGTCGCGGTCGCGTGAAAGCGCCTGAATCGCGGCGTTCAGGCCGCCACGCGCATCGCGCTCGCGCACGATGTCCGCCACTTCGCAGCCGAGATGTTCGGCGAGCAGCGTGTCGCGCATCGTCGCGATGGCGCGTCGCAAACGCGCGTCCGCGCCGGCATCGATCGATATGTTGCACTCGCTGTCGAGCACCATCGAGCGATTGTTCAGATTCGCGGAACCTACCATCAGCAGTTCGTCATCGACGATCATCAGCTTGCTATGCACGTTGATGATCTCTTCGCCCAGATTGGGCACGGTCGGGCACATCAGCCGATAGCGGCCGTGACGGTCCGCCTGCTTCAGGAGCTTGTGCAGACGCGCGCGCAGCACGCCCATCGTCACTTCCTGCAGCCAGCCGCTTTGATTGCGCGGCACGACGATCGCGAGATCGGGTCCGTCCTCGCGCTCGAGCGAATCCGAAAGCGCCGCGCCGATGGTCCCCGACGTGAAGTACTGATTCTCTATGTAGATGCTGCGGCGGGCGCGCGCAATCGCATCGAGATATTGCGTGCGGATCTGCTGCACGGCGGGACGGCCGAGATACGCAGGCTCCGTGAGTGAGATTGCGAGTTGCACGTCTTCAACATCGACGGCGCGCGAAGGCGGCCACGGATCGTTTTGCAGCGCCGCCCGATGCGCGCGGATCGCCAGGCGCCGGCCGCATGCGCGCGACCAGCGTTCGCGTGCAAGCTGGCCGATCTCGCGGGCGGCGTCGCCATCGAACATCGTGTGGACGTCGTGGAACGGCTGATACTTCGCACCGTTCGCATCACGGCGATGCGGATCGTCGGGGTCATGCGACGGCGTGTCCCAGCGCGAGCGCGTGAGATCGAGACCGCCGACGAACGCGAGGCGGTCGTCGATCACGACGAGCTTCTGATGCTGCGAGCCGCCGAGCGGATGCTTGCCGTCCATCTGAAACGCGATGCGCCGATGCGTGCGCCAGCCCATCTTGTAGACCGGCAGCCATTCGCGTTCGAACGCGTAAAGCATCGCGAAGTCCCACGCGAGAATATAGATGCGCAGGCGGCGCTTCTCCGCTGCGATCGCATGCAGGAAGTCGCCGAGCGCTTCCGGATAGCCATCGTTCGAGCCTTCCGGCGTGAGCTTCATGCGGCTGTCGATATCCCAGCCGAGGACGAACACCGTCCGCTCCGCACGCGTGATGGCCTCGCGCAGCACGCGAAAATAATCGGAACCGTCGATGAGCAGGCTGAAGCGATCCGCATGACGCACGCTCGCGCAGTTGCGTCCCGGCTCGAAGAAGGATTCGCCGCGTTTCTCTGCGGTTATTGCGTTCGCGCGAGCATCGCGCATCGGGGCGTCGTTCAAGCGTTCTCCGTGTGTGGGCCTGCATGCCGCAGCGCGCCGCGACATGTCCGTCAGGAGTTTGCAAGCAGCGTGCCCGTGCGCCGATGCCGGTTCTGCACGCGTGCGGCCGTTGGGTTAGTCTCGTCAATCGCACACAACGTAAAGCGACCAACGTTCAGAGGACACACCATGGAACATCGACATCTAGGCGCTTCGGGCTTCAAGGTGCCCGTGCTGAGCTTCGGCACCGGCACGTTCGGCGGCAAAGGCGAGTTCTTCCAGGCCTGGGGACAAACGGATGTAAGCGAAGCGCGCCAGCTCATCGACATCTGTCTCGATGCAGGCGTCACCATGTTCGACACCGCCGACATCTACTCGCGCGGCGCGTCGGAATCCATTCTGGGCGAGGCGCTCAAGGGCCGGCGCGACAAGGCCATTATCTCGACGAAAGCCACCTTTCGTTTCGATACGGACGAGCCTAACAGCGTCGGTTCATCGCGCTTTCATCTCATCAACGCCGTCAACGATGCATTGAAGCGCCTGCAGACCGACTACATCGATCTCTTTCAGTTGCATGGCTTCGATGCGAAAACGCCCGTCGAAGAGACGCTGTCCACGCTTGACGATCTCGTGCGCGCGGGCAAGATCCGCTATACCGGGGTATCGAATTTCTCGGGATGGCATCTGCAGAAATCGCTCGACGTGGCGGATCGTTATGGCTATCCGCGCTATGTCGCCAATCAAACGTATTACTCGCTGATTGGCCGCGACTACGAATGGGAACTGATGCCGCTCGGCCTTGATCAGGGCGTCGGTGCTGTCGTGTGGAGTCCGCTCGGATGGGGACGTCTCACGGGCAAAATCCGGCGCGGCCAGCCGCTGCCCGATTCGAGCCGCCTGCATAAAACCGCCGACATGGGGCCGCCGGTGCCCGACGAGCATCTTTATCGCGTGGTCGATGCGCTCGATGCGATCGCCGAGGAAACCGGCAAGACCGTGCCGCAGATCGCGTTGAACTGGCTGCTGCAGCGTCCGACCGTCGCGACCGTGCTGATCGGCGCGCGCAACGAGGAGCAGTTGCGGCAGAACCTGGGCGCTGTCGGCTGGAACCTGACCACGGAGCAGGTCAAAAGGCTCGATGAAGCCAGCAAGGTGCGGCCGGCGTATCCGTACTGGCATCAGGAAGGTTTCGCGGAGCGCAATCCTTTCCCGGTATGACTCGCGGTGTAAGTTCAGCTTCGTGCCGTACCGGAACTCTCGTGTCGAGCTGTACCGGTACTGTACAGATACGAGCGCTTAAACTGGCTGCAATCGATTCATCTGCGAGATGCGCCATGTCTTCCGATTTTCTCCACGCCCTGCCCGCCGCCGCGCTGTTCGTGCTCGTGACGAGCATCACGCCCGGCCCGAACAATACGATGCTGCTGGCGTCGGGCGTCAATTTCGGATTGAAGCGCACGGTGCCGCATGTGCTCGGTATCAGCGCGGGCGTCGCGGTGCTGATGCTCGCGGTCGGTTTCGGGCTTGCGCAAGCGTTCGATCGCTTGCCGTGGCTGTATTCCGTGCTCGAAACGGCAAGCGTGGTCTATCTGCTGTATCTCGCATGGAAGATCGGCACGTCGTCGTCGGTGCAGATGCGCGACGGCGAGCGCCGCCCGATGCGGTTCCATGAAGCCCTCGCGTTTCAGTGGGTCAATCCCAAAGCGTGGATGATGGTGCTCACTGCCGCGACGACCATCCATCTGCACGCGAGCCTTTCGCTCAATGCCGCGTTGATGGCGGTGATGTTCGTGCTGGTCGGGCTGCCGTGCATCGTCGCGTGGGCGGCGTTCGGGATGTCGCTGCGGCGTTTTCTCGCGCGTCCGCGTCTGCTGCGCGCATTCAACATCACGATGGCCGCGCTGCTCGTGCTGTCGCTCTATCCAGTCGTGGCGCATTACTTTGCGTAACGCGGCGAGCCATCGTTATCCGATAAAGCACTTTGCCTCGCTGCCGGACCCGTGCATACTTGGCTTACGCGCCGGCCACGCAAAATGTGCCGTTCCGCTTGCAAGAATGGGACGGCGGTTTGATCACCCATCCAGCGTTTTGTGCGTTGAACGCTGCCGTCATGAACGATCGCAACGTCCGCCGCCCTGGATGATCCTCCGAGGCGGTTTCATCGCCCGGCGTGTACATGCCTCGTTGTTCCCTGGTTCGCGCCGGTTTGGGCGCGGCCGTGAAATCTGTTCAAGGAGTACGCCATGTCTGGAGCCAACCGCCCGTCCGGTCCCGCCACGCGCAAATCCCTCGACCTAGCCGATCAGATCGAGCGCGATGAACTGAAGAGTCATCTGGATGCACAAAACAGCGTCGAGGACGACGAAGACGAGGACGATGAAACCGACTCCGATCGCACGCTAGGCCGTTAGCCCCACAACCTTCTCCGCGCGTTTACGCAATGCGCATCCAACGCCGCAATCACCCTGTTTCCACGGGTCTGCGGCGTTTTTGCTTTGACGGGTGAAAACGCGATGCCCCGCTTGGGCACGCGCGTTGCTTTGTCGCTCCGTACCGCGCCACCTTGAACAAAAGCGCGGCACGACCGATGAGCGAAGGCGGCGACGGTGTCCAGTCCGCATGCGAATCGAATCACCAACCGATCCCCGTGGGAGGCTTCATGCTCCGTTACGCTGTCATATTTTTCATCATTGCGCTCATCGCGGCCTTTTTCGGCTTCGGCGGGATCGCGACGGGCGCGGCGGAAATCGCCAAGATCCTGTTCTTCATCTTCATCGTGATCTTCCTTGCGACTTTGCTGCTCGGCGTATTCAGGCGATGACGCCGATAGCAACGCGAGTGCTGCATTGACTCACGCGCGGGCTTCGACGCCCGCGCGTTTTTTATGGGCCTGCGGTTTAGCGAGCCTGAGACGCGGTATTCAGCCGGATCGTCTGGCCGTGCTCGAGTACGGTGAACGCATCGGCGGGAAGACCCGCGTTGCGCACGGCATCGGCAAGGCGACGCGGCGGTTCATCGAGCGGCTCATCGGTCAGTTCGAAGGCGCCCCAATGAATGCCGATGGCTCTTCGCGCGTGAATGTCTTCGAAGATGCGCACCGCTTCCTCCGGATTCACATGCTGCGCGTGCATGAACCAGCGAGGATCGTAAGCGCCGATCGGAATCAGCGCGAGGTCGAAGCCGCCGAAGCGGGCGCCGATATCGCGGAAATCGGGCGAGTATCCGGTATCGCCCGCGAAGAAGAAGGAATAGGGACGCGCCGCGCCCTGCGGCGTCTTCACGACCCAACTGCCCCACAACGTTTCCGCGCGGTCGAACGGCGTGCGCGCAGACCAGTGCTGCGCCGGCGCGAACCAGATATCGAGTCCGGCGGCGTGCGTTTCATCGCCCCAGTCGAGTTCCTCCACGTTCGTCACGCCGATGCGCGCCATCCATGCTTTCACGCCCAGCGGCACGAGAAAGCGCGGCGGCCCGCCCGCTTGCTGGTTCAACGCTTCGACGCTCGGCTTGTCGAGATGATCGTAATGATTGTGCGAGATGAGAACGACGTCGATGTGCGGCACCTCGTCGAGCGTCAGCGCGGGTCGCGTCTTGCGCTTCGGCCCCGCAAAGGAGAACGGCGACGCGCGCTCGGAAAAGACCGGATCGGTGAGAACGTTGACGCCGTCGATCTGCACGAGCGCACTCGCGTGACCGACCCACGTCAGTGTATCGACGCTGCGATTAGCCTTCAGGAACGCTACATCGGGATGCGCCATCGGGAAGCGATAGCCGTTCGCCGGCGGCTTCGGCAACCCTTGCGTGATGCGCTCCCACTGCCACTTCAGAAAAGATTCGCGAGGCAGATCCCCGTAATTGTTTTCGAAGCCCGCAGACGTGTGCCTCGCGTGATGCAGCGGTTGCGGCTGGCTCGCGATCGGACGATGCGGTTCCTCGCTGCGCGAAGAGCATCCCGCAAGCAAGGCGAGCGCGCAAATCGAGATCCGTGGATATCGCAAAGGGAATTCGAACAGACGAGCAATGCGTCGGCGCATAGGCGTTCGTTCATACGTAATGTAGAAATGCGCCATGCGCGTACCGGTTCCGATTCGCCCGGCGCCCGCAGACACTCGCTAGGCAAGCGAGCCAGCAAGTTTCGAACCGTCGGCCCGCTTCTTGCGATAACCACGCGACGCCGTATACCGGCGCATCGAACAGACAATGGCGGCGCGCGTCGGAGAAGAAGACGCAGCACGCCAGCATAGACCACGGGGGCCGTATGGGCAGCAGCTTGAGAAGTCACGCATCGCGCACGTTCAATCCGCAATTGCATTCGATGCACGCGATGCTTGTATCGCGCACCGCATCGCATGTCGCGAGCGCATTCACCTCACACGGACGCGATCAAAGCCTGGCTGAGGGCATCGCCGATGTCGTCGCCCATTGCGGTCACGCCGGACTCGGCCTTTTTCTCGCTGCCGTCTGGCATTGGCTCGACGAGCGCCGATACTTCGACGCCGCCGATGCCGTGCAGCTTTACATCGAAAGCGGCACGATGCCGACGCTCAAGCCCGAGCCGCGCATCGCGCGACGCCGCGATGCGCGTGTGTGACGCTCAGTGCGAATGCCGCGGATTGCCGCGCGTCTCGATGACCTTAAGATAGAGCGTCGCGGGTTCGAGACAGCCACCCGTCGATAGCTGACCCACCGTTTGCCGATACAGTTCCTGCCACGGGGTCTGCGCAACCGGTACGGCGAACGCGGCCTCGTCGCGGCGGCTTTCGAGTTCGGCTTCGTCGAGCAGCACGTTGACCGAGCGCGCGTTCAGATCGACACGGATGCGGTCATTCGTGCGCAACAGCGCGAGGCCACCGCCCACGGCCGCTTCCGGCGACATGTTCAGAATCGACGGGCTCGCCGACGTGCCGCTTTGCCGGCCATCGCCCATGCAAGGCAGCGAATCGACGCCGCGCTTGATCAGTTCCGCCGGCGGCGCCATGTTGACCACTTCCGCGCTGCCCGGATAACCGACCGTGCCGCAACCGCGAATCACGAGGATGCAATGCTCGTCGATCTCGAGGGCGGGATCGTTGATGCGGTCGTGGTAATCCTCGGGGCCATCGAACACGATCGCCCGCGCTTCGAACATGTTCTCCGCGCCCGGCTCGCTGAGGTAGGTCTTGGTGAACGCTTCACCGACAACCGACATCTTCATGATCGCGCTATCGAAGAAATTACCCGACAGCACCATGAAGCCCGCACCGTGCTTCAGCGGGTCGTCCGCCGTGCGGATGACATCGCGATCGGCGGCGGGCGCTTCGTCGGCAATCTCGCCGATCGTGCGGCCCGAGACCGTGTGACAGTCGCGATGCAGCAGGCCCGCGGCATCGAGCTGACGCAGCACGGCCGGGACTCCGCCCGCACGATGAAAGCTCTCGCCCAGATATTCGCCGGCCGGCATGCAATTGACGATGAGCGGCACCTGCTCGCCGTCGCGCTGCCAGTCTTCGAGACTCAGGTCGATGCCCATATGCCGCGCAATCGCGATCAGATGCGGCGGGCAGTTGGTCGACGCACCCAGCGCCGACGCCACGACGATCGCATTGCGGAACGCGTCGCGCGTCATGATCTTCGACGGACGCAAGTCCTCGCGCACCATGTCGACGATGCGCTTGCCTGTCGCGTACGCCATCTGCCCGCGCTCGCGATACGCAGCCGGAATGCTCGCGCACGTCGGCAAGGACATGCCGAGCGCTTCGGCGAGGCTGTTCATCGAAAGCGCGGTGCCCATCGTGTTGCAATGGCCGATCGAAGGCGACGATGCCGTCGTCAGGCGCATGAAGCCTTCGTAATCGATATCGCCCGCCGCGAGCAGGTTGCGCGCATGCCAGATGACCGTGCCGGAGCCGACGCGCTTGCCTTCGTGCCAACCGTCGAGCATGGGACCGCCCGACAGCACGATCGCCGGCATGTCGACGGTAGCGGCTGCCATCAGACAGGCGGGCGTGGTCTTGTCACAGCCGGTCGTGAGGACGACGCCATCGAGCGGAAAGCCATGCAGTATTTCAACGAGGCCGAGATACGCGAGATTGCGGTCGAGCGCGGCGGTCGGACGGCGGCTCTGTTCCGCAAGCGGATGCACGGGAAATTCCATGGGAATGCCGCCAGCGTCGCGGATTCCGGCTTTGGTGCGCGCGGCCAGCTCGATGTGATGGCGATTGCACGGCGCGAGATCGCTGCCCGTTTGCGCGATGCCGATGATCGGCCGGCCCGACTGCAGTTCTTCGCGTGTGAGTCCGTAGTTCATGAATCGCTCGACATAGAGCGCGGTCATGTCGGCATGCGAAGGATCATCGAACCATTCCTGGCTGCGCAGGCGGCGGGGTGTTTGCTGGGACATGTCTCTCTCCGTGGGGCGTTTTTGTGCGTTGTTACCGGTAACATCTCGTCGATATTAACATGCAATGTTCGCGATTCCGTGGGCTTACGCGCTCTCGCGCGGGATCACGTGATAGTCGACGCGAATGCGCTTGGCAGCGCGCCTCGCGACGCCCTGCTCATAGGCTTCGAGTGCGGCCAGCAGCGCGGCGCCGGTGCGCGTGCCGATACCATATGCGTCGACGGAAACCGTGGTGATCGATGGCGCGCAGCACGCGGCCACTTCGAAATTGCCGAAGCCCGCGACGGCGATATCGTCAGGCACCGAAAGCCCGCGCCGATGGCTTTCCATTATCGCGCCGAACGCGGACATGTCGCTCACACACATCACGGCTTGCGTATCGGGCCATGCATCGAGGAGCGCGGCCATCGCGGGACCGCCGTGACTCATAGTGATCGGTGAATCGCCCAGACGGACGACGCGCCCGGCGTCGAGCCCACGCGCCTTCAGCTCCATACGAAAGCCCTTCAGACGATCGAGGCCGCGCCGGTCCAGTTCGCTTGCGCCGCCAACGAAGCCGATGCGCTCGTGGCCACGCTCGGCGAGATAGCGCACCATCTCGCGCGCGGCGTTGACGTTGGAAAATCCGACGGCGGCATCGATCGGATCGGATGGGAAGTCCCACATCTCGACGACAGGCACCCCCGAGCGGCGCAAGAGTGTGCGCGTCGCGTCAGTGTGACGCGAGCCTGTCAGCGCGATGCAGCGCGGCTGATGGCGCAGCATCGAGCGCACGAGATTCTCTTCGCGGTCGAGGTGATAGTCCGTGTCACCGATCAGCAATTGCAGGCCGTGCGGCTCCAATGCGGCGGAGAGGCCGCGGACGGTATCGGAAAAATTCGAGCTTGCCAGCGACGGCACCAATACCGCGACGAATTCCGAGCGCCCGGACGAGAGCGCACCGGCGGCGGCATCCGCCACATAGCCGAGATCGTCGATCGCCTTTTGCACGCGCTCGCGCGTCGCAAGGGCGACGCTATGGCCGGCGAGCACGCGCGACACGGTCATCTTCGACACACCGGCGAGCCGCGCAACGTCGGACATGCGCGGCGGGCCGAGGGGAAGTTCATCAACAGTCGCCGACACGTTCCTCAGTCCACCCGTGCCCAGCCGTCCGGCCGCTGCTCCAGCGTCAGATGGAGTTTGGTTTCGCCCGCTTCGCGATCAGCGGCGACGAGATCGGCGAACGCGCGCTTGATGTCGCGATCATCTGCCCACGGAGCGACATTGTCGAGCTTGTAGGTATAAGTCACATCTGTGCGATGCACGTTAGGGTCGGGTTCCGTCCAGGCGACAACTTTGTCGAGCTTCACGCGTGCGTAGCAGAGCATCCATGCACGGTTGTCGGGAGTCGCGTTGGGGTCACCCGCTTGCCTGACGGTTTCGACCGCGTACTTTTGACCTTCGCCCGTGAGGCTGTAGGAAACGGCGTTTCGCTGCGTGCTGGGAGTCGCGTTGCTCGGCGTGGTGGTCGAGCGAGCGATCAGGCCGCTCTTTTCGAGCGCAGCCAGCTGCTCGCGCAATGCAGCGGCGGAATATTCGTTGAGGTCGCGCGCTGAATAGGTCGACGGAAAAGTGAAAGGACCGCGCCCGCTGCGGTTGAGGCACAGGAGCCCGCGGTTGGTTTTCATGTCGGCGGTGATCGCGTCGCCCAGGCTGGACTCGCTCGCATCGTTCTTCTTGCCACACGCCGTCGTCAACATCGCGACGCTAACGGCGGCAATTACCAGACTCGTTCTCATAGGCGCTCCGATGGGGTCCTCGTCGCGCCATTTTACCGACAGATTTGCCTGGTTCCGCTCTTGCAGCGTTCGATTCCATGCAGAATGCGGCGCTCCAACGCAAAAACCCCACCTTTGCGGGGTGGGGTTTTTGTTTGCAGCATGAGGAGCCTGACGATTACCTACTTTCACACGGGCAATCCGCACTATCATCGGCGTGGAGTCGTTTCACGGTCCTGTTCGGGATGGGAAGGGGTGGTACCGACTCGCTATGGTCATCAGGCATGACTTGTTGTTGCGCGCCTGTTGGGGGCGTACAACCAATCTGGGAAGAAGCAGTAATGAATTCGGGTGGTGACTGTGGCACAGTCGCTTACTCAACCAGTGGTGCATCCCTTGCGGGGATCGGAAACACACTGGTTATAGGATCAAGCCTTACGGGCAATTAGTATCAGTTAGCTCAATGCATTACTGCACTTACACACCTGACCTATCAACGTCCTGGTCTGGAACGACCCTTCAAGGGGCTCGAAGCCCCGGGGATATCTCATCTTAAGGCGAGTTTCCCGCTTAGATGCTTTCAGCGGTTATCTCTTCCGAACATAGCTACCCGGCGATGCCACTGGCGTGACAACC
>Ga0268254_10001111_pt1 | contig 10820 bp, 5 predicted proteins | sample AgamicOrSfrz_FD_200251 | JGI IMG/M metagenome (GOLD analysis project Ga0268254, IMG submission 200251) | Agave microbial communities from Guanajuato, Mexico - Or.Sf.rz (v2) (version 3) | ecosystem: Host-associated > Plants > Phyllosphere > Phylloplane/Leaf | place: Guanajuato, Mexico | collected... | reverse complement strand
GCGTGAACGACCTTCGCTCGTTCGGTCATCGGTCGCGCACGGCGCAAATGGGCTATCACGCGTCCGATTACATGGGCAAGCCGGTGATCGCCGTCGTCAATACGTGGAGCGAGATCAACTCGTGCCACACGCATTTCAAGCAGCGCGTCGAGGAAGTGAAGCGCGGCATCTGGCAGGCCGGCGGCTTTCCGGTCGAGATGCCGGTAATGACTTTGGCCGAGCCGTTCCAGAAGCCGACGACGATGCTGTACCGCAATTTCCTCGCGATGGAGACAGAGGAAATCCTGAAGTCGTATCCGTTCGACGGCTGCGTGCTGATGGGCGGCTGCGACAAGACCACGCCTGGGCTGCTGATGGGCGCGATCAGCATGAACCTGCCGGCGATCTTTCTACCGGCCGGTCCGATGCTGCGCGGCGACTGGAACGGCCGCACGCTCGGCAGCGGTTCGGACACCTGGAAATACTGGGCCGAACTGCGCGCGGGCAAGATCACCGAGGACGAGTGGAAGGGCATCGAGAGCGGCATCGCGCGCTCGCCTGGCCATTGCATGACGATGGGCACCGCGTCGACCATGACGAGCGCGGCCGAAGCGCTCGGGCTCACGCTACCGGGCTTTTCGTCGATTCCCGCCGTCGACTCGCGGCATGCGCAATTCGCGTCGCTGACCGGTCAGCGCATCGTCGAGATGGTGTGGACCGACCTCAAGCCGTCGGACATTGTCACCGCGAAATCATTCGATAACGCCGTCACCACCGTGCTCGCGATGTCGGGCTCGACCAACGCGATTGTGCATCTCGTGGCCGTGGCGCGTCGCGCCGGCATCGACCTCACGACCGCGCGCTTCGACGAACTGTCGCGCATCACGCCTGTGATCGGCAATCTGCGTCCGTCAGGCCAGTACCTGATGGAAGACTTCTTTTACGCGGGCGGCTTGCGCGCGCTGCTAGTGGAACTCGGCGATCTGATAGACGGTTCGCAACTGACGGTCAACGGCGCGACGCTCGGAGAAAACATTTCGGGCGCCGAAATATTCAACGACGACGTGATCCGTCGACGCAGCAATCCCGTCGTGGCAAGCGACGGCCTCGCCGTGCTGACCGGCAATCTCGCCCCCGACGGCGCGGTGATCAAACCGGCCGCAATGGAAGCGCATCTTCTCAAGCATCGCGGTCCCGCCGTGGTGTTCAAGGACTACGCGGACATGGCGGCGCGCATCGACATGGAAGAACTCGACGTGAGCGCCGATTCCGTAATCGTCCTTCAGCACGCGGGACCGGTCGGCGCGCCGGGCATGCCCGAATGGGGCCAACTGCCGATTCCGCAAAAACTCCTGAAGCAGGGCGTGCGCGACATGGTGCGCATTTCGGACGCGCGCATGAGCGGCACGAGTTACGGCGCGTGCGTGCTGCATGTGGCGCCCGAGTCGTTCGTCGGCGGCCCGCTTGCGCTCGTGAAAGACGGCGACATGATCGAGCTCGACGTGGCCGCGCGGCGTTTGCATCTCGATGTCACCGACGAAGAACTCGCCGCGCGCAACGCAGCGTGGCAGCCGCCGAAACTGCCATTCGAGCGCGGCTTCGGCGTGATGCATCAGTTGCATGTGTTGCAGGCGAACAAAGGCTGCGACTTCGACTTTCTCGAAGAGCCGCTGAAGGCCGCGGCTTCGCACGACACGGCACCAATCGCGCCGGACGCGAAACGCGGCGAACCCGAGATCCACTAATTCAAACGGAGTCCTTCATGACTGCATCCGAAATCGTCGTGAGCGAAGCGACGCTCGAACAGTTGAGGCACGTCAGCACGGCTACCTTGACCACGCAACTCTTCAAGCGCGGCTTGCGCAACGTGTTCCTGCAAGGCGTCGCGCCGCTCGTGAAGCCAGCGCCCGGCACGCCGAATGTCGTCGGTCCCGCGTTCACGCTGCGCAATATTCCGGCGCGCGAAGACCTCGATCACGTCGGCGTGTTTCAGGACCCGGATCATCCGCAGCGCAAGGCCGTCGAAACGGCGCCTGCCGGCAGCGTGCTCGTGCAGGACTGCCGCGGCGAGCGGTCGGTGGCATCGGTCGGTTCGATTCTCGCGCTGCGTCTTGCGAAGCGCGGCGTCGCGGGCATGGTGTCGGACGGACCCGTGCGCGACAGCGGGACCATCGCGGCGCTCGGCTTGCCGATCTGGTGCGCGGGCGCGAGCGCGCCGCTCAATCTCGCGAAACATCATGCAGTCGACATGAACGTGCCGATCGCGTGCGGCGGCGTGGCGGTGTATCCGGGCGACATCGTCGTCGCGGACGTGGACGGCGTGGTGATCGTGCCGCGTGAAATGGCCGCCGATGTCGCGCGCGATGCCGCCGAGCAGGAGCAGCTCGAAGTGTTCATTGCCACGCGGATCGAAGAAGGGCGGCCATTGCGCGGCACTTATCCGCCGAACGAGGAAACCCTGGCCGCGTACGCGCAATGGCGTGCGCAACGGCCATAAGCGGCGTGGCATCCGCATCTGCATCTGCATCGCCGAATTGAACGACGCTTGATTGATCCATCGCAGGAAACAGGCTCGCGCAAAACACGCGGCCGTAGGAGACGTTGTGAGCACCATGACACCGGCCATCGCCGAATCGCGCCTGATCAACCGCCTTGCCCTGCGTTTGATGCCGCTGCTGGGGCTGCTTTATCTGGTTGCCTATATCGACCGCTCCAATATCAGCTTTGCGAAGCTGCAAATGCTCGGCAGCCTCGGACTTTCCGAGGTCGCGTATGGGCTGGGCGCGTCGCTGTTCTTCATCGGCTATCTGATTTTCGAAGTGCCGAGCAATGTGATGCTGCACAAGTACGGCGCACCGCGCTGGATGGCGCGCATCATGTTGACGTGGGGCGTGGTGACGATATTGCTCGCCTTCACGCAGAACGCGACGATGTTTTACGTGCTGCGTTTTCTGCTCGGCGCATCGGAAGCCGGTTTATATCCTGGCGTGATCTATTATTTGACGCTGTGGTTTCCGTCGCGGCATCGCGTGCGCATGCTCGGCTATTTCACGGTGGGCAGCAGTCTCGGCAATATGGTCGGCGCGCCGATTTGCGGCTGGCTGCTGGACAAGGGCGGGCTCGCGGGCCTGGACGGCTGGCAATTGGTGTTCATCGTCACCGGGCTGCCGTCGGTGTTGTTGACGGTGGTGGTGCTGTTCCTGTTGCCGTCGTCGCCGAAAGAAGCCAAGTTTCTTTCCGCCGACGAGAAGCAGTGGCTCACGAACACGCTCGATGCCGAACGCGCGCAGATCAAGGCGAGCGTTGCGACGCACGGTTCGCTGCTGAGCGTGTTGACCGAGCCGCGCGTGATCGGCATGGCGCTCTACTACATGATGCTGTCCATTTCCGTCTACGGCGTGAGCTACTGGTTGCCGACGCTCGTGAAGGGCTTCGGCGTGAGCAACACGACCAACGGTTTGCTCAACATCATTCCGTGGCTGATGGCGACGATCGTACTCGCATGGTTGCCTTCGAAACTGCGCGGCACCGGTAATCGCGCGCTGATCGCAATGCTGGTTTCGGCACTGCTGGGCGTGATGTGTTTCGCGAGCGCCGTGTTTCTGCCGACCAACACGCTGCGCTTCATCGCGCTGTGTTTCGGCGCGCCGTGCATGTATCTGCTGATTCCGTGCTTCTGGACCTTGCCGCCGAAATTCCTGTTCGGCGCGCGTGCCGCGGCCGGCATTGCCGCGATCAATTCGCTCGGCAACATCGGCGGCTTCATCGCGCAGAACCTCGTGCCGTGGGTGCGTCAAACGACGGGCAGCGTAAAGGCGCCGATGATGATTCCCGCGACCTGTCTGCTCGTATTCGCTATCGTCACCGTTTTCATCTTGCGTCGCGACCGAGGCGCCCGCGTCGCACAAAGCGGGGTCGCGGTGACTGAGTAAGCCACGACGCGCAGCGCTCTATGCACGTTGCGCGAGTGCCCGAGCCGTCTGCGATATGGCGCGGTTTAGAATACGCGCGCGATCCATCTTCTCCTCTTAGCCACCATGCCGAATAAAGAACCGCCCGCTGCCGCCGGCGCCGAGTTGCCCGACGCGGCGGCGCCCGTCCGGCGCATGCGCGGCGGCCCGAAAGGCTTGCGTATCACCGATGTCGCCGCGCAAGCGGGCGTCGCGCCGATCACGGTGTCGCGCGTGTTCAACAGCCCCGAGACGGTCGCGCCCGAAACGCTGGAACGCGTGCGGCAGGTCGTGCAAAAGCTCGGCTATGTGCCGAACCGGCTTGCGGGCGGCTTGTCGTCGTCGCGCTCGCGGCTCATCGCGGCGATCGTGCCGACCATCGCGCACTCGCTGTTTTCCGAAACGATTCAGGTGTTCAGCGAAACCATGTCGTGCGCCGGCTACCAGGTGCTGCTCGCGCTGAGCGGCTACGACGATTCGAGCGAGGAGGTTTTGCTCGACGCAGTGTTGAGCCGCCGTCCCGAAGGCGTGCTGCTGACGGGCGTCGCGCATACCGACTCGCTGCGCGAGCGGCTTGCGAACGTCGGCATTCCGATTGTCGAGACGTGGGACATGACGGATCGACCCATCGACATGCTGGTCGGCTTTTCGCATTACCAGATCGGCGTCGCGGTCGCCGAGCATTTTCTGCAAAGGAACGTACGCAAGCCAGGGCTCGTGTCCGCTAACGACGAACGCGCGCTCGCCCGTCGCCGCGGTTTTCGCGAGCGGCTCGCGCAGGCGGGCGTATCCGGGATTGCCGAAGTACTCGTCGCGCCGCCGAGTTCGGTGGCGCTCGGTAAGGCCGCGCTGCCTCGTTTGATCGAGCAGGCGCCGGATATCGACGCCGTGTTTTGCGGCTCGGATCTACTCGCGATCGGCACGTTGAACGCGGCCAGGCAAATGGGGTTGAGCGTGCCGTCGCAACTGGCGATCTGCGGATTCGGCGATCTGGAGTTCGCGACGGAGACGACGCCGCAACTTACTTCGGTGCATGTCGATGGCACGCGCATTGGAGTCACGGCCGCACGGTGTCTGCTCGATCGGCTTAGTGGGTCGGGGCAGAGCAAGGTGACCGATGTGGGGTTTGAGGTCGTGCGGCGTGGTAGTAGTTGAAGTGGGTTTTTCTGGTGGTTAATGACTGAGATGATTGATACGCGTGAACAGATCAAGCAGCGCCTTTCGGTCCTCTTCGGGTTGGACGTTAGTGGCGTGGGGCACGCAGCGGAGGACAAAGCGCCAAACTATAAAACGTGTCGGCGCATGGTCACTACATATTCAATGCGACTGGACAATCGAACAAGGAGCGACAGTCCTGGCAGCCTATCGTGATTTTGCGGCTTCTGAAACGAGCACGCGGGAGATAACGCACCGCATCCGCGACCTGGTTGTAGACAAGGGGCCGACCGTAGTTCAAACGATTGAGGTCGGGGATAACGGTATGGTCCGCATCGGCTTGTCCAGAGATGTCCGGATTTCGATCACCACGGACGGAATATCGGACGAGGAGGACTGGCGGTTCTTTGCTTCGGGATCGGATGCTAAGCACTTTGTGATTACAGGTGGGAAGGTCGATCCTTGGTCTTTATCGTGACTGGCCGTCGCAAACAGGATCGTCTGGCGAAGGAGAGTTGCTTTGCTTCGTAAGACGGTACGGACGCAAGGCGCACAAACCGGGCGATCTGAAGGACCGCGATGCGACAAGACGCCTGGAAAGGCGATGCAGCGAATGCAGCCCGCAGACTTGTCTGAGCTGCTAACCGGCGATGACGACGGGCGACACGCGTGGACATTCATCCTGAGGTCGCGAAGCTACGTGCAGGTTCACGCACGGCTCGAATGATTTTTTCTGAAAGGATCAAACGCGCCGCCACCTCCCCTTGCTGTGCGCATGGCGGCGCGCCCGCCACGCCCCCGACTGATCCCCCTTGCATGACCGCAGAAATGTGCGTCGCGAATAGTTTGCCGTGCACTTCTGTCAAGATTTGTTGCTCCCCGCCTATCCCGAATTAAATTCGTTGACCTTATTGAACTTAAATGGTCAGTTAACGGGTTTGGCAGCTGAAGGCTGCGTCGCTGGTCTTTTCAGGGGGCAGGCAGTGGCAGAGTTTGATCCATTACGGCAGGGCGTCACCGGACGTCAGGCGTATTTTCTCGACGTGCCCGGCACGGACAGCGCGGCGGCGCTCTCGGTCGTGTCATTCACGGCAACCGAAAAGATGGGCGCACCGACCGAAGTGTGCATCGAGTTGACCCACCCGCAGCCGCTCGCGCGCGCCGACTACCTCAGCCGCGATGCGTCATTTTCGATCGTGCCGGACGACGGTGCGCCCCGGAAATTCTCAGGCTTCATTGCGCGGTTTTCGACGGTTCAAACGACGAAAGATTTCACCAAGTATCAGGTTGTCCTGAAGTCACGCATCGGGCGGCTCGAGGCCGTCACCCGGAACCGGATATTCCAGCACGCGAGCACGCCCGAGATTATCGCGGCGATCCTTCGCGGTCACGGGCTGAGGGAACATCAATTCCTGTTCCGTCTGCGTGGGCAGTACCGCAAGCATCTGTTTCGCATGCAGCACCAGATGAGCGACCTTGCGTATGTGCACATGCTCGCAGAGAAGGCGGGCTTGTACTTCTACATCGTGGAAACGGAATACGGCGACCAGGTTGTAGTGGGCGACGACGTCGACCATTACATTTACGAAAGTCCGCAACGCATTGTGCCGTACCGCGAAGCGGCGGGACTCGAAGCGGGCGGCGTCGAGGCGGTAACGGCGATAAAGACGCATACCGTGACCGTGCCGCAATCGTTCACGGTCGCGGACTACAACCCGGACCAGGCCTGGGAGCGTTTTCGCGACACGTCCAACGTTGCGCCCGACGATTCCACCACCTACGGCCAGCCCTACGTCTACGGCACGCACCATCTGGACCAGGCGGGCGCGAAGTGGGAGGCGCAATTGCGGCATGAGGCAGCCATCGCCTGGCAGGTAGTTTATGAAGGTGAAAGCAATCTGCTGGCGTTGCAACCGGGCTATGTGCTGGAAACAGACATCGTCTTGCCCGATGCCCCCAAAGGCCAGCTGATTGTCGAGGTCACGCATAGCGGCGCGCGCGATGCATCCTATACGAACAGCTACCGGGCGATTCCCGCCGACCGTCGATTCCGGCTCAAGCTCGAGCCGGAAACCTGGGCCAAAGTGACCGGCACACTCAGCGCGCGTGTGACGAGCCCGGACAAATACACCTACGCATACGTCGATAAGAACGGCCACTACACGGTCCGTTTCGATTCCGATTTCGAAACGTGGCCGAATGGCGGCGAGAGCGTACCGCTGCGGCTGGCAAAGCCGTTCGCGGGCAAGCTGCAAACCGGCATGCACTTCCCCGCGCTGGACGATGCAGAAGCGGTGATTACCTGCCGTGACGGCGATCCGGACAAGCCCGAAATCATCGCGTTCCACCATCACAGCCAGGCGCGCGACCTGGTGACGAACGACCGGCGCTGGCTCTCGCGCAACATGATCCGCACGCAGGCGAACAACAAGCTGCGCATGGAGGACTGGGCGGGCCAGGAAGGCATCAAGCTCAGTACGGAACACTCGGGCAAGTCGCAACTGAATCTCGGTTATCTCGTCAACAGCAAGCTCGAATACCGGGGTGAAGGGTATGAGCTGAGGTCATCGGGTTATGGGGTGAATCGCGCGGGCAAGGGTCTGATGGTCACGACTTACGACCGCCCTGCTGCCAACGGCAAGCAGCTCGACATGCAGGAAACCATCGCGCAGCTTGAAAGCGCGCTGGAGCTTGCGAAGGCGCTAGCTAGTTCGGCCACCAGCGCGAAGGCCGAACCTGCCGACACCGATGCGCAGGGGCAGATGAAGGAGGATTTCGACGGCCTGAAGAAGCCGGGACTGCTGATGAGCACGCCCGCGTCGGCGGGTATCGTCGCGGGCGGCGGCGTGCAGGTCGCGGCGCAGGAAAGTATCTCAACCGTTGCCGGCAAGAACGCCGACTGGAGCGTAGCGAAACGCTTCACGGTTGCGGCGGGCGAGAAGATCTCACTGTTCGCGCAGAAGCTCGGCATCAAGATTTTTGCGGCCAAAGGCCCAGTCGAAATTCAGGCACAGAGCGATGCCATGTCGTTGCTGGCCGCACAAGACCTGACGATGGCAAGCGTCAACGGCACCGTGCGCATCAGTGCGAAGAAGGAACTCACGCTCGAGTCAGGCGGCGCGTTCATCCAGTTGAAGGACGGCAGCATCACGCTGGGCGGCCCGCTCGACCTGTTCATCAAGACCATTACGGTCCAGAAGCAAGGGAAAGCGTCGCTGAACATGCCGCTGGACCTCAACCATCCGTCGCTGGCCGGTATGCCTACAGTCCCTCTCACGCTCAACGCGGCTACTTCCCCCGCTTCGAGAGCCGCGATTCCCGCAGGCATGCCCTACAGCCTCTTCGCGGGCGGTTCGCTCGTGAAACGGGGCGTATTGGACGAAACCGGACTGCTTCAAGTTGACCATCATCCCACGACGCCGCAGTACACGGTCGAACTCGCTAACGGAACACGGTACACGATTCCGGTGACCGAACAGTACCGGGGCAACGGAGCCAACGCCGCGCTCGCCAATCAGGGCACGCCATTTCACGAAGGGCAATCAGGCACCAATGCCGGTGCAATTGATCGTGCCGAACATCGTGCCACTTACAACCAACTGTTTAACGCGGATAGGGATGTCCGACCATGACGCAACAGCAACCCATTACTGTACCGATTGCGCTGTCCTGCGCGCGGAGCGCGACACTTACGCTGCCATGGTTCGTGCAGCGGACCGAATACAACCCGGCGCCGGCGAACTACAAGCCGCTCGTGAACGGCGAGGAAGCGTTTGGCGCGCTCTACGATGCCATCGACAAGGCAACCTGCACCATTGACTATGTTTGCTGGGGCTTCCAGCCGTCGATGTATTTCAAGCGCGATGGTGGCAAGTCGCTCCGTATTGGCGATCTGTTGATCGAGAAGGCCAAAGCCGGCGTCAAGGTTCGCATCCTGTGCTGGCTCGACAAGGCCTGGATCGCGCAGATCAGCGAACAGGAAATGCCCCAGTACGACACGATGCGGTACATGACACAGAATGAGGATGCACAGCAGACAGCCTACGACCGGAACTGGTATTACTGTGCGAGGCGGCCGCCTGGCGCGCTGCCCCCAGCCGCTGCGACCGCCGGATCGCAGATGTACCCGCAACTCAAGGCGAACCCTTGGCCGTTGCTCGGCTCGCAATCGCTGAAGGACATCGGCATCGAACTGGTAACGCGTGACTTCTCGCTGCACGACCGCGAGGAAATCATGTATCGGGAAAAGCTCATGCGGGATGCCGGTATCGGCGCGACACTCCCGACCATCGCAGCATATGGCGCGGAACCCTCTCACCATCAGAAGATGGTTCTGGTCGATTATGAGGCTCCCGAGCACGCTGTCGGTTTCGTCATGGGACACAACACGCTGGATGCCTATTGGGACACCGACGCACACGGCCACGTGAAGAAGGCGCCGAATCTCGGACGTAACGGCGCGACGCCAAGACAGGATATGTCCGCCATCGTGGCGGGTCCGCTTCTCGCCAGTCTCAATGACAACTTTTGCGGTGCATGGCTGCGCGATGCAAACGAAGATCTGCTTGCACGGCGCCATGCGCTGAAGGACAAGCTGGAACCGCGTGACAGCGTTGGCATGCGTGTCATGGCGCAGATCAACCGCACGCAGTCACAGGAGGGCGTGCGCAACATCGAGTCGCTCTACCTTCAGACGGTCAGCAACGCGACGAAATTCATCTATATCGAGAACCAGTATTTCCGCTGGCCGGACCTTGCGGCAAAGATCAAAAGCGCAGTACAGGCACAGATCACATGCGGACGCGACCCGGCCAAGCATGGCTCCATCCATCTATTCGTCGTGACCAATGCGAACAAGGAGGGCATCGGCCAGGGGCCGGGCACAACCTACGACATGTTGGACAGCCTGGGCCGCGCGGACACGATGCCGGCTGTCGCGCGCGAGGAGCACGCCGACGCACTCCACAGCGAACTCTCCGATGCGCAGAAACAGGTTACGGCGGCGAACATGCAGTTGCGTAACGCTAGGGGCGCACAGGAACAGGCCGCTGCGCAACAGGCGCTGGACAATGCACGGGCCAAGGCATCCACGCTACACCGACAGATAGACGAAAACACGAAGAACGTCGTGATACCACAACCCCTTTCGGGCCTCAAGGTGCACGTCTGCTCGCTGGTTGCGCCGGATTCGCCACCGGGGAACTGGATGCCCGTCTATGTCCACTCCAAGATCATGATTATCGACGACGTGTTCCTCACGCACGGCTCGGCCAATATCAACCGGCGCAGCATGCAGGTGGACAGTGAACTGAACATCTGTCACGAGCGTATGGACGTGACGCAGCCGCTGCGCAGGCATCTGTGGAACATCCATACAGGGGGAGTTGCAAACGGTGCCTCGGACGTTCCCAAATTGGCGTTCGATGCCTGGGACGACGCGATCAGGCAGAACGCAAGTAACCAGAAGAACGGACTTGCGCCAATTGCGTCACTGACCGGCTTCATGTGGACTTCCAATAGCCGTGTAAGGATCGATTGAACGATGAAGCGAAACAATGCCAGCGCGATCTGCCTGGCGCTTGCGTTATGCGCCTGTTCGAACAAGGATAATCCCATGATCACCCAAGCCGATATGAGCGCCGTGCGCGCGAAACTCGCGTTTACATGTGTCCACGAAGCGGACCATCTGCCGCCGCTTGACCCGCAAGCCGATGCGCTTTTCAAATACGCCTTGTC
>Ga0268254_10001109_pt1 | contig 10848 bp, 8 predicted proteins | sample AgamicOrSfrz_FD_200251 | JGI IMG/M metagenome (GOLD analysis project Ga0268254, IMG submission 200251) | Agave microbial communities from Guanajuato, Mexico - Or.Sf.rz (v2) (version 3) | ecosystem: Host-associated > Plants > Phyllosphere > Phylloplane/Leaf | place: Guanajuato, Mexico | collected... | reverse complement strand
AGCTTCGACACAGCCGCGAGGCCGCGTGGGACAGCCGCGCGTCGCGCGAAGCCCGTCTCCTCCGTCGCTATCGTGTCGGCACAGCGCCCCGCTGCGCCTCGATTTGAGCCTTACTCCGCAAGGGGCGGCAGGGGGCGAACCGAGGGGAGAACGCAGGGGCGCGTGCTAACATTCCTTGTTATTTGATCCCGTCATTCAATCGACAAGCTAATGAACACCGAGACGTTTGCCGCGCCACCCCACACGCTTGTGATTGCTTCGCGAGAGAGCCGCCTTGCCATGTGGCAGGCGGAGCATGTGCAATGTGCGCTGCACAAATTATATCCATCTTGCGAGGTGAAAATCCTCGGACTGACGACGCGCGGCGATCAGATTCTCGACCGTACGCTGTCAAAGGTGGGTGGCAAGGGTCTCTTCGTGAAGGAACTCGAAGCCGCTCTTGCGGACGGCCGCGCCGATCTCGCCGTGCATTCGCTCAAAGACGTGCCGATGGAATTGCCCGCGGGCTTCGTGCTCTCCACCATCATGGAGCGCGAGGACCCGCGCGACGCGCTGGTCTCGAACGATTACGAGTCGCTCGCCGCGCTGCCGGCGGGCGCGGTCGTGGGCACCTCGAGCCTGCGCCGCGAAGCGATGCTGCGCATGCGCTATCCGCATCTCGAAGTGCGTCCGCTGCGCGGCAATCTGGACACGCGTCTCGCCAAGCTCGACCGCGGCGATTACGCGGCGATCATTCTCGCGGCAGCAGGTTTAAAGCGCCTGGGTATGCACGACAGGATTCGCGCGCTGCTCGATCCGCAAGACAGCTTGCCCGCCGCGGGGCAGGGCGCGCTCGGCATCGAGATTCGCGCCGGCCGGGCGGATCTCGCGGCGTGGCTCGCGCCGCTGCATCACGAGCATACGGCGGCAGCCGTCGAGGCAGAGCGCATGGTGTCGCGCGCGCTTGGCGGCAGTTGCGAAGTGCCGCTCGCTGCCTATGCCGAGTGGCATGACGGCGCGTTGCATCTGCGCGGCGTTGTCGCCACGCCAGATGGCCGGCGCGTGCTCAGCGCGCAGGCCTCGGCGCCCGCACCGACCGTGGAGCGCGCCGTGGCGTTGGGCCGCGAAGTGGCGAGCGCGCTCGAACAGCAAGGCGCGATGGACATTGTCCGCGCGTTGAGCACGGCAAGTGGGCCGGCCAACCGCCCGGTCTCAGACGACTGATGGCGGCCGATACTCCGCGCAACGCATCATCCCCAACCGCCGGTCAGGCGGCGTTCACGGTCGTCATTACGCGACCGGCCGGTCAGTCGAGCGAGTTGGTCGCGCGGCTTGCCGCAGCCGGCGTGGCTACACTCGATTTTCCGCTCATCGACATCGCCCCTGTTGCAGACGACGCGCCGCTGCGCGCCGCGCTCGGTTCGCTGGAACGTTATGCGCTCGTCGTATTCGTGTCGCCCAACGCGATCGACCAGGCGTTTGCGAAAAGCGGCGCGATCTGGCCGCATGCGTTGCCGCTCGGCGTGGTCGGGCCGGGTAGTGTGCGTGCGCTCGCGCGTCACGGCGTGAGCGCGCCGGCGCACCAGGTCATCAGCCCGGCAGCGGGCGTGGATGACGAGAACGGCCGCTTCGATTCCGAAGGGCTCTACGCCGCGATCGAGGCCGCGCTCGGCGAAGCGGGCCTGGAAGGCAAGCGTGTGCTGATCGTGCGCGGCGACGGCGGCCGCGAGTGGCTCGCGGATCGTCTGCGCGAAGCGGGCGCGCAAGTCGAGACGGTCGCCGCTTACCGGCGCCTCGTGCCCGAACCGTCTATCGCGGCCTGGGCACGCGTTCATCAACTGCTGGCCGGCGAGGCGCATGCATGGCTGCTCACGAGTTCCGAGGGCGTGCGCAATCTGCACGAACTCGCGCAGGAGCACCTCACCGCCGACGAAATCGTGCAGCTCAAGCGCGCGCTGCTCGTCACGCCGCATCCCCGTATCGCGCAGACCGCGCGGGCATTGGGTTTTGATAGGATTACGGTGTCCGGCGCGGGCGACGAGCGCATCGCCCAAGCCCTGCTCGCCGCTCTGCCGACCGTAGTTCAACCGGTACCGTCCAATCCGGCTTATTCACCGGCTCAATCACGCATGACTGAAACGAACGCATCCACGAACGCTTCACCCCAGCCGGCCGCGACCGCCAGCTTGCCGCCGAACCAACCCTTTACGCCCTACGAAGCGCAAAAGCGCCGCAGCGCGAGCGGACCGCTGCTGTGGTTTGTGGTCGTGGTTCTGGCTTGCGCCGCGGGCGTGGGCGGCTATGCGCTCAACCGCAAGCTGGAGCGCACGGAACAGCAGATTGCGCAGCGCCAGCAGGCGAACGACACACAAACCAACGAGTTGCGCATCAAGACGGAGCAGGCGCTCGCCACGGTGCGTCAGTCCGACTCGCAGGTCGCGCAACTCGAAGGCAAGCTCGCCGACGCACAGGCCGCGCAGCAGGCGCTGCAACAGCAATATGCCGATCTCGCGCGCAATCGCGACGACTGGACACTCGCCGAGGTGGGGCAGATGCTCTCGGCCGCGAGCCAGCAATTGCAGTTGACCGGCAACACGCAGCTTGCGCTCTTCGCGCTGCAAAGCGCCGACACGCGGCTCGCGGCGTCGGACAGCACGCAGGCGGTTGCGGTGCGCAAGGCCATCGCGCAGGACATCGACAAGCTGAAGGCGGCGCCTTCCACCGACCTCACCGGTCTCGCCATCAAGCTCGACAACGCGGTCGATCAGGTGGACAGCCTGCCGCTCTCGGGCGAGGCGCCCATTGCGCATGCCACGCCGCGCGCGGCCACCTGGGCCGACACGGCGAAGGTCGCCGCCGCTACCGGCGAGCCGCGCTGGAAAGTGTGGTGGCGCGAGGTGACGAGCGGCATCGGCCAGCAGTTGACGAGCCTCGTGCAGGTGCGCCGCATCGACCACGCCGACGCGATGATGGTCGCGCCCGACCAGGGCTATTTCGTGCGTGAGAACGTGAAGCTGCGTCTGTTGTCCGCGCGGCTCGCGCTGCTGTCGCGCAACGGGACCACGCTCAAGTCCGACCTGCAGGCAGCGCAGAATGCGCTGACGCGCTATTTCGATGCATCGTCGAAGCAAACGCAGAACGTGGTCGATCTCGTCAAGCAGGTTGAAGCCGGCTCCGCCGCAGTGGAGCTGCCGAACCTGAACACCAGTCTGCAAGCGGTCAATCAATACCGGAGCCGAGGTTAATCATGGCGATCCGGGGACTTCTATGGCTCGCGCTGCTCTTTGCCATCGCGGTGGTGCTCGCCGTGGTCGGGCGCTTCGACATGGGGCAGGTGCTGCTGGTGTATCCGCCGTACCGCGTCGACATGTCGTTGAATCTGTTCGTGGTCGGGCTGGTGGTGTTGTTCATCCTGGTCTACGCGCTGTTGCGCATCGTGCGCAATATCTGGAGGATGCCGCAGCGCGTGGCCGCGTACCGCGCACGCGCGCGTGTGGCCAAGGCGCATGCGGCGCTGCGTGACGCGATCGGCAACCTGTACGCTGGGCGTTTCTCCCGCGCCGAAAAGGCCGCCAAAGACGCGCTCGCGAACGGCGACAACAAGGGCGCGGCTGGGTTGATCGCTGCAACTGCGGCGCATCGCATGCACGAATATGGGCGGCGCGACGAATGGCTCGCACAGATCGACCAGGCCGACTGGCAGGACGCACGGCTGATGGCCACCGCCGACATGCGCGCCGACGGCCGCGACGCGGACGGCGCGCTGACCGCGCTCAAGGAAATGCAATCGCAGGGCGGCCGGCGCATTCACGCGCAGCAGATCATGTTGCGCGCGCAACAGCAATTGAAGAACTGGGGCGAAGTGCTCAAGCTCGTCAAGACGCTGGAAAAACGTGAGGCGATCCATCCCGCTGTCGCTGTGCGCTTGCGTCAACTGGCTGCGGAGAACCTGTTGCGCGATCGTCGGCATAACGCCGATGCGCTGCTCGAACTCTGGAACTCGTTGACGCCGACGGAGCGTCACTCGCCGCGTCTCGCCGATCTGGCTGCGGAACTGCTCGTCGCGCTGAATCGTCCACAGGAGGCGCGCAAGATTGTCGAGGACGCACTCGCGCAGAACTGGGACGCGCGTTTGCTGCGACGTTATCCGGACACGGCGGGCGGCGACGCGTTGCCGCTTATCCAGAAGGCCGAGGCATGGCAGAAGGATCGCCCGGACGATGCGGATCTGCTGTTCGCGTTGGGGCGGCTTTGCCTGCATCAGCAGTTGTGGGGCAAGGCGCAGTCGTTCCTCGAGCGCGCGCTGAAGCTGGCCGACAACGAGACGTTGAAAATCCGCTCGCATCGCGCGTTGGCTCGTCTGCACGAGCAGCTAGGCGACACCGAGAAGGCGAGCATGCATTATCGCGAGAGTGCGTTGGCGATGAACATCGTGTGAAGCTGGTTTTTGCTTCTTTCTTGATGCGCGTTTGCTGAAGCGCACGCGATTGTCGGATGTCATGACGGATGGCCGCAGCGGTTGCTGCGGCCATTTTGTTTTGACGATGTGCTGACGGGTGAAACGAGGGGAAGGAGTGGAACGAGCGGCAGTCTGGCGAACTGTGTTCATCGAGTCGCAATTCGCGCCCGCGTCATGATGACGTACATGTTCCGCGGTTTGCCACGACTGGCGTCATTCTCCAGGCGCGGCGAGCGCTCTGATCCGCTTGGCTATTTCGTCGTCGAGCGGGTTGTAGACGATCATGCTCAGGTCCGGCCGGCCATCGACTGAAAACGCCGAATATTCCAGCTCGATCGCCCCCAACTCGGGATGCCGCAGGCGCTTGACGTTGTCTCCGTCGCCGTGGCCGACCACCTCGTTGTCTCGCCACAGGGCCTCGAACTCCGGGCTCACGCGGCACAGTTCGTCCACGAGTTCGCCGACTTCGGATGCAAGGCCCGCGCGAGCCACGTCCGCCCTGAACCCGCCCACCACGAAGCGGGCGACGCTTTCCCAGTCGTGCTGCTTGGCGCGCGCCGCCGGATCACGGAACAGGAAGTACAGAATGTTGCGCTGACTCGGTGGCAGTGCGCCGTAGTCGGTCAGCACGACAGCAGCGGCGCGGTTCCAGGCAACAATGTCCCAGGTGGCGGTTCTGATCAGTGCCGGGCTTGCGTCGAGCAGATCGAGCAGCCGCTGCAACCGGGGGCTCACGCTTTTCACGGACTTATAGCGGACCTCGGGCGGTCGTCCGAGACCCAGCATGAAGAGATGCTCGCGTTCTGCATCTGTGAGCAGCAAGGCGCTGGCGACCCGGTCCAGCACTTGCGCCGAGGGCGCGCCACCGCGCCCCTGCTCGAGCCACGTGTACCAGGTGGGGCTGATATTCGCGCGCTGAGCGACCTCCTCGCGGCGCAGTCCTGGGGTTCGTCTACGTCCGGAAAATCCGAAGCTTGCTGGATCGAGTCGGGTGCGGCGGCTCTTGAGGAAATCTCCGAGTGACCTGGCGGTATTCACTGGCATGATGACCCTGTTAGTCGCTTTACTATGATGAGGTCACTACTTTAACGGGATACGCGAAGACGGGATAGTGAGCGGGTGACAACCAAGGAGCTCACTATGCGTATCTTTCTGACCGGGGCAACCGGCTTCATCGGCTCGGCTCTTGTTTCCGAACTCATCAACGCTGGTCACGAAGTGATCGGCATGGCCCGTTCCGACGCGGGAGCGCAAGCACTGATCGCGGCGGGCGCGCAGGTGCATCGCGGCACGCTGGAAGACCCCGAGAGCTTGCGCGACGGCGCCATGAAGGCGGACGCCGTGATTCACACGGCCTTCGACCATGACTTCTCCCGCTTCGTCGAAAACTGCGAAAAGGACAAGCGCGCGATCGCCGCGCTCGGTTCCGCGCTCGCCGGCTCCGATCGTCCTCTTGTCATTACCTCGGGCACCGGTGTGGGCAGCGGGGCGCATGGCGAGCCCGCGAGCGAAGACGTCTTCAACGCGAGTCATCCGAATCCGCGCATTGCCTCCGAACTGGCGGGCAATGCGCTGCTGGAGGCGGGAGTCAACGTGTCGGTGGTGCGATTGCCGCAGGTCCACGACGTGTTCAGGCAGGGGCTCATCACGCCGCTCATCGCCATTGCGCGTGAGAAAGGCGTGTCCGCCTATGTCGGGGAAGGCCGCAACCGTTGGCCGGCGGGCCACCTCTCCGATGTGGTGCGTTTGTACCGGCTCGCCGTGGAGAAGCGCGAACGGGGCGCGCGCTATCACGCGGTTGGCGAAGAAGGACTCAGCAGCCGGGAGATCGCCGAAGCGCTGGGTCGAGGTCTGAACTTGCCGGTCGTTTCCATTCCGCAGCAGGAAGCGGCAGCCCATTTTGGCTGGCTCGCGATGTTTATCGCTCTTGATATGCCGGCCTCCAGCGCTTTGACGCAGTCGCGGCTGGGCTGGCATCCGACGGGGCGCACGCTCATCGCCGATCTCGACGAAGCGCGTTACGCTCAGTGAGCGTTGCAGGTCATGTGAGAGGGGAGCACGTTTTCGTGTACTGCTTCGGCGCCTTAGGTTGGCTGACGGAACCACACATATCGCTGCTCTGATGTGCGATTCGCAGCGCCGCCGCGTACGTAACCGGCGCAGTGCCGCAGAAACAGAAAAGCCCTGGCGGCACGGAGCCGCCAGGGCTTCAGTATCGGCAACCCGCTTTACGTCACCGATTGACGATTTTCGCCGGCACGCTGATCGCGAGCAAGCCACCCAGCACCATGAACGCCGCCAGCATATACATTCCCGAATCATTCGCCGCGGTCGCCTGCTTCAACCATCCCACCGCATACGGGCTCAAGAATCCGGCCAGATTCCCGATTGAATTGATCATCGCGATGCCGGCCGCTGCGCCCGTGCCCGCAAGAATCGCGGTCGGCAAGCTCCAGAACAGTGGCAGCGTAGTGAGAATGCCCATGGTCGCGAGCGTGAGAGATGCCATCGCAAGCAAGGTGTTCTGCGCCCATACCACGGACAGCACGAGTCCGATCGCCCCCGCAAAGGCGGGCAATGCAATATGCCAGCGCCGCTCGCGGGTACGGTCGGCACTGCGCGCGACCAGCACCATCGCCACCACGGCAGCCGCGAACGGAACCGCGGAGAGCAGCCCGATTGCCAACGCATCGGTCACGCCGGTCGCCTTAATGATGGTCGGCAGCCAGAAGCTCACGCCGTAGAGCCCCATCACGAACGAAAAGTAGGTGAGACTGAGCATCAACACGCGGCCGCTCGTCAGCACCTGGCGGATCGGCATGTCGTGTTTGGTTGCTTCCTCGGCGCTCACGTGACGCTCGAGCAGTTGTTGTTCTTCTTTGGTGAGCCACTTCGCTTTGGCAATACGATCGTCGAGCGCGAAGAACACCAGAATGCCCACCAGCACCGAAGGCAGCCCCTCCAGCAGAAACAGCCACTGCCAGCCATGCCAGCCGTTCATGCCATTGAACGTCTTGAGGATATAACCCGACACCGGCCCGCCAATCACGCCCGAAAGCGCAATTGCGGTCATGAACCACGTCGTCATGCGCCCGCGCCGATGCGCCGGATACCAGTACGTGAGATACAGGATGATGCCCGGAAAGAAGCCGGCTTCCGCAACGCCGAGCAGAAAGCGCATCACGTAGAACATGGTGGGCGTGGTGACGAACATCGTCAGCATGGAGATCACGCCCCACGACACCATGATCCGCGCAATCCACACGCGCGCGCCGACCTTGTGCAGGATCACATTGCTTGGGATTTCGAAGAAAAAGTAGCCGACGAAGAAAATGCCGGCGCCGAAGCCGTAAACCGCGTCGCTCAGGCCGAGATCGCTGGTCATTTGTAGCTTCGCGAAGCCCACGTTCACGCGATCCAGATAGGCGACCACGTAGCAGAGCATCAGCAGCGGCGCGAGCCGCCAGTTGACCTTGCGGTAGGTCGCCTCTTCGAAAGTGGAAGGCGGCGCACCCGCGCCGGGATGGTGGAGCGGATCTGCGGGACTAGCCATGGTGTCTCCTCTCTTCTTGTGGAATTGAAGTGCCGCGTCGATCGATTCTAGCCGCGCGACGCGGCTCGCATGTCATTTAGATACCGGGGGAAAACACTAAGCCCGGCAAGCGCCGCGCGTGAACGGCGCTTGCTCGGGCACGGCCGCTACACGCAGCGCCCGCCGTCCACTTCGAGACACACGCCGGTAATGAACTCCGCTTCGTCCGAAGCCAGATAAAGCGCGGCGTTGGCAATGTCCTGCGGCGTCGAGAAGCGCCCCAGCGGGATGCCGGCGAGAAAGCGCTTGCGGTTTTCGGGCGTGTCTTCGACGCCCATGAATTCCGAGAGCAGGGCCGTTTCCCCTATCACCGGATTCACGCAGTTCACCCGAATGCGGTCGGGCCCAAGCTCCACGGCGAGCGACTTGCTCGCGATAATCACCGCGCCCTTGCTGCCGTTGTACCAGACGAGCCCCGGCCGCGGCCGCACGCCCGCCGTCGACGCAATATTGATGAAGCTGCCGCCGCCCTGCTCGCGAAAGTACGGCACGAACTCCTGCACGCTCCAGTAAATGCTCTTCACGTTCACCGCGTAGACGCGGTCGAACTCCGCTTCGGTGACTTCGAGCACAGGTTTGTTGCGATGCGTGGTCCCCGCGTTGTTGACGACGATCTGCACGCTGCCGAAGTCTTCGAGCGCCGCTTCGCGCAGCTTCTGCCAGTCCTCGCGTTGCGCGACGTTGCCCGTGACTGCAATCGCCTTGCCGCCCGCGAGCGCAATTTCGCTCGCGACGCGCTCGGCAGCCGGGCCGTTCAGATCGTTGACCACCACGTTCGCGCCTTCGCGCGCGTAGGTCTTCGCGATGCCCTCGCCGAAACCCGAGCCGGCGCCTGTGACAATGGCCGTTTTACCTGTCAACCGCATGATGTCTCCGCTGTGTATGTTGTGAGGTGGTGACGTTGAGACCCGCTAAGCCAGCATTCGCGCCCGAAGAACTAGCCGTGCCGGATTGCAATGGTTTTCAGCACGGTGAAGCCGTACAGCGCTTCGAAGCCCTTTTCGCGTCCGTGGCCCGAATGCTTGACGCCGCCGAACGGCAATTCCACACCGCCGCCTGCGCCATAGTTGTTGATGAACACCTGGCCCGAGCGCAGGCGCCGCGCAAGACGCATTTGCCGCGCACCGTCGCGCGTCCAGATGCCGGCCACGAGACCATATTGGGTCCCGTTGGCGAGCGCGAGCGCCTCATCTTCGTCGTCGAAGGACATGGCCGCGAGCACGGGGCCGAACACTTCGTCGCGCGCGAGACGGTGGCTTGCGGGCACGTCGCGCAGCAAGGTGGGCGCCTGATAGAAGCCGCTTTCCGGCGCTTCGGGAATCACTTCTCCGTGCGCGGCCATTGCAATGCCGTCGTGCTGGGCGTCGGAGAGAAAGTCCCACACGCGTCGTTGTTGCTTTGCGTTGATGAGCGGCCCGCAATCCAGGTCCGCCTGCGAAGGCCCCACGCGCAACGCGTTGAACGCGCCGCTCAGCCGGTCGAGCAGGGGCTCGTAAATGGCGCGATCGATCAGTACCCGGCTGCCCGCCGAGCACGTTTGCCCGGCGTTTTGCACGATCGCCGAAACGAGCACGGGCAACGCGGCGTCCAGGTCTGCATCGGCGAAGACGATTTGCGGGGACTTGCCGCCCAGTTCGAGTGTGACCGGCACATGGTTTTCGGCGGCCATTTGCGTGACGAGCTTGCCGGTCTCCGGCGAGCCGGTGAACGAAATATGATCGATGCCCGGATGACGCGCGAGCGCCGCTCCGGCGTCGTGTCCGTAGCCTGTGACCACGTTCAGCGCCCCCGCCGGCAGACCCGCCTCAGCCGCCAGTTCGGCCACGCGCAGCACGGAAAGGCACGCGTCCTCGGCGGGTTTGACGACGCATGCATTGCCGGCCGCGAGCGCCGCACCCACGCTGCGCCCGAAAATCTGCATCGGATAATTCCACGGCACGATGTGGCCGGTTACGCCATGCGGCTCGCGGATCGTCATGACCGTGTAGCCCGCCTGGTAGGGCAGCGTCTCGCCGTGCAGCTTGTCCGCCGCGCCCGCGTAGAACTCGAAGTAGCGCACGAGCGCCGCCGAATCGGCGCGCGCCTGCTTGAGCGGCTTGCCGGTGTCGCGTGCTTCGAGCTGGGCCAGTTCTTCCTGGCGCGCGGCCACGAGCATCGACAGACGATACAGCACGCGTCCGCGCTCGGCCGCGCTGGCCGCGCCCCAAGCGCCTTCGAACGCACGACGCGCCGCTTGCACCGCCGCGTCGACATCCGCCGCGGTACCGCGCGCGAGCTGCGTGAACGGCTGGCCGTCGGAGGGATCGAGCACGGCGATCGTCTCGCCGCCTGAAGCAGCGGCCCACTCGCCGCCAATGAAATGCCGGGCTTCTTCCATGCAGGCTCCTTTAGAGGTGGCGCAGCAGGCGCACGCTCGAGCGGATGCGTAAAGCGGGCGCCATTACAAGGTGTTCACAAACCAGAAGCACACTCGGGGCACACAGCGTAAGACACAAGCAGAGACACGGGCAAAACCACAAGCAAAAACAGGAGCCAGTGACCCGGGTGCGACGCGCCAGACGATTATCGCGCCGATCCGGCAACGGGTGCCATCGGCCGATTGGCTATAATGGCGCATTCCTGACTGTCCGGCCGCAGCGCTCGCGTTCGAGGCGAGTTTCACCACGCATCGCCTCGGGCTCCCGCGCCGCTTGCCGTGCTCCGAATTCCATCTGACCAGAGAGCGCTCATGAGCTTCAATAACGTCCCCGCAGGGAAAGACCTTCCGCAAGATTTCAACGTCATCATCGAAATCCCGGCGCAAAGCGACCCGGTGAAG
>Ga0268254_10001108_pt1 | contig 10849 bp, 9 predicted proteins | sample AgamicOrSfrz_FD_200251 | JGI IMG/M metagenome (GOLD analysis project Ga0268254, IMG submission 200251) | Agave microbial communities from Guanajuato, Mexico - Or.Sf.rz (v2) (version 3) | ecosystem: Host-associated > Plants > Phyllosphere > Phylloplane/Leaf | place: Guanajuato, Mexico | collected... | reverse complement strand
TATCGCGATCGATAAACAGGCTGACCATGGTGGTACCCATGCGGTTGTAATCCCGTACCGCTTGCTGCTCTTTACGGATTGCACGATTCGCGCCGTTGATGTAGTTGCGAATGTACTGGGCATTGAGGTGCTCATCGCCGTCAAACTCGGTGATGATGGCATTGCGCGCCAGTTCGGCCGCCTTGTCACCGCCGGGCAAACCGGCGATGCCATCGCAGACGACAAAACAGGCGGCACGCTCGCCGATAGTTTCTCCGGTCTGATCCTGATTACTGGCACGCTCGCCTTGTCGTGATATTGAGGCGGTGCTGATATTCATTCTTCCGATCCGCTTTGTGAGTCTTTGTACTGGTTAACCTCCATGTCGTAAGCGTGGAGGAACGCTTCACCGAACAGGGTATGGAAGTCATCGTCAATCTCACCGGCGGTTTGCGCATAGGTGCGCACAAAGTAGTCCCACATCGCGGCCTTGCGGTTGGAGAGCACGCCAAGACGTGAGGTCGCGCCGTCACGTTTTGCATCTTCTTCCAGCTGCTCAGGATTAAAGGATTGCAGCATCGCCGCGATAATGGCGCGGATACCGGAGATCATCCCCAACTGGTGCGCCTGCAGATCGATCAGCGCATCGCGCACCGATTTTTTCGGCGGCATAAAGCCCGGCATGCGGTTGCCGAACATCTGCATCAGCACGGTTTTACCCGACGGCAGCAGTTTGAACGGGTTGTTTGCATCATCCAGCACCATGGTCATATCCGCTTTCACGCCGCGCTTTAAGATCGAACGCGAGGAGAGCAAGGCTACGGTGCCCTGCGAGAACATACTTAACATCTGGCCAAACTGGCGCATGTTCTCTTTATCAAACTGCGGAACGGGCTGCATATCGCCAAGCCCCATCCCTTCGAGCAGCGCTTCGAGCAGCTCGCCCTGCAGCACATCGCCGCTGCCGCCCGACGTGCTGGCAGGCGCTGTTTTCGCGCCGGGGCTCTGCACCGGATCGATACGCAAGCGCCCTTTCGGCGTCTGCGCCGCGCTGCGCTGTACCGCCTGCGGTGTCGGCAGCGTGATGCCGGCATAATCCTGCGGCTCCTGTACATCTTCCGGCAGCGGCAGCGGCTCCTCTTCGGCGAAGAGCGGCGTAGCGCTCAAATCTTCCGCGTGCAGATCGGTAATAATTGGCTGCGGCTCTACCGGCGGCTCGCTGGCGTGCAGATCGGTGATGATCGGCTGCACCGGCTCTTGCGGTTTCGCGGGGGCAATCTCATCAGCATTCGCCAGCGGAACGGCACCGCTCAGCAGCCCGAGGGGATCGTCGCTGCGCGCCTGCGGAGCACTGCCGCTGCCGCCAAACAGTGCCAGCGGATCGAGTTCGTCACTATCAGACATACTCTCTTTCGGTGCCTGTACCGGTTCAACCGGCGGGACTAAGGTCGATGGCGTGGCGTCATTAAAGATGCTGTCGTTTTTAAACAGCTGTTCGTCATTGAACAGATTGTCTGAATCGAGGGATTTTGGTGCCACCAGCGGCTCATGGTTACCCAACAATGAGAGCGGGTCTTCCGGGTTGCGCTCCGGCTCTTTCGGTTCAGCAAAGGGATTGAGGTTTTGCGGCTCGGCGGATTTGGCGCGGCTGCTGGAGATGCTGTCGGAGATAGAGAACTCCTGCATCAGGCTGTCCCAGATCTCCGTCGGCACGGAGGCAGGCGCACTTTCTGCGGCATTTTTTGGCGCAGCGGCCGGTGCAGGTGCAGGCTTCGCCGCCGGAGCAGGCGTCGGCTTCGGATACATCTCCTCGGCCATGCGGCTCACCGGCTGCGTGTCCTGAATGAGATCGCTCACTTCGATGCGGTATTCATCGATACCGAGAATGTCCCCATCCTGAAGCTCGACCTGGCGGCCGCGCTCCAGCGGAATGTCGTTGAGCACAACGCGCGTAACGTTGCCGCGGTTGGTGACACGGCATTCGCCCGTGCCGGAGATATGAACAATGGCCTGCAGACGGGAAATAGAGCGGTCGTTATCCGGCAGCACCAGATTATTGTCGGTGCCGCGGCCAATGGTGCCGCCCGGAGGATAAAAGTCGCAGCGGCTTTGCGGCGGCTGATGACCGGGTTTATTGGTGATAATAGTGAATCGCATCGCGTATTCCTGCTGGAGTTATGTGCACTCAAACGGCGCCGTTTTGGGTAAAGCGGCTGCGTTTGAATACGGGCATCTGAAAGCGTTACTCAGCCCACTGCGGGGAAGGCAGTACGCCCTCCCCGCTATTGTGATACGACTCAGACGCCATCCAGGCTATGTGCCAGGGTTTCCAGACGATCGTTCATCGATTTCTTCAGGCACTGCGTGTCCGCATTGCAGCTGTTGCGCTGGCTTAACCACGCTTTCTGCTGTGATTGCAGCTGCTTGTCGAGGTCCTTGTTACCCACTTTGACCGCTTCCTGGCGGAAAGAGCGGTAGGAGCGCGCGACGCTGCTGTCCAGCGACGCCAGCTCACGATCGCTACAGATCGCTTTTTCCGGCGCAGAAGCCGCTTTAGCACAGTCAAACGACGCTTTCGGCTTGCTGTTTTTATCTACCGGCGCGAGTAACAGGATGGTGCCATCTGTCCAGTTGAGCAGTACGCTTTTGTTGACCACAGCGAAACTGGCATCAGCGCCCGGATCGCCGTTTGAGAAGTTTCCTGATGCACAGGTAATGTTCTCAACCTGCGCCTTCGCTTTACCGTCTAAGCCCAGCTCATAGGTTTTAGCTGCGTCTTTCTCAGGAATAGATTGCGTTGCCGCAACCCAGGCGTTAAGCGTAGAACCGTTCTCTTTTATCGTCGGTGACTGGCAGTTTGACCCGCCCGGCAGCGACGTGGAGATCCCCTTATCGGTCACGCTAAGAAAGCGCCCCACCAGGCGATCGTCATTGAACTGATAGTTCAGGGTGCGTTCTGATTCCGTATTGATAAAAGCTTGCTTAACCTGCCACTCGCCCGTAACCGGCGAATTCCCCGCCAGCGCAAGTGACGGCACCAGGGTCGCGGCGGAGATTGCCGCCGCCAGCATCACAATTTTATGTGTCTTCATCGGTCAGTTATTCCCATAGTCGCCGTTTAAGTACAAGTTCACTTCAAAGTTACGACGATTGATCAAGCCTTTCATCACCTTATGCTTACTGGTATTGGCGCGCTTAATTTCCGTCATCGCGTCAGAGATCTGCCCGCGGTTGATAAAGCCAAACACGTTGCTCAGGCGTCCTCCCGGGTTATAAGCGAAGGAGACCAGGGCATCAAACTCATACTGTTTGAGCTGCACAAAAATACCATTTCTCACCTTGTTGACATACGGGGGAACCGTTGCACGCAGTAAGTTTGTCTCCTGCTCGTCAGTCAGGCGCACCAGGGTGGCGTTATCCTTAACAAACTGGCTCGCTTTGTCATCTTGCAGCCCGGCGGCTTTGCTGATCTTCTCCGCCGTGAGGCTATCAAGGCCGATTTCAATCATTTTCGCTTTGATGGACTGCTCAGAGCGCCCTTTCATATCGTAGCCCGGCCCAAGGGTAACGCCGCTCGCGCCGCCAGGCCAGTGCAGATAACAGCTTTTGTTCACCCAGGCTTCGCGATGAAAAATGAAGCTCATGCCACTTGCGGAGATATCCATTGCGCCAACCGCCTGACGCCCTGCGCTGCCGGAGATCGGCGGCTGCGGCGCGCGGGTTGTCACGGGTTTACCCAATGCAGCGAGCGTACGACGCCCGACAATACCGTCCACATGGAGATTCTGTTTAGCCTGGAACTGTTTGACAGCCATTTCCGTTTTTAAGCCGAAAATACCATCATCACCGACGTTAAACCCTGCCTTACTCAGCAGTTGTTGTAACTCTTTGACATTCGTACCACGATCACCCTTGCGCAGAACACTCATTCGTTCATCCTCAAAATATTCTTTAATATTTACACGCATTCAAACGACACAGCTTTCAGCAAAGCTGCTGCGTTTGAGTAGCAATAGCTCTCTGTTGCAGGAAACACGCTATTTGATAAGAGGAAGTCAAAACTAAAGAGGAAATATGTGGTGTTTAGTAGCAAGAAAACAGGGTGAGCCCTTGCGGGCTCACCGAAGCAATTACGCTTCTTTGTTTTCTTTGATGTTCCAGCCAGCGCTGGTTTCAGCACCTTTACCGCCGGAAGAGGACTGCTCCCAGTACTGCTGTTTCACTTTCGCAGCCTGGAATGCATAGGTCACACCTACGGTGTCGCCGTTGTCAGCACCGGTGTACTGAACGGAAGTCACCAGCACGTCTTCCAGAGTGATGCGAGCATATTCAACCTGCTGACCACCTGCTTTGCAGACAGAGAGTTCAACTTTGGTCAGATGCTTGCCGCTGGAGCAGTGCTTCAGGATAGCGGTAGTAGATTTGTCAATGAGTGCATTTACATGCAGGTCGTTGAAATTCACTTTACCGGCACCGCCGCCACCGCCAACGCTCATGTTCCCTGGCTGTGAAGCACCCCAGGAGAAAGATGTGATATCAGTCCAGCCGGTGTGGTTAGAGTCTTTAGACTCGCCCGTAACTCCATCGACCTTCAGAAACATATCAATAGCCATAATATTTACTCTTCGTTAATGATAAATATTGCTTTCGAAAAAGCGCTTATATGGCAAATGGGTAAGAATGGGGCTGAATAAAACCGTCCATATTTTACCTCTGCCTCTTTACATTCCGAAAAAACGGTTGTTTCTTCAGAAATTCGTTTTCTCTTTTACAAGAAAAATAATTCTCGGGTGTTAATTAATTATGAAGATTATTCGTCTGGATAATGCTGAATCTCTGTATGATCCGCATAGTTAATTAACATATTTTATTAGCCTATCCAGTTCCGGGCTATAGTATAAATTCTGCAAATTCAATGCCACTTGACACCACGAATGCGTTCGGCACCAATTTATCGTTCTTTGTTAGCAAGACACCAGGAGGGTGGTTTTTCCGGCATTCAAAGTGCGCCGAAAGAAGTCCTGCCAGTATTTATTGATTGCACTTAGCCAGATAAAAAGTCGGTTAATTTTCTGCATTTCAATTATTTTTTGCAACCACGATTATTGATAGTCATCGCTTCAATAATTAAGTCGGAAGCCCGCTCTTTTTTAAGCCGTTCTTTTGGTAGCTTATCGAAAAAATAATTTAAGTATTCATGGATCGAAATAGATTTAACTCGGTGGTAACCACACCACAGTTTTCCTTCGGTTGCATCCAGTACGCCAAGAAGATACATATCCGCCTTGATGCGTTCACGTTCGTTTTCCCAGTTATGCCATGAGGCAAGGAACTGTTCCCCCGTCAAATTAACATTTTGACTAGTTAGCAACGCGGGATCTCGCGGAAATATAGTCGTACTATCATCGGGTAGCGCTTCCGCCTGAGGATAGTGATAGACTTTTTGCGTTGCTACCGACAATGAAGAAAAGAGAAGCAAACCCATCGTAATAACAGTGATTCCTTTCATAACAACTCTCCTTTTTTATAGACCGTAAGCGCAGCGCGCTTACGGTCTTACAGCCTTACGCCTCTTTAGTTTTCAGCGACGGCAGTTTTGAAACCAGACGCAGAGAAACGGTCAGACCTTCCAGCTGGTAGTGCGGACGCAGGAAGAACTTCGCTGCGTAGTAGCCCGGGTTGTCTTCGATCTCCTGCACCTGCACTTCTGCAGCAGCCAGCGGTTTACGCGCTTTGGTCTCCTGCGAGGAGTTTGCCGGGTCACCGTCGACGTAGTTCATCACCCAGTCGTTCAGCCAGCGTTCCATCTCATCGCGCTCGCGGAAGGAACCGATCTTGTCACGCACGATGCACTTCAGATAGTGCGCAAAGCGGCAGCAGGCGAAGAGATACGGCAGACGGGAAGCCAGGCGCGCGTTGGCGGTGGCATCAGCGTCGTGATACTCCATCGGTTTTTGCAGTGACTGGGCACCAATAAAGGCAGCAAAGTCGGAGTTTTTGCGGTGGATCAGCGGCATAAAGCCGTTTTTCGCCAGTTCCGCTTCACGGCGATCGCTGATGGCGATCTCGGTCGGACACTTCATGTCCACGCCGCCGTCATCGCTCGGGAAGGTGTGGCAAGGCAGGTTTTCTACCGCACCGCCGGACTCAACGCCGCGGATGGAGGTGCACCAGCCGTACTCTTTAAAGGAGCGGTTGATGTTGGTCGCCATTGCATAAGCGGCATTCGACCAGGTGTAGTTGTTGTGGTTAGCACCATCGGTCTCTTCTTCAAAATCGAAGCTGTCGACCGGGTTGGTACGAATACCGTACGGCAGACGCGCGAGGAAGCGCGGCATAACCAGGCCCAGGTAACGCGCATCTTCAGACTCACGCAGCGAACGCCATGCAGCGTACTCGGTGTTCTGGAAGATTTTCGTCAAATCGCGCGGGTTCGCCAGCTCCTGCCAGGACTCCATCTGCATCACGCTTGGTGCGGTACCGGTGATGAACGGGCAGTGTGAGGCCGCGCCGATACGCGCCATTTCACCCAGCAGTTCCACATCCTGTGGGCTGTGGTCGAAGTAGTAGTCTCCGACCAGGCAACCGAACGGTTCGCCACCGAACTGGCCATACTCTTCTTCGTAGATCTTTTTGAACAGTGGGCTCTGATCCCAGCCGACGCCTTTATAGCGTTTCAGGTTGCGACCCAGCTCCTGCTTGGAGATGCTCATAAAGCGGATCTTCAGCATCTCATCAGTTTCAGTGTTATTCACCAGGTGGCTCAGACCGCGCCATGCGCTCTCCAGCTTCTGGAACTCTTCGTGGTGAATAATCTGGTTGATCTGCTGCGACAGCTTCTCGTCAATACCGGCAATCAGGTTCTGGATGGTGCGATAGGTGTCAGAGGAGAACGTTACGGTGTTCTCCAGCGCCTGCTGCGCCAGGGTTTTCACCGCGCTTTCGACCGCGGAACGCGCCTGATCGGTTTTTGGACGAAACTCTTTATTGAGCAGAGAGCTGAATTCGTCCTGGCTAAAGGACTGGGCACCCTGCTGCAGTTCTTGTTGTTGAGAAGGATTGCTCATCAATTATTCCTCTTTACCTTGCGCACTCTCATCACTGTTCGGCATCTGGCTGAGTGATTTCAGCAGGGTCGGATCCTGCAGCACTTTTGCAATCAGCTCTTCAGCACCGTTTTTACCGTCCATATAGGTCAGCAGGTTAGAGAGCTGGGTACGCGCTTCCAGCAGCTTGTTCAACGGTTCGACTTTGCGGGCAACGGCATCCGGCAGGAAGTCATCCATGCTTTCGAAGGTTAAATCCACGTTCAGACGGCCATCACCGGTCAGGGTGTTGTCTACGTTGAACGCGACGCGCGGTTTCAGCGCTTTCATACGTTCATCGAAGTTGTCGACGTCGATTTCGAGGAATTTACGCTCTTCAATAGAAGGTAAGTTCTCCACCGGTTTCCCTACCAGATCCGCCATTACGCCCATCACAAACGGAAGCTGGATTTTGCGCTCCGCGCCGTAAACTTCCACGTCGTACTCGATCTGTACGCGCGGCGCGCGGTTGCGGGCGATAAATTTCTGACCACTGTTACTCATTGCCATGATGTTCTCCATCGAATATACGCGGTGAAGGTTTGATGACAGGCAACACGCCTGCCGTCATAACGCGGTTTGCGTCACTCCTGACGCCCAAAAATATTTTGTAGCTGATTGACGCCGTCCGGCGCCAGATCGCGAATGATCTCCATAAAATCCAGCTCGATTAACCGCTGCACGCGGTCGATCATCAGCGGTGCGGGGTGGCTCGGCTCATGCTGGGCAAAGTACTGTTTTACCTTCTCCAGCATTAACTGCGCATCTGCACGCGTGGCGACCTGCGCGGTACGCCAGTCGGTCATTGCCGGTAACGGAACGGCAGCCGCAGGTTGCGCAGCGCTCTGCGTTGGTTGCGGCTCCGATGTGCTCTCCACAGGCTCATCGGAGCGGGAAGCACGGCTGACACCTGCAATCATACCCACGGTCTTGAGTAACTGTTCCATTTCCGGCACCCCGCTTTCGCCCAGTTGTTCCAGCAGCCATGTACGGATGGTTTGCAGACGCCCTTCGATTTGCCCGATAGCTTCAATGCCAGGCTGACCGCCGCGCGTCAACTCATCAATCAGGCGCACCCGTCCACCGGGGTAGCCTGCACACTCGGTTTTGCTGCCGTCGAGCAGCGACTGCGCATCACGCACGATAATCTCATCGCCGTTGCTGCGCAGTAATACGGACTGGCGCAGCGTGGTAGTCAGCGATGATTTATCGCTTAACCCGGCCAGCGCGTTAATGCGAAAGAAGGGATCAAACTCGCCGCCGTCGGTCAGGGATGGCCAGAGCTGATCCCAGTACAGCGAGAGCGCCTGGCCCAGCAACAGCAAGCCATCCGCATACCCTTCAAGGCCGCGGCGGCGGGTCCAGGCGTGGGTCAACGCCATCATCACGCGGATATCTTTGGTACGTGAAAGCAAGCCAGTGGCAAGTTTTTCCACGCGCGTCCAGTCAGCAGGTTCAGCCGGAATAATGGTGCTGCCAAACTGCTGCTCGGCTTTGCCAAGGCTCGCCTGCTCCATCGCCTGAAAATCGGCGTCGTACTCAAGGTTTTCGCCGCACGGCTGCTCCGCAGTAACCGGAGCCAGTAACGTTTCAATAGTCATCCGCAACCTGCTTATTCATCAAACATCGGTGGGTAAAGACCGTGACGACCGGGTCTTGCGCCGCCTGCCGGTTCAAACAGTAGCGTAAAAAGTTGACCGGTAAAGTTGCCGCTGTGCACATGCGTGTAGAGCGGATACCCATCGCTACGGTTGGTCCACCAGAAACTGATCTGACGCTGCGGATCAAAGCATTCGGCGGCCTGCTGCCAGCCGATCGATGATTCGCCATCGCCTTCATAACCAATCACATCGAGAATTTCCGACCGCGCTTCCGGCTCCGCCAGTTGCACCGGCGGGATAGCAAGCAGCGCCTGATCGAGCTGCTCCGGCGAATAGCCGTTGCGCACGGCGTGGAGCATGGTGCGCCCGAGCTGCTGATACCAGTCACCCGCTTGCCCCAGGTGACGTGGCGACCACTCCAGTGGGTTAATCGCCATCAGCGCGCAGAGCGGATACTGGCGGCCAACGCTGTCACGCCCGGGAAGCAGGCAGCCCATCTGAACCTGCTGTCCGCCCAGCATCGGCGGCACAACGAAGTTCCAGATTGGCGCATTGCTGAACTGCCGTTCACCGCCGCGCTGCTCCTCTTTTTGCCAGTTCATCAATCCCACCTGAAACCAGTGGGACCATTGACGCTGCAGAGCGTCGGGAAAGCGGCGCTGGAGAAAATCACCCGCACTGGGTAATTTTCCATACCAGCTAATTGCAGAAGTCGTAGTCATTAGGCGTTCCTTTGCAGTTCAAGGACATGCGAATCGGGGAAGCTGGAACGGATTGCGGATACTGTTAGGCGCAAACTCCAGCGTGACCTGATGCCCGTCAACCGTGAATGTCGCCTGGCGGCTCAGGCTGCTGCTGCCAGGGCTTACGCGCGCTTTATCGAAAAAGCGGTTCAGCGCCCAGGCGCCGTTGGTCACCAGTGTTGCCGTTGTACCATTGGCCAGACCCAACTGCATGCGCACCTGGTTGGTGCCGCCTGTTCCCGGCCAGCTAACAATTTGTACCGCCTGCGGCCCATGGCTGTAGCGCAGGATCTGCCCGTCCACATCCAGCGTCATATTGAGGATAGTGTTATCCATCCGCACTGTACGCACCGTGGTACGAAAAGAGGGTGTTGCACTGCCATTGGCGAAGAAGGCGTCGCGAATCGACTGTGCCTGCTGGAACGGTACCAGCACCCCTTCGCTTCCCGGCAGCGTTTTGCCGTCGATACCCGGCATAAAGCGCCAGGTAGCCTGCGTGGTATCGACTTTATTGGTCAGATTATCGCGAAAGAAGACATCCATCAGGCCGGTACCAGGGGCGAACATGCGCGCCAGATCGTCCGGCGTCACTTCAGCGCTGGCAGAACGCACTAGCGGGTAGCGCCCGGCGATCGCCTGACGGCAGAAGCTGCCCACTTCAACGCTGATACGCTTACGCACATTCTCCATATCACGGCGTTGCGTATCGCTGCTGGCACCCACCGCCATGTTGCTGAACATGGTTTGCAGGCCGCCCGGCAAGCGCCCTGCGCTCGCCTGCAGACGGCTGATCGCCTCTCCACCCGGCGCTGGCATACCGCTGTTGGCCGCATCCTGCACCGCCGTCAGGTAGCGATAGAGTTCATCAACCTGCTTGAGGAAATCATCAAAGACGATGGTTTTACCGCCCTTCTCCAGCGGCTGCGCCAGCTCAATGATCGGCGCAAAGTGCTCGGTCACGCGCTGTTCAGGCGTCTGGTTAGCGGCCGCGTTACCCGCAGCGCTGTTTTCACGATTGCTGAAGAGCGACTCCAGCATCTGTGTGCCGCGATTGCTGCTTTCAGTGGTTTTCTCTTTCTCCGCCGCAGCAGGGTCATCGCGCACCAGCGTCAGCTGCTGGCTGAGGTTAACCACCAGACGGCGCAGCGGTGAGTTGTTGCTGGAGAGAACGCGCGCCGTATTGATGCGCTGATTGAGATCGGCGCTGTTATTCAGCTGAATGTCGCTTAAGAAGCTGTCCCAGATGGTAATGAAGTCGCGAGCGTAGAGCTGACGCACCGCATTATCGGTCTGCTGTTTATCTTCCGGCTGCGTGGTTGAGCCTAATACCCAGGCGTCATCTTCATGCAGGGAGGCGGTCACCGGCGCTATCTGCGCATTGAAACTGTTCCAGTAACCATTTGGCGTGTAAAGCCCCGGGATGCCATCGTTCACCGGCTTG
>Ga0268254_10001107_pt1 | contig 10851 bp, 7 predicted proteins | sample AgamicOrSfrz_FD_200251 | JGI IMG/M metagenome (GOLD analysis project Ga0268254, IMG submission 200251) | Agave microbial communities from Guanajuato, Mexico - Or.Sf.rz (v2) (version 3) | ecosystem: Host-associated > Plants > Phyllosphere > Phylloplane/Leaf | place: Guanajuato, Mexico | collected... | reverse complement strand
CGCGGCAAGTGATGAAATCGCGTTCCGCAAAGCGCAGTCTTTTCATCGCACGTGTGATTTATTCAAATGCATTCGCTGGGACTGCAGCTTGCTTGATGCCTTCGATCATCACGCAGCAAGTCTCTCCAAATGCGAAGCGTTTCGATACGGCGAAGTCGCCGTTATCGGACGACGCTTGAATAAACTCAACCACGCGGCGCGCTCCATCCGACTCGATCTACATGAACGACACCACTCGCACCGCCACCACGCGCGCGCGCAAGCCGCTCGACCGCGAACTCGAAATCGCGCTACGTAAAGTCTTCGGTTTTCCCAATCTGCGACCCGGTCAGGACGAGGTCATACGCAGTGTCCTCGATGGCAACGACACGCTCGCCGTCATGCCGACAGGCGCAGGCAAGTCGCTTTGCTATCAACTGCCCGCATTGCAACTCGATGGCATGACGGTCGTCGTGTCGCCGCTCATCTCGCTGATGCGCGATCAGGCGGTGAAGCTCATCGAAGCGGGCGTCGCGACGGCGGTCATCAACAGCACGCTGTCGACGACTGAAGAGCGCGCGGCGATGGACGCGGTGACGTCCGGCGAGATCCGCATTCTCTTCGTGACCCCAGAGCGGCTCGTCAACGCGGAATTCACCGCGACGCTGACCGGCAAGAACATGCCGGCAGTGCCGCTCGTCGTCATCGATGAAGCGCACTGCATCTCGCAGTGGGGCCACGATTTCCGTCCCGCCTATGTCGAACTGATCCACGCGATCAGAACGCTCGGCAGACCGCCGGTGCTTGCGCTCACGGCGACGGCCACGCCTTCCGTCATCGACGATATCGTGCGCGAATTGCAGATGCGCCGCGCCAATGTCATTCATACGGGCGTGTATCGCGATAACCTGCATTTCGTGGTCGAGCAGTTGACGAACCCCGAGGAGAAGCGGGCGCGCGCCATCGAACTGGCTCGCACGCTCGAAGGCAGCGGCATCATCTATTGCGCAACGGTGGCCGAATGCGAGGCGCTGCATGCCGCGCTGGTCGAAGCGGAAGTATCGGCGGAACGCTATCACGGCAAGCTCGCCGCGAGCGCGCGTTCGGACGCGCAAGACGCCTTCATGGCGGATGAAGTGCGCGTGATGGTGGCGACCAATGCGTTCGGCATGGGCATCGACAAGCCGAATATCCGCTTCGTCCTCCATGCGCAAGTGCCGGGCAGCCTCGACGCCTACTATCAGGAAGCGGGGCGTGCGGGGCGCGACGGCGAGCCCGCCAAGTGCATTCTGCTTTTCGAACTGAAGGACAAGCAGGTGCAGCAGTTCTTTCTCGGTGGACGTTACCCGAACGCCGAAACGATCCGGCGCGTAGGCGAAGCCGTGCGCGATCTTGCCCGCGAGAACGACAGCCAGACACTGGACAAGCCGCTCGAACGCCTGCGCGAAGCGTTGCCGCACGTCGGCGCGAACAAGCTGCGGGTGGCGGCCACATTGCTGAACGACATGGGCGTGACGCGCCGCACGCGTCGTGGCGGCATGAAGCTCATCGACGATGGCAAGGCCATCACCCAGCTCGACAATGCGGCGCAAGCCTATGCTTCCCGCGCCGAACGCGATCGCGCGGTGCTTGAACGCATGATCGGCTATGCGCAGAGCGCGCGTTGCCGATGGCGCATGCTCCTCGACTACTTCGCATCCGATGCCGAATATACGCACGCTCTGGAGGCGGCCAGCAAGGCGGAAGTGGAGTATCAAGCGCCCGACGACGAACTCGCAGGCGGCACCTGCGGCTCATGCGATAACTGCCTGCATCCGCCAGAAGTGACGGAAAGTCCGCGCGAGGTGCGCGAGCACGCGATGTCGCAGGAACGGTCCAATGTCGACGCCAAGCCGAAGCGCAACGTGCAAGCCTTCAATCAGGGCGATCGGGTTCGCGTGCGCCGCTATGGCGAGGGCACGGTGGAGATGGTGAGCGGGGATCGGGTGGCGGTGCGCTTCCCGGACGACGAGACGCGCACCTTCATCGCGCGCTATGTGAAGCGCGCGGCGTGATGCGTCGAGTGACGGGCGGGCTCAGGTATTGGTCGGCTCGCCCGGATCTTCGACGCCTTTCTCTATATTGTCCTTCTGGTCGGCGTAGTCCTTGCGGCTCGCGCCGTTCGTGACTTCGACGTCGCCCTTCAGCTTGCGTTCTTCGTCGCCGGTCACGGTGCCGATGGCCGTATCGACCCAGCCTTCGACCTGCTCCTTGATGCCGTCCGTCTTGTCCTTGTCCATGTGCGCTCCTTCGAGAGAGAAGTGATTCGCACAGAATGGACGCAACCGTTATGCCCGGCTAACGCGAGCGGGACGATTTCCTCTCGCGAAATCGTCCCATGTCCTCAAGCTGCAACTCATGGTCAAGGCTTCAGACGGCGCATAGGTTAGCAAGGGCGTCGCGCGTCATTAAGGCGGCGATCCGTAAGGCACCTCTCCAGATTCAGCATGAATAACGTCGCCCGTGCGCAACGCCGAATCGACGGTGCATGACGCACTAACGGCCGTAAGCGACTGAGTTGAAACGCATATAAGTGTTCGGACTACTGCTATTTCTGTTTTAGCAAAGGATTCTTTCCGACGAATCCGCTGAAAAAAGGGCGACGCGATTGAAGCAGTCACATAAAGTGTGTCCGGTTTCTTGGGGCAAGCGCCGCATCGCCTTGAGAAGCCTTTGCTCTACTAGGACACATAGCAACCATGAAAAAAACTCTCCTCATCGCGGGCGTGCTCGGCGCCTTCGCTGCATCGGCTCAGGCGCAAAGCAGCGTCACGTTGTACGGCATGCTCGATGCCGGCCTCGTGTACACCAACAACTCCGCGGGTCACAGCAACTGGCGGCAAGGCAGCGGCACCGTCTCCGATACGTACTTCGGCCTGCGCGGCAGCGAAGACCTGGGCGGCGGGTTGCACGCGCTCTTCAGACTGGAGAGCGGCTTCAACCTGAATAACGGCGGCTTCGACGGCGACGGCATGTTCAACCGTCAGGCTTACGTCGGCTTGAAGAGCGATCAGTTCGGTACCGTCACGCTGGGCCGTCAATACGACTCGATGGTCGACTTCCTCGCGCCGCTGTCGGACGCAGGCGCCGGCTACGGCAACAACCTGGCCGCTCACCCGCTCGACAACGACAACCTCGACAACTCGATCTCGGTCAAGAACTCGGTCAAGTACCGCAGCGCGAATTACGCCGGCTTCACGTTCGGCGGCCTGTATGGCTTCAGCAACCAGGCTGGCCAGTTCGCGAACAACCGCGCATGGAGCGCGGGCGCATCCTATAGCAACGGCCCGTTCAACTTCGCCGCGGCTTACCTGCAGACCAACACGTCGCGCAACGGCAACACGAACGGCGCGGTGTCGGCAGGAAACAGCGACAAGACGAACGTGACCGCCGATCTGCAGCGCACGTTCGGCGCTGGCCTGAACTACACGTACGGCCCGGCGACGGTCGGCTTCGTGTGGACCAACACGCACTACGACAACCTGATCGCGGCCTCGCAAGGCGGCGCATCGATCGTCATTCCGTCGGGCACGAACCTGCATCTGAACAACTTCGAACTGAACGGCCGCTATGCACTGACGCCGGCACTGAACCTCGATGCAGCGTACACGTACACGGACGGCAAGCTGAGCGGTTCGAACGGCTCGGGCGATCCGAAGTGGCATACCGTGTCGCTGCAGGCGGACTACTCGCTGTCGCGCCGCACGGACGTCTACGTCGAAGGCGTTTATCAGCACGCATCGGGTCAACTGGGCGATGCAGGCGCGAACGTCGCGATGATCAACACGCTGTCGCCGTCGACCACGCAGAACCAGGTCGCTGCAACGGTGGGTCTGCGTCACCGCTTCTAAGCACGTTTCTCGCAGAAGCAAGAACGGCCGCGATCGTAACGATCGCGGCCGTTTTCATTTGCGGCGTGAGGCGCTTACTTCTTGTCCTGCAGCGAACGCTTCACGAGCTGTTCGATGTCGTGCCCCGTGCCGCCCGTGCCCGCGGCGAGCCGCGCGAGCGCGGAAGCGGCCGTATCGCGCCGCACGCCGCTTTCGGGGCGAAGGTGCTTCGGCAGCGCCATGAAGAAGGTCGCGCCTTCGTTCAGCACGCCTTCGGCCCATACCTTGCCGCCGTGCCGCTCGATGATGCGCCGCACGTTCGCGAGCCCGATGCCCGTCCCCTGAAACTGCTCGTTGACATGCAGACGCTGGAACACGCCGAAGAGCTTGTCGACGTATCTCATGTCGAAGCCCACGCCGTTATCGCGCACGAAATAGACGGTGTGTCCGGTCAGTTCGCCCGTGCCGTCATGCGCGCCGATCTCGATCGCCGGCTGCTCGCGCGGCGCACTGAACTTCACCGCATTGGCGATGACGTTCGCAAACGCCACGTGCAGAAAGACCTGATCGCCTTCGATGGACGGCAGCGCATCGACCGACCAGCGCACGCGCGACGAACTCTCTTCGTCGATATCGTTCTGGATGACGGCATGAACGAGCGCATGCACATCCACGTTGTGCGGACGCAGCGCGGCGCGGCCCAGTTGCGCGAACGAAAGGAGATCGTCGACGAGACGGCCGCCGAAGCGCGCCGACGTGACCACGCGTTCCAGGTAGCCGCGTCCGCGCTCGGAGAGCTTGTCGCCGTCGATCTGACGCAGCAGATCGGCGAAGCTCACGATATGCCGCAACGGGGCGCGCAGATCATGCGACACCGTGTACGAGAATCCTTCGAGTTCGTGATTGGCGCGGCCCAGCTCGGTCGCGAGTTGCGCGATCTCTTCGGCGCGGCGCAAGACGATGCCGAGCATCGCCGCGCGGAATTCCAGCGCGATTTCGCGTTCGGCGGCGCGCCACGGCAGCGAGCGATTGCGCACCACGTCGGTCCACGTGTCGAAGCTCACGCGCGGCGAAAGCGAACTGGCGAGCGACGTGAGCTTCGCACGCGGATCGCCGGCCCATTCGATCGTCTGCACGACCTCGCGCCGAAACCACACCACGTAGTTGCGATACACCTTCGAAATGGATACCGCGAGAAAGCCCGCGATATCCGGCGAGTCTTTCAGCACCGCGCAGTCTTCGGACGCGCGATCCGACATCACGACGTCTTCGCTCTGATGATCGAGCCAGTCCACGAGCGCGTTCACGCTTTGCTCGTCCGGCGTCACGCCGATCAGCGACGTGCGTCCTTCGAAGATCACCGCTGCGCCCGATGAACGCGTGAAGCCGAGCAGATCGGGGGCATCGTCGACGAGCGCCTCGACGAAGCTGTCGGTGTTCGCCATCGACGAAAGCAGCTTCGACAGCATGCGCCGCAATTCGAGCCGATATTGCGATTCAGACTGTGTCTCGCGCGCTTCGAGCTGCAACGAAACGATCTGCGCGACGTGCTCGCATGCGGTGCGGACTTCGAATGGCGGCAGGCGCGGCGTCGCGTGATGACAGGAGATGAGGCCCCACAGCTTGTCGTCGACGAGAATGGACATCGACATGGATGCAAGCGTGCCCATGTTGCGCATGTACTGCAAATGCACCGGCGAAACACTGCGCAGCGACGCGTAGGTGAGATCGGTCGGCCGGCCCGTATGCGGATGCAGCGGCGGCACGAGCGGCGCGGCTTCGTAATGCGCGTTCGAGATCAGGCGAATCGGGTTGCGTCGATACAGCTCGCGCGCCTGAGCCGGAATGTCCGATGCCGGGAAGTACTGGTTCAGGTACGACGGATAGCCGGGCTGGATCGCTTCTGCCAGCACGTGGCCGTGGCCTTCCTCATCGAACTGATAGACGAGCGTGCGGCCGAAGCCCGTGATGCGCTGGATTTCCGTCGCGGCGAACCGGCAAATCTGTTCGACCGTTCGCATGGACTGCACTTCGGTGACGAAGGAGCGCACGAGCGGATACATCGTCGAGAACGGGTCGGCGGTGTCCTGCGCGGGCTCGACCTCGACGAACAGCAAGCCTTCGTGCCGATGCACGACGATCGCGAGCGGTCCGGTATGCGCCCATCCGTCGATACGCACGTTGCCGACGTGAATCGCGGCGCCGTCGCGCGTCAGCTCGGCAAGCCGCGCCAGCGCGCGTTCGCTTGCCTGTTCGCCGAGCAGGTTCGATAGCGGCTGCCCGAGACACGCGTGCGGTGCGATGCGCGCCACCAGTTCGATGTTGCCGCTGACCTGAAGCACGACGCCTTCCGCGTCCACGCTGATGAGAACGCCGTGCGGCTGGATACCGCCCGGAATGTGGATCGGTTCGCGGGCGCATTCGGCGAAAGCGGATACGTCGACAGCGCCGGTGGCGGTTGTCTCTGAAGGGGTGGTTTTGTCGATCATCGTCGGGAAGAGGCGTCGCGACAGGAACTCCATGCGCGAGACGTGGCAGTGTGCACGATTTATGCGCTACGCGGGCGCGAAATGTCATGCAACCGGCATCGCGCACCCGACGATAACGCGATGTCCATGTTTCGTCCGAGGGCCCGTCTCACGACGAGCCCTTCGTCGTCCATCGTTCATACGATCTTGCCCTGTCCCGAGCCGAGGTCCGCGCCGGTTGCCGGATCGGCGGCGGGCTTGGACTCGGTGCGCGTCGCGAAGCTGGCGAGCGCCTGCTCTTCCGCCGCGCTGACATTGACGCTCGCGGTGCCATCGCCGCCATCGACGGCCGGCTGCGGCTGCTCGACATACTGCCAGTCGCCGCCTTCGTTCCACGGGCCGCGCATGTCATCGCCTTGTGACATGTTGAAGTACACGCTCGTGAACTCCGGCTTGCCCGGCAGCTTGCCTTGCGGGAAGTTCGGCTGAATCGAATGCAGCGCCTTTTCGAACGATTTCTGATGCGCGATTTCACGCGTCATCAGGAAGCCGAGCGCATCCTTGATGCCGGGGTCATCCGTGACGTTGATGAGACGCTCATACAGGATCTTCGCGCGGGCCTCGGCCGCGATGTTCGAGCGCAGGTCGGCGGTCGGATCGCCGATGGTATCGATATACGCAGCCGTCCAGGGCACGCCCGCCGAATTCGTGAGCGGCGAGCCTGCGCCGAAAAGCAGGGACGTGGTATGCGAATCGTTGCCATTGTTCGTGATCGTGCGATACAGCTCCGCTTCTCCTTCGACGGCTTCGGCAAGCGTCCCCTTCGCGCCCTTGTTGAGCATCGCGACGATATTGCCGATCACTTCGAGGTGACTCATCTCCTCGGTGGCGATATCGAACAGCAAGTCCTTGCGGCCCGGATCGTCTTCGGTAACGGCTTGCGTGAAGTAGCGCATCGCGGCGGCAAGCTCGCCTTGCGGGCCGCCGAACTGTTCGAGCATGAGATTGGCGAGACCGGGATTCGGCGTGGAAACGCGCACCGTGTACTGCAGGCGCTTGTTGTGAATGAACATGGCAGCCTCCTTGACTGTGATGTGAGAAACGCCGCCGTGTCGCGTGCAACGTCCGGTGGGCGCAATCATTCGGCAGCAGTGCCTATTCCCACGGCGTTTCAATTTGCCAATCGGATCGATAGCCATCACAGGTGTTGCGGCGCGTTGCTGCAGCGCACGCCGTTGCACGCGCGTTGGACGTGCCGTTTGCGCTGCCTTTCACGGTTGCAAGACTTACGTTGGTTGCGGTGCGGAACACGCGTTGCTTAAAGCGGGCTACGGTCGTCGCCTGATACGTCGAGCGAACGGACCCACGCGCGGCACGACTACTCACTCCCGCAGGAGGCAAGCAATGAAGGCGCTGATATGGCAGGGCAAGAAGGACATTCGATACGAAACCGTTCCGGACCCGGTGATCGAGCATCCGCGCGATGCGATCATCAAGGTGACGACGTGCGCGATCTGCGGCTCTGATCTGCACCTCTTCGACGGCTTCATGCCCGGCATGGAATCCGGCGACATCATGGGCCACGAGTTCATGGGCGAAGTCGTCGAAGTCGGCAGCGAGAACAGTGCGCTGAAGAAGGGCGACCGCATCGTCGTGCCGTTCACGATCACCTGCGGCGAGTGCGAGCAGTGCCGCCGCGGCAACTTCTCGGTGTGCGAGCGCAGCAATCGTAACAAGGATGTCGCCGACAAACTGTTTGGCCATACCACGGCGGGACTGTTCGGCTATACGCATCTGACGGGCGGCTATCCGGGCGGGCAGGCCGAATACGTGCGCGTGCCGTTCGCGGACAAGACCCACGTGAAGATTCCGGATGGACTCACCGACGAGCAAGTGCTGTTTCTCGGCGACATCTTTCCGACCGGCTGGCAGGCTGCGGTGCAATGCGACATCGAACCGACGGACACGGTGGCGATCTGGGGCGCAGGTCCCGTCGGCCAGATGGCGATTCGCAGCGCCGTGCTGCTCGGCGCGAAGCAGGTGATCGCGATCGACTGGGTGCCGGAGCGGCTCGAGATGGCCCGTGCGGGCGGCGCCATCGTCATCAATTTCAAGGAAGAGAGCGTGCTGGAACGCCTGCGCGATCTCACGCAGGGCAAGGGCCCGGAGAAGTGCATCGACGCGGTCGGGATGGAATCGCACGCGACGCGTTCCATCGACGCCATTTATGACCGCGCGAAGCAGGCCGTGATGCTGGAAACGGACCGCCCGCACGTGCTGCGCGAAATGATCTATGTGTGCCGGCCTGCGGGCACGCTGTCGGTGCCTGGCGTCTACGGCGGTCTCATCGACAAGATTCCGTTCGGCGCGTCGATGAACAAGGGGCTGACGTGGCGCATGGGGCAGACGCACGTGAAGCGCTGGACCGACGATCTGCTGCACCGTATTCAGGAAGGACAGATCGATCCGTCGTTCGTCATTACGCATACGCTGCCGCTGTCCGAGGGCGCGGGCATGTACGAGACGTTCCGCGACAAGAAGGACGGTTGTATCAAGGTCGTGCTGAAGCCTTGATGGTGATCGAGCCCGCGCGTCGTCGGGCGTGCGGGTGATTTGGTGTTCATGCGTGTCGTGCTCGCCGGCCGATCGATGCCTCGACGCTCATACAGTCGCTTCCCAGCTTTTCATCGCTAAGGGCCGGTCCTGCTTGACCGGCCACTTCCGTCGTGGTCTCCTTCCTTCATGCCGCCCGAGGCCGACGCGACCCTGGCCGCCTGCTACCGACGCAATGAGCCGATGAATCGATATCGGCAGTCCGCTTCAACAGTCCTGAATCAAGAGCCTGAATAGCTTTCGCCGCCGACGCGCGGTAAGGAGCACAAATGGCCAGGATTCTCTGGATGTCGGATGCACCCGACCGCCCCAGCGGCTTTGGACTCGTCACACGTGAGCTTTGCGCTTGCCTGCAAAGGCGCGGGCACGCGGTCACCGTATTGGGCTGGTGGACCGAAGGCGCCCGGCCGCCAACGGACGATCTCAACGTGATCGCCTGTCCGGTCAGTCCCGAAAGCTGCATCGAAGAATTGCGTCAGGCCATTCAGTCATTCCAGCCTAATGTGCTCGTTACACTCGGCGATGTGCCTTGGGTCTATTACCTCGCACAGCAATCCGTTCGAAATATGCTCGATGCGAGCGGGATAAGCTGGATCATCTACTATCCCGTAGACGGCACATTGCCCGATGGTTCGCTGCCCGATGCGTGGGTTCGCATTCTGGCGCAGGCGGACCAGCGCATTTCGATGAGCATGTTCGGCGTCGAATCGTCTGCGCGTTCAGGGATCGCCGCAGCGTTCGTCCCGCATGGCTGCGATGAGCATCTGTTCCGCCCGTCGCCGGACAAGCACGCTGCCAAGCGGCGCTTCGATCTCGATGGAAAGTTCGTCATCCTATCCGATGCGCGTAACCATCGGCGCAAGTTGCTGCCGAGACTGCTCGATGTCGTCAACGCTTTCGCTTCGGGAAAGGACGATGTCGCGCTGCTGCTCAACACGAACATCGCCGCCGATGCCGAGCATGGCGCGTACCTCTACGACCTCCAGACAGACATCGACACCCTCGGTCTTCGCGACATAGTCAAACTGGCGAATACGCACAGTTGCAAGGCGTTGACGATGGCGGAAGTGTCCAGCCTGTATCAGGCTTCCGACGTCCATTTGCTCTGTTCGTGGGGAGAAGGCTTCGGCCTGCCGACGCTTCAGGCGGCTGCTGTGGGCGTGCCAACCGTTGCAGGCGGCTTCAGCGCGACAGAAGAACTGGTGCAGCGTTGCGGAATCATCGTCGGGGATGCGGGAACCGTTGTCGATGAGTTCGGCATCGTCCGCCATTTCATCGACAGGGAGTCGGCGGTGCGGGCCTTGGAGTCGTTGTATTCGGACGGGACGTTTCGTCGTGATTTGAGCGCGAAAAGCGTGGTGTTCGCGGGCGCGCTCACGTGGGAGGCAGTTGCCATGAAGCTCGAGTCCATCGTCGAGTCGTGCGGGCGCAGGACCGGTTCGAATGCGCCACAGCAGTGGGCGTTGAGTCATGTCGCCAGACCCACGGGCCACGACGCGACGTTTCTCCCGACACCCACGATCACCGTTCCGGTGCGGCATGCAGTCCGTACGCCGCGCGCTGCCCCGATAGTCGTAACGTCGAGCGCGTTCAGCCGCGAATTGGCCCCGCTCGCTCGCCTCTTTCCGGGGCTGGTTATCGAGGACTGCGCGCCTGACGATGACCTCGGGTCGCTACTAGACTCGAACGCAGTGGTGCTCGTCGTGGACCCGGAAGGGCAACTCGAAGTCGGCGCTGATTTGCGGTGTGCGCTCGCTGGCGTCAGTTTCATCGGCCCTAGCCCTTACTGGACGCAACTAAACGGCGATACCCTCCTGCTTCAAGCGCGTCTAGTGCTGACGGATCATCCGTTCGCGGCGGCACGCTGGGATCACGCGCACGAGTTGGCGCAAGCGCGACAGAGCGTGTAATCTGCCTGAGTC
>Ga0268254_10001093_pt1 | contig 10961 bp, 8 predicted proteins | sample AgamicOrSfrz_FD_200251 | JGI IMG/M metagenome (GOLD analysis project Ga0268254, IMG submission 200251) | Agave microbial communities from Guanajuato, Mexico - Or.Sf.rz (v2) (version 3) | ecosystem: Host-associated > Plants > Phyllosphere > Phylloplane/Leaf | place: Guanajuato, Mexico | collected... | reverse complement strand
GCCGCCTGCTGCTGCTGAACATCCCGTCGCCGATTAAATATCTGCACGAGAAGCTGCCGAACAAAGCCAAGCTGGGGCTCTACTTCAACCCGTACGGCAAAGTGCTGGAGCTGATTGACGACTGCATCGCCTGCGGTATCGACAAACTGATTGATGAAGCGGGCGGCCTGGTGTGGACGGAGGAGGGCTTTGCCGCGCTGCATGAGAAAGTGCGCGCCGAGCTTAACGACACGGTGGTGGAGATCGCCAAACAGGTCGAGCAGATCCTGACGGCAGTGTTCAATATCAACAAGCGTCTGAAAGGGCGCGTGGATATGACCATGGCGCTGGGGTTATCGGATATCAAAGCGCAGATGAACGGACTGGTGTATCGCGGTTTCGTCACCGGCAACGGCTTCCGCCGCCTCGGCGATACGCTGCGTTACCTTCAGGCGATTGAAAAACGGCTGGAGAAGCTGGCGGTCGATCCGCACCGCGATCGGGCGCAGATGCTGAAAGTAGAGCAGGTGCAGCAGGCGTGGCAGCAGTGGCTCAACAAGCTGCCGCCCGCGCGCCGTGACGATGAAGAGGTGAAGGCGGTTCGCTGGATGATCGAGGAGCTGCGCGTCAGCTTCTTCGCCCAACAGCTCGGCACGCCGTACCCCATCTCCGATAAACGCATTTTGCAGGCAATGGAGCAGATTAGCGCGTAATGCCTTTGTAGGCCGGACACGCGATGGGATTGTAGGCCGGATAAGGCGTCAGCCGCCATCCGGCAGTTAACCACGGCTTACCGAACGGAACAGTTCGCCATCCGCGCAGGATCGCCGGATGGCGCAATGCTTATCCGGCCTACGGTATCGAATTTACCCGCACGCGATGGTTTTGTAGGCCGGATAAGGCCCCAGCCGCCATCCGGCAGTTCACCACGGCTTACCAAACGGAACAGTTCGCCATCTGCGCAGGATTGCCGGATGGCGCTACGCTTATCCGGCCTACGGTATCGAATTTATCCAACCGAGATGGGGTTGTAGGCCGGATAAGGCACCAGCCGCCATCCGGCAGTAACCATGGCTTGCCAAACGGAACAGTTCGACATCCGCGCAGGATCGCCGGATGGCGCTACGCTTATCCGGCCTACGGTATCGAATTCACCTGCACGCGATGGGTTTGTAGGCCGGATAAGGCGTCAGCCGCCATCCGGCAGTTAACCACGGCTTACCAAACGGAACAGTTCGACATCCGCGCAGGATCGCCGGATGGCGCTACGCTTATCCGGCCTACGGTATCGAATTTACCCGCACGCGATGGTTTTGTAGGCCGGATAAGGCCCCAGCCGCCATCCGGCAGTTAACCATGCTTTAGCAAACGGAACAGTTCGACATCCGCGCAGGATCGCCGGATGGCGCTACGCTTATCCGGCCTGCGGTTTTTACGAATTCACCCATGCCAGCGTAAAGCCATCCCATCCTTTGGTGCCGACGGTCTGCATTGCCGTCGCCGTCAGGCGCGGGTTGTCACCAATCATCTCAATAAATTTACGCACCCCCTGCACCCGGTCATCGGTGGAGGATGGGTTGGTCACTTCGCCGTCGCGCACCACGTTATCGCCAATAATCAGCGTGCCGGGACGCGAATAGTGCAGCGCCCACTTCAGGTAGTTCGGGTTATTGGGTTTATCGGCATCAATAAAGATCAGATCGAACGGCGGCCGCTCGCCGAGGGATTCCAGCGTCTGAAGCGCCGGGCCCTCTTTGACTCTCACCTGGCGGGTTAACCCGGCAAATTCAATGTTCTCACGGGCAATCGCGGCATGTAACGCATCGAACTCCAGCGTCAGTAATTCGCCATCGGAGGGCAACTCTCGCGCCATCCATACCGTGCTGTAAGCCCCCAGCGTGCCGATCTCAAGAATGCGTTTCGCGTGCGTCATGCGCACCAGCAGCGCCAGCAACTGGCCCTGCATTGGCGAGACATCAATTTCAGGTAACCCGGCGCGCCGGTTATTGGCGAGGATCTGCGTCAGAACCTCATCTTCAGGGAGAAGCTGTTGTGCTAAATACTCATCTACCGCGGACCATTTCTGCTGCATAGCATAACTCCTGGTTTCGTTGAGAATTACTGCATACCGGACCAGCCCCCACCCAGCGCGCGATAGAGATCTACCTGCGCCAGTAACAGATTATTTTTCACCTGCACGGCGTTGAGCTGCGCGCTGAAGAGCGTGCGCTGCGCATCAAGCACCGTCAGGTAGGAGGAGTAGCCGTTCTGGTAACGATTTTGCGCAATGCGCAGCGTCTCTTCCGCTACCTGCTGCTGACCCTCCAGTTCTGTCAACTGTTCGCCAAGGCGGGTGATGGCATCGAGGCTATCGTTCACCTCTCTGAACGCATTGCGCACGGTACTTTCATAGCCATAGAGCGCCTGATTGCGCTGCGACATGGAGACATCCACCTGTGCATTCAGCGCCTGGCGGTTCAGCAGCGGTGCCAGAATGCTGCCGCCGATATTCCACAGCCGCAGCGGGTTATCGAGCAGGCCGGGCAGGGTGTCGTCCTGCATACTGCCGCTGGCGGTGAGATTGAGCGACGGCAGCAGTTTCGCCTGTGATACTGCAAGCCCGGCATCAGCAGCAACCAGCTGGCGCTGGGCCTGCACGATATCCGGCCGTCGGTTAAGCAGCGTTGACGGAAGCTGCGCAGGCAGCGACAGCGGCGTAAGCGCCGAAAAATCGCCGCGCTGGATTGCGCCCGGGTTGCTGCCGAGCAGCACGCTGAGCGCATTCTCCTGCTGGCTAATCTGGTGCTCCAGCTGCGGAATTTGCGCCCGTGTTGCGCGGAGTTCCGAATCTGACTGCATCAGCTCCAGCCGCGAGGTGTAGCCGGTTTCATACTGACGGCGGGCGAGCCGCCAGGCATCTTCCCGCGCTTTTAGCGTCGATCGCGTGACGCGCAGTTGCTCATCCAGTGATAGCAGGGTGAGATAACCGGAAGCGACATTGGTGGCGACGGTTAAATCCGCAGCGGCGGCAGCAGCTTTTTGTGCCTCCAGCGAGGCTTCTGCCGCCCGTGATGCGCTGCGGCTGGCACCCCAGATATCGACATCGTAACTGGCAGTTAAATTGCCCTTATAGAGCGTGCTGTGCACCGGCTGACCGGTGGCGGCGGATTGCGAGCGGGCGCGGGTGCCAGATAAACCGACATCCACTTCGGGAAACAGCGCACCGTTGGCGGCATAGACGCGCGCCTGGTACTCATTGACCCGTTCGCGGGCGACCAGCACGTCGCTGTTATAACGCAGAGCCTGATCGACATAGCGGTTGAGCTGGCTGTCGTGAAAGTTGCGCCACCAGACGCTGTCGACTTTGCCCAGCGGCCCGGTTTCGCTGCGCCACGCCGCCGGGATCTGTAACGAAGGCTGTGCGCGTTCCACATCCACCGACTGGCAGCCCGCCAGCAGCAGGCTGAGCGCGATAAGTGTCGGATAGCGCCTCATTGCTGCGCCTCCCGCGTATCAATATGCACCTGCACGGACATACCGGGGCGCAAACGGGCGATCTCTTCGGCTTTACCCTCCACCTGAATGCGCACCGGAATACGCTGGGCAATTTTGACAAAGTTACCGGTAGCGTTGTCCGGGCTGATAGCGCTGAACTCCACGCCGGTGGCGGGCGAAATGCTCTCGACACGGCCATTAAAGCTGCGGCCATCAAGGGCATCGACACTAAAAGTGACCGGCTGGCCGACAACCACATCGGCCAGCTGCGTCTCTTTCAGGTTGGCAATCACCCAGCGCTGAGCAGGAACCAGCGAGGTGAGATGCGTTCCGGCAGTAACATACGCGCCGAGGCGCACGCTAATCTGCCCAAGCTGGCCGTCGCGCGGGGCGACGATGCGCGTGTTTTGCAGATCGATCTGCGCCAGTTCCAGCGCCGCCTGGGCGTTTTCCACATCTGCCTGTAGCGAAGCGCGATTGACGATCGTGGTTTGCAGATCCTGGCGCGACATCTCAAGCGTTGCCTGCGCCTGGGCGATATTAGCGCTGTTTTGCGCGGCGGTTGCCAGCGCGGCATCGCGCTCGCGAACCGAGAGGGAACCGTCCGCCGTCAGCGCTTTGACGCGTTTTAAATCCGCCTGCGCCTGCAAGTTCTGCGCTTTGGCGCTGGCGAGCGCTGCTTCATTACGCGCGATCACCGCCTGCGCGCTTTTGCGCTGTTGCAGGTTGTTTTCCAGCGCGGCGCGTTTCATCGCCAGCGTCGCTTTCGCCTGATCGACGCGCTGACGATAGATGCGGTCGTCAATCTGCATAATCAGGTCGCCTTTTTTCACATTGACGAAATCCTGCACCGGCACTTCGGTGATATAGCCATTGACCTGTGGGCTGATAAACGTCGTCTGCCCGCGCACATAGGCGTTATCCGTCGACTGCGTATGGCGCGTAAACGGCGGCAGTTGCCACGCGTAAAGGATCACCAGCACGCCGACGATCACGATCGCCGCGGCGGTAAAAAGGGACACCACGCGCACATTGCTGCGGGTACTTGCCTGCTCTTTAGCGGCGTCCTGCTGGCTCATAGTAAGAACTCCAGTAATGTCATCATTATTATTTGCTACCCGTTGCCCGTTTCAGGGCCAGACGAGCGGTAATACGCAGGCGCAGCAAGCGCCATACAATCCATAACAGCGTGGCGGCGGCGACGCTCGCCGTCAGCATATAAGTGTCGTTATAAGCCAGTATCGTCGCCTGTAACGTCGAGGCGGTCTGCAACTGGGTTACCGCCTGCACGCTAAGCAGGCTGCTGTCGCCGATCATGCTCTGGTACATCTGGCTATAAAGTTGCAGGCGCTCATTGACCAGCGGGTTAAGGGTGGTGAGCTGATCCGCCAGCAGGCTTGAGTGATACTTTTCGCGCCACGTCTGAAAGGTGCCGAGGATCGCCGAGCCCATCAGCCCGCCGATATTCTGGCTCATGCCAAACAGTACCGAGAAGCTGACCAGGTTGCGCGGTTCGGCGATGACGCCACCAATCCCGGCCAGCATCGCGGGGGCGATAAAAAAGGCGCTGGCAAAGCCGAAGAGGAACTGGCTTATCATCAGCTGATCCGGGCGCGTCAGGCTGGTCGACTGGCTATCCATCAGCGAGGCGACAATCATCAGCGCCAGCGCGGTGAGAATCGGCCAGCCGAGGCGCTGCGGTTTGATGGTCAGGCAGCTGGCGACAATCCCGCAAATAATCCCGGCGAGAATCGACCACGCCAGCCGGGTCATCTGCTCGTTTTGCAGGCCAACATATTGCAACCAGCCAAAAACCCCGGTGTTCTGCTCGGCAAGCACAATGCGGATCAGCAGCATAATCAGGCCGAGGCGCACAATACTGCCGCTGGAGAGCCAGCGGGTGTTGAGCAGCGGGTTCTTTCGGTTGTGCTCAAACACAATCGCCGAGACGATCAGCACCAGCGCACCGGCCAGCGCCCAGCCGAGCCACGGTGTTTCAAACCACCAGTCGAGACGCCCGAGGGACAGCACCGCGCAGAGCAGCGCCATGCCGGGTGCCAGCAGAAAGAAGGTGATGAAATCCTTCTTCTCAAACACCTTTTTACGATCGCCCGGCGGCAGCTTGAGGGCAATCACGCAGCCGAGCGAGATAAGCGCCAGCCCAAGCTCGAAAAGATAAAGCCCGCGCCACTCCTCGAGTTGTAGCAGTTCGGTAGAGAAGAGGCGGGCAATCGGGATCGCCAGCGTCGAACCGGTAATACCGATGGTTAGCGCTTTCAGCCGATGTTTCGCTGGCCAGGCCTGAATTTGATAGTAGATGCCCAGCGAGCTGAGCGCGGCGGCCACCATGCCATGCGCACCGCGTACCAGTAGCGCAGAACTGAGATCGTTAATAAAGAGGTGGAAAAAGGTGACCAGCACATAGAGCACCAGAAACCCTTCGGTAAATGCCCGCAGGCCATACTGCTGGCGAAACTTTACCAGCAGCAGGTTGATGGAGACGTTGGTCATCACGTATACCGCCGGTAGCCAGGCGATCTCCGTTGACCAGGCGGCAAAGGTGCCCTGCAAATTTTGCAGGTTCGCCGTCACCATTGCGTTACCCAGTGCGCCGGTCATGGAGACCAGCAAACCGACAATGCCATAGGCGATGCGCCGCGGCGTGCTGTGCCAGGGCGTTGAAGGGGAGCCGAGCAGCATCGGCTTTTCATGAGCGGCCCATTCACGCGGCGCGTAGGGGTCGCGTTTGGGTTCAGACATTACTTTTTGACCTCATGGGTAACGATAGACGGCAGAGAAAAACATCGAGTGTGGTTATGCATGAAGACCTAAAGATTACTTTGCTGAATAGTTAGGGGGCTAACGATTCTACGTGCGCCCATAAATGCAATGCAAGTGCATAAGAAAAATATAGATTACGCGCTACACCGTGGCAGGGGAAGCTAACAAAAATAGTCGCTCGTTGCGTGACGTTGTCACGAAATGTTTTCTTTTTGTGCGGTGCTCAGTGGTGAAAACCGCGATTAGGAGAGATCCTCTGTTCAGTATTCGGCGTGCGGTTAGGCTGGAGACAGCAATGTGAAGGAGGTTTCCATGCTTAAAACAACATTTCCCGCTCTGCCTGAGCCGACGCTCGCCGCCGTAAACAGGCTCGGTGAATGGCTGGCGCAAAATGACTTCACCGGCAAACCGTCGCCGGTGCGGGCAGATGTGGTGATCCTGGCGGGTAATGCCGTCATTCCGACCATTGAAGCTGCCTGCGGACTGGCGGCAGCGCAAAAAACACCGCTGCTGATTAGCGGCGGTCTTGGTCATTCAACCACCTTCCTCTATTCAGCGATTGCCCGCCATCCACGCTATAACGTGATTCGTACTACCGGGCGCGGCGAAGCGGCGATCCTCGCCGATATCGCTCGCCAGTTCTGGCAGATTGGAGAGCGCCAGCTACTGATTGAAGACCGCTCAACCAACAGCGGCGAAAATGCCCGTTTGAGTCTTGAACTGCTGATGAGCCGACAGATTGCGCCGAAAACAGCGGTGATTGTACAGGACCCAACCATGCAGCGGCGCACGATGGCGACCTTCGCCCGCGCCAGCCAGCAGTATGCTAACGCACCGCACTGGTTCAGCTGGCCCGGCTTTACGCCACGGTTGATCAACACGCCGGATGGGCTGGCTTTCCAGCCCCGCGTTCGCGGGTTATGGCCCGTTGAACGTTATCTTTCCCTGATGATGGGGGAAGTGCCGCGCCTGCGGGATGACGCGAACGGTTATGGCCCTAACGGGCGCGATTACCTGGCGCATGTTGAATTTCCCCCGGAGATCGAGCAGGCCTGGCAAACCCTGCAGGCGGATCCTCAACTCACCGACGCCTTATCCCAGCGCGCGCTGTAAGGCCAATGCCCGTTTGCGTCAGCTGTGGCGCAAACGGGCAGCGCCATCCTCTGAACACGTAATTTTTTGTTCGCTTTTCCCGCCGCTTTTTTGCGTTCCCTCACAAAAGTTGCTCCTGAGCCTCGGCATCGCCCGCCGCGGCGATAGATTTTTAACAACACGTTAGCTTTTTAAAAACAATGCCATTACAGGAGCAGATCATGACAGCACCCGTACAACACCCGATGTTTATTGATGGGCAATTTGTCAGCTGGCAGGGCGAAAGCTGGCTTGATGTGATCAACCCGGCAACGGAAGAGGTTCTCGCACGTATTCCCGACGGGCGCGCAGAGGATGCTCGCCAGGCCATCGAGGCCGCCGAGCGGGCACAGCCCGGCTGGGAAGCGCTACCCGCCATTGAGCGTGCAGGCTGGCTGCGTAAAATTGCCGCTGGCATTCGTGACAACGCCAGCGAAATTAGCGCGCTGATTGTCGCCGAAGGGGGCAAAATCCAGCAGCTCGCCGATGTCGAAGTCTCCTTTACCGCCGATTACATCGACTATATGGCCGAGTGGGCGCGCCGTTACGAAGGGGAGATCCTGCAAAGCGACCGCCCGAACGAGAATATCTTTGTCTTTAAACGTGCGCTGGGCGTGACCACCGGCATCCTGCCGTGGAACTTCCCGTTCTTTCTTATCGCCCGCAAAATGGCGCCTGCGCTGATTACCGGCAACACCATTGTGATCAAACCCAGCGAGTTTACCCCGAGTAACGCCATCGCATTCGCCAAAATCGTTGAGCAGGTTGGCTTACCGAAAGGGGTCTTCAACCTGGTGCTCGGGCGCGGCGAAACCGTCGGCCAGGAGCTGGCGGGTAACCCGAAAGTGGCGATGGTCAGCATGACCGGCAGCGTCGGCGCGGGGGAGAAGATCATGGCGGCGGCCGCGAAAAATATCACCAAAGTGTGCCTCGAACTGGGCGGTAAAGCGCCAGCGATTGTACTCGACGATGCCGACCTTGAGCTGGCGGTGAAAGCGATTGTTGACTCCAGAGTGATCAACACCGGACAGGTGTGTAACTGCGCCGAGCGCGTCTATGTGCAGAAGGGCATTTACGATCGCTTCGTCAACCGCCTCGGCGAAGCGATGAAAGCGGTGCAGTTTGGCGATCCGGCGCAGCGCAACGACATTGCGATGGGGCCGCTTATCAACGCCGCGGCCTTGCAGCGAGTGGAAGAGAAGGTGGCGCACGCCGTCGCCGAAGGGGCGCGAGTTGTCCTCGGCGGCGAAAAAGTTGCAGAAAAAGGGTACTTCTATCCGCCGACGCTGCTGCTGGATGTCAAGCAGGAGATGGCGATCATGCATGAGGAGACCTTTGGCCCGGTGCTGCCGGTGGTGGCGTTCGACACGCTTGATGAGGCGCTGGCGATGGCGAATGACAGCGACTATGGCCTCACGTCTTCGATCTACACCCGCGATCTCAACCAGGCGATGAAAGCGGTGCGCGGGCTGAAGTTTGGTGAAACCTACATCAACCGCGAGAACTTTGAAGCGATGCAGGGGTTTCACGCTGGCTGGCGTAAATCGGGCATTGGCGGCGCGGATGGCCGCCACGGCCTGAATGAATATCTGCAAACCCAGGTGGTCTACCTGCAATCGTGATAAGCCTGCCCCCGCAGCACGCGGGGGCGTTTTCACACCTTGCTTTCGATCCACGCCATCATCAACTCCGGCCAGACGGCAACCGGTAAGCCCAGCGCATCGCGAATACCAAACCCGTGTTTCCCCTGCTCAAACAGATGCATCTCCACCGGCACGCCGAGGCGGCGCAGCGCACTGAACATCACCACGCTGTTTTCCACTTTTACCGCCGGATCGTCGACCGCATGCAGCAAAAAGGTTGGCGGCGTCTGGCTGTTGACCTGCTCCTCGGCAGAGTAGCGGCGGATCTGCGCCTCATCGGGCGTATCGCCAATTAGCTGCTGGCGCGACATCGGGTGATCGATATCGGCATGCATAGTGATCACCGGGTAGACCAGCGCCATAAACGCCGGGCGCGCGCTCTGCTCATCGATGGCGTCCATTGGTGTATAGACCGAATCGTGGTAACGCGTGCCGAGACTCGCCGCCGCGTGGCCGCCAGCGGAAAAGCCCATCACGCCGAGTTTGTCGCCGTCAAGCTGCCAGCGCTCCGCCTGGGCGCGGATAAGGCGCATTGCCCGCTGCACATCCGCCAGCGGCGCGTCTGCTCCCTCGGCATGACCATCGCCGGGGAAGCGGTAGGTCATCACAAACAGGGTATAGCCGCGTTCATTAAAGAAGGGGGCGAGGGCGCTGCCCTCTTTATCCAGCACCACACGGCGGTAAGAGCCGCCGGGCGTCACCAGAATGCCGACACCGTTGGGGTGCTGTGGCGCATAAACGGTGATTTCCGGTGCCCGCACGCCGGTCACCGAGCGATCGAAAGGCGAGGGGCCGGTATGCTCTGTTTCCAGCTGAAACTGTACCGGGCTGACCTTCGCGCCGGGCGCTTCGCCCTGCGGCCAGACGGAAAAGGTGGTGGCGCGCGCGACGGCGTCCTCCATTAAACTCAGTAGTGTTTGCGGCGTCAGCTTATCCACACAGGCTCCTTATGTTTTGTGCTTATTCAGTATTGCGTTGTCGGGTTTTATTGCGCAAACCACGCGCGCCGCGTAAGCGCTAAGTGGCTGAAAAGTGATACAGAAAAGTTAATGAATTTTTAAGGAAACCCCGTTATGTTGAAAGCCGGTTCGTTCTTTCAGGGGTTTCATATGCGTAGCAACTATTCAGGCCCGCAGATCGCCATCCACTGGTTGGTGGTGCTGCTGGTCGTCGGCGCATACTGCGCCATGGAGTTTCGCGGGTTTGCGCCGCGCAGTTACCGGCCATATTTCAATATCGTCCACGTCTCATGCGGTATCTCTGTTCTCGTGCTGATGGTTGCGCGGTTACTGGTGCGGCTAAAACATCCGGCACCACCTATTGCGCCTAAGCCCTCCGCGATGATGACCGGGCTGGCGCACCTCGGGCATCTGGCGATTTATCTGCTGTTTATCGCTTTGCCGCTGCTGGGCCTGCTGATGATGTATAACCGCGGCGGACCGTGGATCGCCTTTGGCCTGCCGATGCCCCACGCCGCCGAGGCTAATTTCGATCTGGTCGACACGCTTAAGGAGTACCACGAACTCCTCGCCACCCTCGGTTACTTTATTGTTGGCCTGCATGCCGCTGCCGCACTGCTGCACCATTACTTTTTCAAGGACAATACGCTGCTGCGTATGATGCCGAAAAAGCGCGAACGATAACGCCTTCTGCCCGGTGACATCCGTGACCGGGCTGCATATCCTGCGAAATTTCTTAACCGTTTTTGCGTAACTTGCCCCAGAATGCTGTGATCCCGCCTGATTTTTGTAAGAAAAAGCTGGGGAGAAATCACATTTTCTATCATCGCCTGTGGGCGAAATTCGAACAAGCAGTGTAGAAGTATATCTATTATAGAAACACAAGCGAAGGCGGGAGAGGCAAATGACACAGCCAGTACAGGAATCACTCGACCGGGTGGCTGCCGATGCGCAGGCCGGCGGATCGCGCAAA
>Ga0268254_10001088_pt1 | contig 10994 bp, 8 predicted proteins | sample AgamicOrSfrz_FD_200251 | JGI IMG/M metagenome (GOLD analysis project Ga0268254, IMG submission 200251) | Agave microbial communities from Guanajuato, Mexico - Or.Sf.rz (v2) (version 3) | ecosystem: Host-associated > Plants > Phyllosphere > Phylloplane/Leaf | place: Guanajuato, Mexico | collected... | reverse complement strand
CGAAGGCGATCCGCATATGAAAGGCCACCGCCGCCAGGTGGCGCAGGAGATTTTGAATGAAGAGCCGGTTCCTGCCCGCGAGATCAATGTCGAAGAGGCGGATGTGCTGCTGGTTAACCCGACCCATTTTGCCGTCGGCCTCTACTACCGCCCGGATGAAACGCCGCTGCCGCGTCTGCTGTTTAAGGCATGTGATGAAGAGGCGCGGGCGTTGATTGAAGAGGCACAGCGTAAAAAGAGACCGGTGATCCGCTTTATCTGGCTGACCCGAACCCTCTGGCGCACTACCCGCGAAGGTGCCTATATTCCACGCGAAACGCTAAATGCCGTCGCGCATGTCTATCGCCTGCTGCGGGAGCTGGAAGATCACTACCTGGATGAGGTGATAGAGATCCGCGAAGAGTAGTGTGCCGATGCGGGCTTATCAGGCAGCCACAATCTCCGGCAGTAGCGCCCGCGCCTCCCGGGCTTGCTGCATAAACGCCAGCATTAATGCGCTAAAAGTAGCCGGCGTTAAATCGGCCAGCGGTTGCTGGTAGCAGAGCCGCACCTGCTCCTCTTCATCCAGTGCCAGCCAGCAGCCGCGCATGGCATGCATCTCGAAGTTGAGCTTCATTAACAGCCGCCAGGTGGTAATCTGCTCCGCAAGCCGCGTGGCGGCAAAGAGCTGGCAATGGAGCAGTAGCGTATCGCTTCCCGGCGGTAGCTCCAGCACCACCGCCTCCAGGCCCTGCTCATCCTGCAATGCGCAAACGCCGTTATCGAGAGTCAAAGAGATGCCCTGGCGGCGGCCAAAATCCTCCAGTAGCCGCTGTAGCTGTCGTTGCTGCGTCATCATAAACTCCTGTAAAAGTAAGGTTTAACGCGGTCTTACAGCCGCCCGCGCTTCTCCTGAATTTCGGCATTCGTCAGCGCATCCACCAGCGCCTGGCTGGCGTGGGCGATTTCGCCCTCAAGGGTAAAGGCGAGAGGTGACAGTTGGTTTGCACCATAGTTAAAGTTAATTTTTCCGAGGTTACGGCTGACGCTGACGCTGGCAGCGCTACTGCTCCCGGCGACAAACAGTGGGATGGAGATGCCCTCTTGTTTGCTGTCGGTTTCGCTAAAAGCAATCGATTTGACCCGCAGGCAGTGCCGATCGCGCAGCAGCGCTGCGATCTCCTCCGGCTGGGTTTCATGGCGCAGCCACATTTTCTGAAGCGCATAACGCCGGTCATCATGTAGCTCAAGGGTCACCACCGCCTGGGTGTTGCGGTTTTTTTGCAACTCGCGGATCGCCTCTTTAAGCAGCGGCTTCTCCTCCATAAAACGGCTAATCGCCTCGGCGGCACTCTCCGGCAGTTCACTGGCAAACAGGCTATGCACCACATGCATCAGGTTATTGCTGTCGACTTTGCGCAGATTGTTATAAGTGCTCTGATACTCGGCACTGTTGAGCTGATGGCAGTGCAGCCCATGCGCCTGGCGTTGTAGATCCAGCGCCCGGGCGCTGTTGATCACGCCGTACTGGCCATTGTTGGCAGGCGTCAGCGCCAGCAGATGGGTCAACAGTTTATCGAGCTTGTTCGCCGTTGCCTGTGGCTCATCCTGCATAAAGGTGCTGAATGTGTCGCGCTTCTCTTTTGCCTGTGCCGTACCGTCCGCTTTGTTCAACGTCTCAAGCGTGTTGCGTTCGGTTTTAGAAAGCGGACGTAAGGTGCCTGCGTGCGCCTTGCGCGCGCTCAGACTCGCTTTTTGCAGCGCGCTTAGCCCGGCCGAAAGCTCGCTTTTCTCTTTCTCGGGCGGTTTGTCGGCATCCTTTATCTCCTGCAACAGCTTATTGGTTTGCGGATCGTCAAAGTTGCTGCCAGCCTGCTCTATCAGCTTCTCCAGCTGGCGCGGGTGAACCGGCTCAGCCCGGGCAATATCGATGCTCATGCTGTGTTTAGTGCGGTTATCGATGCTGGCCTGAATCGTGGTGCTGTTAACGCCAAACAGTGGGATACGCAGGTTAGACGCAGGCCTGGCGGTGATGCCTACGCCGCCGTTAAGGCCGATCCCGGCGCTGGCGGTGTTAAACATCCGCAGGCGGTTATCGCTGCGGCCGAGCGTGCTGCCCGTCGCGCTGTGGGTGGTGGAGCGCTCACGTTGCGCATTGAGGATATTCGCCCCGATCTGCGCCATGCCGCCAGCGCGCACCGTGGCGCTGTTTTTCTTGCCATCACCGCCACCGGCGGGAAAGCGCAGAGCGCCGCCAGCCATCGCCATTGCCGTGGCGTCAACATTAAAATTAAGCGTGGTGCCCTGCTTCACTTTATGGCTGACGCCCTTCTCCAGAAGCTCGCCGGGGTTGAGTTGCCCGCCAGTAAGCTGCTCGATAAAGGGTTGAAGCTCCGCTTCGCTCAGCGTAAAGCTGACGCTGTTTTGCAACTGGCGCTGCATGGCGATGGCCACCAGACCACCCAGCCGCACCGAGGGGGCGATGCTGCGGTTGCCGCCGGGCTCCTTTTTGCTGCTGTCGGCAAGCTGGCTCAACGGGTTCCAGCCTACGGCACCAAACACCGTACCGGTGCCGCCGCCGTTACGGCTAAAGGTGACATTAATCCCCCCATCGCCGCGGGAGAAGCTGGCGCTGTAAGCCCGATCGAGGTTGCCGCGCACGCCCGGAATGCCGATCACCTCCCCGCCGGGGATCACCGACAGGGTCACCATGCCGCCGTAGTTACGGCCAAAAGCGAAGTTTTCCCCCGGCTCCAGCGCTTTGAGCGTTTTAAGGAGTTGCGCCGCCATCTGCTGCTGGTCGGGGGTTTTCAGCACCGTGCGGGTGGTCATATTCAGGCCGTGGTGCGGCTTACTCAGCGCATTAATAAAGGATTTGATGGCGTCATAGCAGGCTTCCAACTGGCTGTTATTTAAAAAACCCTGACTGGTGGCTTTCTGCACCAGGTTTTCGCCATACTCCTCGTCACGCAAAAAACGCACCCGTTCTTTAATCGCCGCGATCTGCACCGGGCTGGCCTGCGGGTTAGCATGACAGGCAGCCATCTGATCTACCACCTCGTGCAGGGCAGACATCATTAATCCATCAAGGATCAGGCGGGATTTCACCAGCCCCATCTCATCATGGGGATCGCGCCTGCGCGCCAGCGGCGGCTGCGCTTTCTGGTGCCGGGCCACCACGCCGTGCGCCTGTAAGTCGCTTACCGGTGTGCTGCTGCCCTCGCGCAGCGGATAGCGCCGGTAAATCTCATCCAGCCGTTTCAGCAGGTTCTCATCATCACTGTAGGGGTTGAGCGCCTGAGTAGCCGCCTTGATCCGCGAGGGGCTAAAGCCCTCTTTTTCACGCCCGTCCCCGCGCAGCGCTCCCATATGCTGTCCGAGCAGCATGCCGTGGTGCTGCGCGCTGTCGGCAACCGTGTCGATAAGGTTTTGCAGATGGCCGATAAACTGCCGGTCAAAGTGGCGGGTATCGAGCGCGGCGAGCCGCGTCGCTAAACTCTCCTGCGCCGTCGCGCCAGGCGCTGCCTGTAAGGTTTTAAGCCGCTGATAGAGCTGCGCCTGCTGCGCATAGAGCGGAAGCAGCCCGTCACGCCCCTGCCAGTTATGGCGCGTGGCGTACCAGGCGGTTTTCAGGGGTCTTGGCGTGGTTAGCCGGGTATTAATTAAGTGCGCGCCAAGCCGGTCGCGCAGGCGGCTGTTGACATGGTTACCGTCACGTCCGGTCATCCCGGCGATACTGGTTTCATACTTCAGCGTCATGCCGCGGATGTTGACACTTTTCGAGGCTTCATCCAGCCGCTCCATCGCTTTTAGTGGCTCAGGGCGAGGGGTGCTGACGGGCAGCGCTGTCGGGTCAAACTCCCCCACTATCAGCCAGCTCTCTGCCGGGGCGATTGGCGGCGGGCTTACGCCCTCTTGCTGCGCGTCCGCCCCCTCCAGCGGTAAACCAGCCAGTTGCAAAATCGCGCTGCGCCCGCCTTTATCCGCCACCATCAGCGCGCCGCTGGAACTGTTATGCAATCGCTCTACTGGCCCCAGTTCGCGGGGCAGCGACACCGCTTGCCAGCGCGCATCGGGGCGGCTCGCGGGGGATGCGCGCCACTGCGCTTCCGGCATCGTCCACAGCCTGCCCTGTAAGTCGAGAACATAGAGGTTACGCTTCTGATCGGTGGTGATATCGGTAAGGGTGTTGCCCTCGCCATTAGCAGGCAGCGTGGCGCGGGTGTGCGGCAGCCAGTTAGCGATCCCCGCTTTCGTCAGGGTTTGCATCATCTTATGCGCCTGACGGGTTCCGGCCTGGGTGCGGTGATATTGCAGGGTGTTGGTTTCGCTTATCGCCGCACAGTTCTCGCCATCCAGCGGCGCAATGGCGCGCGCTTTATTACTCTCATCAAACCCCGGCAGCGGCAGCTCGACGCTCAGGCTGGCTTTTAACTGCCGCAGGGCGAAACGGTGGTGCGCACCGTCAATTTTGTCGCTCTTCTGGCTTATCTTAACGCGCGCAGGCAGCCCGTCACGGATCACCCAGCCGCTGCCATCCTGCGCCCGCTTGATGCTGTCTGCCTTCTCCTGGCTCGCCTCCCAGCGCCCGGCGTTTTTATCCCACGCATAGAGTTTGCCTTCATGCACCAGCAACTGCCCGGCGCGGCCAAGATCGACACGCTCATGGGCTAAGGGGCGCGGCTGAAATAGACCTTCGCGATGATCCAGCACCAGGCTCTCGCTGAGATTCCAGCGCGCCGCAAACTGGCCTTGCGCATTGAGCGTACAGAGGTGTTTCTGGTCAGCACCGCTTTTTACCACCGCCATCAGGTGTCCATCCTGATGGGAGACCAGGCTGCTTAGCATCACCCCTGCGCCCAGTTGCTCCGGCAGCGCCGCCTGCTTCATATCAGGCTGCATAATGATTTCGCTGCCCTCCTGCGCCTGCGGGAATGCGGCGCTCCACAGCCCCCCTTCGCTGTCCAGCGCATAGAGACGCTGATTATGCAGCGCGACGCCGGTGGCTTGAAAAGCCTGAGTATCGCCTTCCCCGTTCCCGGTTTTGAGGGTGATTTTCTGCTGTTGCTCTTTTTTCGCGCTGAGGGTGTTAAGCAACATTACCGACTGTTCGGCGGTTTTCTCATCGCTGAGCAGCAGCAGTGCAGAACCCTGCACGCTGACGCAATAGGCGGTGATTTTGCCGATTTTTGCCGACTTTTCGCCGCTGGAGAGATTATGCAGGGTCTTCTTATCGTAAATGGCATACAGCATGCCGTCAGGCTGCTTGCTTAACTTGCTATAGCTTTTCTCTTCGTCTTTATCGACCTGCTCCCAGCGCATGGCGGCTTCGTTAAGCCGGTAGAGCCGCCCGTTATGCTCGCGCAACTGCTCCGAAACAGGCTCCCCAGCCAGGCTGCCTGCTTCATCACCGCTGCTGAGTTTGCGCTGGTGGCGAAAGATACCGGTCATCAGCGCCTGGGTCGCCTCATCCGGTAATGCTGCAAGCCGCTGCTGTGGGGTTTGATGCTGCCAGCCGGGCACCGGACGGCTGCTGGTCAGGCCGACAAACGCCACCGGCGACCCTTGCAGCGTAAAGAGCCTGCCGCCGGGATCCAGCAGAAGATGCTGGCAATTATCGTCACTGGCCTGGTGAGCCAGCCAGCGATGCTGTGGTCGGGCGAGAGTTTCGTTGAGCAGCGCGGCAAGAGGCTCCGACGCGCTGTCGATGACGCTTAAGGTGCCGTTATCCGTAAGCGCCAGGCGGGCAAACTGCGGTTGCAGGCCACCTCGCCGTGTGGCTGCATTCTCTTCCCCCGCGCGGTAGGCCCGCTGTTGCCGGGTATTGCGCTGGCTCTCTTGCAGCGCGGCGTAGCGCTCCTCTTCGATGGGGGAAAGCAGATGGCGGCGGCGTGATGGCCGGGGTTCCGGCTCGCGCATCGGGCGCAACGGCGGTTCGTCGGCAGCGGCTTCACTGTGGCGCCTGCTTGCCGCCTGCGGAGCGCTATTGATCCCATCCGGCGGGCGGGTGCTGTTCGACGCGGCGGGTGTGGGTTGGGGGTAGCGCTTTTCGCGCAGACGGCTGAGGCTCTGGCGCAGGCTTCCCATACGCTGCCGGGCTTCGGCTGCCTGCTGGCGCAGGGTCGGCGCGGCCTGGCTACCCACCTCCTGGTGCAGTGAGCCGCCTGCGGTCTGCTGCGGGCGGCGGGAAAACTGACGTAACGGAATCGCGTTACCAGTGCTGGCGTGCGACACAGATTGCGCCGCACGCAGGCTTCCCAGAAAAGGGAGGTGAATAGCCATGATGATCCTCGCTCAAATACGGCCCCGGCGATCGCCCGGGGTCTGAGACTGCCGAAACGCGGTTAGTTATCGACCGCTATCTGCGTGTAGTCGTTCGGGCCATTACGCAGTTGTGGTTGCCACCAGATGGTCAGCTTATGCAGATCGGACGACGGGCGGCAGCTTACGTCGTTACACCCGGCCTGCGGCCGCGCGCAGGCGCTCAACATTAGCGCGGCGGCGGCAAGCAATATCATTCGCAGTAACATGCTTTTTCCTTATCAGCTCAGTTGAAGTTTTGTGCCGGTGCGCCGCCTGATGCCGAGAGCAGCGAAGCGCGCGACGGGCGTGCCGGGGCATTGCTGTCAAAGGCGACAAACACCTCCGCCGATCCTCCCGGCGGCAGTTCAGCGCGCGGCCAGACTGCCACCGCCAGCGTGCGATCGCTGCGGCAGACGCTCTCATCAAACCGCTGGGTCTGACGGGTGTTATTGGTGATCACCCCAACGGTTATCTGTACGCTGCTGTTGCCGTACCACTGATGGCGGCGGAAATCGCTCTGGAACGCGCCCGGAATACGGCATAACGCGGAGAGCGTTTGCCCGGTGCCACCGCTGGTCATCCCCGTCGGCACCCGGTTCAGGGCCAGGTCGCGCATCGCGCCTTCCACCATCCCGCGAATGTCGGTGTACTTATGCCGGTTGCTCACCTCATCCATCGCGTTATTAAGCTGCTCGCGCGACTCGGCAGCGATGTAGCGCGAGGGATCGACCTGGTCGCCAATCAAATGCGGCGTAATAATAAACAGCCGCTCACGCTGGGAGGTTTCGTAGCGCGTGGAGGTAAAGAGCTTGCCAATCAGCGGAATGCTGCCGAGGATCGGGATGCGTCGCTCGCGATCGCCCGTCTCTTTGGAGTGGAACCCGCCCAATACCAGTGAGCGGCGCGCTTCCACCAGCGCCTGGGTGCTGACCGCGGCGTTATGGGTGCCTTGCGCGTCACCCTCGTCATCTTTATTGAGCTTGCCATCTTCCACATCAACAATGAGCTGGATAGCCGATTTTTGTGAGGTGCTGATGGCGCGTGGCGTCACCCGCAGGCTGGTCCCGGCGGTGACAGACTGAATATCTGCCACCCGCTCGCCAATGGCGCGAATAAAGGCGGTATCGCTGAAATCAATCACCGCAGGCTGATTCTCCAGCGTCAGGATGGTCGGGTTGGCGATTATTGTTGCCGTCCCTTCCCCCTCCATCGCTTCGATACTGGCAAAGAAGCGCTGGAAATCAGTCACGAACAGCGTGCTGGCACCGGAGAGCATATTAGCGCCGCTGGCGACACTGCCGAACTGACCGCCCAGGCTGCTGGAGAAGCGCTTCAGCGCGCTGCGGTCGATATCGACAATCACCGCATCGATCTCAATCAGCTTTTGCGGAACATCAATGGAGTTAATTAACGCCTGATAGGAGCCGCGGGTTTTCGGATCGTCACGCACCAGCAGCAGGTTGTTACGCACATCCGCCGACACTTTCCCCGCCAGCTTGCTGACCGGCGCTTTTTTACGCCCGGAGACCGGCATGTTGCGATTAATCAGCTCATTTAAAATCGTTTGCGACTGTTCACGTGATACCTGCTCATCATCCCCCTGGCCTGATGAGCTGCCACCGGCAGAGGCGTTGCTGGCCTGACCCAGCAGTTCATTCAGAATGGTGGCTACCCCCGGTACCAGCAGCTCCTGATCGCGATAGCGAATGGTGCGATCCGCCACTGCCGCGTAGCGCAGCGGGAATGCCATCATATCTTTCCTCTCCTCGGCTTCCGGTTTGCTCTCCGATTTCCGGGCAAATTCAGTTATCTGGCGCACATACTCCGGCGGACCGGTCACCAGCACCACGCCCTCATCCGGCAGTTCGCCCCAGCCGAAGCGTGGCTCCAGCAGGCCGACACCGCGCAGCGCCTCTTTCAGATCCGGCGCTGCTTCCGGCGAAATCTCAACACGCTGAGAGGTTTGCGCGGCCTGCGGGCTGACGTAGAGCGTGTCGTTGTAGACAAACCACTGAAAGCGATACTCAAGCGCCAGGCGATTAAGAAACGCTTCCGGGCTGTCTGCGCGCAGTTTACCGGTGACATTGCTGTCGCCCAGCGTGCCAAGATTGATCTCGACACCAAAGCTGGTAGCAAAATCTTCAAGAATAATGCTAAGCGGGGTGTTATCTGCCGAATAGGCATACGCACCGTTTTTCCACTCATCCGGCATACGGGCGTTAGTGATGCCCATACTCAGCGCCAGCAGGGTAATGGCCGCCAGCAGGCGGCCCGGAAAAGAAAACGTAAACACGCCTGACTCCTTGCTGACAGGGGCTTAGTTAATAGCGTCGATAATCGCTTTACGGATACCAAACTTAAACTGGGTATATTGCGAGCTAGCCCAGCTGGCGTTGGACATATCCTGCAGCCGGTTCTGGAAGGCATACATATCCGCAAGACTGAAGGATTCGCCCGAGATATCGCGGGCAAACTGATAGGCTTCATGATGTTTGCGGGTGGAGTTGGAAGATAACTGACGCTGAAACAGATCGTTTGAACTCATGATGTTCACTCCTCTTGTTAGGCACCACTCTTAAGTGGTGCGGCAAGCGAAGCAGTTCCACGCATTTTGCTTTTTTTTATGCCCCCTCTTCTGCAAGCGAGGGCGCGAGCTGCTGGCGCAGCGTTTGCCAGTCAACCATCAGTTCGCCCGCATCAGTGATGAGCCGCAAATGGTCTGACTCAAGCGCCGGGTCGGCGCACAGCGTCCAGCTAAGCTGCGGCTGTGCGGCCAGCCAGCCGTTAATCTCCTGCTCCTGTAGGCTTGCGCAATAGAGCGTCGCCTGCTGCTGGCGCGGATAGTGACGCAATAGCTGTTTGAGCAACGCGTGAAAACGGCGCTCATCGTCCACCTCATCAAGCAGGTGTTGCAGCGCCTCGTTGACGATCTTCCCGGCAAGCACCATCAATTGTGCCTCTTCGGCGGTGCGCTGCTGCTGCCAGCCAGCAAGCAGCGCCTGCGCTTGCTGCCAGAACGAGGCTTCCCATTCACGCTGGCAGGCCTCCCTTTCAGCTTGCGCTTCGGCGCGTGCCTGCTCGCGGATCGTCTGCGCCTCTTTGTGGGCCAACTCGATAATTGAGGCGGCTTCAAGCCCGAGCGCAATCTCCTCGCGGCGTAACAAATTACCACCTGGCGCGCTACCTTCCGCCAGGCTCAGGCGTTTAAGTTTCCACATCGCGCGTCTCTTCCGAATGTTGTTGCACCTGCCAGAGCGCCACTTCCCATAAAGGACGCAGACGATGGACAGGCAGTGAGAGCGCCGGGCTTACCGGCGCGTCGCTGGCGGGAAAGAGCAGCCGCAGGCGTGGCCAGATGGCCGGGAATAACGCTTGCAGCAGGCAGAGACTGTCGGCGCTGCCGCCTGCGGTGAAGAGCCCGGCGGGCAGCCAGCACTCCGTGCGCATCCCTTTCGCCACACGCCGCAGCCAGATCTTTAACTCAGCGGGTAGCGGCATGGCTCCGGCGCAAATTTCCGCCACCAGAACCAACAGTTGCGCGCGCTGTTCAAAGCTTAAGTCGCTGATTGCCAGCACCATCGGCTCGGGTGCTACCAGCTCGCCCGTTACCCCCAGCGTGCGCTGCCAGCATGCGGCATGCTGGCGCAGATAGTGCCTTTGCAAAGGGGCTGATAAGCGGGCCAGCGGCTGGGTGCGCCAGCTTTCATCGGCCTGTAACCAAAAGTCAGCGTGCCACCAGCGTAGCCAGCGCAGGGCGAGTTCCTCGTCGGGCGCAGCGCTCAGCATAATGCGTCACTTCGCCTGTGCAGCCAGGCGCTTGCGATTGAGTGCCTGTCGAATAAATGCGTTTGCCACCAGTAACAGCAGCAGTACCCCTAAGCAGGTTGTCACTATTTTGACCATGCCGTAACGCTCCGGGGTCAGCTGAAACGGCCCCAGTTGCACCATTTCAACTTTATCTTGCCAGGCTTTCGCCGGGACAAAGACGATCGCCAGATCGCGGTCATCGCGCCCGCCCAGCCCCGGAATACTGGTGGCCACCAGCCGGCGAATGCGTGGTTCGATACTGTCCGGATCGAGGTTTTCGTGATACTTGATAAATACCGAGGCGGAAGCGGGCTGTACCGGCTCGCCGGGAGCGATACGCTCCGGCAGTACCACATGCACGCGCGCCACCACGACGCCATCAATTTGTGACAGTGTCGCTTCTACCTCCTGCGACAGGGCATAGATATAGCGGGCGCGCTCCTCCAGCGGGCTGGAGATAACGCCGCTTTTCTGAAAAACCGCGCCGAGGTTGGTCCGCGCCTGATGCGGCAGCCCGGCGGCATTGAGGATATTCACCGCCCGCTCGATATCACCGCGCGCAACGCTGACGCTCACGCCCTCTTTGGAGACCTGTTTTTCCGCCTCGATCTTAAAGCGGCTCAGTTCTGCCACCACATCGTTGGCATCGTTTTCCGAAAGCCCACTGTGCAACTGAGTCTGGTCACCGCAGCCGGTAAGCAGCAGCGCCATCCACAGGGCGCAGAGGCATTTAATGACAGAGCCATTCATAGGATTCACTGCAGGTTGCTGAGTTTGTCGACTGACTGAACGGTTTTGGCGATCACTTTGGCGTTCATCAGGCTCTCGATGTAGTAATTGGACAGCTGCGCATTGGCGCGGGAGAAATCTTCCCCACTGGAAGATCGCGAAGCGACTCTCAGATC
>Ga0268254_10001084_pt1 | contig 11050 bp, 10 predicted proteins | sample AgamicOrSfrz_FD_200251 | JGI IMG/M metagenome (GOLD analysis project Ga0268254, IMG submission 200251) | Agave microbial communities from Guanajuato, Mexico - Or.Sf.rz (v2) (version 3) | ecosystem: Host-associated > Plants > Phyllosphere > Phylloplane/Leaf | place: Guanajuato, Mexico... | reverse complement strand
TGTTTAGCTTCCGTCGCCAGCGTGTGGGTATCCAGCGTCAGGCGCAAATAACCCAGCGGGCCACTTTTGCCCTGAATCGGCTCGACAATCTGCTGGTTGAAGTAGGCACCCGCCTTTTTGCCATCCAGCGCCAGCCGGTCACGCACCTCAATACTTTCACCGGCGCGTGCCACCAGGTCGCCCTGTGCGTCATAAACGCCGGCATCAAGAATGCGGCTCTCTTCCGTCAGCGGGCTTAAGATGGCGGCGATGCGTTTTTCATCGGGTGTTTCGGTGCGCATCAGCGGGGTAAGGTTGATCGTCACCTGGCGCGCCAAGGTTCTTGCCAGCTCTTCAAACTGCGGATTTCGCTGGCGCTGATGCTTCTGGCTGAACCAGGAAGCACCCTGCATCAGCGCGACCAACAGCGCCAGACAGATAAGGACAATCACGGCGCGATGCAGCCGAAATTTAAGTTTTGCGCGACTCATGTGTCACCTGTTGTAAATTTGATGCTTAATGTTGCCAGAAGCGTTGATTACAAGGTAGCCTCTTGCGTTATTTTCCCCTCCGGTGCTTTCTGGCGCGAACGTTTTTACAGGAGCTTTAATGCCTAACAGTCTGACCTGGTGCGACCTGCCCGATGATGTTTCTCAGTGGCCGGGATTGCCGCTCTCTCTCAGTGGTGATGAGGTGATGCCTCTGGATTATCACGCTGGTCGTAGCGGCTGGTTGCTCTATAGCCGGAGCCTCGATAAGCAGCGTCTGACCACCTATCAGCGCAAGCTGGGTGCCGCGATGGTGATTGTTTCAGCCTGGAGCGTGGATGAGTATCAGGTGATTCGCCTGGCAGGCTCGTTGACACCGCGCGCAACGCGCCTGGCGCACGATGAGGGCATGGATGTCGCGCCGCTCGGTAAAATCCCGCACCTGCGCTCGCCAGGGCTGCTGGTGATGGATATGGACTCCACCGCAATCCAGATTGAGTGCATTGATGAGATCGCCAAACTGGCCGGTACCGGCGAACAGGTGGCTGAAGTGACCGAGCGCGCGATGCGCGGCGAACTCGATTTCACCGCCAGCCTGCGCAGCCGCGTGGCAACCTTAAAAGGCGCGGATGCTGCTATCCTGCATCAGGTGCGCGAAAACCTGCCGCTGATGCCGGGTCTGGTGCAGCTGGTGTTAAAACTGGAAACCCTTGGCTGGAAAGTGGCGATTGCCTCCGGCGGCTTTACCTTCTTTGCCGACTACCTGCGCGACAAACTGCATCTGACGGCGGCGGTGGCGAATCAACTGGAGATCGTCGACGGCAAATTTACCGGCCAGGTGCTGGGCGATATCGTCGATGCGCAGTACAAAGCGAAAACGCTGAAGCTGCTGGCGGAAGAGTATGAGATCGCCGCGGATCAGACCGTGGCGATTGGGGATGGCGCCAACGATCTTCCGATGATCAAATCCGCCGGGCTTGGTATCGCGTTTCACGCCAAGCCAACCGTAAATGAGAAGGCGGAAGTGACGATTCGTCACGCCGACCTGATGGGCGTATTTTGTATCCTTTCCGGCAGTATTAATAAGAAGTAGAGGTGAATGTGGCGAAAGCTCCAAAACGTGCGTTTGTCTGTAATGAGTGCGGCGCTGATTATCCGCGCTGGCAGGGGCAATGCAGCGCCTGTCACGCCTGGAACACCATTACCGAAGTGCGCGTGGCCGCTTCGCCAACCGTTGCGCGCAACGAGCGCCTCTCCGGCTATGCGGGCAGCGCGGGCGTGTCGAAGGTGCAAAAGCTCTCCGATATCAGCCTTGAAGCGCTGCCGCGCTTCTCCACCGGTTTTAAAGAGTTTGACCGCGTCCTCGGCGGCGGCGTGGTGCCCGGCAGCGCCATTCTGATCGGCGGTAACCCTGGCGCGGGGAAATCGACGCTGCTGTTACAAACGCTCTGCAAGCTCGCCGAGCAGATGAAAACCCTCTATGTCACCGGCGAAGAGTCATTGCAGCAGGTGGCGATGCGCGCGCACCGTTTAGGGCTGCCGACCACTAACCTGAATATGCTCTCCGAGACCAGCATCGAGCAGATCTGCATGATTGCTGAAGAGGAGAAGCCGCGCCTGATGGTGATCGACTCCATCCAGGTGATGCACATGGCGGATATCCAGTCCTCGCCCGGCAGCGTCGCGCAGGTGCGCGAAACCGCGGCGTATCTCACCCGCTTTGCCAAAACCCGCGACGTGGCGATTGTGATGGTCGGCCACGTGACGAAAGATGGTTCGCTGGCGGGGCCGAAAGTGCTGGAGCACTGTATTGACTGTTCGGTACTGCTCGACGGCGATGCCGACTCCCGTTTCCGCACGCTACGCAGCCATAAGAACCGCTTCGGCGCGGTCAACGAACTGGGCGTTTTCGCCATGACCGAGCAGGGGCTGCGCGAAGTGAGCAACCCGTCGGCCATCTTCCTCAGCCGTGGGGATGAAGTGACCTCCGGCAGTTCGGTGATGGTGGTCTGGGAAGGGACGCGCCCGCTGCTGGTGGAGATCCAGGCGCTGGTCGATCACTCAATGATGTCGAACCCGCGCCGCGTGGCGGTAGGGCTTGAGCAGAACCGGCTGGCGATTTTACTGGCGGTGCTGCACCGCCACGGCGGTTTGCAGATGTCGGACCAGGATGTGTTTGTCAATGTGGTTGGCGGGGTGAAAGTGACGGAAACCAGCGCCGATTTAGCGCTGCTGCTGGCGATGGTCTCCAGCCTGCGCGATCGCCCGCTGCCGCAGGATTTGGTGGTGTTTGGCGAAGTCGGTCTGGCCGGTGAGATCCGCCCGGTACCGAGCGGCCAGGAGCGTATCTCGGAAGCGGCAAAACACGGTTTTCGCCGGGCGATTGTTCCGGCGGCAAACGTGCCGAAAAAGGCGCCGGAAGGCATGCAGATCTTTGGCGTGAAGAAGCTCGCCGATGCGCTAAGCGTCTTTGACGACTTATAATTGGCTTATCACTTTTGCAGGAGGCAACGATGTCGTCATTCGACTACTTAAAAACCGCCATTCGCCAGAAGGGCTGCACGTTGCAGCAGGTCGCGGATGCCAGCGGCATGACCAAAGGCTACTTAAGCCAGCTGCTGAATGCCAAAATCAAAAGCCCCAGCGCGCAAAAGCTGGAGGCGCTGCACCGTTTCCTCGGGCTGGATTTCCCGCGTCGCGAGAAAAATATCGGCGTGGTGTTCGGTAAGTTCTACCCGCTGCACACCGGCCATATCTACCTGATCCAGCGCGCCTGTAGCCAGGTTGACGAGCTGCATATCATCCTCGGGTATGACGAAACCCGCGATCGCGCGCTGTTTGAAGAGAGCGCGATGTCGCAGCAGCCGACGGTGAGCGACCGCCTGCGCTGGCTGCTGCAAACCTTTAAGTACCAGAAAAATATCCGCATCCATGCGTTCAATGAAGAGGGGATGGAGCCCTATCCTCACGGTTGGGACGTCTGGAGCAATGGCATCAAAGCCTTTATGGCGGAAAAGGGCATTACGCCGAACTGGATCTACACCTCTGAGGCCGCGGATGCGCCGCAATATTTGCAGCATCTCGGCACGGAAGCGGTGCTGGTCGATCCCGAGCGCACCTTTATGAACATCAGCGGCTCACAAATTCGTGAAAACCCGTTCCGCTACTGGGAATACATTCCGACGGAAGTGAAGCCCTTCTTTGTGCGCACCGTGGCGATCCTCGGCGGTGAGTCGAGCGGGAAATCGACGCTGGTGAACAAGCTTGCCAATATCTTTAACACCACCAGCGCCTGGGAGTTTGGCCGTGATTACGTCTTCTCCCATCTTGGCGGGGATGAGATTGCGCTGCAATATTCCGACTACGACAAAATCGCCCTCGGCCATGCGCAATATATTGATTTTGCGGTGAAGTACGCCAATAAAGTCGCCTTTATCGATACCGACTTTGTCACCACGCAGGCCTTCTGTAAAAAGTATGAGGGGCGCGAGCACCCCTTTGTGCAGGCGCTGATCGATGAGTATCGCTTCGATCTGGTGATCCTGCTGGAAAACAACACGCCGTGGATCAACGACGGCTTGCGCAGCCTCGGCAGCTCTGTCGATCGCCGTGAGTTTCAGGATCTGCTGGTCTCGATGCTGGAAGCGAATAATATCGACTATGTTCGCGTTGAAGAGGCCGATTATGACTCACGCTTCCTGCAATGTGTTGACCTGGTAAAACAGCTGATGGGCGCGTAGAGCGTTCTCTCTGGCCGGTCTGGCGCATGCGCTCTCCGGCCAGAAACAGCGCAGATGAGAGAGCGTTTTCCAGCGCATATGCACCTGCGCCAGCGCGGCAATCGAGCGCAGGTTCACCTTCCGCAGCAGATTGTATTTGTGAGTGCTCAGGGTTTTGCTACCCAGTTCGCCATAATCAAAAATCCCGTTTTGATATTCACTGTTCATCACATAAGTCAGCAGCGCCCGCTCTTTGCGCGTGAGAGGCAGTGATGGTGGCGTATATTTTCGCTGCCGCCAGGGGCGGTATTTCAGCTGAAGCGGTAACGCTTTTATGGCGATGCGCTTTTCAATTTTAAAAAAGGGCTGTAATAAAAAATGCTCGAAGCACTGGTCGCCAGACATAATCGTTTTTAACGTCGGCAGCGTGGTAATAATCAGAAAGTGATCATCAAAATCGACGATAACGTCCTCTTCGGCAAGATTAAATAGCCCCTGATCAAACAGCGCCCGCAGCCCGCACGCCAGGAAGCGATCGTCCGTAATGATGTGCATGAGAGGGCTCCCTTTACTGCCTGTTGCGAGGAAGCAAAATGGTAGCGACTGGCTGTAGCGTTATTCAAGATGCGGCTTTTTTAGCAAAGGCTAAAACAGATATTCTGTCGATATTTATTGCGCAGTTATTTCTGCTGTTGATTAGTTCTGTTTGATGCAGTTTGTTTTTATTTTATTTCTATGGCGAATATAACGAGGTGGCTTATTCGTCCTGAGTAACAGAAAAACAAAAATACTTTTTTAGCGCGGGATAAAAGAGGAATTTGCTGAGGGTTTGCGGAAAAAAGAGAGCGAATGGGTTTCCCCATTCGCTCTGCTTATTACTTGGTAATACGTTTGTACTTGATACGCTTCGGCTCCAGCGCTTCGGCGCCCAGCGTGCGTTTCTTGTACTCTTCGTATTCGGTGAAGTTACCTTCGAAGAACTCCACGTTGCCCTCATCCTGGTAATCCAGAATGTGGGTGGCGATACGGTCAAGGAACCAGCGGTCATGCGAGATAACCATTGCGCAGCCCGGGAACTCCAGCAGGGCGTTTTCCAGCGCGCGCAGGGTTTCGATATCCAGGTCGTTGGTTGGTTCATCGAGCAGCAGCATGTTGCCGCCAACCTGCAACAGCTTCGCGAGGTGCAGACGACCGCGCTCACCGCCGGAGAGTTCGCCAACGCGTTTGCCCTGGTCGGTGCCTTTAAAGTTAAAGCGGCCAACGTAGGCGCGGCTTGGCATTTCGGTGTTGCCGATACGCATGATATCCAGCCCGCCGGAGACTTCTTCCCAGACGGTCTTGTTGTTATCCATTGCGTCACGGAACTGGTCAACAGAGGCCAGTTTCACCGTTTCACCGAGCGTGATCGTACCGGCATCAGGCTGCTCCTGACCGGACATCATGCGGAACAGCGTCGATTTACCGGCGCCGTTCGGGCCGATAATGCCGACGATAGCCCCTTTCGGTACGGAGAAGGAGAGGTTATCGATCAGCTGGCGGTCGCCGTAGGCTTTGCACAGGTTGCTGACTTCAACCACTTTATCGCCCAGACGTGCGCCTGGCGGAATAAAGAGTTCGTTGGTTTCGTTACGTTTCTGGTACTCGGTGCTGTTAAGTTCTTCAAAGCGAGCCAGACGGGCTTTGCCCTTCGACTGACGGCCTTTCGCGCCCTGGCGAACCCACTCCAGCTCTTTCTCAATGGATTTACGGCGAGCCGCTTCCTGAGAGGCTTCCTGCGCCAGACGCTGATCTTTCTGCTCCAGCCAGGAGGAGTAGTTGCCTTCCCACGGAATACCTTCACCACGGTCAAGCTCAAGGATCCAGCCCGCAACGTTATCGAGGAAGTAACGGTCGTGGGTAATCGCCACTACGGTACCTTCGAAGTCGTGCAGGAAGCGTTCCAGCCAGGCAACGGATTCGGCATCCAGGTGGTTGGTTGGTTCGTCGAGCAGCAGCATGTCCGGCTTTTCCAGCAGCAGACGGCACAGCGCGACGCGGCGGCGTTCACCCCCGGAGAGATTGGCGATTTTCGCATCCCAGTCCGGCAGACGCAGCGCATCGGCGGCGCGCTCAAGCTGCACGTTCAGGTTGTGACCGTCGTGCGCCTGGATAATCTCTTCCAGCTTGCCCTGCTCAGCGGCGAGCTTGTCGAAATCCGCCTCCGGCTCAGCGTAGAGTGCGTAAACTTCATCCAGACGTTTCAGCGCGTTAACCACTTCAGAAAGGGCTTCTTCAACCGATTCACGAACCGTCTGCTCAGGATTGAGCTGCGGCTCCTGCGGCAGGTAACCGATTTTAATACCCGGTTGCGCGCGCGCTTCCCCTTCGATGTCGGTATCAATACCGGCCATGATGCGCAGCAGCGTCGATTTACCGGCACCGTTAAGGCCGAGTACGCCGATCTTTGCGCCAGGGAAGAAACTGAGGGAGATATTTTTCAGAATGTGACGTTTCGGCGGAACAACTTTGCCGACACGGTGCATGGTATATACGAATTGAGCCACGGTGGACTTCGCCTCTTTGTTATGAGTAGTGCATTTAACAGCGGAGTGTAGCCGTTTTCGCGCGCTAATCCCAGCCAGCGACGCTCACACTGTTAAATCACACCAGAAAGGTAAAAAAGTGTGCGTAACGTGGCGCGTTACGGGATGCCCGGTTAGCATTAACCCCTGTATGCGGCATGATGCTGTAAAAATGTGACAGATAAGAGGAAAGAGCTGTGCAGAGAGCTAAACATGCCGCCTGGCGGTTAGCGGCGGCCTGCGTGTGTTTGCTGTCCTTCAGCAATGCGGCGCGGGCGGACTCACTGGATGAACAACGCGATCGGTATGCGCAAATCAAAAGCGCCTGGGACAACAACCAGATGGACGTTGTGCAGCAGCTAATGCCGACGCTGCAAACCTATCCCCTTTACCCCTACCTGCAATACCGGCAGATCACCGACGATTTGATGAGCGAACCGGCGCTTACTGTCACCCAGTTTGTGCAGCAGTATCCGACGTTGCCCGCCGCGCGCACGCTGAAAAACCGCTTTGTGAACGAGCTGGCGCGACGTCAGGACTGGCAGGGTTTGCTGGCCTTTAGCCCGGACAAACCCACGACCACCGAGGCGCAGTGCAACTACTACTTCGCCAAATGGAACAGCGGCCAGGCAGATGAAGCCTGGGCGGGCGCGAAAGATCTCTGGCTCAGCGGCAAAAGCCAGCCCAACGCCTGCGATCAGCTGTTTGGTGCATGGCGCGCATCGGGTAAACAGGACCCGCTCGCTTACCTGGAACGTATCCGCCTGGCGATGAAAGCCGGCAATACACGGCTTGTCACGCTGCTGGCCAGCCAGATGCCGCCCGATTACCAGACCATCTCGTCGGCGATCGTGACGCTCGCCAACGATCCGATGACGGTGATGAGCTTCGCCACTACCACCGGGGCGACGGACTTTACGCGCCAGATGGCGGCAGAAGCGTTTGAGAGCGTGGCGCGCCAGGATGTGGAAAATGCCCGGCTGATGATCCCATCGCTGGCGCAGGCGCAGAAACTCAACGAAGAGCAGACGCAGCAGCTGCGCGAGACGGTGGCGTGGCGGCTGATGGGCAATGATGTTACCAGCGAGCAGGCGCGCTGGCGCGACGATACGATTATGCGTTCGCAATCCGTTTCACTGCTGGAGCGGCGCGTACGCATGGCGCTCAGCAATGGCGACCGCCGCGGGCTGAATACCTGGCTTTCGCGCCTGCCGATGGAGGCGAAAGAGAAAGATGAGTGGCGCTACTGGCAGGCCGATCTGCTGCTGGAACGTGGGCGTGAAAATGATGCCAAAGAGATCCTCCATGCATTGATGCAGCAACGGGGCTTCTACCCGATGGCTGCCGCGCAGCGTCTGGGCGAAGCGTATCAGCTGAAGATAGATAAGGCTGATGGCAATGTTGATCCAACCCTGTTGCAGAGCGCAGAGATGGCGCGCGTGCGCGAGTTGATGTACTGGAAGATGGATAACACTGCGCGCGGCGAGTGGGCGAATCTGGTCTCCAGCCGTAGCCAGCAACAGCAGGCGCAGCTGGCGCGTTATGCCTTTGAGCAGCAGTGGTGGGATCTGAGCGTTCAGGCAACGATCAGCGGCAAGCTATGGGATCAGTTAGAGGAGCGCTTCCCGCTGGCGTATCGCGATCTCTATACGCGCTATACCGGCGATAAAGAGATTTCACCGAGCTATGCGATGGCGATCTCCCGCCAGGAGAGCGCCTGGAACCCGACGGCGCGCTCGCCGGTCGGTGCGAGCGGGCTGATGCAGATTATGCCTGCCACCGCCACGCATACGGTGAAGATGTTCTCGATCCCCGGCTACAGCAATGCCAGCCAGCTCTTCGATCCGGAAACCAATATCAAGATCGGCACCAGCTACCTGCAATATGTCTATCAGCAGTTTGGCGATAACCGTATTTTCGCCTCGGCGGCTTATAACGCCGGGCCGGGAAGGGTGCGTAGCTGGCTGAATAACAGCGGCGGCAAGCTGGATGCGGTGGCGTTTATCGAGAGCATTCCTTTCTCGGAAACGCGCGGTTATGTGAAAAACGTGCTGGCCTATGATGCCTACTACCGTTACTTCCTGCAGGACGAAAAAGCGGCCATCCTCAGTGACGCTGAATGGCAGCGCCGTTACTGATTAGTGTGGTTTATGCTATGCTGCGTACTCATGCACGAGTACGCAGCATAAAAATCCCTAACACGGCGACAAACTATGACTCAGCAATCCCCCTATTCAGCGGCGATGGCCGAACAGCGCGAGCAGGAGTGGCAACGCTTTGTTGATCTGCTCAGGCAGGCGTACGACAACGAACTGCATATCCCGTTGCTTAACCTGATGCTTACCCCGGACGAGCGTGAAGCGCTGGGCACGCGGGTGCGTATTATCGAAGAGCTGTTACGCGGCGAGATGAGCCAGCGCGAGCTGAAAAACGAGCTTGGCGCGGGCATTGCGACCATCACGCGCGGCTCAAACAGCCTGAAAGCCGCGCCGACGGATTTACGTCTGTGGCTGGAGAAAGCGTTACTTAACGCTCAGCGATAAACGGCGTTATGGAACGGGCTGAGCGCTAAGATCACCGCCTGGTGATAGACGCTTTCGCGGGTCAGCGCCCCGGCGGTAAAGACGCCGATGGCTCCCTCTTTGCGGCCTATCTCATCAATGCCGGTATAACGTGACATCACCGGCCCCAGCGCTTCGCCAGCGTTAACATCGCGCAGGATCACTTCCGGCAGCGGCAGCGTTGCCGAGCGGGATTCGCCGGTCAACTCGCCATTTTCAATCACCACCCAACTGAAGGTGCTCCCTTCATCAATACCCGCTTCGATCGCGACCCAAAAATCGGCGTTCGGCTGCGCCACGCGCGCGTTTCGCACGCGGTTTCGTGCGCCAGCTCGCGTTTCTTCACTGCCGAAGGGTTGTTCCGGGACGCCGCTCTCGACGGAAATAGCGTCAATATGGCAGCATCCTTCGCCGAAAATCTGGTTAAAAGCGTGCAGAATCGCCCGAATTTTGGCGGGATTGGTGGTAGCGCAGACAACTTGGTGCATAATCATCTAAGGCATGTCCGAGAGGAAACTGCTTTTCCCGTGCGGACTTGAGCCTTCCTCAGAGAAATAAATTCATCGCAGTATAATGGATAACAATACATGTTACAGGTATACCTTGTTCGCCACGGTGAAACCCTTTGGAACGCCGAGCGTCGTATTCAAGGCCAGTCTGACAGTCCGTTAACCGACAAGGGCGAAACACAGGCCCGACAGGTGGCGGAACGCGCGAAAGCACTGGGCATCACCCACATTATCACCAGCGACCTGGGGCGTACGCGCCGCACGGCGGAGATTATCGCTGACATTTGCGGCTGCGACGTGACGCTGGAACCGCGCCTGCGCGAGCTCAATATGGGCGTGCTGGAGCGACGCCCCCTTGACTCTTTAACCGAAGAGGAGGAGGGCTGGCGTCGTCAATTAGTCAATGGCACCGCAGATGGCCGCATTCCCGAAGGCGAATCGATGCAGGAGCTGAGCGACCGTATGCATGCCGCGCTGGCAGCCTGTCTCGAGCTGCCACAAGGCAGCCGTCCGCTGCTGGTGAGCCACGGCATGGCGCTGGGGTGTCTGGTGAGCACGATTTTAGGTCTGCCAGCTTACGCCGAGCGCCGTTTGCGCCTGCGCAACTGCTCCATCTCCCGCATCGACTATCAGCAGAGCCCATGGCTGGCGTCAGGCTGGGTGGTGGAAACCGCAGGCGACGTCTCGCATCTGGACGCTCCTGCGCTGGATGAGATGCAGCGTTAACGGCGGATAGGGATCAGATACTCGCAGCGGATGTGCGTTGGCGGTTCACGATCGTTGGTGGCGTTACGCTGCGGGTAGAAGTGTTCGATATCCTGGCCTTTACGGCGCGTCAGCTGAAGCATCGGCATGCAGGTGCCGTAGACGGTCAGGATAAACTCCTGTAACCCTTCCGGTGCGCCATCATAGGAGAAGGCAACATAGTCTCCCCCTTCCAGTTCGACCGGCTGAGCGTTGTTCAGGTAACCATTTGCCTGCTCCGGCGTCAGGGCGGTGGTGTAAAAGACTTCCTGCTCGTCATCTTTTTCCTGGCTTGGCCGCGGCTCGTGCAGGCCGTACAGCTCATCCGGAATGGTTGGCGCATTGCTTAAAAACTCGCGCCAAAACTGGATACGCATCTGGTTACGAAAATCGGAGATCTCCTCCAGCGCGCAGGTGTAGTTTTGCGTAGTACCGATAAGCTTCATCGGTGGCAGCGTGACAAAGCTGTGCGTCGGTAAGGCGAACTCG
>Ga0268254_10001083_pt1 | contig 11063 bp, 11 predicted proteins | sample AgamicOrSfrz_FD_200251 | JGI IMG/M metagenome (GOLD analysis project Ga0268254, IMG submission 200251) | Agave microbial communities from Guanajuato, Mexico - Or.Sf.rz (v2) (version 3) | ecosystem: Host-associated > Plants > Phyllosphere > Phylloplane/Leaf | place: Guanajuato, Mexico... | reverse complement strand
GAAGCCGAGTTCGCCGGCATTCGCGCGTTGCATCCCGAGTCAATGGACGGTTCGCGCGACAAGCTGTTCTGGTTTCTATGCGGATGGCTCGGCGGTCCTGACCACTACATCAGCCGCTTTGGGCATCCGCGCTTGCGGGCGCGGCATTTGCCGTTCGCGATTGCGTCGAGAGAGCGCGACCAGTGGCTACGCTGCATGGCGTGGGCGATGGAAGACATTGGGCTTGCAGAGCCGCTCAGGGAACGCCTGCTCGGTTCCTTCTTCGAAACGGCCGACTGGATGCGCAATCGCAATGGCTGACGAAGAAGGCGTGGTGCCGGGGTGCACGCCCCCGGATCGCGCGCCGGCGGGTTCGACGTCAGTAGACCTCACCTCTTACAGCGCGCTCGCGCCGCAAGCCCGCGAAGTGCTGGACTGCTGGTTCGGTTCGCCCGATGCAGCGGACTTCGGCCAGCCGCGCAAGCTGTGGTTTTCCCCCGACGAATCGTTCGATGCCATGCTGCGCGAACGTTTCGGAAACCTGATTGATGCCGCTCTCGACTCGCAACTCGACAGTTGGGCCGCCACGCCGCTTGGCGCGTTGGCGCTCGTGATCGTGCTGGATCAGTTTTCGCGCAACTGCCATCGCGATACGGCGCGCGCGTTCGCGGCGGACCCCAAGGCGCTGCAGATCGCGCAGCAGATGGTGGCGAGAGGTGCGGATCGCCGCTTGCCTCACGTGCATCATCGCGCGTTCGCCTACCTGCCTTTCGAACACGATGAAGCGCCGGCGAGCCAGCAGGAATCGCTGCGTCTTTTCAAGGCGCTTGCCGATGAGCCGGGCGGCGAGTCGTACTATCCGTTCGCCGTGAGGCACGCCGAGATCGTCGCGCGCTTCGGACGCTTTCCGCATCGCAATGCGCTGCTCGGACGGGCGTCGACGGCAGAGGAGATTGCTTTCTTGCGCGAGCCGGGATCGTCGTTCCAGTCGCGCCCGAGGAAGCGGACCGGGACGCGCAGCGGTTAAGAGGGCGCTAGCCGCTGCGCCTTCCGTCAGCATCACGCGTTGTGCTCGCGAGCGCAGACCGCGCGCTCACGGGCCATCTGTCGCAGGCGGCGCGGCCGTCGGCGTGCGCACGAACACGCGCAGCAACTCGTCGTTGTCGCCGGGCCGCGCTCCGCTCCAGAAGAGCCGCCAGTCGCCGGCCGGCAGCGAGGCGTTGGTGCGGCGGCTTTCGACAATCAGCCAGGTGCACGCGGTCGCGCCTGCGGTTGCGCTCGGCTCATGCTCGATGCCCGTGTAGTAATCGAGCATCGGCGCCTCGGATTCGCCCAGCCCGACGCTCGCCATGCAATCGCCGTCGTTCCATTCCGGATTCAGCGCGGCGCCCAGGTTTTCGAATACGGAGCGGTAGCTCTTCGCATAGTCGAGCCAGGGCAGCAGCAGCGTGCTGACGAGTCCCCACGCGACGATCGCGCCCGCGCACCAGCTGAGCGCGCCGCGCCACTTGCCCGTGTATTTGAAGACCGGCAGGAGCCAGAGCCAGCCGAGCGTCATCAGCAGCGCGGCGGCGATCAGCCCGGGTTTCACTGGCAACACCCAGTCGAGCGGCAGCCACCGGCCGAGCAGATGCAGCGAAGCGTGCGCACTGACCGGACTGCTCATGATCGACCACACGATCCATGCGAGCGCCGCCGTGCTGCCGAACAGCACGCGGCTCGTCATGTCCCAGACCGTATGCAGGCGCCGTGGGAGCCGCTCGACGCCTTGCATCGCGAGCAGCGCAAGCGGCGCGATGAACGGCAGGATGTAGAGCTCGCGGATCGTCGCCGAGCTTTGCAGCACGGCGAAACCGGCGCCCGCGAAGATCGCCGGCAACATGACACGCGGATCGCGCCAGCGCCGCCAGGCACCGCCGGCGAGCGCGGCCAGCGCGAGCGGCACGGCCGGAAAACCGACGCTCAGCACCGTGCGCAGCACGAACAAGCGGCTTTCGCTTTCCGAGCCTAGTTCTGCGACCGAAAAGCCGAAGAAACGGCCGACGTTGTTGTCCCAGAGCCAGATCTTGAACAGCGCCTCGGAGCGCAGATAAAAGCAGAACGGCCAGATCAAAGCGAATGGTGCGAGGACCAGCGCCGCGATGCCCAGTGCGGCTGCGAAGCTGCGGCTACGGCAGGCAGGGTAGAGCGCAAGCACCGCGCAGGTCGTCGCACCGAATACCAGCGGCACAAACAGGCCCTTGGCGAGAAAGGCCACGCCCATGCCTGCGCCGAACATCGCTGCGCCACTCAGAATCGCATGGCGGCGCGCGCGCGACGCTTCGTCCGAGAGGCCGTGCGGCGCGCCATCGTCGCGAAGATGCGCGAGCACCAGTTCAAAGAGCCCGCAAAAGCCAATGGCAGCGCCCGCCATCAGTGCGACGTCGGTCATCATGTCGTGGACGTGCTTGACGACAACGAGCGTGCCGCCGAACAGCGCCAACGTGCCGAGCACGCGCAGGTCGAACCAGCTGGACGCATCCACCGCTCGGCGCGCGACGCGGGCAGTATAGTAGACGGTCAGGCCTGCGAACAGCGCGCTCGCGAGCCGTGCGGCGTCGTGCAGTGGCAGATAGCGGCCGAACATCCATGCGAGGCCTGCGGCGACCCAGTCGTAGACCGGCGGTTTCTCGACAAACGGCTGGCCGGCATTGGTGGGCACGACGAGATCACCGGTGTCGAGCATGTGCTGGACGATGCCAAACGTATAGGTTTCGTCCTGCTTCCAGGGATCGTGCCCCAAAGTGCCCGGCAACAGCCATGCGCACAGGACCGCCAGCGCGACGAGCCAGATCAGCGGACGGACGGTGCTGAGCGCCCGCCAGCGTGCGCCGCCGCTCGAGCGATCCGCAGCCGGCAGACCGAAGTCAGGTTGATCGTCTGCACTGGATGCGGGCGCTCGGGAAGGCTTGGCGGGGCGGGTGGGCGCGGCGGCTGTGGAGATTGGAGCGTCGGTCGCGCTTAGGCTGTTCGGGCTGATCGGGCCGCTCATGCCGTTGACGTTGCTCGCACCGCTCGGGGCGCTTGCGCCGTTGACGCCGCTCAGGCCAGCGGCGGCTGACCGCGCGGGCTGCTCGTGGTCGACAAGGCCCCGTGTCGCGGACACCGCTGTCGTGGCGCTCCCCTTGCGCCACGGTGTGGAAGACTTTTCTTGCATGAAACGATCTCTGGTCGCGGTGTGCGGCAAACCGGCTGCGCACACGATGTTCTAGCTTGCGTCGCGCGAGTCCGCGCAATCGTCGCGATTGTAGTCTCCCATTATTACGATTGATTACAGGCGCGGCGGCGCACAGATGCGGAAGTTGGGCGTGCCGCGGGGATTCCTGTTGTTGGTTGGGTAACGGAGAGCGAGAACAGCGGAGACAGCAGGAAGGGCAGGAAGGGCACGAAGGGCACGAAGGGCACGAAGGGCAGGAAGGGCAGGAAGGGCAGGAAGGGCAGGAAGAGCGGGAGAGCAGCCAAAAGCCGGCGCCTGTTCAAGGCGCCGGCTGGCGGAGCGCGCCGCATAAGCAAAAGCGCCGCGCGAGATATCGAAAGAACCGCGGCTAGCGGCCGCCTGCCACGTCGACTAGCGCGCCGGTCACATACGACGCCGCGTCGCTCAGCAGCCAGACGATGGTTTGCGCGACTTCGTCCGCGCTGCCGGGACGCCCCAGCGGCGTGGTCGCGCCAAGCTGCGCCGCGCGCTCCGGCTTGCCGCCGCTCGCGTGGATTTCAGTGTCGATCAGGCCGGGCCGCACTGCGTTCACGCGCACGCCTCGCGGCCCCAGTTCTTTTGCGAGGCCGAGCGTCATGGTGTCGACTGCGCCTTTGGATCCTGCGTAGTCGACATATTCGTTGGGCGAGCCCAACCGCGCCGCCGCCGAGGACACGTTCACGATCACGCCGCCCGCGCCGCCGCGATCCGTCGACATGCGCCGCGCGGCTTCGCGCGCGCACAGATACGCGCCGAGCACGTTGACTTCGAACATGCGTGTGAGGCGCGCGAGGTCCATCTCGGCAAGCGGCATGGACGGGGCGACGATGCCCGCGTTGTTGACGAGCGCGTCGAGCCGGCCGAACTCGCGTGTGACGGTGTCGAACATGGCGATTACGTCGGCTTCGTTCGCGACGTCGCCGGCAACCGCGAGCGCCCGTCCGCCGGCACGCTCGACTTCGGCGACGGTTTCTTCGGCGGCCCCAAGGTTTTGCGCGTAGTTCACGCCCACCGACCAGCCGCGCTGGCCGAGCAGGCGCGCGGTCGCGCGGCCTATGCCGCGGCTGCCGCCGGTGATCAGAACGGTTTGAGTCATCGCAGCCTCAACTGGCAAGTAGGTTAAGCGTCAGGGTCCGACGGAAAACGAAGGGGAAACGTGGTCATCCGGAGGCACAGGCCGGAGCATTCGCAACCGCGACAACCGCAGACGCCGCAGCAGCCGCTACCAGTGACACTGGCAACCGCAACCGCAACCGCAACCGCAACCGCTACCGCAACCGCAACCGCAACCGCTACCGCAACCGCTACCGCAACCGCAACCGCTACCGCTACCGCTACCGCTACCGCTACCGCTACCGCTACCGCTACCGCTACCGCTACCGCTTCTGCAACCACGGCCGCCAGTACAACCGTGACGCTGGCCTCAAGTCCATCCTCAACAACGGCGTCGAGTCCGAGCCCCAGCCCAGGCGCGAATCAAACGGCTTCGCGCTTGATCGCCCACTTGTCGGCGGCGGGCGGCTGATAGCGTTGCAGCTTGCCGATCAACCCGGCGGGATCGGCGTCCATCTGCAAAATGTCCAGATACGTTTGCCGCATGAAGCCTTCTTCCACCGTGTGCTGCAACAGCTTGATCAGCGGATCGTAAAAGCCGTCGATATTCAGCAGTGCAACAGGTTTCTGATGGTAGCCGAGCTGCGCCCACGTGTAGACCTCGAAGAACTCTTCGAGCGTGCCGGCGCCACCCGGCATTGCGACGAACGCATCGGACAGATCGGCCATCATCTTCTTGCGATGATGCATATCCGGCACCACGTGCAACTCAGTCAAGCCGTTATGACCGACTTCCTTGTTGACGAGCAGCTCCGGAATCACGCCAATCGCGCGGCCGCCTTCGGCCATCACGGTGTCGGCAATCACGCCCATCAGCCCGACCTTGCCGCCGCCATAGACGAGCGCGAGATCGGCCTCGACCAGCGCGCGTCCGAACGCGCGCGCGGCCTCGGCATACAAGGGTTTGGCTCCGTTCGCGGAGCCGCAATATACACACACCGACTTCATAAAAAACGTCCTATTCGTTGCGGGGCGCGCCGCCTTCCTTAGGCGGGAGATAGTCGTAGAACTCGCGCTTTTGCAGCTTGCCCGACACGAGATCGTCGAAAATCTGCCGCGAGCGGCCGCGCAGGTAAGGCGCCATCAACGACACGATCTGCACGCTCACCTGATGCAGCTCCGCGCGAATCGCCTCCTGCTCGTTGTATTTGCGCGGATTCATCACGAACTGATACGACAGCCAGTACGTTGCGATCACACCGATATTGGTCGCGATCACCTGCAACTCGCCAGGCGTCGCCACCATTTCGCCGTCCGCGACGAGCTGGTCGCAGAACTGGCTGGCAAAGCGCACCTTGTGGCTGATGATCTGCTTGAAGTGGGTTTCGAGCGTGCGGTTGCGCGCGAGCAGGTCGTTCAGGTCGCGATACAGGAAACGGTAGCGCCAGGTGAAATCGACCATGTACTGCAGATACGACCACATTTCGTCGATGGTCGCGCGGTGGTCGTCGGGAAAACGCAGACGCTTTTCGATCTCCTGCTCGAACTGGCTGAAGATGCTGTTGATGATGTCGTCTTTGTTGCGGAAGTGGTAGTACAGGTTGCCTGGACTGATTTCCATTTCCTCGGCGATGGTCGTCGTGGTGACGTTAGGCTCGCCGATTTCGTTGAAGAGTTTCAACGACAGTTCGAGTATCCGTTCGCGGGTGCGGCGGGGAGGTTTGGCTTCCATGTCGTCCGGCCCTGGTTACGCCGGGTTGGGCGCGCGGCGGCGTGCCGCTGCTTTTCGTTCCACCCGGACGCGGTTGCTGTTTTGAGACTGCTGGACGATTATAAACCGAGCGTTCTAATTTCAAGCGGACACTCAGGGTTTTCATTGTTCGCGACAACCAGGTGCGTCGATGCGCGCGACTCGCACTTCCGGGCCTCGCATGCCGCGCGGGCGGCGTTCACAGCCGCGCGCTTATCCAATGCACCACGAGCGGGCCGACAATCAGCAGCCACGTCATCAGGCACATGCCGAGCGCGACCATCACCGCGGCACTGCCGAGGTCTTTTGCGCGACGCGACAGCTCGTGCCGTTCGAGCGAGATGCGGTCGATGGCGGCTTCCACGCTTGAATTCAGCAACTCGACGATCAGCACCAGCAGCACCGAGCCGAGCAGCAACACGCGTGCGACCGGCTCAACCGGCACCAGCATGCCGCACGGCAGCAGGATCGCGGCGAGCGTCAGCTCCTGACGGAACGCGCTCTCCTCGCGGATCGCGACGTGAAAACCCGCGAGCGAGTTCTTCATAGCGTGCCAGGCCCGCGTGAGGCCACGATTGCCCTTGTACGGATTGAAGGGCAGCGGCGCGAGCGGATCGTCGGGGCCCAGCGGTTCGTTCGGTGGTTCGTTCGGTGGTTCGTGCGATGTTTCCTGCGATGTTTCGTGCGGCGCGGCCGCGCCGCCATCTGCGCGAGGGTGGCCTGGCTGGCCTGGGCTGTGCCCACCATTGCGGACCTGTGCGCCGCGATGATCGAGCGCACTGTGTTCGCTGACGGCGTCGAATGGATCGGCGCCCGCGCCATCGCGACCGTCATGCTCGTCGCGTTTGTTGTGCTCGTCGCGATCAGCGTCGCCAGGGTGCACGGCGCGCAGCGCACCGTTGGACGATGCGCGGCTCGCGGCAGAGGATCGGCGTTGCATGGGCAGCCTCGCGCGCCGCGTCACGCGGCTGCGCTTTCCTCGCGATACGAAGCGCGCGGCAACGGCTTCAGATGCGCGGCAAATTGCTCGGAGGCCGCTGCCCACGAGAAGCGCTCGGCCCACGCCCGTGCATGCGCGCGGTCGATCTTGAGCGCTTCGAGGCAGGCCTCGCGCAGGTCTTCGTTCATCGCTCCGGCTTCGCCGTCGCCGAGCACGTCGATCGGGCCGGTGACTGGGTAGGCCGCCACCGGCGTGCCGCAGGCGAGGGCCTCGAGGAGCACGAGGCCGAATGTGTCGGTGCGGCTCGGGAACACGAACACGTCCGCTGCCGCGTAGACCTTGGCGAGTTCAGCCTGCGTGAGCACGCCAAGATAATTCGCTTGCGGATAGCGCGACTTCAGTTCGGCAAGTGCCGGGCCTTCGCCGGCAACCCATTTCGAGCCGGGCAAATCCAGCTTCAGGAAAGCCTCGACATTCTTCTCGACGGCCACGCGCCCCACATAAAGAAAAATGGGCCGCGCGGTGTTGAGCACTTTCGAATCCATCGGGTGAAAGATGTCGAGATCCACGCCGCGCGTCCACAGCACGACGTTCGTAAAACCGTACTTTTCGAGGTCGGTTTTCACCACTGGCGTAGGCGCCATCACCGCGAGCGACGGCTTGTGGAACCAGTGCAGGAACCTGTAGGTCACGGCAAGCGGAATGCCGAAGCGCGCCTGCACATACTCCGGAAAGCGCGTGTGATAGGCCGTGGTGAACGGCAGCTTGTGCTGCATCGCGTAGGCGCGCGCGGCCATGCCGAGCGGGCCTTCCGTGGCGATATGCAAGGCGTCGGGCTGGAATGCGTCGATGCGCTCGCGCAGCTTGCGGCGCGGCAGCAGCGACAGACGGATTTCGGGGTAGGTCGGGCAGGGGATCGTCCGGAATTCGAGCGGCGTGAGCAGATCGACGCGGTGGCCGCGTTCGATGAGCTCGCGCGTAGTGTTCTTGAGCGTGCGCACGACGCCGTTGACCTGCGGTTCCCATGCGTCGGTGACGATCATGATCTTCATCGATTCGTTCCTCGATTGTGTGCCCGGTCCGGACGAAAACAGTTGAGAAGGGTTACGCGGTCGCCCGGGCCTTCTGCACGCCCGCTTGCGGGGCGCGCATCACGGTCCAGTAGATCACCTTGAGCTCGCCTTCATATGTTTCGACGAGTGCCGACAGGCTTTCGACCCAGTCGCCGTCGTTGCAATACAGCACCCCGTCTATGTCGCGTATCTCGGCTTTGTGAATGTGCCCGCACACCACGCCGTCGCAGCCGCGGCGGCGCGCTTCGTCGGTCATTACGCGTTCGAACGACGAGATGAAGTTCACCGCGTTCTTCACCTGATGCTTCAGGTACTGCGACAGCGACCAGTAGGGAAAGCCGAGCCGGCTGCGGATGCGGTTGAACCAGCGGTTCAGGATCAGGATCATCGTGTAGAGCGTGTCGCCGAGATAGGCGAGCCACTTCGCGTGCTGGATCACGCCGTCGAACAGATCGCCGTGCACGATCCACAGGCGCTTACCGGCGAGCGTCGTGTGAAACGCTTCGCCGCGCACGTGGATGTCGCCGAACGCGAGGTCGCAGAACTGGCGCGCGGCTTCGTCGTGATTGCCGGGCACGTAGACGACCTGGGTGCCCTTGCGTGCTTTGCGCAGCACCTTCTGCACGACGTCGTTGTGCGCCTGTGGCCAGTACCAGCCTTTCTTCAACTGCCAGCCGTCAATGATGTCGCCGACGAGATACAGGTATTCCGATTCGTTGTGACGCAGAAAATCGAGCAGATACGGCGCTTGACAGCCGCTCGAGCCGAGATGGATGTCCGACAGCCAGATCGTGCGGTAGCGATGCGGCTCCGCATGGTCCTCGTCGTGTTGAGGCGTGGGCGTGTCGAGCTGCTGCGGCGCAGCCGCGAGCGGCAAGCCGTGGCTCGGGTTGGGGCCGGGGCCGGGGCGAAACGCGACAGGGTCGACGCTCGGGCCGGTCTGGCGGAACAGGGAAGTCGCGGACGTTCTGGAGTCCATGGCTCACGCGTCGAGTTGCAGTGCCCGTATTGGGCCTACGGCGCGTGACTGTGCCATGACAGTCACGAGAAGTTCTTATTACGGCGGTGGAGTGGCGGATTCTCGCGCGGCGGTCAGGCGCGAGGTGTAGGACCGGCAGACCGGGCGGGGTGCGTCGCGCTCATGCCGATGCGCCGCGCATGCAGGCGTCGCGCGCGCAATGCGCAGCCCTCGCGTGGCGCCTAGCGCGCGACGTCGATCACGCGAGTGCCGGCGAGGCGATCATGCAGAAACTGACGGCTCGCGCCCAGCCGGCCTGTAGCGGCCCATAGCACGAACCAGATGCCGGCGAGCAGAAGCGTCTGCGGCAAGCGCAAGCCGAGGAGAGGGTGCAGCGCGAGCGGCGGCAGAAACCAGAGCCAGGCCAGCACGTAACGCGCGATGGCGCGCGAGGCGGAGAGCGGTGCGCCATTTGCTGTTACCACGCGCAGGCGCCAGGTTTTCATCGGCAGCGTCTGGCCGCTGTGGGTCCAGAACCAGACGAAATACAGCCCGACGACAAGGCCGATCCACGCCGCGAGCAGATTGTGATGCGTAAGCCCGTTGCGCTGCTGCGTGAGCGTGCTGAACAGATAGCCCGCCACGAACACGACGCCGAACAGCAGCAGCGCTTCGTACAGCAGCGCGGCAAGGCGGCGGCGCACGCTCGGCGGCCGGGCCGCCGACGCCGCCGCTGTCGGTCCCGCCGCAGGCGAGCTGGCGCTCGCCGCGGAATCGGATTCCGGGTTGAGATTGGCGGATTCGCGCGGCTCGGCCACAGGCAGGCGCGCTCTAGGAACCATTGAAGATGGACGGCGCTTCCGCCGGTGAAACCGGCACCGGCGTGGCCGGCACGAAGCTGCCCGCCGCCGGGATGCCCGGCAGCGAAGCCGGGCTCGGCAACGGCGGGACTGCCGCGGCGCTCGCCGCCGGCGCGCCGCTCGCAGCACGCTCGCGCGCGTTGACCAGCCGGTCGAGACCCTTGATCTCGCTGCGCCCCGACGGCGGCGCGCTGACCACGCTTGGACGCCGCTTGTGCTCGCTCGCGGCAAGCCGCTGCTTGAGCTCTTCCGGCAACTCCTGATACGCCTTCCAGGCGTTCTGGCGCGCTTCGCGCGGCAACTGCTTCGAGACCTGATAATTCTCACGCGCGACGCGCCGCTGATCGGGTGTCATGCGAACCCATTCGGTCATTCGCTCGTGCAGGCGTTTTTGCGCTTCAGGCGATAACTTCGAGTAACGCGACGCGATCTTGAGCCATTTGCGCTTGCGTTCGTCGCTAAACGAATCCCACTGTGCCTCGAACGGCGCGAGAGCGATATGGTCGGCGGAACTCAGGCGCGACCACGCGAGCGGGCTTTGGCTGCCAGGCAAGCCGGGCAACTCCACACTGAGCGTGCTCGCGGGCGAGCGTGCAGGCGCCGCGCCGCTGCCGTTCGTGACGGGCGCGCTGGCGGGGGCGGGGCTCGGGTAAAAGCGCGGATACGTGGCGGCAAACGACACGAGCGCCGCTATCGCAGATCCGAAAAGAACGGCCAGACCGCGCTTGTAGCTCACCCGAACGATCTCCCGCTCAATGGGCGCGCGAAAGATACGCGTTGAAGCCGTGGTCGAGGTAGGCATTGAGCGGCAGGTCGTCGCTTAACATGGCGGCATCGATATCGGCGAGTTCGGCCGTGCGTTGCTGGTCTTCCCAATAGGCAATGCCGACGAGGCTCACCACCAGCGCGGCGAGCGGCCACGCGAGCGCAAAGCGGCGCAGCGGCGAGCGGCGGCGCTGCGGCCGTGCTTCATTCGGCACGCCAGACGGCATGCCCGCGAGAGCCGGGACGAACACCGGCGCATTCACGGTTTCGGGCTTCTTGCGGGCAAGCGCGGCGCGGCGCGCGGCGGCCAGCCGGTCGACGGTGGCGGACGGAATGCCGGCCGCGTTTTCGTCGAGCGCGCGGCGCACCTGGCGGGCGAACTCGAGTTCTTTTGTTTCGAGGGAGCTCATAGCGTGATTCCTTTGGCCTTGAGCGCTTGCGCCAGCGTGT
>Ga0268254_10001077_pt1 | contig 11174 bp, 9 predicted proteins | sample AgamicOrSfrz_FD_200251 | JGI IMG/M metagenome (GOLD analysis project Ga0268254, IMG submission 200251) | Agave microbial communities from Guanajuato, Mexico - Or.Sf.rz (v2) (version 3) | ecosystem: Host-associated > Plants > Phyllosphere > Phylloplane/Leaf | place: Guanajuato, Mexico | collected... | reverse complement strand
GTGGCGTCACGCACGATCGCTAGCTTGCTGCTCTCGATCCAAAATGGGCGCGCTCGGCTTGATGAACGCTCTATCTTGCTGCTTGACGAAGCGGGAATGGTCGGCTCGCGCGAATTCGGTTTGCTTCAAGACGCCGCTCGCGTGGCCGGGGCGAAGTTCATCGCCGTGGGCGACGCCAAGCAGCTTCAACCCATCGAAGCCGGAGGCATTTTCCGCGCGCTTTCAAGTGAGCATGGCGCAGCGCAAATCTCCGTCATCCGCCGCCAACGCACCGATTTCGAGCCGCTTTTCGATTGGTTGGTAGGCGCGGGGGCGAAAAGCTCAGGCGTCAGCCGTGAGCAAGTCGAGGCGATGCGCGGCCTGCCAGACGAGTCAAAACTGGAAGCGTTGGCGGCTCTCGGCGAAACGAACGCATGGCTTCGGCAAGCGATCGAGAAATGGAGAGAGCGTTTCGACCACGAATGGCTGCGCGACGCGGTCGAGCTGTTCGCGACCGGAAACGCGATGCCCGCGCTTCGGTTGCTCGACGCGCATGGGCGCCTGCGCTTCTCGCAGAGCCAAACGGCCGCAGCGGAGTCGCTTGTCGCCTCTTGGGCCGCCGACAAGACAGAGCTACCGAAGAAACTCATGATTGCCGGAACTCGCGCTGAAGTCGCCGAGCTCAACGCTCGCGCTCGAAAGGTCTTGGTCGAGCGAGGAGATGTGCGCGACGCCGACGGCCTCGAAATCGAAATCAAGCGACGCGACGACACAACGGAAACCAAACGCTTCGCCGTCGGAGACCGGCTTGTGTTCACTCAGAACAACCGCGAACTGGGCGTCGAGAACGGCGCGACAGGGACGATCGCCGACATCCGGCCCTCGGCCTGCGGCCCTCAACTGATCGTCGCGCTCGACGACCCGAACGCTCGGGGAGAAAGCCGTGTGCGGATTCCCGAAGCATTCGGTCGGTTCGATCACGCGTATTGCCTCACGAATGCCAAAAGCCAAGGCCGGACCGTCGACAGCGCGTATGTGCTTGCCTCCGCCATGGCCGATCGCGAGTGGACGTATGTCGCCGCCAGCCGCTCGCGTTTCGCGACGACCCTTTTTGTCGACGCGTCGGCCATGTTGATGGGCGATCCCGAATCACATCTCCCGGTTGCGGACGACGCGCTTGATCGCGAGCGCGTGTTCGAGGCGCTGGCGCGCCGAATGAGCCGCAGTCACGCAAAGGGAACAACCTTGGATTTTCAGCCCGTCGCGCATGGCAAGCGGATCGAAGGTTCAATGCCCAAGCCCGCGCCGACTCGCGAGCCTATTCGACCAATGCGCGGCGCCGGCGAGATCGAGAAACTCTCGCCCGAACAAAGAGAGGCGCTTCGCGCTCTGGCCGGGATCCGGCACCGTCGTCGGCAGGGAAACACGTCCGAACTCATCCGTTGAAGCATTGAGAGAAAACGCCCGCGAGCGAGCTGCCATTGCCTGAGCGGCGCCGCGGCTGCCTGCAAACGAGGAGGATTTGATTGGACGCAGTCGAGAACGAAGAACGATGGGGCCGCGAGCAAATCAGCGTTTGGCTTTCCGCGCGGCGCAAGGCGCAGTTGCGCCAGATCGCGGCGCAATTGCCGTCAGGCGCGACCCCGGCGGACGCGCTCGATCGCGCGTTGGACTTGGCGACCATGCCGATTTTCGCCCCGCTTCCCGGCGCAGGCGACGACCTCAATCCAGCCGACGAGCCCTCCCACGTTGCTCGCCTCGAAGCGAAGTTGCTGGCGGCGATCGAGATGAATCGAGAGAAAGCGTCCGAGGTCGCGCAGCGAATCGAGCGACGCTTGGACGCGATGGGCTCGCGGGTCGAGCGCATCGACTCCAGAATGTCGGCCGCTCTCGGCGAGGACTCCGAGAACCACGCAGCTTTTGATTCTTCAGAATCGGCCGTTCCCGCGATTGACGAATGGCTGCGCCAGCAACAAAAGCTTATTGGCTCGGCCGTCGAGAAATCCGCGCTAGTTCGCGCCGACTGGCGAGCGAAGACGCGCGTCGTCGATGGCATCCTCGCATTCGACCTTCATTGCGAGCTTGTGGCGATCGACAGTGCGCGCGTCTTGTCGCCGCCGTCTCCTTCGCTCGCACGCGTTCAAATCTTGACCTCTGATCGGCCGTTGTCGCAGCTCGACAGCGTCGGAGAGATTTTGCTTTCCTGCGAAGCCTGGGGCGGTGGAAGGTGGAAGATCTCGGTTTACCCGATTAATCCCGACGAAAAAATTGGCGCGTCCATCGGCTCATTTAAGTGCTGATTGATGCCAGATTTTCCTATTCTCTCGCCCGATGGTTTCCCCACGGGAAAAGGTGCGTCGGGTGTATAAACAAAAAAGAGACGACAAACAGACAGAAGTCAACCTAATCGCCGCCGCCGCCCATTCTCAATCCTACGTTTCTAGACGGAGATGCTAGCGACTGACCGGGCCTTAGCGGGGCCTATTGGCGCTCGAACCGACTCGAACGGCGCGACGCAGAGCACGCCGGCCTTTCTCGTTCATTGACCAAATTATCACCGCTGCCGGCTTGCACTGTGATGTTTGCAGGCCGCGACTCATCCCCGCCGCCATGCGTCGTTAGGCCCGGGCGCCCGCATACGTCGCTGTCGGCGAATGCACCGATATTCGACAGCCATCAATTCTCACATAGTCGAGAATCCGTCATTGCAATGGGGCGTCGCAGAGAAAGGCACGTGAAAGGGTCGTGCCATATCTACTCAAGATATAGATTTTCAAGCCGTTATTCCCGAAAAGGGATGCAGTCGTTTGAATTTCGACAGTGCCCGGCGCAGCTTTGGCAAACTTGGCGACGACGCCAGCAGTGCGCGCAACGGGGTGGCAATTGATCAGCAACACGAGACCGAGCATAGCGAAGAAATGGAACCGTCAAAACAACCACTAAGCAGGCTGCTGACCATCGAGGGCACACAGGAAAGCTACCGAATCCCGAAATACCAACGCCCTTATTCTTGGGCCACTGCCGATTGGCAGCAGCTCATCGACGACATCAACGACGACGCAAACGAATCAGACGGCCACTACATGGGCTCCGTGATTTGCATCGACGTAAGCTCGGGCGCGCCAGGCGAGCCGCGGTTGTTCGAGCTTGTTGATGGGCAGCAACGTCTCACAACGTTGTCGTGCTTGCTGACTGTGCTGTGGACGAAACTCGACGCCATTGTTGTTGCGGAGTCGGGGAAGGGGGATGAATCCGATCTTGACGAGGAAGATCTCAAGGATCTGAGAGACACCGCCGCAGATCTCCGCAGAAAGCTTGTTCGCGAGCGCCGCCATCAGAAAGATGATCTTCTGCCGCCGCTGCCGCTGGCGCAGACGGCGGCCAGCGATTTTTTCATCGGTCGCAAGGGTCGCACGGATTACTACTGCCGACTGCTTCCTTCTACGCAAGACGAAAATAGAGAGGACTATCTTTACGCCCTCGCGCGCTACGGCGTCGTGCCCGCGCTCGACCTTCGGCAGCCCCGGAATTGGGGAAATCGTCGGCTGGCCAAGTGCCTCCGATTTCTCGATGATGCGATTCCTGACGACGCGTCATCGCTGCGTCTGCTAACGCGGCGCGTGAACTCGCTCATCTTCATCCACATCAATGTGGCGAGTCACTCCGACGCTTTTCGACTCTTTGAGGCCATCAACAATCGTGGTGTGCCGCTTTCAGCCTTGGACATCATCAAGAATGCGATGTTGGCGACGTTGGAGCGGCAGAACCAAGGGGCCATCGACGAGGCCTTCGAAATTTGGTCTGCCATGACCAAGCAACTTGGGCCAGATACCAGTTTGCATGAAACTTATCTGCGCCACTTCTACAACGCCTTCCAGTTCGAACCCGGACGCCGAGTTCCGGGGGCGAACAGAGCAACCAAGTCCAAGCTCATTGAGATATTCGAGCAGCTTATTAAGATCGACGCGCAGCGCCTTCTCGGTGATCTTGCGTATCGCGCCTCCTTCTATGGAGAAATCACGCAACCCGAGAATGCAGATATCGCTGAGGAGCGCCGCGAAAAACTGCTCAACTTGGTGCGTGTCGGCGCTCGACCAAGTTATCAATTCTTGCTCTACCTGTTTGATCGAGAGGCTAAGGAGAAATGCGCAGCGCGCGACGTCGATAAGATTATCGACTTCCTCGCTCGGTTCTTCGTTCGGCGCAATCTTACGAACCAGCCAGCGACCAACCGGTTGGACGCGATATTTATTGATTTGGTTGGAAAGTGCGAAACGGAAACCGCGGCCTCGCCAAAGCCAATCACATATGAATTTGTTCGCGGCGCCATGATGAACGGTGCCCGTGGCGACGCTCCGGCGTCAGACGACGATATGGAAGCCGCGCTTGAAGATCATTTGTATTGGGTTAACCCCGGCATGGCGCGGTATCTCCTGTGCCGTTATGCGGAAACCCGGACGACGCGCGAGCAGTCTGTGGATCTCTGGCGTCGCGACGAAAAGGGACGATACGTTTGGACCATCGAGCATGTGCTCCCTCAAGGGACACCGCTCAAACGCGCATGGGTTCAACTTCTCGCTGACGGAAACGCCGACGAAGCCGCAACGATACAAGAAGAGCACGCCCACCTCCTTGGCAACCTCACTCTGTCCGCCTACAACTCGAACCTGTCCGATTCGCCGTTCGCAGACAAGCAAAAGATGACGACCATAACGGTGGCGGGCGAGCGAGCCCGCATCGGCTACAAGAACGGAATGGTGCTGAACAACGTGGCGTATAAGCTGAACCGTGAAACGCTGTCTCTGGCAACGACGGAGACATGGGGCACGGACCACATCCTGGCCCGCGGAGAGACATTGGTCACAGCGATGATGAAAGATTACCGCCTGTAATGCCATCGGCTGGTGCGACGCATCGTGTGCGTCGCACCTACTTTCAAATCGGCGTCGTGCGATGGACGAACTCCTCAACAGACTTGATGACAACATGGAACTTGCGAACGCGGCAGACAGACTCCGAGCTGAACTCGACAAGGGGCTCACGACGGGTAGCTACACGTCAACATTTTTCGACGACGTATTTGACCTATGGACAAAAAGAGGCATTTCTCCTGAGGTCATCCTTCGAGAGCTCCGTGTGCTCGAGGGGTTGGCTGGTCCTCTGATGCAATTGGATGGCGACGAACCGGTGCCGATCTACTTCATCGGCAGGGAACCAAAGGATGAAGCTGACGACGCGCATTGTGCACAACCGAAACCCGATACACGTTTCAATCGATGCCTTTCAGCGACAAAAGGCGGCGACAAAGGTCTGTTGTTTAGTCGAAAAAACTCACCTATTAAAGGACTTTGGCATAAGCATTACTACGCCCACCAGGCTGATTTTTTCAACGTCAACGCTGAAAACAAAAACGCTGCTCGCCAACGAAATGGGGATCCCCTACTCTCACCCCTATTGGCCATGATGACCAGATTGGCCGAGGGCGCAACCACCGGAGAATGGATCGTGTTTCAAAAAGAGGCTGACCGCAACAAATATCTGTGCCTCGCAAACCATACCGACGATGACCGCGCGGTCTATGATCGGATCAGGGGCTACATGTAATTCTCGAGAGCGCCTATCCACCCGCCGGTTTGCCGCTGTGACAACACGAGCTGGATCTTTCGCCTCGAAGCCTCTTTTCGCGACCAGGCTTCGAAAGGTTGAACCAAATAAAGGAATCTCGAAGTGACCGACGTTTCTGGCCGTTGCATTTTCACCCTGTCATGAACAGCGCTTACCTCACTCTGCTCGTAGCGCTCGCAGGAGCGGTCTCCACACTTCTCGGGGTTTTGATCACAAGCCGAACGCAAATCGCTAACCAAAAAATCAACAATGAGTTCCAAGTCGCGCTCGCCAGAGAGAAGGTGAAAAGCGACGCCTCGGTTGCGGCCAGCCAGACCGCCGCAGCTCAATTGGCGATTGCGCACAAATATCTAAGCCAAATCGCTAGAGAGTTTTCACTGACTGGTCTCGATATCATGTGGACTGCCTCCATGCCTGTCGCGGAGTTCAACATAAAATATCTGGCGCTCTGCGAAAAAGCGGATGAATTGTTGATGATCGTTGATTTTCACGCACCGGAGGCAGCCACGGCATCCCGCGAGGTCTACGGGCAGATGAACATGTTCTGGGGCAGCTTTAAAAATATTCTTTACCAGACCGAGAAGGGCAAACGTCCGCATGAACTTTCTTCTCAGCTTGGGGCCGCTCACGACGCGGCGAAGTTGATCGGTGAGAAAGCTGTTTTCGCCAAAACGAGTCTGGCCGAAACGTTTCGAGACAACATAGCAAGATAGTGCAGGCGTAGGGCGTCCTTCTGTAGCCCGCGTGGCTAGCGCAAGGCCCGCAGTGTCCGTTGGCGTGTGGATTCTTGCACGTAGGCGGTCTGTCCGCCGATCGCGACGTGCACACCGCGATTGCGATCACCGGGGGCAACCTCCACCGCCGTCACGGCGGTCAACGACCAAGATCGACGTTTGAGGTTTTTTACTGCCCGCCAGCGGTTGATCGAGGCTCGATCAAATACAGCTTCTTTTGTTGAGAAGCTCGTCGCAGACCTTAAACAAACAGTCCGACCAGTCAGACACAGAGACTAAAGAATCTCCGGCGCCTGCCGTTGAACCGGCGTGAGCCGGATCAACGGCTTGAACAACGAAGGGGCAATGTTGAATGGACTCGAGAGTTTCAGCGATTGCTGCCGCATTGGCGGCGGTCATGCTGGTGCTTGGAATCGGCGGCCACTACGTCAGGAAATATTTAAAAGCACACCCCATCTTGTCGATCGTGGCGACCGTTGCCTTGTTTATTGGCGCTTTTCTCGTCATCGCTGACAGAACGCAATTCAGCGCGTGGCTCGACTGCCTGTCGACCCATCGCCTCGTCTGCATTGCCTGACCAAGGACCTGATCTGTGGGTGCCTTGTCATTCACGGTCGGGCATGCGGTTGTCTGCGGCGATGGCCTCCATGGTCGCGACGACGCTCGCGAGTGAATCCCTGTGGTGCCGCTTCAAGTGCCCATGAATGTTCTCGTTGCGCAGCACCCGGCTCATGAACCCCTTGGCGACCACCAGCGAAAGCATGGTATCTCCCACCGTGTCTTCGACGGTCTGGCAGTCTTGACGCAAGCGCTCCATTTCCGCCTCCATCCGAGCAAGCTCTTCCGGAGAGACGTCCACTTTCTTCGTCGGCTTAGCCTTGTCCAACAACGCATCTGGGCGGCTCGTGACCAAAATCATTTCCGCGTAAGTTGAGCTGAACCGGTTCGCCGCGACCATCATCTCGGCAGCTTCGATCTGCCTGAACGGCCGCATCTTCCTCAGGGTGGCGAAAACCGCCGGCGCCACTTGCCGGTCTTTCAGCAACGAAGCGGCTTCTGGCGCGACGCCGTCAAGAAGATGGGCGCGCTCGCGGATGCGCCTAACGTTCATTTGCATGGTATCCGCGATCCGCTGCTCGGATGCCCCCTTGGCCAGGGTGGCGCGGATCATTCGATGCTCCTGCACTGCTGTCGTCCGCGCAATCTGCCTGTTGAACGTGAATCCCTCGTCGTCTGTGGAAATCATGCACGGCGCCGTTTCACGCCCCAGTTGTTTCAAGGCCTCAAGTCTGAGGCGGCCGTCGAGAAGATCGTATTCTCCGGGCCGTTGATTTGATCGATAGACGGCAAGCGGCTCAATGACCCCGAGCTCTGCGACCGAACTGAGTATCGTGCGGAACTTGGGCGTTGACAAAGTCGTCCGCGCAAGCTGGATGGCAGGCTTGATGAAGCCTAAAGGCACCTCGACAATTTCCGGCTCGAAGCCGTGCTTCACGTTTGTCATGGCATTAACTCCGGAGGGATTCTGCTGGCCAGCACTTCGGGAATGTCTAGAATGCTCTCGGCTCTCATTAAGGTTCTAAAGTGGTCATCCGCCAAGAATTTTCTCAAGGCAGACGTCATGATAAGCAGCCGCTCTTCTTGTATTCGCGCGTTCTTGACGACCATTTGCCGCCGGCGCACTTCCGTTTGGTAAGTTTTCAGCAGCTTTTGAGGCGTAGGCTTATCCTTGGGCTGTGGCTTTTTTGAGTGAAACGCTTTGCCCACCGCTTCGCGCTTGCTGATGATTTTGCGAACCCGCATCAGTTGCTCGCCCTTCAACGTGCCCTGTTCGTAGGCCGAGACCATAGCGGCTTGCACTTCTTCGCTGGGTGAGCGCGCGATGTCCATCGCCAGCCACATCGGCACCACCTTCTTCTCAACCGCCCGCAGCAATCGCTGCTCTCCGTTGTCTAGCAAATGCAAGATTCCGTTGATGTAGCTCGGATCCAAGTTTGTCTTTCGCGAGATCTGCTCCGTGTTGTATCCCTTGGCTCTGAGGACTTGAAGGCCGCTGAGCAGTTCCTCGGTCGTGTGTCGCCTTCTTGCCAAATTCTCCGCGAGTGTAATAAGGAAGCGCTCGATCTGATCGGCTTCGACCACGCAGCAAGGAATCATCTGCTCGCCAAGGGCCCTCAATGCCTCAAGGCGCCCTTGTCCGCACAGCACCTCATGCCAGTCGCCAGACTCGTCGCGACCGCCGTAGGCCACCGTTATGGGGCGTTTCAGACCGATGGCGGCGATGTTCTCCACCAATTGCGCGAACAGATGAGGGTTGCGTGTTCTGGGATTGAGGACTCGCAGTTGCGTGGCCGGCAAAAGCGAAATGGTTTCACTGCGCGTCAACGTCGCAGCCACCCTGTCAATGCGGTCGTTCATACGAGACTCCCTTTAGAGGAACCCTGCGCGCGAGATTGGCCAGCATCGAAAGGTCTTCAAAGCGGTAGGCTTCAAATCCATGATCGTTGTGGTCGCCAAGCCGGACAAAGTCGGAACGAATGTCGATTGCCGGCAGTAGAAAAAAGTCTCGAATGGAGATCGCGTCCAACTCCATCCGGACCGCCACGGTTATGTCCGGCTTCAATGCGTTGTCAAACCGGATGATCCAGCGGTTCGTCCCCGCTTCTGTGGGGCGGCACCTGGACAGCGCCAAGGAGACGCGAAATTCCTCATTTACCCATAGAAGCCCGGTCCCATCATCCCGCTCAACGCGGGCGCCGGTATCCGCCATTGCCTGCACGGCTTGTCCGACCACCTCGGGATGCAACTCGCGAAGCCGGCGATTAATCTCGACGTATCGGTAGTCTCTGTCTGGCGAGTAGCCGATCAAATCGTATGTGCGCAGCAAACTTCCGAAGCGGCTTGCGTATGCGCTGCTGGACGGGCATGCAGGCGCTTCGTCGATAACGATCCCTGACAAATACCCATTGCGCAAGAGCAGTTTTCGCAACGCGTCCAGCATCTGGTCGTCGCTTAAACGATAAGAGCGTGCCAAGATCATCTGGCGCGCCGCGTCGAATATGAGCCGGTCGACGACGGGCGCGAAAACCCGCTCCGCCCGGACCCAAGAAGCGGGGGGATTGCGGACTCGGTCTTTCTTGAGTCTGAACGACGTTCGATTCCAAACGTTGTCGCCGACATACTTTTCGTTGATCAGGATTTGATGAACTGTGCCGCGCGTCCAGAGCACCCCCCGGTCGGTCCGCAAGCCGTCTTCATTAAGCATTGCGGCGATCTCAGACTCAGTTCGGCCCTCTTCGACGAACCGGCGGTAGATTCCTTGGACGACCGCGACCTCTTCCGGCGGGCCGAGCGCAAGGATCACGCGATCGGTCTGTATTGATTTTTGTTGTCCGGGATGCAACTCGTCCTTGATCGCCCCCGTTTGGTCGATCAAGACTCGGCGCAGACCGTATCCGGCGGGACCTCCCTGACGGTAACCGCTGCGAATGAGACGGGCTTGCCCAGCATGCACTTTTACCCCGAGCTCTCGACTGTATTCGCCCGCCATACACCGCTTGAAGCCTTTTAGAAAGCTAGACATCGGACTGCCGTCATTTTCAAACTGCTCTGCGCAGTAAAGCACGCGAACGCCAGCCTTCCTGCACCGCACTTCATAACTGGCGCCCTCGTCTGGGTCCTGAAATCGACCCCACCGGCTCACGTCGTAGACCAACACCACCGAGAAATCGGCTGCTCCCGATTCGACGTCTCGCAACAGAGTCTGCAACGCATCGCGCCCTTCAATCCGTAGTCCGCTTTTGCCCTCGTCCGCGTATGTTCGAACAATCTCGTAATTGCGCGACTCAGCGAAGGCGGCGATTACATCGCTTTGATTTTCGGTCGAATATTGCTGGTGCTCCGTCGACATTCGCACGTATGCGGCGGCCCGCGACCGCGTGTCAGTTGATTGCGAACCGTCTTTGGGTTTGGACCGGCTCATCCCGCCTCCTTTGGACCGCCGATTGGCGGCCGCGCAACGAACCTCGCGACGCGTTTTATCCGTGCTTCCACGAAATATAGTTTTGGAGGTTGGAAAAATGTTGCCAAGAACAAGCAAGAACTTGCCGAATGGACAACCCGCAAAAATCGGCGCCGAATATCCGCTCGCCATCGCCATGGCGCTGAAGAAAGACTTCGGCGACTCCCGGCGAACGATAAAGACGTTGGAGCGGTGGACTGGGGCGAGCGGACGAACGGTTCAAAATTGGCTTTCCGCGGTTCGGGGCCCTAGCGCCCCACATTTATTGACGTTGGCCAAGCATTCTCCGGCAGTCCATTTCGCGTATTTAACGCTTGCGGAACGCTCCGACCCAGTGGCGCGGAACCTCGACACTGCGGTGGAGCTGATCCGCGAGGCTATGGCCCTCCTGTCTGGCGAAGTGTGACGTTTCAGATGGGCAGCGTATTCATTTGTGCGCGCCATATTTCGCCAACAGAAGCCAAGTCGGCGCGCAGCACCGCAGGGCGTTGATGCCGCGATTCTCGCAACGCCGACGTCCGATTAGGCTTGCTTGAACGCCGCGGGTCGCTCGAGGAGCTCGCGGCGACGCCGATCAGTTTCCTCGTTCAGCTTTTTCCGATCCACAAAAAACACTCTCGCCGCCTCAACATCGTCCCGCAACTCGGCCGCCGTCGGCGTGGCCGTGTTGGCGTCGGCCGAGGTGTCGTGCGCCGCGAAATGGGAGCAGCGGGCCATCGCTTCGTGGATCTTCACGTAGTCCTCGTCGCTGAGCACGACAGCCCGGAGCCTTTGCGTCGACACGCCCGGACGAAAGCGAACTACCGTCTCGTTGA
>Ga0268254_10001069_pt1 | contig 11236 bp, 10 predicted proteins | sample AgamicOrSfrz_FD_200251 | JGI IMG/M metagenome (GOLD analysis project Ga0268254, IMG submission 200251) | Agave microbial communities from Guanajuato, Mexico - Or.Sf.rz (v2) (version 3) | ecosystem: Host-associated > Plants > Phyllosphere > Phylloplane/Leaf | place: Guanajuato, Mexico... | reverse complement strand
CTCTTTACCTCCGGCTCAGAGGGCAACCCGAAAGGTGTGGTGCACAGCCATAAGAGCCTGCTGGCGAACGTCGAGCAGATCCGCACCATTGCCGATTTCACCGCCAATGACCGCTTTATGTCGGCGTTGCCGCTTTTCCACTCCTTCGGCCTGACGGTTGGCCTGCTGACGCCGCTGTTTACCGGCGCGCAGGTCTTCCTCTACCCGAGCCCGCTGCATTACCGCATTGTGCCGGAGTTGGTCTATGACCGTAACTGCACGGTGCTGTTCGGCACTTCGACCTTCCTTGGTCACTACGCCCGCTTCGCCAACCCGTATGATTTTTACCGCCTGCGCTACGTGGTCGCCGGGGCGGAGAAATTGCAGGAGAGCACTCGCCAGATCTGGCAGGACAAGTTTGGCCTGCGCATCCTTGAAGGCTACGGCGTGACCGAATGCGCGCCGGTGGTCTCCATCAACGTACCGATGGCGGCGAAACCGGGCACGGTCGGGCGCATCCTGCCTGGCATGGACGCACGCTTAATGGCGGTGCCGGGTATTGAAGAGGGCGGACGCCTGCAACTGAAAGGGCCAAACATAATGACCGGCTATCTGCGGGTGGAAAACCCCGGCGTGCTGGAAGCGCCGATGGCGGAAAACATTAACGGCGAGATGGAGCCGGGCTGGTATGACACCGGTGATATCGTGCGCTTCGACGAGCAGGGCTTTGTGCAGATCCAGGGCCGCGCAAAACGCTTCGCCAAGATCGCAGGCGAGATGATCTCGCTGGAGATGGTGGAGCAGCTGGCGCAGGCCGTTTCGCCGGAGAAAATGCACGCCACCGTGGTGAAAAGCGACGCCAGCAAAGGCGAGGCGCTGGTGATGTTCACTACCGACAGCGAACTGACGCGCGACAAGCTGCAACAGCAGGCGCGTGCGCAGGGCGTACCGGAGCTGGCCGTCCCGCGTGATATCCGTTTCCTGAAACAGCTGCCGGTGCTGGGCAGCGGCAAGCCCGATTTCGTGACCCTGAAAGGAGTGGTGGATGAGGCAGAACCCGAACACGCATGAGTCAGTGAGCGCTAACTCTCCGCTTTTGTCGCGAGGAATGATGGCGGTGATTGCCGCCCAGTTTCTCTCGGCATTTGGCGACAACGCACTGCTCTTTGCCACGCTGGCGCTGCTGAAAGCGGAGTTTTACCCCGACTGGAGCCAGCCCGTTCTGCAAATGGTGTTTGTGGGCGCTTACATTCTTTTCGCACCGTTTGTCGGCCAGATAGCCGACAGCTTTGCCAAAGGGCGCGTGATGATGGTTGCCAACGCCCTGAAACTGCTGGGCGCGGCGAGCATCTGCGTGGGGGTTAACCCGTTTGTCGGCTACCTGCTGGTGGGCATTGGCGCAGCGGCCTACTCCCCGGCGAAGTATGGCATTCTCGGCGAGATCACCACCGGCGATAAGCTGGTGAAGGCGAATGGCCTGATGGAGTCGTCGACCATTGCCGCGATCCTGATCGGCTCGGTGGCGGGCGGCGTTCTGGCCGACTGGCATGTGCTGGCAGCGGTCGGCGTCTGTGCGCTGGTCTACGCCGGGGCGGTGGTTGCCAATCTGCTGATCCCGAAACTGCCTGCGGCGCGCCCCGGGCGCTCGTGGCGCTTTGGGCCGATGACCGCCAGCTTCTTCAGCGCCTGCAAAAGCCTGTGGCAGAACGGGGAGACCCGCTTCTCGCTGGTGGGTACCAGCCTCTTCTGGGGCGCGGGCGTGACGCTGCGTTTCCTGCTGGTGCTGTGGGTGCCGGTAGCGCTCGGCCTGACGGATAACGCCACGCCGACCTACCTCAACGCGATGGTAGCCGTCGGCATTGTGGTCGGTGCAGGGCTGGCAGCGAAGCTGGTGACGCTGGAGAAGGTCTCCCGCTGTATGCCGGCCGGGGTGCTGATTGGTGTCGCCGTGGTGATCTTCTCGCTGCAGCACGCTCTGCTGCCTGCTTATGGAGTGCTGATGCTGATTGGCGTGCTCGGCGGTTTCTTCGTGGTGCCGCTCAATGCGCTGTTGCAGGCGATTGGCAAGGAGTCCGTCGGTGCGGGCAACGCTATTGCCGTGCAAAACCTCGGTGAAAACACCGCCATGCTGCTGATGCTGGGGCTTTACTCACTGGCAATCAAAGTGGGCGTGCCGGTGGTGGGAACCGGTATCGGGTTTGGGGTGCTGTTTGCGCTGGCGATTGCGGCGCTGTGGATCTGGCAGCGCCGCCGGTAACTTTTACGGAGCGGGGTAGGTGTAGACCTGATGCACCGCCTCGATCTCCGCGATCACCTCATCGCTCAAATCAAGATGCAGGCTTTCAACGTTGGTTTTCAACTGCTCCATCGTCGTCGCGCCCAGCAGGGTGCTGGCGACGAAGGGCTGACGGCGAACGAAGGCCAGCGCCATCTGCGCCGGATCGAGATTGTGCCGTTTCGCAATATCGACATAGGCCGCTACCGCTTTTTGTGACTGCTCGCTGCTGTAACGGGTAAAACGGCTGAACAGCGTGTTGCGCGCACCGGCCGGTTTCGCTCCGTTCAGGTATTTGCCGGTCAGCGTACCAAACGCCAGGCAGGAGTAGGCCAGCAGTTCAACGCCCTCATACTGGCTCACTTCCGCCAGACCTACTTCAAAGCTGCGGTTCAGCAAGCTGTAGGGGTTCTGGATCGTCACAATGCGCGGCAGCTCGTGCTTCTCCGCCAGTTGCAGGTAGCGCATCACGCCAAACGCCGTTTCGTTGGAGACGCCGATATAGCGGATTTTACCGGCGCGCTGGCACTCGGTAAGGGCTTCCAGCGTTTCCAGTAAGGTGATGACCGGCGCGCTTTCAACCCAGCTGTAGCCCAGCTTGCCAAAGCAGTTGGTCTGGCGCTGCGGCCAGTGAACCTGGTAGAGATCGAGATAGTCGGTTTGCAGGCGCTTGAGGCTCTCATCAAGCGCGGCGCGGATATTTTTGCGATCGAGTGCCTGGTTCGGGCGAATGCCGCTATCGCTGTTGCGGCTCGGGCCGCTCACTTTCGAGGCGATAACCAGTTTTTCGCGGTTGTTGCGTTTCGCCAGCCAGTTGCCGACGTAGGTCTCCGTCAGGCCCTGGGTTTCCGGGCGCGGAGGGACGGGGTACATCTCTGCGACATCAATCAGGTTAATGCCCTGGCTGACCGCGTAATCAAGCTGTGCATGGGCGTCGGCTTCGCTGTTTTGTTCACCAAACGTCATTGTGCCCAGCCCGAGGGTGCTTATTTCAAGCGAACTGTGGGGGATACGGTGATAGTGCATAGCCGGCTTCCTTAAACAAACATGCCACGTCAGTTGAGCTGACAAAGGAATATAACCATGGCAGAGGGGAAGCAAAAGGGAAAGGAAAAAATGGATTAAAGGCCAGCAGGTTACTGACCTTTATAGGGAATTTTTAGCGCTCAATAATCTGGGATACGTCATCGCGGTTAATCTGCATTTTGTTGCCCTGCTGATCGTGATAGCTCACCAGCCCGGTGTCATCATCAATCTGCGGCTTACCGTCCGTCAGAATCATTCTGCCGTCTTTGGTCGACATCACATAATCGCTGCTGCAACCGCTGACCGCGCATACCAGCCCGACCGCGGAAATAATCACTGCCCACTTCTTCATTGTTCGTATCCTCTCGGCTTTTCCTCACAGAAGTGTAGTAATAACGTGCCCTTATGCGATGAAAAAGCGGGATTATCTGAAAATTATTGCTGAGAGGGCGCAAACCGACGATTACACCGTTATAAGACGAGGACGTTTCGTTAAGCGCAGGCGCGCGCTGTTACGCAGCGAAGCGCGGTGGTTTAGCCGCTAAAAACTGACTACGTCGATAACGCGAAATGGCGCGCAAGCAGCGCGCGGGTAAAGTTCTTTTTCAGATAAAAACCGCGTGGCAGGGTCAGAATCGGCTCACCGTGCTCGCCGATGGCTTCGGTTAACGCTTTACTGTTGGCCGCTTTCGGACGCAGCTGCAGCACTTCGCCATGACGGGCGGTAATACGCGTGACCTGGCCGAGCACGATCAGATCCATTAACTCTTCCCAGTCCTGGCGCAACTGCTGCTCCTCATCGGCGTCAGGGCTCCAGAGCAGGGGCGAGCCTACCCGACGCTCCGCAAGGGGAATGGTACGCGATCCCTCGACAGGTACCCATAAGACGCGTTTGAGCTTATGGCGGACATGGCTGGTTTCCCACACCACACCCGTGTTGCCGGTCAGCGGTGCTACGCAGACAAAGGTGGTTTCCAGCGGACCGCCCAGCGGATCTATAGGGATGGTCTTTAGTTCGACGCCCAGCGCCGCGAAATCCTGCTCCGGCTTACTGCCTGCGCTCGCTCCCAGCCAGCGCTCGAGCAGCACGCCGATCCACCCTTTGTCGCGCTTCAGATCGCGCGGCGTCGGCATTCCGGCCAGTTCAGCCAGCTCGCCTAACGTATAGCCTGCCAGCCGCTGCGCCTGCGCCAGCAGCTGCGCTTCGGTTTCGGGGGGAGAGGTAAGAGGGGCGATTACACACATGCTAAAACCTTTTGGTTAAAAAATAGACAGTGGTTTTCCACCGCACTGCAGAAGTTTATCGTGTTCCGGGAAAAAAGAGCAATACAATGATTTATAAGCGAATTTATCTGCGTGGTTCGCGTGTTGCGCAACAGGCCGCGAGGTTTTCCAAATCTGGTCACTGACAATGAACAGGATCTTACACCCTGTTATCCACAGAAAAGTGGGATAAGTGGGAATAACCACGACTACTGTTTCCATTTACAGCCTTGACGCCGGAGCAAAATCGAATTTTTGCACAAAATGTGCCTAACTTAGTGGCATAATCTGTGGATAAATTCGGCTCTGCTCGATCTTTCATCAACGCCAGGATCCTAAGCGTGACGATCGTCACAAAACGGCGGATGGGCGGGGTGTTTGATGCACTAAACCAATGAATTACGGAGAGTAATTTTTTGCGCATCTTAAGCCATTATTCAGACTACTCTGGGTTTTCCTTGGGTAATTCCATACTTCTTCACAACTCTATCCACAGAAAAGGTGAATAAAACCCTTGGGCGTGACGCGGGTCTGTTTATAAGTGTGATGATAACTGTGAGTTATTCAATTGTTATTCGTTTATCTCCCTGTCATAGAGTGGTTTACCGTTTTCCGGGAGTGTGAAACAATCGCTTTATTCAGGTTTATTTTGAGGTAGTCCGGTGATTGATGACGATGGCTACCGCCCAAATGTGGGAATCGTAATCTGTAATCGACAGGGTCAGGTCATGTGGGCCAAACGCTTCGGACAGCACTCATGGCAGTTTCCCCAGGGGGGAATCAATCCTGGAGAATCTCCGGAGCAGGCCATGTACCGGGAGCTGTTCGAGGAAGTGGGCTTAAGTCGTAAAGATGTTCGTATCCTTGCTTCTACCCGTAACTGGTTGCGTTACAAGTTACCGAAACGTTTGGTGCGTTGGGACACAAAGCCGGTTTGCATCGGCCAGAAACAGAAATGGTTTCTTTTGCAGTTGATGAGCAACGACAGCGATATCAATATGCAAACCAGCAGTACACCCGAGTTTGATGGCTGGCGTTGGGTGAGCTACTGGTATCCTGTTCGCCAGGTTGTGTCGTTTAAACGCGACGTCTACCGGCGGGTGATGAAAGAGTTTGCAGCCGCTGTGCTGGCGCTTCAGGAGACTCCTGTGAAGCCGCAAAGCGCGCCTGCCTGGCGACGGAAACGAGGTTAAGCCACCCACATTATGCTCACCCGACTGCGAGAGATTGTTGAGAAAGTTGCCAGCGCGCCACGTCTTAACGAAGCGCTGGAGATACTGGTTACCGACGTTTGTCTGGCGATGGAAACCGAAGTATGTTCGGTCTATCTCGCAGATCACGACAGGCGCTGTTTCTATCTTATGGCGACGCGCGGTTTGAAAAAGCCGCGCGGCCGCACTGTTACGCTCGCATTCGATCAAGGTATCGTCGGCCTGGTAGGCAGGCTGGCGGAGCCTATCAACCTTGCCGACGCGCAAAAGCACCCCAGCTTTAAATTTATCCCCTCGGTGAAAGAGGAGCGGTTTCGCGCCTTTCTCGGCGTGCCAATTATTCAGCGCCGCCAGCTGCTTGGCGTGCTGGTGGTGCAGCAGCGCGAAATTCGCCAGTATGACGAGAGCGAAGAGTCCTTCCTTGTTACCCTCGCCACCCAGATGGCGGGTATTCTTTCCCAGTCTCAGCTAACCGCCCTGTTTGGCCAGTATCGTCAGACGCGTATTCGTGCGCTGCCTGCCTCGTCCGGCGTGGCGATTGCTGAAGGGTGGATGGATCAAACGCTGCCGTTGATGGAGCAGGTTTACCCGGCCTCAACGCTGGATACCTCCCTTGAGCGGGAAAGATTAACGACCGCGCTGGAAGAGGCGGCGAATGAGTTTCGTCGCTACAGCAAACGCTTCTCCGCCGGCGCGCAAAAAGAGACGGCAGCGATCTTTGATCTCTATTCACACCTGCTCTCCGATGCACGTCTTCGCCGCGAACTGTTTGAAGAGGTCGATCGCGGCGTGGTCGCCGAATGGGCGGTAAAAACCGTTATTGAGAGCTTTGCCGCGCAGTTTGCCGCTCTCAGTGATGGCTACCTGAAAGAGCGCGCGGGCGATCTGCGCGCCCTCGGTCAGCGCCTGCTGTTCCATCTCGATGACAATATTCAGGGGCCGAATAGCTGGCCTGAACGCTTCGTGCTGGTGGCAGACGAACTCTCTGCAACCACGCTTGCCGAGTTGCCTCATGACAGGCTGGCGGGCGTGGTGGTGCGCGATGGTGCTTCCAACTCTCATGCCGCGATTATGGTGCGCGCGCTGGGTATTCCTACGGTTATGGGGGCGGATATTCAGCCTTCAGCGCTGCATCGGCGGACGCTGATCGTTGATGGCTATCGCGGCGAGCTGCTGGTCGATCCTGAACCGGTACTGCTGCAGGAGTACCAGCGTCTTATCACGGAAGAGAATGAGTTAAGCCGTCTTGCCGAAGATGACGTTAACCTCGAAGCCCGCTTAAGCAGCGGCGAGCGGGTTAAAGTGATGCTCAATGCCGGGTTAAGTCCCGCCCACGAAGAGAAGCTGGGCAAGCGAATCGACGGCATCGGACTCTACCGCACCGAAATTCCTTTTATGTTGCAGAGCGGTTTCCCCTCCGAAGAGGAGCAGGTGGCGCAGTATCAGGGCATGTTGCAGATGTTCAACGATAAGCCTGTGACGCTGCGTACGCTGGATGTCGGCGCCGACAAGCAGCTGCCCTATATGCCGATAAGCGAAGAGAATCCCTGCCTTGGCTGGCGCGGCATTCGAATTACCCTCGATCAGCCGGAGATCTTCCTGATCCAGGTGCGCGCAATGCTGCGGGCAAACGCCGCAACCGGCAACCTCAGCATCCTGTTGCCGATGATCACCAGCATTGATGAGGTCGATGAGGCGCGCAGGCTGATAGAGCGTGCCGGGCGGGAAGTGGAAGAGATGATCGGTTATGCCATCCCGAAACCGCGCATCGGCGTGATGCTGGAAGTGCCCTCGATGGTGTTTATGCTGTCGCACCTGGTTAACCGCGTCGATTTTATCTCTGTCGGCACTAATGACTTAACCCAGTACATTCTTGCTGTCGATCGTAACAATACCCGCGTGGCGAATATGTACGACAGCCTGCACCCGGCGGTGTTGCGCGCGCTGGCGATGATTTCAGGCGAGGCTGAACGGCTGGGCATCGATCTCTGTTTATGTGGCGAAATGGCCGGCGATCCGATGTGCGTCGCGCTGCTGATTGGCATGGGCTACCGGCATCTTTCCATGAATGGTCGCTCGGTGGCGCGTATTAAATATTTGCTGCGCCGCATTGATTGCGAAGAGGTTCAGGCGCTGGCGCAGCGCGCGCTGGAGTCCCAGCTGACAACCGAAGTGCGCCACCAGATTGCCGCCTTTATGGAGCGGCGCGGCCTCGGCGGGCTGATCCGCGGCGGGATTTAAGCGGCGGTTTATTATTCCCGCAGAGCCGGCTTTCGGCTCTGCGGGCAATATGCCTGATGGCGGCTTCGCCTTATCAGGCCTACCAGGTCAGGCCTTCTTCGTTGGCCAGATAAGCGTTGTTTTGTAGGCCGGATAAGCACAGCGCCATCCGGCAGAAGTTACGCACCGAGTTTCGCCGTTCGTAGGCCGGATAAGCGCCAGCGCCATCCGGCAGAAATTACGCAGCGGGCTTTGCCTTTCGTAGGCCGGATAAGCGCAAGCGCCATCCGGCAGAGGTTACGCAACGGGCTTTGCCTTTCGTAGGCCGGATAAGCGTTGTTTTGTAGGCCGGATAAGCGCAGCGCCATCCGGCAGAAGTTACGCACCTGGCTTGGCCTTTCGTAGGCCGGATAAGCGCAAGCGCCATCCGGCAGAGGTTACGCAACGGGCTTTGCCTTTTGTAGGCCGGATAAGCGCCAGCGCCATCCGGCAAGCGCTCGGCACGGAATCTCCGGCCTGTGCCGTTTCGTTTATACATAACTTTTACAACATAGCGGCAACCTGCCTGGTGTGCCTTATGCTATGATTCGCAGCTTTGGAGCGGCCGCCAGGCGCGACCGCGTCGGTGTACCGCTGTCCACTTTCGGCGGAATAACAACAAGTTGTGGTGACAGATGAACAGTGGCTATCTGCATTTTCCGGATTTTGATCCGGTGATTTTCTCCATCGGACCCGTATCCCTGCACTGGTACGGTCTGATGTATCTGGTCGGTTTTGTTTTCGCTATGTGGCTGGCAACCCGCCGGGCTAACCGCCCGAACAGCGGCTGGACCAAAAACGAAGTTGAAAACCTGCTCTACGCAGGCTTCCTCGGGGTGTTCCTCGGTGGTCGTCTCGGCTACGTGCTGTTCTATAATTTCCCGCTCTTCCTCGACGATCCGCTCTATCTCTTCCGTGTATGGGACGGCGGCATGTCCTTCCACGGCGGCTTAATCGGCGTGATCGTGGTGATGATCATCTTCGCTAAACGCACCAAACGCAGCTTCTTCCAGGTCGCCGACTTTATCGCGCCGCTGATCCCGTTTGGCCTCGGCGCGGGTCGCCTGGGTAACTTTATTAACGGCGAGCTCTGGGGCCGTGTCGATCCCTCCTTCAAATACACCATGCTGTTCCCTGGCTCGCGTGCGGAAGATATGGCGCTGCTGCCTTCTCATCCGGGGTGGCAATCGATTTTTGATACCTACGGCGTTCTGCCGCGCCACATGTCCCAGCTCTATGAGCTGGCGCTGGAAGGCGTGGTGCTGTTTATCATTCTTAACCTCTTTATCCGTAAACCTCGCCCGACCGGCGCGGTCTCCGGCCTGTTCCTGATTGGCTACGGCGCGTTCCGTATCATCGTTGAGTTCTTCCGCCAGCCCGACGCCCAGTTTACCGGCGAGTGGGTGCAGTACATCAGCATGGGGCAGATCCTCTCCATTCCGATGATTATTGCAGGTGCCATCATGATGATCTGGGCGTACCGCCATCGTTCGCCGCAACACGTTTCCTGAGGAACCATGAAACAGTATTTAGAGTTGATGCAAAAGGTGCTTGACGAAGGCACCCCGAAAAATGACCGCACCGGGACAGGCACGCTGTCTATTTTTGGCCATCAGATGCGTTTTAATCTGCAGGACGGCTTCCCGCTGGTGACCACCAAGCGCTGTCATTTGCGTTCAATTATTCATGAGCTGCTGTGGTTCCTGCAGGGCGATACCAATATTGCCTATCTGCGTGAGAACAAGGTCTCTATCTGGGACGAATGGGCCGATGAAAATGGCGATCTGGGTCCGGTTTACGGCAAACAGTGGCGCGCCTGGCCGACGCCGGACGGCCGCCATATCGATCAGATTTCAACGGTCATTGAGCAGCTGAAAAACGATCCTGACTCGCGCCGTATTATCGTTTCGGCGTGGAACGTCGGCGAACTGGACAAAATGGCGCTGGCTCCGTGCCACGCTTTTTTCCAGTTCTACGTGGCAGATGGCAAGCTCTCTTGCCAGCTCTACCAGCGTTCGTGCGACGTCTTCCTCGGCCTGCCGTTCAATATCGCCAGCTACGCGTTGCTGGTGCATATGATGGCGCAGCAGTGTGACCTGGAGCCGGGTGACTTTGTCTGGACAGGCGGCGACACGCACCTTTACAGCAACCACTTAGAACAGACGCGCTTGCAGCTGAGCCGTGAACCGCGTGCGTTGCCGAAGCTGGTTATCAAACGTAAACCCGCTTCACTGTTTGATTACCGTTTCGAAGACTTCGAGATCGAAGGCTACGATCCGCACCCTGCGATCAAAGCGCCGGTCGCTATCTGACCTCGATCAGCCTGACACAACCGGCGCGTTAACGTGCCGGTTTTTTTTGCCTGCAAATCGCTTTTTCGGCACAGCTTCCAGCCTTTATGTAACCCGCTGCAATCCTCTTTTTTCCTTGCGTAACGCCTCGTAAACCTGCCTTTTCTCCCTCGACGAATAACTTCCCCGGCGACAGACTGCCGCCATGAAAAAAGAAGATGGCTTTACCTTGATTGAAACTCTCGTTGCCGTGGCGCTGATTGTCATCCTTAGCGCAGCGGGGATTTCCGGCTGGCAGAGCTGGCAAGCACAGCAGCGGCTGTGGCAAACCGCCCTGCAGGCGCGCCATTTCCTTGAGCGCTTGCGGGAAGAGGCCAACTGGCACAACCAGTCCCAGGTTGTTTACAGCGTGCAGGAAGGGGATCAGTGGTGCTTGCTTAACGCACCGGCGGCGCGTTGCTCAGCGCAGCAGGCTTTAATGATGCGCCCGGCCTGGCCTGACATAGCACTGGCTGATGTCACGCCGTCGCTCGGCTTTTATGGTTTACGCAATACCGCCTGGCCGGGGCATATCCGCCTGCGCAGCAGCGCCGGTGAGTGGCGGGTGGTGGTTTCCGCATGGGGAAGGATCAGAATGTGTCAGCCTGGGGGAGGGAGTGTATGTTAAACGTTCAGCGTGGTTTCTCTTTGTTAGAGACGCTGCTGGCGATGGCCATCGGTAGTGTGCTGCTGCTTGCTTCCGCCCGCTTTCTGCCCGGGCTACAAATTGCCCTTATGCAGCACACCCGGCTGCAGACCATCGAGGATGACCTCTGGCAGCGTCTGCGTGCAGTCGGCAAACACCTCCAGCGCGCGGGTTACTGCAATGGGAGTTGCAATGGTCAGCCGCTTTTTATCAGCGCCAAAGGGGAGTGCGTTATTGCACAGTGGGA